>Ga0157371_10000018_pt1 | contig 310522 bp, 266 predicted proteins | sample C45metaG_FD_113462 | JGI IMG/M metagenome (GOLD analysis project Ga0157371, IMG submission 113462) | Corn rhizosphere microbial communities from Kellogg Biological Station, Michigan, USA - C4-5 metaG | ecosystem: Host-associated > Plants > Roots > Rhizosphere > Soil | place: USA: Michigan... | reverse complement strand
AGTGCAAAATGAAAGTTAACGCTTCAGTCAAGCGGATCTGCCGCAACTGCAAGATCATCAAGCGCAAGGGCGTGGTCCGTGTGATCTGCGTCGAGCCGCGTCACAAGCAGCGTCAAGGTTAATTTCGAGGAATAACGAATGGCACGTATTGCAGGGGTTAACATCCCAAATCATCAGCACACTGTTATCGGCCTGACGGCGATCTACGGTGTTGGCCGTCCGCGTTCGCAGAAAATCTGCGACGCAACCGGTATCGCGACCACCAAAAAAGTCAAGGACCTGGACGATAACGAACTCGAGAAGCTGCGTGACGAAGTCGCGAAGTTTGTCGTGGAAGGCGATCTTCGCCGCGAACTGTCCATGAACATCAAGCGTCTGATGGACTTGGGCTGCTACCGCGGCATGCGTCACCGTAAGGGCCTGCCGGTCCGCGGTCAGCGTACCCGCACCAACGCGCGTACCCGTAAGGGCCCGCGTAAGGCAGCTCAATCGCTCAAGAAATAATCTAGGAACCGACTATGGCCAAGCAACAAAGCAGCGCGGCAGCAGCGCGCGTCCGCAAGAAAGTCAAGAAGAACGTTGCCGAGGGCATCGCCCACGTGCACGCGTCCTTCAACAACACGATCATCACGATCACCGATCGTCAGGGCAATGCTCTGTCGTGGGCAACTTCCGGCGGCGCCGGCTTCAAGGGTTCGCGCAAATCGACCCCGTTCGCAGCGCAGGTTGCTGCCGAAGCTGCTGGCAAGGTCGCTCAGGAATCGGGCGTGAAGAATCTGGAAGTGCGTATCAAGGGCCCAGGCCCAGGCCGTGAATCGGCTGTGCGCGCACTGAACAACCTCGGCATCAAGATCACCGAGATCCAGGACGTCACCCCAGTTCCACACAACGGTTGCCGTCCACCAAAGCGTCGCCGTATCTAAGTTGCAGGGGAGGGCGGCTTGCCGCCAGCCCATGTACTTGGTAATCGATGCTCGGGGCGCATAGCCCCGTTGTGTTTTCAAGAAAAGCCGGTGCAGTTGCCCGTAAATGGGATATACTGCCCGGCTCTTGTCGCCTGCTGCTCTAGCGGTAGGTGATGCAAGCCACGTCCGGCCTGACTTTCCAGAGCTGGACTAGCGCCTGGGTGCTTCTGCACTCTGGGGCGTGATCAATTATTAAAGGAATCTAACGTGGCACGTTATATCGGACCAAAAGCAAAACTGTCGCGCCGTGAAGGCACTGACCTGTTCCTCAAGAGCGCACGTCGCTCGCTCGACTCGAAGTGCAAACTGGACATCAAGCCAGGCCAGCACGGTGTCAAGTCGGGTGCCCGCACCTCGGACTACGGCAACCAACTGCGCGAAAAGCAAAAAGTCAAGCGCATGTACGGCATCCTGGAACGCCAGTTCCGCCGCTACTTCGCAGAAGCGTCGCGTCGCAAGGGTAACACCGGCGAAACGCTGCTGAAGCTGCTGGAAGCGCGTCTGGACAACGTGACGTACCGCATGGGTTTCGGTTCGACCCGCGCTGAAGCACGTCAGCTGGTCAGCCACAAAGCCTTCACCGTCAACGGCCAGGTCGTGAACATCGCTTCGTACCAGGTCAAGACCGGTGACGTCGTCGCTGTGCGCGAAAAAGCCAAGAAGCAAGTACGTATCGCTGAAGCCCTGTCGCTGGCTGAGCAAATCGGTTTCCCAAGCTGGGTGTCGGTCGATGCCAAGAAGCTGGAAGGCACCTTCCGTTCGTTCCCAGAGCGTAACGAAATCGCTGCTGACGTTAACGAAGCGCTGATCGTCGAACTGTACTCGCGTTAATCGACCGCGTCAGAGCCGACTTTGTCGGCTCCCAGCGGTCGTCCCCGCGCAGGCGGGGATCCAAGTTTTGCATTCGAAGTCGCAAACTTGGGTTCCCGCCTACGCGGGAAGTCGGGCCTGCCAGTGGCAGGATCGACGAGGGTGTGGTTGTGCAAGCGCAGCGATCCCGGATCGGCACTTGCAAAGAACAGCGAATTCTCTGGAATCAAAGTTTCCTCTTCACCGTCGTAACCCAATTCGTTTTACCGCCTGCTCCGGCAGGCGTTTTCCATCAAGCCATCAGCCTTATCGGTGTAACGAGCCGAGGGTATTGAAAAGGACTACGTTCATGCAAAATAGTTTGTTGAAGCCACGTATCATCGACGTCGAAGCACTGGGCGCCGGCCACGCGAAAGTCGTGATGGAGCCGTTCGAGCGTGGCTATGGCCACACCCTCGGCAACGCACTGCGTCGCGTGCTGCTGTCGTCGATGGTTGGCTACGCGCCGACCGAAGTGACGATCGCTGGTGTCGTGCATGAATACTCGTCGCTCGATGGCGTTCAGGAAGACGTCGTCGACCTGCTGCTGAACCTGAAGGGCGTGGTCTTTAAAGTCCACAACCGTGACTCGGTCAACCTGACCCTGAAAAAGGAAGGCGAAGGCGCCGTCCTGGCATCGGACATCGACCTGCCGCACGACGTCGAGCTGGTCAACCCGGATCACGTGATCGCTCACCTGACTGCCGGTGGCAAGCTGGACATGCAGATCAAGGTCGAAAAAGGCCGTGGCTATGTGCCAGGTAACGTCCGTCGTCTGTCGGAAGACACCAACAAGACCATCGGCCGCATCATCCTGGACGCTTCGTTCTCGCCAGTGCGCCGCGTGTCGTACGCTGTTGAGTCGGCCCGTGTCGAACAGCGTACCGACCTGGACAAGCTGATCATCAACATCGAAACGAACGGCGTCATCACGCCAGAAGAAGCGATCCGCCAGTCGGCCCGCGTCCTGGTTGATCAGCTGAACGTGTTCGCTGCCCTGGAAGGCACCGAAGCCGCTGCGGAAGCGCCATCGCGCGCACCGCTGGTCGATCCGATCCTGCTGCGTCCAGTCGACGACCTGGAACTGACCGTCCGTTCGGCCAACTGCCTGAAAGCAGAAAACATCTACTACATCGGCGACCTGATCCAGCGTTCGGAAAACGAACTGCTCAAGACGCCAAACCTGGGCCGCAAGTCGCTCAACGAAATCAAGGAAGTCCTTGCTTCGCGTGGCTTGACCCTGGGCATGAAGCTCGAGAACTGGCCACCTGCCGGTCTGGAGAAGTAAGAATATTTACCCGAAAGTACACACCTACTTTCGGGTGGAACAGCCAAAAAGGACTGGCAGAGCCAGATCCTTTTTGGATGAAAAAGCGTAGTAAAACAACCCTAACTGAACCGGTCCGCGGACGTGTCTTGGATTCAAGGCACGAACGATCGAAGAACTGGCATTGAAAACACCCGAAAGGAATTACCATGCGTCACCGTCACGGCCTTCGTAAGCTGAATCGTACCTCGTCCCACCGTCTGGCAATGCTGCGCAACATGACTGTTTCGCTGCTGCGTCATGAAGCCATCAAGACCACCGTCCCAAAAGCCAAGGAACTGCGTCGCGTCATCGAACCGATCCTGACCCTGGGCAAGACCGACACCCTGGCAAACAAGCGCCTGGCCTTCGCTCGCCTGCGCGACCGCGAAATGGTCCTGAAGCTGTTCGCTGAGCTGGGTCCACGCTACGCAAACCGCAACGGCGGCTACCTGCGTATCCTGAAGATGGGTTTCCGCGTTGGCGACAATGCACCAATGGCTTACGTTGAACTGCTGGATCGTCCAGAAGTGACTTCGGAAGAAGAAGCACCGACCGCCGAGTAATCGACTGTCGTTGAAAAGACCAGGCTTCGGCCTGGTTTTTTTTCGCCTGTCGATCGAGCCTCCTCTGCACGCCCTGGACAGCCGGTGTACCATGCCCGTGCCTTATTACAACTGACTCGACCTCCATGCCCCGATTCCCTGCACGGCACTGGCTTGCTGCCTGCCTGACGCTGTTCGCCTTCTTCACGCTGTTCGTTGCCGCACCAGGCCGCGCCGCCGAGGAATTTCTCGATCCCGCCATCGCCTTCAAGTTCGAAGCACGCATGGCCGATCCGCAGACGGCCGAAGTCACGTACACGATCGCGCCGACGTACTATATGTACCGCGAACGCTTTGCCTTCAGGTCGAGCAATCCTGCTGTCAAGCTGGGCGCGCCGGCCATTCCACCGGGCACCGTGAAGTACGACCAGACGTTCGAGAAGGACGTGGAAACCTACAAGGGAACATTGACGATCCGCATCCCGGTCGAGGGCGACGGCGCGTTCACATTGACGGCCACCGGCCAGGGCTGCGCCGACGCCGGCCTGTGCTACCCTCCGCAGGATCATACTGCCAGCCTGAGCGCAGGGGAGGGCGGCGCCGCCGCACCGGCCCTGCCAATCGGCGCCGCAGCCCCGCAGGGCGGCATGTCGACACCGCTGTCGTCCACGCCAATGGCCGAGAGCGCGCCGACCGCGCCAGCCGCCGCCGTAACCGCCACCCCGCCAGCCGCTGCAGTAGTACCAGCAGCAACCCCGGCAGCAGCCCCGGCAGCAGCACCAGCACAATCCGACCTCTCCAACATCGCCGGCATCCTCGGCGGCGGCAGCCTGCTGGCCATCATCCCCGCATTCATCCTGCTGGGCCTGGGCCTGGCATTCACGCCATGCGTGCTGCCGATGGTGCCGATCCTGTCGTCGATCATCGTGGGCGAAGGCAAGAACGTCAGCCGTGCGCGCGGCTTCCTGCTGTCGGTGACGTACTCGCTGGGTATGGCAATCGTCTACACGCTGCTGGGCGTTGGCGCAGGCCTGGCCGGCGAAGGCCTGGCCGCAGCGTTGCAGAATCCGTGGGTGCTTGGCACCTTCGCGCTGCTGATCGTGGCGATGTCACTGTCGATGTTCGGTTTCTATCAGTTACAACTTCCAGGCGCATTGCAGACCAGTCTGAGCAATGTGTCGAACCGCCAGCAGTCGGGCAAGCTGGCCGGCGTGTTTGCAATGGGCGCCATCTCGGCGCTGATTGTCGGTCCGTGCGTGGCGGCCCCACTGGCCGGCGCACTGGTCTACATCAGCCAGACGCGCGACGTGTTCCTGGGCGGCGCGGCGCTGTTCTCGATGGCCGTGGGCATGAGTATTCCGCTGCTGCTGGTGGGCGTGTCGGCTGGCTCGCTGCTGCCGCGCGTGGGTGCGTGGATGGAGTCCGTCAAGCGCCTGTTCGGCGTCCTGATGCTGGCGATGGCGATCTGGCTGGTCTCTCCCGTCATTCCGCCGGTCGCGCAGATGCTGCTGTGGGCCGCGCTGCTGCTGGGTTATGGCTTTTATCTGCTGCGCCACACGCGCCACTGGGCGTCGATGGCCTTTGGCGCCGCGTTCGCGCTGATGGGCGGTATGCAGCTCGTCGGCGTGGCCAGTGGCGGACGCGATGCATTCGCGCCTCTGGCGCACCTGAGCGGCACGCCGCAACACCACGGGCTGGTGTTCACCCGCATCAAAACGGTGGATCAGCTCGACGCCGCACTGGCCGCCAATGCCGGCAAGACCGTCATGCTCGACTTCTATGCGGACTGGTGCGTGTCGTGCAAGGAGATGGAAAAGTTCACCTTCGTCGATCCGAAGGTGCAGGCCAAGCTGGCCAATACCGCGCTGCTGCAGGTTGACGTGACCGCCAACGATGCGGCCGACAAGGCAATGCTCAAGCGCTTTGGCCTGTTCGGGCCACCGGGCATCATCCTGTTTGATGCGCAGGGCAAGGAGATTGCCGATAGCCGCGTGATCGGCTACCAGAATGCAGAGAAGTTTTCGACGTCGCTGGAACGTCTGGGACAATGAACGCCGGCGGCGTGGCCGCCAGCGTCAGATGAAGCAAGCGCTTATGCGTTGGCGCGATGGTGTTGCTGATGACGCCCGCCCTTGCGCTGCTGGGCCTGCGCATCGAACGTCTTGCGCTGCTCCGGCGTGAGCACCGCGTAGAAGCTGTTCAGGGCGGTGAGGCGCGACTCCATCTGCGCGGTGCGCGCTTTCTGCATCGCGATCTGCTTTTCCATGCGTTGCGGCGCGCTCAGGCTGGCCCAGGCGGCGCGGTCGCCGCGGCCGGCGCGCTCACCGTGTTTCACGGGTGCGCGGCTGGCCACGAAGGCATCCCAGGCCGGCTTTTGCTGGGCCGTCAGGTTCAGTGACGCCTGCAGCTTGGCTTGATGCTCGGCGCGCTTCTGTGCCATCCTGGCGTGACGCTCGCCTGCCTTGGCTTGCCATTCGGCCTTCTTGGCCAGGCGTTGTTCAGCCGTCAGCGTCGATGCCTGGCGGCCCTCGGCCGGGGCTGCGCTCTGGGCCTGGGCGCCGACGGTGGCGCCGAACAGGCCGGCAGCGGTGAAAGCGATCACGAGGTGTTTGCGAAGGGTGTTCATGGTAGGTCCTTTGTGTGAGAGTCTGGTGAAGTGCATCCGAAACGCTCGCTGCACAGGACCCATCCTGGGTCAAAACTGTAACCATGGGATTTCCCCTGCCGGGCACTTTGTATCCATATGTTTCGCGCCTGTCGGCATATACACAGCGATACAAATACTTCCGCCGGGGTTCCCATAAATTCGGATAATTGCGGTTATGGATAATCCCTCTACGATTCTGATCGTCGACGACGACCGCGACATCCGCACGCTGCTGGCCGACTACCTCGAGTCCAACAGCTACCGGACGCTCGGCGCCGCCGACGGCACCGCGATGTGGAAGACGCTCGACGAAACGCGTCCCGACCTCATCGTGCTCGACCTGAACATGCCCGGCGACGACGGCCTGACGCTGTGCCGCAAGCTGCGCGCCACCTCGAGCCTGCCCGTCATCATGCTTACTGCCCGCAACGAACCCCTTGACCGCATCCTGGGCCTGGAAATGGGCGCCGACGACTACCTGCCGAAACCGTTCGAGCCGCGCGAGCTGCTGGCGCGCATCCGCAGCGTACTGCGCCGCTCGCACGCGATGCCATCGAACACGCCGTCCGAGAACGTGCAGCAGATGCGCTTCTCGGGCTGGACGCTCGATCTGACCGCGCGCCACCTGCTCAACCCGGACGGCATCGTCATCATGCTCTCGGGCGCCGAGTTCCGCCTGCTGCGCGTATTCCTCGAACACCCGAACCGCGTGCTCAATCGCGACCAGCTGCTCAACCTCACGCAGGGCCGCGACGCCGATCCGTTCGACCGCTCGATCGACATCCAGATCAGCCGTCTGCGCCAGAAGCTCGGCGAAGACGCGCGCATGCCGCAGATTATCAAGACCGTACGCAACGGCGGCTACGTGCTGGCCGGCCAGGTCACCGTGGAGCCGGCGGCGTGAAAGCCTTCTTCGGGTCGATGACAGGGCGCGTGTTTCTCACGCTGCTGCTGGGCATTCTGACCTCGGCCGCGCTGACGCAACTGGCGGCCGACTACCAGCGCCTGCGCGACTTCGAAAACCAGCGCGATGCGCACGTGCTCGAACGCGCCGAGCAGCTGATCATGGCCACCGAGATCGTCCCGGCGTCGGCCCGCTCGATCTACCTCGATGTCGCCAACCGGCCGGGCCTGCAGCTGCAGGTGGGCGACATGCCGCCGGAAGCAGCGCCCCTGACGCCGTTTGCCGCGTCGCTGGCCAAGCGTCTGGGCAAGGGCTATCTGGTGGCCTCACGCGCAACGCGCCCGACGGCCTGCGGCGTCGTGCAAACACAGCCCGTGATGTACGGTTTGCTGAGCATGAAGTGGGAGGGTGCCTGCGAGTCGATCGACGTGCGGCTACGCGATGGCGCCGAACTGCAACTGTCAGTGCTGCCACCGCGGCTGGTCGGTGAGGATGTCGACACGAGCATCATCCTCGGGATGTTCCTGGTCAGCATCGCGGTGCTGGCCTATTTCGTGGCACGCATGACCGCGCGCCCGTTCAAGCAGCTTGCGCAAGCCGCGCAAGACCTCGGCCAGGACATCAACCGCCCGCCGCTCGACCTGGTCGGCGCGATCGAGATCCGCCAGGCCAGCGCTGCCTTCAATGCGATGCAGGCGCGCATCCGCCAGTACATCTTCCAGCGCACGCAGATGCTCGCCGCGATCACGCACGACCTGCAAACGCCGCTCACGCGCATGCGCCTGCGGCTCGAGAAGGTCAGCGACACCGACCTGCAGGACCGCCTGATCGGCGACCTGTCGGCGATGCAGGAAATGGTGCGCGAAGGCCTGGTGCTGGCGCGCAGCATGGACACGACCGAGACGATGCAGATGCTCGATCTCGATTCGCTGCTCGAAGCCGTGTGCGCCGACGCGACCGATGCCGGCCAGACCGTGACGCTGGCCGGCAAGGCCTCGATCGCGGTGCTGGGCCGGCCGATCGACATGCGCCGCTGCCTGGTCAACCTGATCGACAACGCGGTCAAGTACGGGCGCGATGCGGGCGTCTGCGTCGACCGCACCAATGGCACTGCGCGCATCCGCATCCGCGACAGCGGGCCGGGCATTCCGCGCAGCGAACTGGTGCGCGTGTTCGATCCGTTCTACCGCGTGGAGACATCGCGCTCGCGCGAATCGGGCGGTACCGGCCTGGGCCTGACGATCGCACGCAATATCACGGAGCAGCACGGCGGCAGCATCAGCCTGGCCAACCATCAGGAAGGCGGGCTGGAAGTCACGCTGATGCTGCCCACGTATTACCCGAACAAGTAGCAAAAAAACCAACAAGCAAAATAAAGCCGTAACGACAGTGTGGGACAATGCGCGCGCGCAATGGCCACATCAACAAGCAGGATCACCAAGTAACATCGCCAAGCAACATCACCAAGCAGCATCACTGAGAGAGCCGTCGGCACTGGCGGCAAGGGACAAGCATGAACAAGAAGAATGTCGGCGTCGTCGCCGTCGTGGCGGCGCTGGTCGTCGCGGGCGGCTGGTACTTCAATCAGGGCCATGAGGCCAAGGCCGAGGCGCCGGGCGCCAAAGGGCAGGGCGGCGGCCAGCCACCAGTGACCGTCAACGTGGTCAAGCCCGAGCGGCGCGATGTCGGCGTCGAGCTGTTTGCCAACGGCACCGTCACGCCGGTGCGCACCGTGAACCTGCATCCGCAGACCGTCACCACCATCCGCAAGGTCCATATCCGCGAAGGCCAGTTCGTCAAGGAAGGCGAACTGATGTTCTCGCTCGACGACCGCGCCGACCAGGCCAATGTCGCGCGCGCTGAAGCGCAGGTGGCGCGCGACCGCGCCACGCTGGCCGACCTCGACCGCCAGTACAAGCGCAGCCAGGAGCTGGTGTCGCAAAACTTCCTGGCCCAGAGCGCGCTCGACTCCCTGCTGAGCCAGGTAGAAGCCCAGCGCGCCCTCGTGCAGTCGAACCAGGCCGCGATGCGCGCCACCCAGGTCAGCGCCAGCTACACCTCGATCCGCGCGCCGATGTCGGGCCGCGTGGGCGCCATCGACGTTCATCCGGGTGCGCTGGTGCAGATGACGACGTCGCTGACCACCGTCACCCAGCTCGACCCGATCAATGTCTCGTTCACGCTGCCGGAATCGACGCTCGGCGCGCTGCTGGGCGCCCAGAGAGCCGGCAATGTCGACGTCCACGTAACGAGCGGCGCCGACGCGAAACCAGTCGCCGGGCGCCTCAGCTTCATCGACAACGCTGTCGATGCGCAGGCCGGCACCATCCGCGTCAAGGGTGAGTTCTCCAACAACAACACCAGCCTGTGGCCGGGCCAGTACGTGACCGCGCGCGTGGTCGTGCAAACGCTCAAGGACGCCCTCGTGATCCCGCAAACGGCGATCATCACGTCGACCAACGGCACGTTCGTCTACGTGCTGGCCGAAGGCAACTCGGCGCGCCAGGTGCCGGTCAAGCGCGTGTATGCGTTTGGCGACCACGCCGCCGTCACGGGGTTGACCGGCGCCGAACAGGTGATCACCGAAGGCAAGCAGAATCTGCGGCCGGGCGGCAAGGTGCGCCTGGCGCAGGCGGCCAAGCCTGCCACCGACAAGCCGGCTTCCACCGCGCAACCCAAGCAGGGTGAGCAGGCATGAACCTGTCCGAACTGTGTATCCGCCGTCCCGTGATGGTGGTGCTGCTGTCGATCAGCCTGGTGCTGGTGGGCATCCTGTCGTACATGAAGATCCCGGTCGCCGCGCTGCCGAGCTATAACACGCCGGTCATCAACGTCTCGGCCAACCTGCCGGGCGCAAGTCCCGAGACGATGGCGTCGTCGGTTGCGCTGCCGCTCGAGAAACAGTTCTCGACCATTGCCGGCATCAAGCTGATCACGTCGAGCAGCACCCAGGGCGACACCAATATCACGCTGGAATTCGACACCGCGATCGATGTCGACAAGGCCGCGGTCGACGTCCAGGCCGCGCTGCTGGTCGCGCAGCGCCGCTTGCCGCTCGAGATGACGGAACTGCCGGCCTACCGCAAGGTCAACCCGGCCGACGCCCCGATCCTGTTCATGCACCTGACCTCGCCGTCGATGGACTTGTCGGAGCTGAACGATTACGCAGAGAATCTGATCTCGCCGGCGATCTCGACTGTGCAGGGCGTCTCGCAAGTCTCGATCAACGGCGGCAAGCGCTTTGCCGTGCGCGTGCGCGCCAAGTCCGACCTGATGAACGCGCGCAATATCTCGATGGATGAGCTGGCGGCAGCACTGCGTGCGGCCAACTCGAACACGCCGCTGGGCATCCTCGATGGCCCAACGCAGGCGCTGACGATCCAGGGCGGCGGCCAGCTGATGAAGGCGGCCGATTTTGCCAACCTGATCGTCGCCACGCGCGAAGGCATGCCAGTGCGCCTGCGCGACATTGCCGACGTCCAGGACAGCTACCAGTCGGTCAAGGCCATGGGTAGCCTGAACGGCGAACGTTCGATCTCGCTGATGGTGCAGCGCCAGCCCAACGCCAACACGGTCGAAGTGGTCGACGCCGTGCGCGCGCTGATCCCGCGCTTCGAAGGGCAATTGCCGGCCTCGATCAAGATCGAGCTCGTCAACGACCGTTCGCTGTCGATCCGCGAAGCGATCCACGACGTCAACCTGACGCTGCTGGGCACGGTGATGCTGGTGATTCTGGTCATCTTCCTGTTCCTGCACCGCGCGGCCGCCACGTTCATCCCGGCCGTGACGGTGCCGATCTCGCTGCTGGGCGCGCTTTCGCTCCTGTACTGGTTCGGCTATAGCCTCGACAATATTTCGCTGCTGGGCATCACGCTGGCCGTCGGCCTGGTCGTCGACGATGCGATCGTCGTGCTGGAAAACATCGTGCGCCACATGGAGATGGGCAAGAAGCCGATGCATGCGTCGCTCGTCGGCGCGCGCGAAATGGGCTTTACCATCATCTCGATCTCGATTTCGCTGGTGGCCGTGTTCATCCCGATCTTCTTCATGCCGGGCGTGATCGGCCTGCTGTTCCGCGAATTTGCCGTGATCGTTGGCCTGGCCGTGATGGTCTCGGCGATCGTCTCGCTGACCCTCGTGCCAATGCTGTGCTCGCGCCTGCTCAAGGATGGCGGCCACGTCGATCCGAAAGACATGTCGTGGATCGGTCGTCGGTTCGAAGCCATGTTCACCAATGTGCGCAACGGCTACGGCCGCACGCTCGACACCGCGCTGCGTCACCGCTTTCTGGTGTTGATGCTGGCGCTGGGCACCTTCGTGCTGACCGCCGTGCTGTACATGACGATGCCGAAGGGCTTCTTCCCGGAAGAAGACATCGGCCAGATCCGCGTGAACGTCGAAGCGTCCGAGGACACGTCGTCGGTTGCACTGGCCGAACTGCAGGGCAAGGTGGTCGACATCGTCCGCGCCAATCCCTACGTGCAGGACACGACCTCGTTCAGCGGCGGCGGCAATACGGGCCGCATGTTCCTGGTGCTGAAACCCCGCGGCGAGCGGCCACCGATGGATCTCGTGATCGACGACCTGCGCAAGGCTACGCGCGCCGTGCCGGGTGTGCAGGTGTTCATGTCGCCTCAGCAAAACCTGCAACTGGGCGGCCGCCAGAGCAAGGCGCGCTACCAGTACACGCTGCAGAGCGTGTCGGGCGGCGAGATCGGCGGCTGGGCCGAACGGTTCCTGGAAGGCATGCGGCAGGATGCGCGCTTCCGCGACGTCAACAGCGACTCGCAGAACAAGGCCCTGCAAGCGACCGTGGACATCGACCGCGACAAGGCTGCACTGCTGGGCCTGGAAATGGACGATATCCGCACTGTGATGTACGCGTCGTTCGGCGAGCGCCAGGTCTCGACCATTTACTCGACGGCCGCCAGCTACTACGTGATCCTGGAAGCGGCCGCCAGCGACCGTTACTATGACGAAGCGCTGTCGCGCGTGTCGGTGCGCAGCAAGTCGGGTGACCTGGTCAAGCTGTCGAGCATCGCCACGGTGCGCCGCACGGTTGGCCCGCTGCAAGTGAATCACCAGGGACAATTGCAGGCGATCACGCTGTCGTTCAACCTGGCGCCGGGCGTGCCGCTGGGCGACGCCACCGCCGCCATCGAGCAGATGGGCACGGCGATGAAGTTGCCGGCCTCGGTGATTGCCACCTATGGCGGTGATGCGGCCGTGTTCCAGGACACGCAGTCGAGCCAGCTGATCCTGATCCTGACGGCGATCGGCGTCATCTACGTGCTGCTGGGCGTGCTGTACGAAAGCTATATCCACCCGCTGACCATTCTGGCCGGCCTGCCGTCGGCAGCGGTCGGTGCGCTGCTGACGCTGTGGATCTTCGACAAGGACCTGACGCTGATCGCGATGATCGGCATTCTGATGCTGATCGGTATCGTCAAGAAGAACGCCATCATGATGATCGACTTCGCGCTCGATGCGCAGCGCACCCTTGGCATGAGCCCGCAAGAGGCGATCCGCGAAGCGTGCATTCTGCGCTTCCGGCCGATCCTGATGACGACGCTGGCCGCGCTGATGGGCGCGCTGCCGATCGCGCTGGGTATCGGCGCCGGCGCCGAGCTGCGCCAGCCACTGGGACTGGCGGTGTGCGGCGGCTTGATCTTCTCGCAAGTCATTACGCTGTACATCACGCCGGTCATCTACCTGTACCTGGACCGCTTCAGCGGCACGGGACCGATGACGGACGACCAGCTCGCGAAGGCCGACGATGTTCCGGTAGCCCAGCATGCTTAACCTCGGAAACATTTGGTAACAACCATCAACGCCAGCAGCGGTGCAGTCCGCTCGCTGGCGTGATGCGTTGGTACTGTAAAACGGTTAGACTGCCCCCTCTGCTGTTTTTTTAGACGTCGCTTCCAGGATACCGATCTACCTTGCGTGACCATCCCCACTCCTACGATCAGGACAGCGAAGTTTGCTCCCACTGCGGGCAGCCACTGGTACGCCCGGGGCCGCATTACGAGCGCGAGGGCTCCAAGCGAGGCGGCCTGATCGGCACGATCGTGCTGCACTTGCTGCTGCTCGCGATCTTCATCTTCAAGCCGCCCGAAAAAGAGCAAAAGACAGCGCGCCCGGCGTCCGATCGGGAAACCGACGTCTTCTTTGTCCAGCCGCTGCAGCAGCCGACCAAGGCGCAGCGCGAGCAAAAGCCCAAGCCGGCGCCGAAGCCAACGCCCCGGCAGGAAACACCGCGGCCAACGCCGCCGGAGCGCGTCGTCGTCAAGCGCCTGCCCGACACGATCACGATTCCTGACGAAAAACCGGTCGAGCGCAGGCCACCACCACCACAGCCGCCGCAGCCGAAGACGGAAGTCCCGCCCGACATGGACATGGCCGCCTACGTCAAAGCGCAGCGCGAGCGCCGCGGCGCACCAACCGGCAGCGAAGTGGAGACCCCGGAAAGCGACGCCGTGCGCGGCAACCGCAACGCGCTGGCCAACATCGCCGCGATCAACGGCCGCGGCCGCGACGACAGCAACGAGTCGGGCGGCATCTTCTCCGTGTCGAACAAGACGTTCAACACGATGGACCTGAAGTTCCGCGGCTGGAACCCGAGCTTCAAGCGGCGCTGGCTGACGGCGGTCACGGTGGAGCAGGGCAGCGCACGCGACATCGAAACGGCCGTCATCAAGAAGATGATCGAGCTGATCCGCAAGGAAAAGACTGGCGACTTCGAATGGGATTCGCACCGCCTGGGCCGCGTGGTCAAGCTCAGCGCACGCCCAGCGGACGAAGCGCGCCTGACCGAGTTCTTGTACAAAGAAATGTTCCCGGAGTACCGCCCGCCACCGGGAGGGTGATGGGACCGACGTAAAAAAACCGTGCCTTGGCACGGTTTTTTGTTGGATGTGCGGGTGTTTAACCTGCCTTCAATTTCCGGGCAATATCCAGCGCGAAGTACGTCAGTACCCCATCCGCGCCGGCGCGCTTGAACGCCATCATCGATTCCATCATGACCTTGTCATGGTCCAGCCAGCCATTGAGGGCAGCCGCCTTGAGCATCGCGTACTCGCCGCTGACCTGGTAGGCAAACGTCGGCACTCTGAACTCGTCTTTGACGCGGCGCACGATGTCCAGGTACGGCATGCCCGGTTTCACCATCACCATGTCGGCGCCTTCAGCCAGGTCCAGCGCCACTTCGCGCAGCGCTTCGTCGCTGTTGGCCGGGTCCATCTGGTAGGTGTTCTTGTCAGCCTTGCCGAGATTGGCCGACGAGCCGACCGCATCGCGAAACGGTCCGTAGAACGCCGACGCATACTTGGCCGAGTACGCCATGATGCGCGTATGAATATGGCCCTGCGCCTCGAACGCGGTGCGGATCGCGCCGATGCGCCCGTCCATCATGTCCGACGGCGCGACGATGTCCACGCCGGCGTCGGCGTGGGTGAGTGCTTGCTTGACCAGCATCTCGATCGTCTTTTCATTGACGATATAGCCGTTCTCGTCCGGCAGGCCGTCCTGGCCGTGGGTCGTGTACGGGTCGAGCGCGATGTCGGTGATGATGCCCAGCTCGGGGAAGTTGCGCTTGAGCTCGCGGACCACGCGCGGCACCAGCCCGTCCGGGTTCGTTGCTTCGACGCCGTCATAGGTTTTCACCGACTGGTCGACCAGCGGGAACAGGGCCAGCGCGGGAATCCCGAGCGCGACGCATTCTTCGGCCACTTTCAGCAGCAGGTCGAGCGAGACGCGGGCCACGCCCGGCATCGAGCCGACTTCCTGGCGCACGTTCTGGCCTTCCAGAACAAACACGGGGTAGATCAGGTCAGATGCAGTAATCGTGTTCTCGCGCATCATGGCGCGGGAGAACGGGTCGCGGCGCATGCGGCGCGGCCGGGCCGCCGGATAGGCGGAAGTGATGATGCTCATCGAATGGCTCCTTGCAGGATCAGGCGGAGGTTTGATCGTCGTCCGCCGACGGCGCGCCAGATTCGTCGTGCTCTTCTTCTTCGTTACCCTCGTACTCGCCGGCAACGCCGTCCAGCCCGGCCAGCGCCAGAATCTTGGCATCGGCTTCTTCGATGCCGATGCGCTTGAGCGCCGAGAAGAGCTGCACCGTGAACGGGAAGCCCACGCCATCTTCATCGACATAGCTTTCGAGCACGCCGCGCGCTTCGCGCAGGGCATTGGTCGACTCGTTGCGGTTGAGCTTATCGGCCTTGGTCAGGATGCAGTGGATCGGCTTGCCGGTAGGGGCGAACCATTCAAGCATCTGGACGTCCAGGTCGGTGAACGGCCGGCGCGAATCCATGATCAGGATGAGCGCAGCGAGCTGGTCGCGGCGCTGGACATAATCGCCCAGCAGCTTTTGCCAGTGCAGCTTGGCCGTGCCCGACACTTCGGCGTAACCGTAGCCCGGCAAGTCGACCAGCAGCGCTTCGATTTCATCGACCCGGACCGCGTCCTTGCGGTGCTGGCCCACGTGGGCGCCGCCGATCGAGAAATAATTGATGTGCTGGGTGCGACCTGGCGTCTTCGACGCGAACGCCAGACCCTTCTGGTTCGTGAGGATATTGATGGCTGTGGATTTGCCGGCGTTGGAGCGCCCGGCGAAGGCGATTTCCGGCACATTGGTGTCGGGAAGGTCGCGCAACTGATTCACGGTCGTAAAGAACCGGGCTTGCCATAATCTGGACATTGGGGAGAAGGTATAAGAGGACTACGAAATGGCGTTGGAGAAACAAAGCTATTGTACAATAAGGGGTTGATTGCTGCCTGCCAGCCCTATGGCCCAAGCAATCAAGGGCGCTGCACTGAACCTTCAATTATTGACTTTTTCAAGGTGCTAGTATGAACCGCTTGTCGTCCCCCCTGCTCAAAACACTGTTGGTCACACTAACTGTTTTCGGGGGACTCCCGGCGGCAACAGCAGCGGCGCCCGCTGCAGCGCCTGCCGTCAAGGCCGATCCGGCCCGGGGCGGCGCGCTGTACGATGCGGGCGACCCGGCGCGCGGCCTGCCAGCCTGCGTGTCATGTCATGGCGCGGCGGGTAATTCGTCCATCGTTGCCAATCCCAAGCTGTCGGGCCAGTTCGCCAGCTATACGCACAAGCAACTGGTCGATTTCACGACCCCGAACCGCCAGCAGCCGATCATGACGACCTACGCCAAGATGCTCACCGACGCCGAGAAGAAAGACATCGCGGCGTGGCTGGCGGCGCAGGTGCACAAGCCGGGCGCGGCCAAGAACAAGGACACCGTTGAACTGGGCCGCAAGATCTATCGCGGCGGTATCGCCGAGCGTGGCGTGGCGGCCTGTGCCAGCTGTCATGGCGCCAACGCCAGCGGCATCCCCGCCCAATATCCGCGCCTTGCAGGCCAGCATCAGGATTACACGACCGCCCAGCTCGAAGCATTCAAGAGCGGCACCCGCGCCAACAGCCCGCAAATGACCACGCTCTCGCAGCGCATGTCGACGGCTGAAATGCGCGCGGTGGCCGACTATATCGCCGGCTTGCGCTAAGAGACTCCACGATCTCGCATAAGCAACATTGAACGCAGGAAGGGCGGCAGCAACGGGCTGACCCCCTTCCTGCAAGCGGCTACCCGCCGCGCAGGAAGAAAGTTGTAAAGCATGAGCACCACCGGAATCACACTGAACACCCGCCGCCGTGGTCTGGCCGAGGCGGTCGAACTGATCTCATCGATGCGGTTTGCGATCAGTCTTCTCACCATCATCTCCATCTCGTCGATCATCGGCACCGTGCTCAAGCAAGCCGAGCCGATGTCGAACTACGTCAACCAGTTCGGTCCGTTCTGGTTCGAGATTTTCAACAAGTTCGGCCTGTACAGCGTGTATTCCAGCTGGTGGTTCCTCGTGATCCTGGTGGTGCTGGTCATGTCCACCGGGCTGTGCCTGATCCGCAACGCGCCGAAAATGATGCGCGACATGCGCAGCTGGCGCGAAAACGTGCGCTTCGATTCGCTGCGCAACTTCCACCACAAGCTCGAATGGCAGGCGCCGCTGCCGAAAAACGCGCTGGCCGAGCAGAGCGCACTGCGCCTGCGCCACGCCGGCTATGCCACGAAAATCGTCGAGAAGGATGGCGGCACGCTGGTCACGGCCAAGAAGGGCGCCGGCAACAAGTTCGGCTACATCTTCGCGCACTCGTCGATCATCGTGATCCTGGTGGGCGGCACGCTCGATTCCGACCTGCCGGTGCGCATCCAGCAGTGGCTGTTCAACAAGACGCCGTTCACCGGCAGCGGCGTGATCGCCGACATTCCGGCCCAGCACCGCCTGGGCACGGGCAACCCGACCTTCCGTGGCAATACCGCCATTGCCGAAGGGCAGGCCAGCCGCACGGCGATCCTGAACCAGCCGACGGGCGTCCTGGTGCAGGAGCTGCCGTTCTCGCTGCAGCTCAAGAAATTCCATATCGAGTTCTATTCGACCGGCATGCCGAAACTGTTTGCCAGCGACGTGGTCGTGCGCGACCTGGAGAACGGCCACACGTTCGAATCGACCATCAAGGTCAATCATCCGCTGATCTACAAGGGCATCGCCGTCTACCAGTCGAGCTTTGACGATGGCGGCAGCAAACTGCGGCTGACGGGATACCCGATGAACGGCGCCGCCAGCGCCAGTTTCCCGATCGAAGGCGAAGTCAACGGCGCCACCGAACTGAAAATCGGCGGCGACACCTATGCGGTCGAGTGGTCGGGCTTCCGCCCGTTCAACGTCGAAAACATCAGCCAGGGCAATGACGTGCGTGCGGTGAGCAAGGGCAAAACGTTCAACGAGCAGTTCGCTGCCACGCTGGGCAAGGCCTCCGGCGCGGCTGCCAATCCGGACGCCACGAAAGACCTCAAGAACGTCGGCCCCAGCGTGCAATACAAGCTGCGCGACGCCAGCGGCCAGGCGCGCGAATTCATGAACTACATGCAGCCGATGACGCTCGATGGCGCGCAAGTCTATCTGGCCGGCGTGCGCGCGAACCCGTCGGAAAGCTTCAGCTTCCTGCGTATTCCCGTGGACGAGCGCTACGGCGTGGGCGACTGGATGCGCCTGCGCGCGGCGCTGGCCGATCCCGAAGCACGCGCCGTGGCGGCGCGCCGCTATGCCGCGCGGGCGCTGGGCGGTAATCAGGCCAGCGCGCAGGGCAGCGCGCTGGCTGGCCAGTTGCAGGAATCGGCTGCGCGCACGCTGGGCATCTTTGCTGGCGGCGACGGTCGCGGCGGCTTCGTCGGTGTGGCCCAGTTCCTGGAAAAGATTCCGCAGGCCGAGCAGGAAAAAGCAGCTGGCATCTTCATGAAGATGCTCAACGGGACCCTGTGGGAACTGTGGCAAGTGGCGCGCGAAAAGCACGGCGATGCCGCGGCTGCGCCCACGGACGCCAATGGCCGCTTCCTGCAACTGGCCACCAATGCGTTGTCGGACAGTTATCTGTACGGCGCGCCGGTGTATCTGCAGCTCGACGATTTCACCGAAGTGAAGGCCTCGGTGCTGCAATTGACGCGCTCGCCGGGCAAGAACGTGGTCTACTTCGGCTGTGTCCTGCTTGTCTTGGGCGTGTTCGCAATGTTCTACATTCGCGAGCGGCGCGTCTGGATCTGGGTGCGCGACGTGCCCGGTAACCCGGAGGCTGGCGCCGAGGCGCTGATGGCCATGAGCACGCAACGCAAGACGCTCGATTTCGAGCGCGAGTACGAAGACTTGACTGTAAAGCTGCCACAACCGGCGTAAGCTGCGCGGGCCTGGAGAAAACAATGGAACTGTCACAACCCAAGACTGGCGCCCCGGCGCGCCCGACCGATCAATACCAGGAAGCGCCGGGCTATTTCCGCCGCCTGGGCCCGGCCGACTGGCTGTACGCGCTCGCCTTGTGCGCCGCGGCGCTGTTCGCGCTGAACCGGTACGGCCACTTCATGGACATCTATGAAGAGGTGATCCTGGTGTGCACGGCGCCCGTGTTTGCCGTGCTGGGCTGGTACTGGAAACCGATGCGCTGGCTGTTGCCGCTGGTGGCCGTGCTGTCGCTGGGCGCCATCGCGCTATACGATGGCAACCTCGCCGCTGCAGAGCAAAAATTCTTCCTGAAGTACATGCTGTCGAGCCAGTCGGCCATCCTGTGGATGAGCGCGCTGTTCGTGTTCTCCACCGTGTTCTACTGGGTTGGGTTGCTAAGCCGCGGCAAGTTCGGCGGCGGCGTGGGCGCGGCGCTGTGCTGGGCCGCAGTCGTGATCGGCGCAGTCGGCATGATGGTGCGCTGGTACGAGTCGTACCTGATCGGCCCGGACGTCGGCCATATCCCGGTGTCGAACCTGTATGAAGTGTTCATCCTGTTCGCCCTCATCACCGCGCTGTTCCACCTGTATTACGAAGAACACTACGCCACGCGCCAGCTGGGCCCGTTCGTGATGCTGATCATCGGCGCCGCCGTCGGCTTTCTGCTGTGGTACACGGTCTCGCGTGACGCCGCCCAGATCCAGCCGCTCGTGCCGGCGCTGCAGAGCTGGTGGATGAAAATCCATGTGCCGGCCAACTTCATCGGTTACGGCACGTTTGCGCTAGCCGCGATGGTCGCGTCGGCCTACCTGCTCAAGTCGCACGGCATGCTGGTCGACCGCCTGCCGTCGCTCGAGGTGCTCGACGACGTGATGTACAAGTCGATCTCGGTCGGTTTCGCGTTCTTCACCGTCGCCACCATCCTCGGCCCGCTGTGGGCCGCTGAAGCGTGGGGCGGCTACTGGTCGTGGGATCCGAAAGAGACGTGGGCGCTGATCGTGTGGCTCAACTACGCGGCGTGGCTGCACATGCGCCTGATGACGGGCCTGCGCGGCCGTGTCGCGGCCTGGTGGGCGGTGGTCGGCTTGCTGGTGACCACGTTCGCGTTTCTGGGCGTGAACATGTTCCTGTCGGGTCTGCACTCGTACGGCGAGCTTTGATGAGTCAGAGGCGCTCGCCGTCCGTGTGACCGTGCTGCTAACGATCACCGCGTGGACGGCGGAGCCGTCCACCCTAACGCCAGCTTAAGGGAACTTCGTGTAATGTGAAGCTTCCCAAGCTCGCGAGGCCAGCCATGCTCTTCAAACGCAATCCCAACGGACTCGATCTTCCGTACCCTTCCGAAATCACGCCGCAAGAGATTTATACCGGCCGGCGTGAGTTCATCACCCGCATGGCCGCCACGGCCGCCGTCGGCAGCGGCGTCTGGGAAATGGCCAACCGCGAAGCCTTTGCACAGACTGCCGGCCAGAAGCTCGCGGCGCGCGCCAACGTGGCGCTGTCGACCGACGAAAAGCAGACCCCGTTCAAGGACGCTGCCGGCTACAACAATTTCTATGAGTTTGGCCTCGACAAGAGCGATCCGGCCGAGAACGCCCACACGCTGCGCACCCGGCCCTGGACCGTGCGCATCGAGGGCGAGGTCAAGAAACCCCTCACGCTCGACATCGACAGCCTGCTGAAACTCGCGCCGCTCGAAGAACGCGTGTACCGCCTGCGCTGTGTCGAAGGCTGGTCGATGGTCATTCCATGGGTTGGCTATTCGCTGTCGAACCTGCTCAAGCAGGTGGAACCGACCGGCAACGCCAAGTTCGTCGAATTCACGACGCTGGCCGATCCCAAGCAGATGCCGGGCCTGCGCAGTGGCGTGCTGGACTGGCCGTATGTCGAGGGCTTGCGCATCGACGAAGCCATGCACCCGCTGACGATGCTCACGATGGGCATGTACGGCCAGGTGCTGCCGAACCAGAACGGGGCGCCGGTGCGCCTCGTCGTGCCATGGAAGTACGGTTTCAAGTCGGCCAAGTCGCTGGTGCGCATTCGCCTGCTCTCACGCCAGCCCAAGACCGCCTGGAACGACATGGCGCCGCGCGAATACGGCTTCTTCTCGAACGTGAACCCGAACGTGGACCACCCGCGCTGGTCGCAGGCCAGCGAGCGCCGCATCGGTGAATCGGGCCTGTTCGCACCAAAACGCAAGACCCTGATGTTCAATGGCTACGACCAGGTGTCGTCGCTGTATACCGGCCTGGATTTGAAGCGTTATTTCTGATGGCAGGGTTGAACAGCAAACAGGTGGGGTGGGTCAAGGCCATTGTTTTTGTGCTGGCGCTGATTCCCTTCGCACGCCTGGTGTGGGGCACTGCCAGCGGCAGTTTTTCGGATCCGCTGGCAGCGATCACCAAGGGCAGCGGCGAATGGGCGCTGTATTTCCTGTGCATCACGCTGGCGGTGACCCCGCTGCGGCGCCTGACGGGCTGGAACTGGCTCGTCAAGCTGCGCCGCATGATCGGCCTGTTCATGTTTTTCTATGCACTCGTGCACTTCACCGCATTCCTGTGGTTCGATCACTTTTTCGACGTGCCGGCGATGCTGGCCGATGTCATCAAGCGGCCGTTCATCCTGGTGGGCTTCATCGCCTTCGTGCTGCTCATTCCGCTGGCGGCAACCTCGACCAACGCAATGATCAAGCGCCTGGGCGGCAAGCGCTGGCAATGGCTGCACCGCCTGATCTACGTGATCGCACCGCTGTCGATCCTGCACTTCTGGTGGATGAAAGAGGGCAAGAACGATTTCGTCAGACCGATCATCTTCGGGTCGATCATCGCGCTGCTGCTTGCATGGCGCGTGTGGTGGAATGTCAGGAGCAAGTCGCAACCGGTACGTCCATAAAAAAAGCCCGCATCGCGCGGGCTTTGTTTTATTTGATGAGCGTCTCGAGCGCGAACGTCTCGGTTGGCGTTTCGCGGCGCCGCACCAGGTGGATGGTGTCGCCATCGACGATCACTTCGGCTGCGCGGCCACGCGTGTTGTAGTTCGACGCCATCGTCATGCCGTAGGCGCCGGCCGTCATCATGGCCAGCAGGTCGCCCGGCTCCAGTGCCAGCTCGCGCTCGCGTGCCAGCCAGTCACCCGATTCGCAGATCGGTCCCACGACATCCCACATCAGTGCTTCGCTCTCGCGCTGCGTCACTGCCTGCAGGCCCATCCAGGCCCCGTACAGCGTCGGGCGCATCATGTCGTTCATGGCGGCGTCGACGATGCAGAAGTTCTTCTCGGCGCCCGGTTTGAGGTATTCCACGCGCGTGAGCAGCACGCCGGCTTCGGCGACGATCGAGCGGCCCGGCTCGAAGATCACCTTGAGCGGCTGGCCGTCATACTTTGCCGCGCGCCAGGCGTCGATGCGCGCGAACAAGCGGGCAAGGTAGTCGCCCACCGGCACTGGCGGCGCGTCGCCCGCCACGCCGTAGTCGACACCGATGCCGCCGCCGATGTCCAGGTGGTGCAGGTGGATGCCTTCGGCGTGCAGCGTGTCGATCAGGTCGATCAGCTTGTCGAGCGCCTCAAGCAGCGGCGCGTCGTCCAGCAGCTGTGAGCCGATATGGCAGTCGATGCCGACCACGTCCAGGTGCGGCAGTGCGGCGGCTGCGCGGTAGGTGTCGAGCGCTTCGTCGAAGGCGACGCCGAATTTATTGGCCTTCAGGCCGGTGGCGATGTACGGGTGGGTCTTGGCGTCCACGTTCGGGTTCACGCGCAGCGAGACCGGTGCGCGCATGCCGAGTTTGCCGGCCACGGCGTTCAGACGGTGCAGCTCGGGGATCGATTCCACGTTGAAGCACAGGATGCCTTTTTCCAGTGCCAGCGTCATCTCGGCCTCGGTCTTGCCCACGCCCGAGAAAATGGTCTTGCCAGGGTCGCCGCCGGCAGCGATCACGCGCAGCAGTTCGCCGCCCGAGACGATGTCGAAGCCCGCACCCTGGCGCGCCAGCAGGTCGAGCACGGCGAGGTTCGAGTTGGCCTTCATTGCATAGCAGACCAGCGCGTCGCGGCCGGCGCAGGCATCCTGGTAGGCGTTGAAGTTCTCGAGCAGCGTGGCCTTTGAGTAAACATAGGTCGGCGTGCCGAATTCGTCGGCGATGGCGGACAGGGAAGCGCCTTCGGCGTGCAGCACGCCGTCCTGGTACAAGAAGTGGGGCATAAGGTAAAAGCGAAGGTGGAAGCGGACGGTTAGCGGTATGGCGCCGGGGTGGACGCGTTGTTCGACGGGACGGGCTGGGCTGGCTGGTCGACGACGACCGGCGCGGGCCTGGCGGGTGGGTTGGGCATGTACAGCGGGCCGGTCTGGCCGCAGCCGGCGAGGGCAGTAGCGAGCAGCGCAGCGCCGAAAGGAAGCGCGAGGGAGGACTTCACGATTAGAATCAAGGTTTGATTAGCAGATTTGGAGTGTAGCATGACCGAAACCGAATTTTTGGACCTGGCCGACCTGACCCTGAAACGGATCGAAACGGCCTTCGATCGCCTGAACGACGAGGACATCGTCGACGTCGAGTGCAAGCGCAGCGGCAACGTGCTCGAAATCGAGTTCATCGACAACGGCACCAAGATCATCATCAACAGCCAGGCGCCGCTGCAAGAGATGTGGCTGGCGGCGCGCTCGGGCGGCTACCACTACAAGCGCGTGGGCGACGAATGGCGCAACACGCGCGACGACAGCGAGTTCTTCGCGGCGCTCGGGCGCTATGCGAGCGAGCAGGGCGGGGCGCCGGTCAACCTGGTGTAACGCAATCTCGCAATAAAAACAAAGGCGGCCATTGGCCGCCTTTGTCGTTTCATGCACGCGTGATCAGAACAACTCGTTGCGCACCGCGTCGCGTTCCTGCTGTTGCTGCGCCGGCGGCGGCTGGCCGACGTCGAGCGCTTCGACGCCGCTGCCCGGCGGCGTCTCGGCGTAGTAGTACTCGGACCCGTACTGCACCAGGCCCGCCGGCACTTCGCGTTCGACCATCGGCTGGTCTTTCAGCGCCTTTTGCATGTAGCCGATCCAGATCGGCAGGGCCAGGCCGCCACCGGTTTCGCGTGCGCCCAGGTTGCGCGGCTTGTCGTAGCCCATCCACGCAATGCCCACCAGCTTTGGCTGGTAGCCGGCGAACCAGGCGTCGATCGAGTCGTTGGTGGTACCGGTCTTGCCGGCCAGGTCGGTGCGCTTCAGGGCCATCGCCTTGTTCGCGGTGCCGTGGCGAACCACGTCCTTGAGCATGCTGTCCATCAGGAAGGCGTTGCGCGCATCGATCACGCGGTTCGCTTCGTCACCCGCACGTGCCGGCCGCGCTTCGGACAGCACCTTGCCGTCGCTGTCGGTGACCTTCGAGATCAGGTACGGGCTGACGCGGTAGCCGCCGTTGGCGAACACCGCGTAGGCGCCGGCCATCTGCAGCGGGTTGGTGGCACCCGCGCCCAGGGCCAGCGTCAGGTAGGCCGGATTGCGCTCCGGATCAAAGCCGAAGCGGGCCGCGTATTCCTGGCCGTAGCGCGCACCGATCTTGTTCAGGATGCGGATCGAGATCATGTTCTTCGACTGCTGCAGGCCGCGTCGCATCGTCATCGGGCCGTCGTACTTGCTGTCGTAGTTCTTCGGTTCCCACGCCTGGCCGCCGGTCTGGCCGGCATCGAAACTGATCGGCGCATCGTTGATGATGGTCGCTGGCGACAGGCCGCGCTCGAGCGAAGCCGAGTAGATGAACGGCTTGAACGACGAGCCGGGCTGGCGCCAGGCTTGCGTCACGTGGTTGAACTTGTTGCGGTTGAAGTCGAAGCCGCCCACCAGCGCGCGGATCGCGCCATCTTCGGTATTGGCCGCCACAAAGGCCGATTCCACTTCGGGCATCTGCGTGATCAGCCACTTCGATTCGTCATCCTGCATCACGCGGATCACGGCGCCGCGGCGCACGCGCCGGTTCGGCGCAGCCTTGTCCGACAGCCAGGCTTTGGCAAACGCCAGGCCCGGGCCCGACAGCGTGATCGTCTCGCCCGAGGCGATCGCTGCCTGGACCTGCGTGCTCGACGCCTGCAGCACGACGGCGGCGATGATGTTGTCGCTGTCCGGATGCTCGGCCAGCTCGGCTTCGATCGCTTCGTCGGCCGCTGCTTTACCCGATGGCAGGTCGATGAACGATTCCGGGCCGCGATAGGCGCGGCGGCGTTCATAGTCCATCACACCGCGGCGCAGCGCCAGGTAGGCAGCATCCTGGTCAGCCTTGGTGATGGTGGTAAACACGTTCAGACCACGCGTGTAGGTGTCTTCCTTGAACTGCTCATACACCAGCTGGCGCGCCATTTCGGCCACGTACTCGGCGTGCACGCCGAAGGCGGCGCTGTCGGTCTTGATCTTGAGTGGTTCGACCTTGGCCTGGGCGAACTGGGCGTCGCTGATATAGCCCAGCTGGTGCATGCGCACCAGGATGTATTGCTGACGCGTCTTGGCGCGGGTCGGATTGACCACGGGGTTGTAGGCCGACGGCGCTTTCGGCAGGCCGGCCAGCATGGCTGCTTCGGCCACGGTGATGTCGCGCAGGTCCTTGCCGAAGTAGATCTGGGCCGCCGACTGGAAGCCGAAGGCGCGCTGGCCCAGGTAGATCTGGTTCATGTACAGCTCGAGAATCTGGTCCTTGGTCAGGTTCTTCTCGATCTTCCAGGCCAGCATTGCTTCATACGCCTTGCGCTTGAAGGTCTGTTCCGACGACAGGAAGAAGTTGCGCGCCACCTGCTGGGTGATGGTCGAGGCGCCCTGGCGCGCGCCGCCGGTGGCGTTGCGCACGGCCGCGCGCAGGATGCCCAGGTAATCGATGCCGCTGTGTTCATAGAAGCGGTCGTCTTCGATCGACAGCACGGCCTTCTTCATGACGTCGGGGATGTCCTTGAAGTGGACCAGCGTACGGCGCTCTTCGCCGAATTCGCCGATCAGGACGTTATCGGCCGTGAAGATCCGCAGTGGCATCTTGGGCCGGTAATCGGTGATCGTGTCCAGCGCCGGCAGGTTCGGGTACGCCATGGCCAGGGCGAACACGAGCACGAGTACGCCGATCGCACCCAGACCAAACAGGCTGGCGAATGCGATGAGGATCAGGCGCTTTGGGCTGAACTTCGAGGAGGAAGAAGGTGCTGCCTGTTTCTCTTTCATGCTGACTTTCGCTTTGTTGATCCGCCTCATTATAAGACAGCAGTTTGGCACCCGATACTGGCCCGAGCTTAATCGAACCACAGAGCAATATTTAGCTGGCAACGAATCGACAAAGTGTGGTGCGCAGGCCCCGCATTCTGATGTTCCCAAGTAGAAATATCTTGTCCGGCATCATCCTTTATTGCTACGATCCGAGACGGTGCTTTCACGTAAGTATCGGATTTTTATAAGAAAATAACAGGTGTTTGGTTAACGACAACGACCCTTGCAAGGGCGTCTACAGCCAGATTCTGCCCCAATCGGTGTCAAGGAGTGTTTTGGTGATCAATCTGGGTTCCTTGTTTGGAAAGTCGAGTCCGCCAATGATCGGGCTCGATATCAGCACGTCCGGCGTTCGCCTGGTCGAGCTGGCCGACGCCGGCAAGGGACTCGTGCGTCTCGAGCGCTATGCGACCGAATCGCTGCCGCGCGGCGCCGTGGTCGATGGCAATATCGAAAACATGGACCAGGTGGCCGATGCTGTGCGCCGGGTCTGGAAAAAGAGTGGCACGCGCGCCAAACACGTCGCGCTGGGCATGCCGCCAGCGGCCGTGATCACCAAGAAAATCATCCTGCCGGCCGGTTTGTCGGAAGACCAGCTCGAAGTGCAGGTCGAGTCCGAAGCCAGCCAGTACATCCCGTTCGCCCTCGATGAAGTCAGCCTCGACTTCGACGTGATCGGCCCGGCGCTCAACTCGGCGGACGACATGGAAGTGATGCTGGCCGCCGCCCGCCGCGAAAAAGTCGAAGACCGCATCGCCATTGCCGAAGGCGCGGGCCTGCTGGCCACCGTGATGGACATCGAATCGTACGCCGCGCGCAGTGCGCTGGAAAACGCCGCCGGCCTGCTGCGCGACCAGATCGTCGCACTGTTCCAGATCGGCGCCCAGGCCACCCACGTGTCGGTGCTGTTCAACGGCGAAGCAGTCTACGAGCGCGAGCAGCCGTTCGGCGGCAACACGCTCACGCAAGACATCGTGCGCGCCTATGGCATGGCGTTCGAGGAAGCCGAAACGCGCAAGAAGGCGGGCGATCTGCCGGAAAACTACCGCGCCGACCTGCTCGCGCCCTTCCTGGAAAACGCGGCGCTGGAAGTCACGCGCGCGATCCAGTTCTTTTATACGTCGACGCCGTACACGCGCATCGACCGCATCTACCTGGCCGGCGGCTGCGCGCTGCTGCCGGGCATCATGGAGATCGTGGCCGGCCGCACCCGCATCGCCACCAGCCTGGCGTCGCCGTTCGAGAATATGGCGTTCGGCCCCGGCGTGCGTGAACACCAGCTGCGCCAGGAAGCGCCGGCCTACCTGGTCGCCTGCGGCCTGGCATTGCGGAGGTTCGGCTGATGATCCGCATTAACCTGTTGCCTCACCGCGAGGCAAAACGCAAGCAGAAGCAATCGGCGTTCGTGGCGCTGATGGCGCTTGGCGGCCTGGTCGGCGCCGGCATCGTGCTGCTGGTGGGTGGTTACAACGCCAGCCAGATTTCGGTCCAGAACGAGCGCAACGAGGTGCTCAAGCAGGCCAGCGCCGAACTCGACAAGAAAATCGGCGAGATCACGACGCTCAAGGAAGAAATCGCCGCCCTGCAGGCACGCCAGCAGGCGGTCGAAGACTTGCAGGGCGACCGCAACCAGCCGGTCTACCTGCTCGACGAACTGGTGCGCCAGGCGCCCGACGGCGTGCACCTCAAGACCGTCAAGCAGGATGGCCAGCGCGTGATCCTGACCGGCGCCGCCCAGTCGCAGGAGCGCGTCGCCGAACTGCTGCGTAATCTGTCGAGTCATTCGGCATGGCTGGAAAAGCCCGACCTGACCGAAGTGCGCGCCGCCACCGTCACCCAGAGCAAGAGCGCGCGCAAGGTGGTGGAATTCACGCTGGCCGTGTCGATCAAGCGCGCCCGCAACAGCGATGCGCCTGACGACGGCGCCGCAGCCAAACCTGGCGCGTCGGGGAAATCATGAACATCGATATCAAGGCGCAGTTCGCCCAGCTCGCGGCGCAATTCGAAGACCTGCAAGGCCGCCAGCCGGGCCAGTGGCCGCTGGCGCCGCGCCTGTTATGCGCGGCCGGCGTGGTGGCGCTGGTGGTCGGCCTGGGCTACTACTTCTACTGGAGCGACCAGTTCGCCGAGCAGGAAACGCTTGCGCAGGAAGAAGTGCGGCTGCGCGGCGAGTACGAAACCAAGATGGCGCAGGCGATCAACCTGGAGGCGCTCAAGGCGCAGAAGGCGCAGGTCGACCAGTACGTGGTGCGCCTGGAGAAGCAGTTGCCGAGCAAGTCGGAAATGGCTGCGTTGCTGTCGGACATCAACCAGGCCGGCGTGGGCCGCGGCCTGCAGTTCGAGCTGTTCAAGCCGGGCCAGGAAGTGGTGCGCGATTACTACGCCGAACTGCCGATCAGTATCAAGGTGAGCGGGCAGTACCACGACATGGGCGCGTTTGCCGCCGACATGGCGAATCTGCCGCGCATCGTCACGCTCAACAACCTGTCGCTGGTGAGCGTCAAGGAAGGCAATCTCGAGATGGAAGCGATCGCCAAGACCTTCCGCTATCTCGACCAGGAAGAACTGATCGCCCAGCGCGCCGCGCGCGCGGCCGAGAAGAAGGCGGCCAAAGGCAAGGGTAAAGGCAAAGGCAAGTGATGATACGAGCTCACGTGATTGCGCTGCTCGCCATGGCGGCCTTGCTGGCCGGGTGCGGCGATGGGGGCGTCGGCGAAACCCGCGCCTGGATGAAAGAGGTCGAGGGCCGCACCGTCTCGAAGGTCAAGCCGCTGCCGGAACCGAAGACGTTCCAGCCGCACGCCTACCTGCCGGGCGCAGCGCTCGACCCGTTCGACCAGACCAAGCTGCTGGGCGAACTGGCGCGCATGGCGCAGTCCAGCCCCAACGCCAACCAGCCTGACCTGAACCGCCCGAAAGAGCCGCTCGAGAACTTCCCGCTCGACACGATGCGGATGGTCGGCACGATGAAAAAAGGCGGCGTGAGCTACGCGCTGGTACAGATCGACCGGGCGCTCTACCGCGTCCGGCCCGGCCAGCGGCTGGGACAGAATTATGGCCGCGTCACCCGCGTGAGTGACGAGGCGATCGAAATCAGGGAATCGGTGCAGGACGCCACCGGCGATTGGGTGGAACGACTAGCCAACATCGAGCTGCAGCACAACCAGGAGAGCAGTAAATGACCCCCAACGTCCAGATTCGCTTCGCCATGCCGGCCTGGCTGGCGCGCGCTGCCACCGCACTCGTGCTGTTGACGTGCGCCGGAGCCGCCCTGGCCCAGGGCAATGCGATCGAATCGATCACGGCCAACCAGCAAGGCAGCAACGTGGTCATCAACGTGACCATGCGCGATGTACCAACCCGTGCGCCGATCGGTTTTGCCATCACCAACCCGGCGCGCATCGCGCTCGACTTCGGCGCCACCGCGAACGCCACCGGCAAGAACATGCAGGAGCTGAACCTGGGCGACGTGCGCAGCCTGAACCTGGTGCAGGCCGGCGAGCGCACCCGCATGGTGGTCAACCTGGCACGCGCGCTGAACTACGCGACGGCCATCGATGGCAAGTCGATCATCGTGACCGTCGAAGGCACGGGCGGCGTGGCGCGCGCGGTCAACGCCAGCGGCCTGCCGGTCGCGGCGCCCGCCGCACCGGTGGCTTCAGCGCTGGCGGCGCGGCCGCAATTGCGCGACCTCGACTTCAAGCGCGGCGCCAACGGCGCTGGCCGCGTCGTGGTCGACCTGCCGAACAACCAGGTCGCCGTCGACGTGCGCCAGACCGGTACCGGCGTGACGGTCGACTTCATCGGCGCCCGCCTGCCTGAATCGCTGCGCCGCCGCCTGGACGTGACCGACTTCGGCACGCCCGTCACCCGCGTGGCCACCAGCGCCCAGGGCGACAACGTGCGCATGACGATCGAGGCACAGGGCGCCTGGGAGCAGTCGGTATTCCAGAGCGACTCGCAACTGGTGGTCGAAGTGCGCCCGGTCGTGGAAGACCCGAACCGCAACAGCCCCGGCTCGAGCAACAATCCACAGGGCTACCGCGGCGAAAAACTCTCGTTCGATTTCCAGAACGTCGAAGTGCGCGCCGCACTGCAGGCCGTGGCCGACATCTCGGGCCTGAACATCATCGCCAGCGATTCGGTGGCGGGCTTTCTGACGCTGCGCCTGAAGGACGTGCCATGGGACCAGGCACTGGACGTGATCCTGACCGCCAAGGGCCTGGACATGCGCAAGAACGGCACCGTGCTGTGGATCGCGCCGAAGGAAGAACTGCTGACCAAGGAAAAGCTCGAGCTCGAGCAGCGCGCCCAGATCGCCGAACTCGAGCCGCTGCGCTCCGAGATCTTCCAGCTCAATTACCAGAAAGCCGAATCGTTCCGCAACGTGTTCGGCCTGGACCAGGGCGGCGTGGGCGCCGGTGCTGGCGCTGCCGGCGACGCGGGCCGCAACCGCGTGCTGTCCCGGCGCGGCAGCGCGATCATCGATCCGCGCACCAACCAGCTGTTCGTGACCGATATCGCGTCGAAGATCGAAGACATCCGCAAGCTGATCCAGAAAACCGACGTCGCCTCGAAGCAGGTCCTGATCGAAGCGCGCCTGGTGGAAGCCAATGACGGCTTCTCGCGCAACCTCGGCGCCAAGCTGGGCTTTGCCGACATGCGCACGATGCGTGGCGGCGATTCGGGCTGGCAGGTCAATGGCAACGAACGCATCGCCATCGGCGGCAACCTGGTCGGCGTGGGCCAGACCACCGGCCAGGTGGCCAACAGCGCCGACAGCTTCAACAACACAACGATGGTCAACCTGCCGGCGGCCGGCATCGGCGGCATTCCCGCCTCGTCGCTGGCGTTCTCGCTGTTCTCGTCGGCGGCCAACCGCTTCCTGAACCTGGAACTGTCGGCGCTGGAAGCGGACGGCAAGGGCAAGATCATCTCGAGCCCGCGCGTGGTCACCGAAGACAAGCAGGTCGCGCTGATCGAGCAGGGCGTCGAGCTGCCTTACGAAAACAGCACCAGCAGCGGCGCCACCGCGATCGAATTCAAGAAGGCCAACCTGCGCCTGGAAGTCACGCCGCAGATCACGCCGGACGGCAACGTGGTGCTGGAAGTGGACGTGAGCAAGGATTCGAAGGGCGAAGACACCCGCGCGGGCTTTGCCATCAATACCCAGCACGTCAAGACCAAGGTGATGGTCGAAAACGGCGGCACCGTGGTACTGGGCGGGATTTACCAGCAGACCGAGCGCACCAACGAGAGCAAGGTGCCGTTCCTGGGCGACGTGCCGCTGCTGGGCTATCTGTTCAAGACCACTGCACGTGAAAGCAGCAAGACCGAACTGCTGGTCTTCATCACCCCGAAGATCGTGAACGACAACGTGGCGGGCGCACGCTGATTCTTGTTTCATCAACGACCGATAACAACAACGAACCGATATGAAAAACCAGACAATCACCTACAGCAGCCTGGCGCTGCTCCTGGCTGCCACTCTCAGTGCATGCGGCGGCGGCGGCGGCAGCCCGGGCACTGTTGGCGGCGGCACCGCGCCAACCACACCGACCACACCGACCACGCCAGCCAGCCTGACCGTTGGTGTCAGCCTCGTCAATGCCAGTGGTCAGGCCAGCACGGCCCTGAGCGGCGCCACGCCATTGACGGTGCGCGCTGTGGTGCGCGATGCGGCCAACCAGCCGGTGCCAAATGCGCTCGTGACATTCACTACCGATGCCGACCTGGCCGTATTTGCGCCGGGCGCGGGCACTGCACTGGCCGATGCGAGCGGCACGGCCACCATCACGCTGCGCAGCGCCAGCCTGGCTGCCGGTGGCGCCGGTCGCGTGACTGCGAGCGCGAGCGTGGCTGGTGTTACCGTGACGGGTGATGCCGCGTATTCGGTCAACGCCACCTCGCTGGCGTTCAGCGCCCTGACCCTGGCCCCGACCAGCATCGATGCCTATGGTTCGACGGTGATCTCGGTCGATCTGCTGGCCAATGGCGTCAAGTACACCAGCCAGCAGGTCAACGTCCGCTTCAGCTCGGCGTGCGTCACATCCGGCAAGGCGACCCTCGCGGCGACCGTCGCCACCAACAATGGTACTGCCCAGACCGTCTACCGCGACCAGGGTTGCGGCAACAACGACATCATTACTGCGACCGCCGACGGTGTCGCCACGGCGGCCTCGGCAGCACTGGCCATCGCGCCGCCGAGCGCTGCTTCGGTCCAGTTCGTTGAAGCGCTGCCGACCGACAAATCGATCGTGATCCGTGGCCAGGGTGGTATCAATCGCACCGAGACCGCCACGCTGCGCTTCCGCGTGTTCGACGTGTTCGATCGTCCGCTGGCCGGTCGTCGCGTCGATTTCAGCATCGTGCCAAGCGGTGCCGTGGCCCTGAACAAGGCCACCGACAGCACCGACCAGAATGGCGAAGTGATCACCACGGTCAATTCGCTGGACGTGCCGACCACCTTCCGCGTCCAGGCCGTGTTGCCCGGCACTGCGAACGCCAGCCGCCCGGATATTTCGACGACGTCCGATTCGATCGTCGTGACCACAGGCCTGCCGGTGCAGCGCGCTTTCTCGCTCAGCGTCAGCCAGGGCAATGTGGACGGCTGGTCGTATGACAGCGGTCCGACTACCCCGGCCGCCACGGTCAATGTGCTGTTGGCCGATAACTTCGGCAATCCTGTCGCGGATGGCACGCCGATCGTGTTCCAGACCAACCTCGGCGCCATCGGGTCATCGAGCAAAGGCGGCTGCAATACCGTCAATGGCGGCTGCTCGGTTGCTTTCCGTACCCAGAATCCCCGTGTCGCCGCGCCCGGCACGCCAGTCACGCCGTGCAATTCCGGAACTGGTTCGACCGCCGACACCACGCGGGCCGGCGTTGCCACGATCTGCGCCAGCACGACCGACGGTCTGAACACCCAGTTCGCCAAGACCACGATCACTTTCAGCGATGAATCGGTGGCTGCTGTGTACGTCAATGGCGCCGCCAGCCCCAGCACCGTGTTCCCGATCAGCCTTGGCAATGCCAGCGCAAACGAATCGAAGGTGTTCTCGGTCCAGCTGGTTGATCTGAATGGCAACGCGCTGCCTGCTGGCACCACCATCGCGGTCAGCGGTGCAGTCAATGCGACCAGCGTCGAAGTGGCGCCCGAAACCGTGCCGAGCATCTTTGCTGCGCCTGGCAACGGTCCACAGGGATCGAATCACCGGATCACGGTGGCTGCTACCGGTGCCAAGCCGTGTACCGCCGCCAGTGTGGCCAACTTCAGCGTGCGTGCGACCACGCCGCGCGGCGCGGTCACCTCGATCCCGTTCACACTCAACTTCACCTGCCCGTAAAATTGGCGGAATGAGAGGCGGCCAGTCTATACTGGCCGTCTTTTTCATCTCAACGGGTCTGGTTGTGCCACATCCCAAGAACAACAATATCTTCCTTGTTGGCCTGATGGGGGCAGGGAAGACCACGATCGGTCGATTGCTTGCTCGCAAGCTCAATCGCCGCTTCGTCGACGCCGATCACGAGATCGAAGCGCGCACCGGTGCGACCATCCCGTGGATCTTCGAGATCGAGGGCGAAGCCTGCTTTCGCCGGCGCGAAGCCGATGTGATCCGCGACCTGTCGGCGCAGCAGGGCCTGGTGCTGGCCACCGGCGGGGGCGCCGTGCTCAATCCGGCCAGCCGCGCCTTGCTGGCCGAGCGCGGCACCGTGATCTACCTGCGCGCGTCGATCGGCAGCATCCTGCAGCGCACCGCGCACGACAAGAACCGCCCGCTGCTGCAGACCGCCGACCCGCGCGGCAAACTCGAGCAACTCTGGACCGAACGCGATCCGCTGTACCGCGAGATCGCCGACCTCGTCATCGACACCGGCAGGCCTAACGTACAATCGATGGTTCAAACCATATTGGACCAGCTGGCCGCGCAGGAAAACGCCCGCGCGCGCAAGCATGCAAGGACTGCAATGAACGAACAGGCACACATCACTCTCAACGTCGAACTCGGCGAGCGCAGCTACCCGATCGAGATCGGCGCCGGCTTGCTGGACGACGCCGCGCTGCTGGCACGCCACATCGGCGGCCACAAGGTGGCCATCGTCACCAACACTACGGTTGCCCCGCTGTACCTCGACAAGGTCGCGGGCCACCTGCGCGCGGCGGGCCGCGACGTGCTCGAAATTATTCTGCCCGACGGCGAAGAGCACAAGAACTGGCAGTCGCTGAACCTCGTCTACGACGCGCTGCTGCAACACAAATGCGACCGCAAGACCACGCTGGTGGCGCTGGGCGGCGGCGTGATCGGCGACCTGACCTGCTTTGCCGCATCGAGCTACATGCGCGGCGTGCCGTTCGTCCAGATCCCGACCACGCTCCTGGCGCAGGTCGATTCGTCGGTAGGCGGCAAGACCGGCATCAACCACCCGCTGGGCAAGAACATGATCGGCGCGTTCTACCAGCCGCGCGCCGTGATCGCCGATACCGCCACGCTGGCGACCTTGCCGGCGCGCGAGCTGTCGGCCGGCCTGGCCGAAGTGATCAAGCATGGCGCAATCCTCGACGCCGATTTCTTCGACTGGATCGAGGCGAACATCGAGCCGCTGATCGCGCGCGACCGCCACGCCATCGGCTACGCGATCGCCCGCTCGTGCGAAATCAAATCCGACGTCGTGCGCAAGGACGAGCGCGAAGGCGGCCTGCGCGCGGTGCTCAACTTCGGTCATACCTTCGGCCACGCGATCGAGAATGGCCTCGGCTACGGCGCCTGGCTGCACGGCGAAGCCGTCGGCTGCGGCATGGTGATGGCGGCCGACATGTCGGCGCGCCTGGGCCTGATCGAGCCGGCCGCGGTGGAGCGCGTGCGCGCTCTGGTGCGCGCCGCCGGCCTGCCGGCCGTGGCGCCGGATCTGGGCGAAGCGCGCTGGATCGAGCTGATGGAAGTCGACAAGAAGAACGAGGGCGGCGAAATCCGCTTCATTCTGCTCAAGCCGCTGGGCAGCCCGTCGATCACGACCGCGCCGCTGGACGTACTGCGCTCGACGCTCGCGGCCTGCAGCGCATGAGTAGCCTGATGCGCGACTTCGACGCGGGCCTGGCCCCGTATGCGGCGCATTCGGCCCAGTCGCGCGGGCGCACGCATGCCGAGCCGGGGCCCGGCTCGCGCAGCGAGTACCAGCGCGACCGCGACCGCATCATCCACTCGACCGCGTTCCGGCGTCTTGAGTACAAGACGCAGGTCTTCATCAACCACGAAGGCGACCTGTTTCGTACGCGCCTGACGCACAGCATCGAGGTGGCCCAGATCGGCCGCACGCTGGCGCGCAGCCTGCGCCTGAACGAAGACCTGGTCGAGGCCACGGCGCTGGCGCACGATCTTGGCCACACGCCGTTCGGCCACGTGGGCCAGGATGTGCTCAACGAGTGCATGAAAGACTTCGGCGGCTTCGAGCACAACCTGCAAAGCCTGCGCGTGGTCGACCATCTCGAAGAACACTACGGCGCCTTCGATGGCCTGAACCTGACGTTCGAGACGCGGGAAGGCATCCTCAAGCACTGCTCGCTGAACAACGCGCGCCAGCTGGGCGACCTGGGCCAGCGCTTCATCGAGCGCAGCCAGCCCAGCCTCGAAGCGCAGCTGACCAACCTGGCCGACGAGATCGCGTACAACAACCACGACATCGACGACGGCCTGCGTTCGGGCCTGATCACGATGGCGCAGATGGAAGAAGTCGAGCTGTTCGCGCGCCTGCATCGCGAGGTCGAGGCGCGCTATCCGGGCTTGCCGGGCCGGCGCGCGCTGTATGAGACGATCCGCCTGATGATCACCGCGATGACGGCCGACCTGGTGGACACGTCGGCGCGCCTGATCGCCGAGGCGGCGCCAGCGACCATCGACGACGTGCGCGCCGCGCCGCCGCTGATCCGCTTCTCGGACGCGATGCGCGCCGAGACCGTGGCACTCAAACGCTTCTTGTACGCGAACCTGTATCGCCATTTCCAGGTCAACCGCATGCGCGTGAAAGCCAGCCGCATCGTGCGCGAACTGTTCGAAGCGTTTCTGGCCGATCCCGTGCTGCTGCCGGGCGACTACCAGGTGCAGGGCGATCCGCACAAGCAGGCGCGCAAGATCGCCGATTACATCGCCGGCATGACCGATCGCTATGCGATCCGCGAGCATCGCCGTATTTTCTCGCTCGATCACTTCTAGGGCTCTCGCCTGTCGCTGCATCAGGCGAGAGCCCGTTGCAAAAGCCGCAGTCGTTTATCGACATGGCCTTCTGCGTCTTCCAGATGGCGCATCGTTTTGGTCATCTGATGCGCCAGACGATCAAAGTCACGTTCGATGATATGTCGGACTATATCGAGCGTGTCAGTGCTGGCCACGCGCCGGATATCCTTGCCCAGCAAATAGACGCCCGCCAGATCCGGATCGTACTCGCCTGCGTCGATGACGCCATCTTCATCGTAGACCCGATCGACGTTGCCGGCTGCGGCATAGCTGTTCATCAGATGGATGAGATCGTGCGCATCCTTTGGATCGACTCTCCCGCGATCCGACCATGCGACCAACTTCAGTATGGCGAGACCGGGAAGGGACACGACCTTGCCGTCAAAGTCAGGCGCAAATGTCACCAGTTCAGCCGCTGCAAGGACATCATCGTAACCGGCGATGTTCATGATGATCTTCATGTCCGGCGGCCAGGCGATTGCATTCGTCCCTTCAGAGATGCCGCCGAATGGCACCAGATCCAGCTGGTACGCAAGATTGCTATCTGGCGCCTGGTAATAAAGCCGCTGTTGCGCTTTGTCGGTTGCGTTGAATGCCCCGCGCGCTATCAGCCTTGTTCGCAAGGCAGCGAATTGATCCCAGTTCTTGACGGCGACAGCAAAGTCCACATCGTACGTTGCACGCCTGCTGACGAGTCCATGCACATGCGTGAGCAGGACGTCGCGTGCGGTTGCCCCGACAAGCAGGTAATCGATTCCTTCCGCCTGTGTTTCTTCGGCTACTGCGCGAAGAATGTCCACTGTGACGGGGTCAACCGGAAGGTCTGACTTGATCGAACGCGGTGTCAATGAATTTCTCCTTGATCATCCGGGCTGTTTCTTGTGTACGTGGATCGAGGATTGCGAGCAGTTCAGAGTAGATCAGCAATGGGGGAGCAAGTTCCGGAACACTGGCAGTATCCCAATGCCAGAATTTTTCCAGTATCTCGAGCTCGCCAGCCTCGTCAGGCCTGATGCGATGCTGCTTGACCAGCATCTTGATGACCTTGTCCATGTCATCTGGCCCGACATACAAGGTTTGAGTCCCTGGCTTGAGGTAGCCAGTCATTTTTGCCGCTGCGACCTCCGCGCTCCACGCATGGTCAAATTCAGTCAGATCGACATCTTTCCACCATGATGATTCTGGCGCGCTGAAGCGGCGGCCATGGAGTTTGTTGCGCAAGGTGGTTGGATAATTGATTGCCCACTCATCATTCAGACGCCCGGCTTCCAATAGACTCCTGCGGCCTCCGGCCCCTTTTTTACTGATGAGATAGCCGCGATGTTCAAGGTCCTCGAGCACGTTGTACGCCGTTCCGAGTGACACACCAGCATGACGCGCAATGTCTTTGTAAGGGGAATCGAGATCATCCCGGTTTGCCAACAGCGTAAAAACCACACGCAATGCGGCTGGATTCGTCAGCCCTTTTGGGATGCGTGAAATAGACGGTTTGTGTTCACTCTTTTCGCCAGTGATGAAGACGAACAGGCCAGCGGCCTGCAGATAAGCGTTGCCACTGGTGTCGATGAACTGGAGTCCTGTCGCCCTGCAATAATGGGCGAGCTCTCTCGTGATGTGGGCTGTAATCAAGAGACCTGGTGTTCTGCCGTTCACCAGTTGCTGACGAATCTTGTCGATCTGCGCCTTGCGGTCCAGTGAAAACTTGCACTCGGCAAGGTAATGAATCGAGTTGCCTTCATATGAAAGGATGACTCTGGCGTCGCCAGAGTTTCTTCTGGAGGATTCAGGCTGCGAGTCGATCAACTTGCCATCGATACCTGCTTTTGTTCTCAGCGCGACAAGCGCATCGAGGATCAAACGCTCCTCAGTTCCCGCAAAATCTGGAGAAAACGCATGGTTATTCATTCAATTTTCCTCGTTTTCACGGCCCGTGAACGATTCTATTTTATGAATATTACTCTCAATTTTCAATATATTTTGTTTTTCACGGAGCGTGAAAACTCATGAAAATTGAAATTCATGCCCAGTATCCGGTTTCGTTAGCTGAACAGGTTCGGCGTCGCAAGATCCAGCAACAACTTCTTGACCGGCGCCGGCAATGGCGCATCGGAAATCGCATCGAGCTTCCACCACACGTGGCTGGCGCCATGCTCGCCACGCGTGGCCAGCGTCACCGCGAACGGCGCGATGTGCAGCTTGTAGTGCGTGAACCCGTGCATCAACGGCGTGAGCGCGCGCACTTCGTCAATCGTGCCGAACGCGCTGCTGGCCGCCGCGATGTCCGCCGTGCAGACGGGATCGGCGTCGCCGTCCATCGCCACGTGACCGCCCACTTCCGGCAGCGACAAAAGGCCGCCCCAGATGCCTGTTTGCGGACGCTGCTCGAGCAGCACTTCACCGCGATCGATCAGCACCAGCATCGCGGTGCGTTTTTCGGGCGTCGTCTTCTTGGGTTTGCGCACCGGCAGTTCGGCCGTGCGGCCGGTGGCGAAGGCCACGCAGCGGGCCTGCAGCGGGCAGCGGCCGCAGTCGGGGCGCGAGCGCGTGCACAGCGTGGCGCCCAGGTCCATCAGGCCCTGCGTGTACGACTCGATGCCGCCATCTTCCGGCAGCAGCGCTTCGGCGCGGCGCCACAGCGCGTCCTCGACCGGCTTGATGCCGGGGTAGGCGTCGATCCCGAACACGCGCGCGAATACACGCTTGACGTTGCCGTCCATGATCGCGGCGCGCACGCCGCCCGAGAAGGCGGCGATGGCGGCGGCAGTCGAGCGGCCGATGCCGGGCAGGTCAGCCAGCAGCGCCGGATCGCTCGGGAACACGCCGTCGTAATCCGCCACGACGCGCTTGGCGCAGGCGTGCAGGTTGCGCGCACGGGTGTAGTAACCCAGGCCGCTCCAGTGGGCCATGACGTCTTCCGCCGGGGCTTCGGCCAATGCGTGCACGGTCGGGAAGCGTTCCAGGAAGCGGGCGTAGTAGCCCAGCACCGCAGCGACCTGGGTCTGCTGCAGCATGATTTCGGAGAGCCACACGCGGTAGGCGTCGGTGGTGTTTTGCCATGGCAGGGTGTGGCGGCCATGGCTGCGCTGCCAGTCGATCACGGCCCGGGAAAAGGTCGGATCGGCCAGCTGGTCAAACTCGGTCAGTCGCTTCATGCAGTCGTGTAGTGGGCGTCGGCGCTGGTGGCCGTCGCGGAGTTGGGTAGGGTGTCAGACAAGGTCGCGGTCACGCCGGCAGCCAGCGCACCAAGGCGCGTGCGCGTGACGTCGAGTTCGGCCTGGCCGCTCTCGAAGGCGCCGATTTTCTGTTCCAGGCTGTCGCTGGCTTCGTGGATGCGTTTCACGGTCGCCTGGCGCTGGCGCAGGTTGTCGCGGTGCTGGCGGATCTGCGCTTCGAGCGGTGCGTTGGCCACTTTCAGCCATGCTTCGATGTCGGCGTTGGCGGCGCGGTACACGCGGCGCACGCGCGAAGCGATCGAATCGAAGAAGCGCTCGAGCAGCGTGGCCCGGCTGTTCATCCACAAGGTGGCGGTGCCGAACTGGCGCGAAAAGAGTTCTTCGATAGCGTCGATCTCGTCGCGGTGGCGCGCCAGCGACAGGGTCGGCGGCAGGCCCAGGCTCATGCCATGCTCGGCGGCGAATTTGCGGTGCATCGCGTCCATCATCGACGTGATTTCCGTGAGCTTGGCGTCGGCGTCGGCCAGGCCGGCGCGGGCGCCGTCGAAGTAGTTGCGCACCGGCGCGCGCATGCCGGTGGCAAAGCGCACCGCGCTCATCGCCACGCGCACGGTCTCGGTCCGGTCCTGCAGTACGTCCATGCCCAGCAGCGTATAGAGTTCGGTCGACAGGCGCGTGAACACGGCGCGCGTGCCCTGCAGCTTGAAGAGGCCGGCGTCGAATTCCTTCTTCTCGGCCTCGACCCGGCGCACCATGTGCGCGATCACGCCCTGGTTCTTGCCGCGCAGGCTGCGCAGTTCCTGCAACTGCTCGACCAGCTCGCGCAGGCGCGTGGCCACCAGCATCTGCTGGCTGGCCACCAGAGCCTCGAGATCGGTGTGCAACTGGCGCTCGACGATCGCACGTCGCGCCGGGATCAGTTCATGGAACAGCGCCGCTTCGAGTGCGCCCAGGCGGCTGCGCTCGAACAGGGCCATGTCGCCGCCGATACGGCCGACCAGCGCCTTGTGCGCCGACACCGGATACACCTGGCCCGCCGCAAGGCCCAGCTGGCGCGCCACGTCGTGCTGCTGGCGCGCGATGTCGGCGTCCACCGCCTCTAGCGACTTGAGCTCGTCCCACATCGCGTCGATCTTGTTGAGCACGGCCAGGCGCCCCGGCCCGGCGCCGATGTGCGTGCGCCAGACTTCGATGTCGCTCTTGGTCACACCCGTCTCGGCGGCCAGCACGAACAGCACCGCATGCGCGTTCGGGATCAGGTTCAGCGTCAGCTCGGGCTCGGTGCCGATGGCGTTCAGGCCCGGCGTATCGAGGATCACCAGGCCCTGTTTGAGCAGTGGGTGCGGCAGGTTGATGATCGCGTGGCGCCAGCGCGGGATCTCGATCGTGCCGTCCGGGTCGAGGCTGGCCGCAAGGTCGGGATCGTCGGCATCGTACAGGCTGTAGCGCTGCGCTTCGACGGTCGAGACGCGCCGCGTCTGGCTGACCTGGCGCAGCGTCTCATGCATGGCCGCTGGCGAATCGAGATCGAGCGGGAGCACGGTCCAGGCGGCAGGATCGTCGCAGTAGTCGCCGGTGGACAGGTGGCCGGCGCGGGTGTCGATCGGCAGCAGGCGCAGGCAGGGCGGCAGGCTCGCATCCCACAGCAGTTCGGTCGGGCACATGGTGGTGCGGCCGGCGCTGGACGGCAGGATGCGCTGGCCGTAGTCGGCGAAGAACAGTGCGTTGATCAGCTCGGTTTTGCCACGCGAGAATTCGGCCACGAAGGCCACCGACAGGCGGTCGTCACGCAGGCGCCCCAGTGCTCGCGCCAGCAGCTGCTCGCCCGCCGCATCGATCAGCCCGGCGTCGCGCAGTGCGCTGCCGTAGCCGGTGAGGGAGGCGGCGACCCGGGAGCGCCAGGCGCCGTACTGTTGTAAATCCTGCATCGTGTTTGCTCGTAGGGATGACTAGCGCTGGCACTGGGCGCAGTAGAACGTCGAACGTTGCCCCTGCTTGATCTGGCGTACCGGCACCGCGCATTGGCGGCAGGGTACGCCTGCACGATCATAGACGAAATATGTCTGCTGGAAATATCCAGACTGGCCATTTACAGCAATAAAGTCACGCAGCGTGCTGCCGCCCTGGACGATCGCTTCGGCCAGGATGACGCGGATCGCTTCGGCCAGCCGGTCGTAGCGCGCACGGCTGATGCGTGAAGCCGCCGTCTTCGGGTTGATGCCGGCCCGGAACAGGCTTTCGCACGCGTAGATATTGCCCACGCCAACAACGATGTCGCCGGCCAGCAGCACCTGCTTGATCGGCGCGCTGCGGCGGCGGGTTTCGCGAAACAGCAGGGCGCCGTCGAAGCCGTCTGCCAGCGGCTCCACGCCCAGGCCGCGCAGCAGCACGTGCTCGGCCAGCGGGCCGTCTTCGTTGGCATGCCACAGCACGGCGCCGAAGCGGCGCGGGTCGTTCAGGCGCAGTACTTGCCGGCCCTCGGGGCCGTCGACGACCAGGTCGAAGTGATCGTGCGTACGCGGCTCGATGCCCGGGGGCAGCACGCGCAGATGGCCCGACATCCCGAGGTGAATGATCAGGGTACCGTGCTCAAAATTGATCAAAAGATATTTGCCGCGCCGCCCGATATCCAGGATGCGGCGGCCTTCCAGCAACGCGGACAGGCCGGGCGGGAAGGGCCAGCGCAATCCTTCGCGACGGCAAATGACGTGCTCGACGATGCGGCCTTCGAGATGGGGCGCGACGCCGCGCCGGGTAACTTCGACTTCTGGGAGTTCAGGCATGCCTAAGGGGATTCGTGTAGAGTCAGTTGACGGCGCAGCGCATGCGCGGCAGGTCTGCGCATGAGCGTAGAATCAAACTCACTTTGGACTTCTGGACTTGCTTTGAAAAACGCTTTCGCCATTGTAACCCTCTCCGGTCTGTTGACGGCATGTGCTGTCGTACCGCAACAGCACTCCGTGGCCGCCGATGTCCAGGCCGCGTCCACCCCCGCCGCCGAGCCTTTGCTCGATGACGAAGCGCAGGCCGCCAAGCAAAAAGCCGAGGAAGAAGCCCGCCTGCCGAAGGTCGAAATGACCCCGGTCATGCTCGACCAGTTACTTAAGGCCGAATTTGCGTTTCGCAATGGCGACTGGCAAGGCCCGTACCTGACGGTGCTGAGCCTGGCCCAGCAGACGCGCGATCCGCGCCTGGCCCGGCGCGCTGCCGAGATGGCCGTCGCTGCCAAGCAGGCTGACGACACGCTTGCCGCGGTGCGGCTGTGGTACCGGCTCGACCCCGAATCCGACGAAGCGACCCAGTATTTCGTCGGCATGGTGGTCACGTCCGAAAAGATCGCCGAGCTCGAGCCCGTGTTCGAGGAGCGCCTGCGTGAAGCGCCGGCTGCCCGGCGTGGCGTCCTGATGTTCCAGGTCCAGCAGTTGCTGGGCCGGGCCAAGGACAAGGACGCTGCGCTGGCCATGCTCGAGCGCCTGATCGAGCCGTACGACAAGATGATGGAAGCGCGCATCGTGCGCGCCCAGATCGCGCTGGTGCGCGGCGACAAGGCACTGGCCCGCACGTACGCCCAGTCGGCGCTGGCCGCCAAGCCCGACGCCGAGATCGCCCTGTTGATGCTGGCGCAGGTCACCGACGACGAGGCGCAGGTGGTGGCCATGATGGAGAAATTCCTCAAGACCTATCCGAAGGCGAACGATGTGCGCGCCGCCTATGCCCGCGTACTGGTCAACCGCAAGGATTATCCGGCCGCGCGGCGCGAGTTCGAGTCGCTGCTCAAGGTGCAGCCGGACAATGCGGCGACGCTGTATGCGCTGGGCATCCTGGCCACGCAAACGGACGATGCCCCTGGTGCCGAAACCTATTTCACGCGCTTCGTGGACGTGCTCGGTCGCAATCCGAACGACGAACGCGATCCGTCGCGCGCGCTGCTGATCCTGTCGCAGCTGGCTGAAGAGCGGGGCGACCTTGCCGGCGCGCTGCTGTGGCTGAACAAGGTGCCAGAGAACACCGATGAGCAAACCCGCTTCAACGCGCAATTGCGCCGCGCGCACTTGACGAACAAGGGCGGCGACCTGACTGCTGCGCGTGCGCTGCTGGCCGAGGTCAAGCCGACCGAGCCGGCGCGCCAGGCCCAGTTGATGGCGGCCGACGCGCAACTGCTGCGTCAGGCTAATCAGCTGCCAGAGGCGTATGCCGTGATGGAAGCAGCGGCGCAGCGCTTCCCGAAGAATCCCGATCTGCTGTACGACTTCGCGCTGCTGGCCGAAAAAATGGGCAAGGTCGATGTGATGGAGGCGCAGTTGCGCGAAGTGATGGCGCAGGCACCCGACAATCACCATGCCTACAATGCGCTCGGCTACTCGCTGGCCGAACGCAATGTGCGCCTGCAGGAAGCCTACGGGCTCATCGCGAAGGCGCTCGAGATGGCGCCGGACGATCCCTTCATCATGGACAGCATGGGCTGGATTCACTACCGCATGGGCAACTTGAACGAAGCCGAAAAGTTCCTGCGCCGCGCGTATGGCGTGCGCAAGGATGCTGAAATCGGCATTCACCTGGGTGAAGTGCTGTGGCAGAAGGGCGATAAGTCGGCTGCCCAGGCACTCTGGCGCGATGCCCGCGCCAAGGACCCGCAGAACGAGGCCTTGCGCGAGACGCTGACCCGCCTTGGCCTGTCCTTGTGAAATAATCCACCCTTGTTCAATTGTTTTGCTGCCCCATGATGCTGCTTACCCGACGCCTTGCCATCCTCGCCCTTGCCGCCACGGTCCTGACCGGTTGCGCGACAAGCACTGCCAACCTGTCCACCGCCACGGTCGGCGCGTATCGCGAAACCATTGACCTGGCAGGGCGCCTGTCGGTGAATTACCAAAAGGATGGCCGGCCCGAATCGATCAGTGGCAGTTTCAACTGGGAGCAGCGTCCGGGCACGATCGACGTCACCCTGATGTCGCCACTGGGCCAGACGGTCGCTGCGATCAATGTCACGCCAGGCTCGGCCACGCTCACGCAGGCCGGCCAGGAACCGCGCACAGCGGCCGACATCGATAGCCTGACCCAGCAGACGCTTGGCTGGCCACTGCCCGTGTCAGGCCTGCGCGACTGGCTGCAGGGGTATGCGGTCGATGCACAGGGGCAGCGTTTCCGCGCTTCGCCGGCCAGCAACAGTGTGACGACCAAGGATGGCTGGCGCCTGCGCTTTGTCGACTGGCAGGCGGCTGGCGGTAGTGACGCAGCGGCCGGTGCTGCTGCGGCTACGCCAGTGCCGCGCCTGATCCAGGCCGAGCGCGCCGCGTCGGGCGACATCCAGGATCTGGCGATCCGCATCGTCGTCAATCCGGCGGCCTGATTCCATGCGTTCCCTGCACGATTGCCCGGCCCCGGCCAAGCTCAACCTGTTTTTGCACGTGATTGGCCGGCGCGCCGATGGCTACCACCTGCTGCAAAGCGTATTCCAGCTGATCGACCGCGCTGACCGCCTGCACTTCGACCTGCGCGACGATGAGCGCATCGTGCGCACGACCGACGTGCCTGGCGTGCCGCACGACCAGGACCTGATCGTGCGCGCGCTGCGCTTGCTGCAGGCAGAATATGCGCGCCGCCATGGACACCTGCCGCCCGGCATCGATGTGGCGGTCGAGAAGATCCTGCCGATGGGGGGCGGGCTGGGTGGTGGTTCGTCCGATGCTGCCACGGCGCTGATGGCCGCAAACCACCTGTGGCAGGCGGGCCTGACGCGCGACGAATTGATGGCGCTGGGCTTGCCGCTGGGCGCCGATATCCCGTTCTTCCTGTTTGGCGAGACGGCGTTTGCAGAAGGGGTAGGGGAGGCCTTGCAGGCCGTGGAAGGCCCCGATTGCTGGTACGTCGTGCTCGAGCCAGGCGTTGCGGTGCCAACACCTGCCATTTTTTCTGCGGCAGATTTGACAAGAGACGCAAAGCCGGTCAGAATAGCGGACTTTTCCAGCCACACCAATTCAGGCAGCATGGTGGGGTTTGGTAAAAATGATTTGCAGAACGTGGCGATGCGCCTGTTCCCGCCGGTAGCTGAAGCGGTTGAATGGTTGAGCAGCTACGGTGATGCCAGGATGACTGGCTCAGGGGCATGCGTGTTTTGCGCAGTCTCCAGCGAAGACGCTGCCAACGAGGTGTTGGCGCAAGTGCCGCAGAAGTATGCGGCATGGAAAGCGAAGTCGCTGAAGACTCACCCACTGAAAAAATCGCTCTTGCAAATCAGTGAGTTGTAGAATAAAATTTTGCCTGTCGCGACGCTGAGCAGCACAGAAGATGTGCAGCACAATGTGAAGCGGCAAGCACTACAGGTCGTGTAGGGGAATCGCCAAGTTGGTTAAGGCACCGGATTTTGATTCCGGCATTCCAAGGTTCGAATCCTTGTTCCCCTGCCAAAGTTTTCTTGTTCTGTCGATGCTGATGCGTCCAGCAAGAGAATCGCGATGCGGTGCCAAGCGCCACATCAGCATGTTAATCAGCCGGTATAGCCGGCTGATTGTTTTTCTACTGTATTAACGCTTCTTACCTTTTGGGACTCCCATGGCTTACGAAAACCTGATGGTTTTTACCGGCAATGCCAATCCGGCGCTAGCAGAAGGGGTCGCAAAAAGCCTCGGTATTCCACTCGGCAAGGCTGTCGTCTCGAAGTTTTCTGACGGCGAAGTCATGGTCGAAATCAATGAGAACGTGCGCGGCAAGGATGTCTTCGTCCTGCAATCGACCTGCGCACCGACCAACGACAGCCTGATGGAAATCATCCTGATGGTCGACGCTCTCAAGCGCGCCTCGGCTGGCCGTATCACTGCAGCGATTCCTTACTTCGGTTATGCCCGTCAAGATCGTCGCCCGCGTTCGGCGCGTGTTGCGATCTCGGCCAAGGTCGTGGCGAACATGCTGGAAAAAGCCGGCGTCGAGCGCGTCCTGATCATGGACCTGCACGCTGACCAGATCCAGGGTTTCTTCGATATCCCGGTCGACAATATCTACGCGTCGCCAATCCTGCTGAGCGATCTGCAGAAGCGCAACTACGACGACCTGCTGGTCGTCTCGCCAGACGTCGGCGGCGTGGTGCGCGCACGCGCCCTGGCCAAGCGCCTGGGTTGCGACCTGGCGATCATCGACAAGCGTCGCCCGAAGGCGAACGTGTCCGAAGTGATGAACATCATCGGTGAAGTCGAAGGCCGCAACTGCGTGATCATGGATGACATGGTCGACACCGCAGGCACGCTGTGCAAGGCTGCCGAAGTGCTCAAGGAGCGCGGCGCCAAGAAGGTGGTTGCTTACTGTACGCACCCGGTGCTGTCCGGCCCGGCGATCGAACGCATTGCGAACTCGCCGCTGGATGAACTGGTCGTCACCGACACCATCCCGCTCAGCGCTGCCGGCGCCGCTTGCGGCAAGATCCGCCAGCTGACCTGCGCACCGCTGCTGGCCGAGACCTTCAAGCGGATCGTCAAGGGCGACTCGGTGATTTCGCTGTTCGTCGACTAAGCTTCATATCGACGTCGTTTTTCACGGCGCGCCTGGCTGATCAGCCGGCGCGCCGTTGGTGTAAATAACACTTGGGTCCCCGCCTGCGCGGGGACGACATGTACGGTGAGGCCGTACATGTCGATTTCCGTATCTTTTGAGCGCGTAACAATGCGCTCTTTCTTGACTGCCCCTGGTCGCGGGGGTGGTCGCCACTTGGCTACCGGGCTGTTGATCGTTTTCTTCGGCATTCGGGCCTGTTTTATTTTTGGAGTATCACATGAAAGTAGTCGCATTCAACCGCACTCTGCAGGGGACCGGAGCGAGCCGCCGCCTGCGTAAAGCTGGTCAAACGCCAGGCATCATTTACGGTGGCGCAGGTACGCCTGAGCTGATCGCCCTGGACGGCAACGCCCTGTGGCACGCGCTGAAAAAAGAAGCGTTCCACGGTTCGGTTCTGGACCTGGAAATCGACGGCAAGACCCAGCAAGTCCTGCTGCGTGACTTCCAGATGCACGCGTTCAAGCAACTGGTTCTGCACGCTGACTTCCAGCGCGTCGATTCGTCGAAGCCAGTGCACACCAAAGTCGCTTTCCACTTCGTCAACGCCGAGAACTCGCCAGCCGTCAAGCTGAACAGCGCTGTCATCTCGCACGTGCTGAACGAGCTGGAAGTGTCGTGCCTGCCAGGCCAACTGCCAGAGTTCATCGAAGTCGACCTGGCAAACCTGGAAGCCGGTAACTCGATCCACACCGACGACCTGGTCCTGCCAGAAGGCGTCACCGCACTGACCCATGGCCAGAACCTGACCATCGTCACCGCAACCATCCCACGCGGCGCAGTCACCGCTGAAGAGACCCCAGCTGCCGAGTAATCGCAGCTGACGCGTCGCTCCGGCGGCGCATCGCACAGAAACCCGCCGCGGCTTGCCCGGCGGGTTTTTATTTTTTGATTTGCACGTTTCGGCGATAATCGCCTTTTCTCGACAGAATCTCACGCATGCCCATTCGACTGATCGTTGGCCTCGGCAATCCCGGCCCCGAGTACGAACAAACCCGCCACAATGCCGGCTTCTGGCTCGTGGACAATCTCGCCAATGGCTTGCCCGGCTGCCGTCTGCAGCGCGAATCGCGTTTCAACGCCCTGGTCGCCAAGACGTCGATTGCCGGCAACGACGTCTGGCTGCTCGAGCCGCAGACTTATATGAACCGCTCCGGCCAGTCGGTGGGCGGCCTGGCGCGCTTTTATAAAATCAATCCGGATGAAGTGCTGGTCGTGCACGACGAACTCGACCTGCCACCGGGCGTTGCCAAGCTCAAGAAGGGCGGTTCGTCCGGTGGCCACAACGGCCTGAAGGACATCACGGCCGCGCTGGGTACCCAGGATTACTGGCGCCTGCGCCTTGGCATCGGCCACCCGCGCACGATGAACCTGCAGCAGGTGGTGGCCGACTTTGTGCTGCACCGCCCGCGCCGTGAAGAGCAGAGCCTGATCGAGGAATCGATCGACAAGAGCCTGCACATCATTCCGCTGGTCTGCGAAGGCAAGTTCGACACGGCCACGATGCGGTTGCACACCGCCTGACAGGCAGGTGCACGGCCAACGCCAGCCGCGCCGCCGTTTCACCTGCGCCTGAGCACGACCTGCGAGCGCAGGTCGCGCACCATGCGCTCGAGCGCGGGCCGCATGCGCCGGTAGTCGTCAGGCGTGCAGGTTGCCGCCGTGTGGCGAAACTTGAGCTGGCGCTGCACCGTCACCAGCGCGCCGCGCCGCGCATAGCGCGAGCGATAGGCAAAGTTGGCGTCGTCCACGTGTATCGCGCGTGGCAGGGCCAGCACGCGCGAGCGCTTCGGCAGATGAAAGCGCACTTCGTCCTCGGCATCGATTGCCGGGCACACGAAATCCTGGTGCCGCTCGGGTTCCTGCGCGAACGCGAACACGGCCTCACTCAGGCTACTTCTCAGATCGTAGGTCGTGGCCAGCCGCGCCGGGCCGGGCAGTTGCGTGAAACCGTTGCTGGCGCCGCGCAACGATATTGCGACATCGCCGCCCGGGACGTCCCGGTACAGTTCTGCCAGGGCGCCGCTGCCGGTGCGCGTGACCCTCAAGCGGCTGCTGCCATCGGGCTGGATGGTGAACTGCGTGAGCGTGCGGCTATGCGCCTGCTGGAAGAAGGGAAGCATCGCGAACTCGCCCGAGCGCGTCAGCACCGCCGGCTTGCCAAGCAGCGCCGCTGGCAAGAAACCGCCGGCCACGCTGTCGGCCGTTGGATCCAGATACAGCTTCAGCGACGGCACGTAGACGATCGCGTGATTGAGCACGCCCAGTGTGGGCACGGCTGGTAGCTGGTAGGCGTTGCCGTTGTTGACGAGGGCAACGGTGCTGTCGATGCCGGCGCTGGCCAGCAGGGCGACGAGCAGCGTTGTGTGGTCCTTGGCGTCGCCGTAGCGATTGGCCAGCACGCTGGCCGCCGCGTGCGGCACGACGCCGCCAGGGCCGAGATATCCGGCCACGTAACGCACGTTGTGGCGCACCCAGTCGGATAACGCGATCGCACGCGCACGGGGCTCGACCACATTACCGGTCACGCGCGCTGCAAGTGCCGCCACCGTGTCGTCGGGCCGCGCGCGTGCGCCCGCGCGGTCCTGGTAGGCGCGGGCAAGGGCGGCGTAATCGGCGAAGGTGGAGACGGCGAGCCGCTTGCCGTAGTCAAATTCGCTGACCGAGTCGGCCTCTGGTCGGGCATTGTCGCCATCGAGATAGCGCCAGGCGTAGCGCCGCTTGCCAGCTGCCGGCGCGGGCAGGTCGGTAATTGTCGTGGGCAAAAAACCGATGGCGTCGGCGTACAGCAGCATAGCGACCGGCATGTCATAGACCACCCGGAAGTCGCACGGGCGCTGGAGCCGGGCACTGGACAGGTCTTCGAAATGGCCGGGAAACAGCGGCGTGTGGCGCTGCACGACATAGCGCACCGCCACCCGGTCGCCGGCGTCGACGTCGGGAAACTCGACAATCTTCAGGCGTGTGTTCTGGAACATCGGGGCGTTGATCAAGGCGGCTTGTTGCTGGTCGCGGATCTGATGCGGCTGCACGGCGAGCCGGCGTCCGTCGGCCTTCTCGGTATGCGCTTCGACGGCGATGATGTCGTCAAGCGCCTGGTTGTAGCCGATCTCGTACCGGGCGTAGTCGTGCAGCGCATCGCGCTGGGCGATGGTCCTGGTTTGTTCGACCGTGAGCAGGTAAGCGCCACTGGGTTCAACCACAAAGTGGCGTACGTGGCGCTCGACGCCCGTATCACGCGCGCATGCCGGCTGCAGCCCAAGTAAAGGCCACAGAAGCAGACACAGCATGACGATACAGCGCAGCATCATGGCAATCTCCCGACACACGACCGACCCATGGTACGGGGCGGCGTCCGTGCAGGATTGATGTCGCGCAAGCGGCTGCTGTCGGCCGGACTTCTGCGATAATTTCACGATGAGAGCGCTTACCTTCCAGGCCGGCCCCCTTGCCATGGCCCAGATCGCCGCGCATGGCTTGCGCGCGCAGGACATTGCCATCGTGCCTGCCGCGGCGGGCGGCCCCAAGGGCCTGATCTTCGCAGCGCTCGATGCGTGGCTGTTCGGCGAGTGGTTGCCCACGGCGCCGCGCGAACGGACCCTGATCGGCGCCTCCATCGGCGCCTGGCGCATGGCCGCCGCGTGCCAGAAGGATCCGGCAAAGGCGTTTGCCCGCCTGGCCGAACTCTACACCGGCCAGCGCTACACGCGCCTGAAACCCAGTGCGCAGGAGATCGACGATGTCGTGCAAGCCCTGCTGGCCGAGCTGGTGAGCGGGCATGAAGACGACATCATCGGACATCCCCATCACCGCCTGCACATCCTGGCTGACCGTGGCCTGCGTTCGCTGGCTGCGCCTGTCGGCCGCCATGCCGAACTGCGCGGCTTCGCTTCGGCCGCGCTGCACAATGCCGGCTCACGGGCCTGGCTGGGGCGCTTGATGGAGAGGGTGGTCATCCATGATGCGCGCAGCCAGGCACCATGGTTGCGCGAGCCGTTTGACCGTTTCACGACGCATTTTTCGGCATTGACGCGCGCGAATCTGGCCTCTGGCTTGCTGGCCTCGGGCACGCTGCCCTTGATCATGAAAGCAGTGACGGAGATTGCCGAGGCGCCTCCCGGCAGCTACTGGGATGGCGGCATCATCGACTACCACCTGGCCTTGCCATATGCGCGCGCGGCCGGCGCGGACAAGAGCGAACTGGTGCTATATCCCCATTTCACCGATCACATCGTGCCGGGCTGGCTCGACAAGAGCATGCCGTGGCGGCGCGCCGCGCGCGGCCCCAACCGCAGTTGGCTGGAGAACGTGCTGCTGGTGACGCCTTCCGCAGAATTCCTGCGCTCGCTGCCGCGCGGCAAATTGCCGGACCGGACCGACTTCACGTCGTTCGGCCTCGATCATGACGAGCGCATCCGCGTGTGGCGCCGCGCGATCGGGGAGGGCGAGCGCCTGCGCGATGAACTGGCCGAATTCGCGCTGCGGCCCGACCTGGCACGCATCCAGCCAATCTAGCTTGTCATTGGGGCAATCGATACGTTGCAGCAGGGGAGCGGTGCGCCTTTTTTTTCAGCAGAAAAGCCGGTCCGGGTTACAATGCAGGGTTTAGAGCGGTTCATTGATCGCTCGCTTTTTACCGAATCAGAAAGAGTTCTCATGACCCTCAAATGCGACATCGTCGGCCTGCCAAACGTCGGCAAGTCCACCCTGTTCAACGCGCTGACCAAGGCCGGCATCCCGGCTGAAAATTATCCGTTCTGCACCATCGAACCGAACGTCGGCGTCGTCGAAGTGCCGGATCCACGCATGGATGCGCTGTCGGCGATCGTCAAGCCTGAGCGCATGGTCAACGCCATCGTCGAATTCGTCGACATCGCCGGCCTGGTTGCCGGTGCATCGAAGGGCGAGGGCCTGGGCAACCAGTTCCTGTCGCACATCCGCGAAACCGACGCCATCATCAACGTCGTTCGCTGCTTCCAGGACGATAACGTGATCCACGTGGCCGGCAAGGTCAGCCCGCTGGACGACATCGAAGTCATCCAGACCGAGCTGGCGCTGGCCGACATGACCGCCGTCGAAAAAGCGATCCACCGCGAAGGCAAGAAAGCGCGTTCGGGCGACAAGGATGCCGCCAAGCTGGTCGCCGTCTGCGAACGCCTGATGCCGCATCTGGACCAGGGCAAACCAGTGCGCACCATGGGCCTGGACGCTGACGAAATGGAAATGATCAAGACGCTGCACCTGATCACGGCCAAGCCGGCAATGTTCGTGGCCAACGTGTCCGACACGGGCTTCACCAACAACCCGCTGCTGGACCTGCTGACCGCGTACGCCAAAGAGCAGAACGCCCCGATCGTCGCCATCAGCGCCGCGATCGAGTCCGAAATCGCCGAGATGGACGATGCCGACAAAGCTGATTTCCTGTCCGACTTGGGCATGGAAGAGCCGGGCCTCGACCGCCTGATCCGCGCCGCCTACAAGCTGCTCGGCCTGCAGACGTACTTCACCGCCGGTGTGAAGGAAGTGCGCGCCTGGACCATCCACGTGGGCGACACCGCGCCACAGGCGGCGGGCGTGATCCACACCGACTTCGAACGCGGCTTCATCCGCGCGCAGACGATCGCGTATGACGACTTCCTGGCGTACAAGGGCGAGGCTGGCGCGAAAGAGGCGGGCAAGATGCGCGCTGAAGGCAAGGAGTATGTGGTCAAGGATGGCGATGTGTTGAACTTCCTGTTCAACGTCTGATCCGCGTCCGGGATGCCCGGCGCGCTACCAAAGTAGGGTGGACGGCTATGCCGTCCACGCGTTCAAACCAACCTCGCGCCGTGGTATGGCGAAAGCGGGTTGAACGCGTGGGCGGGAAACCCGCCCACCCTACGACATTGGCCCTGCTGGGCCTTTTTTTACGCCGCCCGAGATTGAGCACATGGCCACCCTCACCGAACTCGTTATCTACCCGATCAAATCCTGCGCCGGCCTGTCCGTCCCCGAAGCCCGTCTCGCTCTCGACGGCCTCTCCGCAAACGGCGTCCACGACCGCGAATGGATGCTGGTCACGCCCGATGGCCTGTTCCTGACCCAGCGCGAAGTCCCGCGCATGGCCACGATCACCCCACGCATCGACGCCACAGAGTTAATCGCCGACGCCCCCGGCATGCCGCCCCTGCACCTGCCACTGGCGCACGACGCTGCCGCACCCACTGTCGAAGTGCTGCTCTGGGAAGACCGCATCCCCGCCGCCGATTGCGGCGACGCGGCCGCCAGCTGGTTCACCACCGCCCTCGACGCCCCATGCCGCCTGGTGCGCTTTTGCCCCGACGTTCACCGCCCGACCAGCACCAAGTGGACAAACGGCGTCCCGGCCGCCACGCGCTTTTCGGACGGCTACCCGATCCTGCTGATCGGCCAGGCCTCGCTTGACGACATCAACGCGAAACTCGCGCAGGCCGGTCGCGAGAAACTGCCGATGAACCGCTTCCGCCCGAACGTCGTCGTCGATGGCATCGCCGCGTTCGAGGAAGATTTCGTGGCGGCCTTCCACGGCGACGGAATGACGCTGCGCCCCGTCAAGCCCTGCGCGCGCTGCCCGATCCCGGCCGTCGACCAGGTGACTGGCATTCCCGGCCCCGATCCGCTCGACATCCTGCAAGCCTGGCGCGCCAATCCGCGCATGAACGGCGCCGTCACGGTGGGCATGAACGTGATCGTGCAGGAGGGCATCGGCCAGACGCTGCGCGTCGGCCAGCCATTGAACGTCGAGCTCGCTTTCTAGCTCGAGGGCGCCACTGTCGCAAAATCGCCTAACCGTCTGCATGATCAGGCGGTTTTTCGTATCCAAGCCCGGGAGGATGGCGTAATGTTACGGTTATTGCTGAAAGGAATTCTTCATGCACGAGCCGGGCATTTCGTCGCGGGAGCTGATGGCGGAAAACGAGACCTTGCGCGCACGCATGGCGTATCTGCTCGAACAGGCCGAGCGCAATCACGAGATCATGTGCCGTCACCAGGCGTTCGACCTGCAGATCGTCGGTGCCAGCAGTTTTCCTGACCTGGTTGGCACGATCTTCAGCACGCTGCCGGTGATCTCGGATCTCGACATCGTCACGCTGTCGCTGATCGACCAGAACGCCGATATCTACACGGTCATGCACCGCCTCGGCGTCGATTTCGAAACGCTGCCCAACCTGATGTTCTGCGAGCACGCGGTCGAACTTGGTTTTGACATGGCGCCGGAGCGCCAGCCGCGGCCCACCCTGGGCCCCTATGCGCCGGGCCGGCACCGCGCCATGTTCCCGCAGCCACCGGTCGATCTGCGCAGCGTGGCGCTGGTGCCGCTGCTGCGCAACAAGCGCCTGATCGGCAGCCTGAACCTGGGCAGCGCCGACGCAAGCCGGTTCACGCCGGCGCTCGGCACCGATTTCGTCGAGCACATGGGCTCGATCATCGCGATCTGCCTCGAGAACGTGATCAGCAACGAAATGCTCAAGTACATCGGCCTCACCGATTCGCTCACCGGCGCCTACAACCGGCGCTACATGGACCGGCGCCTGGCCGAAGAAATCGCGCGTGCGCGGCGCCAAGGCTACCGCCTGTCCTGCATGTATATCGACATCGACCACTTCAAGCGCGTCAACGATACGGTCGGCCACCAGGGTGGGGACGATGTGCTGCGCGAGGTGTGCACCCGCATCAAGGCCGAATTGCGGATGTCAGATACGCTGTGCCGCTTCGGCGGCGAGGAATTCGTCGTCGTGCTGATCGACGCCGACCTGGAAAACGCCAGCATCGTTGCCAACCGTATCCGTACTAGCGTGGCCGGTTTGCCGGTGGACCTGAGCACGGGCGAGCAGGTGAGTGTGACGGTGTCGATCGGCGTGGCGGCGCTGACCGATTTCGAGCGAGATCACGCTATTGAAGGCGTCGCGCAGGAGTTGATTGCGTCGGCCGACGCGGCGCTGTACCAGGCCAAGGCCGCGGGCCGAAACCAGGTCGTCACGGCTGCCTGATGGCTACAGCAGCCGCTCCTCGGCGCGGCTGACCGCCTCGCTGTCCCCTCGCAGCACCACGACGTCACCCGCCGCCAGCAGCACGGCCGGGCCGGGCGCGATATTCTGACCGCCGCGCCGCAAGGCGGTGACTTCCACCGCCACATCCTGCAATTGCAACGCGCCCAGCGACAGGCCGATTGCGCCGGCCTGCGCGTGCAGGCGTACCGAATGCAGCTTCACCTGGCCATGTTCAAGGTCCGCACCGCTGTCGTCCGCGCCGTGGAAGTAGCCGCGCAGCGTGGCGTAGCGGCCCTTGCGCGCAGCCTGCACGCGGTGCACCACGCGGCGCAGCGGCACCCCCAGCGTGACCAGCGCGTGCGAGGCGAGCATCAGGCTGCTCTCCAGCGCTTCGGGCACCACCTCGGTCGCGCCAGCCGCCTTGAGCACGTCCATGTCGCCATCGTCGTGGCTGCGCACGATCACGGGCAGGGCGGGCGCCAGTTCGTGCACCAGATGCAGCACCTTGAGCGCCTGGCGCGTGTCGGCAAACGTGATCACCAGCGCGCTGGCGCGGTGTACGCCAGCCGCGATCAGGCTTTCGCGGCGCGCCGCATCGCCGTACGAGACCGATGCGCCGGCCGCCTGCGCTTTCTGCACGCGCTCCGGATCCAGATCGAGCGCGTACCACGGCAAGGCTTCTTCTTTCAGCAGCGTGGCCAGGCTCTGGCCGCTGCGCCCAAACCCGGCGATGATCACGTGCTTCTGGGTGGTCATGGTGCGCGTGGCCAGTTGGGTCAGCTGCAGCGACTGCATCATCCACTCGTTGGCCGCGACCTTCATCACGATCCGGTCCATGTAGCCGATGATGAAGGGCGCGAGCAGCATCGACAGTACCATCGAGGCCAGCACCAGCTGCATCACGAACGGGTCGATCAGTTTCGAGCCGGAGGCATGACTGAGCAGCACGAAGCTGAACTCACCGGCCTGCGCCAGCGCGAGACCCGTGCGCAGCGCGGTGCCCAGCGGCGCGCCGAAGGCGCGCGCCATCAGCACGATCAGGCCGGCCTTGAGCAGCACCACGAGCGCCAGCAGCAGCGTGACCTGCCACCAGTACTGGCTCACCAGACGCAGGTCGAGCAGCATGCCGATCGTGATGAAGAACAGGCCAAGCAGCACGTCGCGAAACGGCTTGATGTCTTCTTCCACCTGGTGCTTGTAGGGTGTTTCGGAAATGAGCATGCCGGCGACGAACGCGCCCAGGGCCAGCGACAGGCCGGCCTGCTCGGTGATCCAGGCCGAACCCAGTGTGACGAGCAGCAGGTTGAGCATGAACAGCTCTTGCGAGCGGCGCTTGGCCACGATCGTGAACCAGCGCCCCATCAGCTTCTGGCCGAAGAACAGCAGCAGCGCCAGCACCAGGCCGGCCTTCAGCGCGGCCAGGCCCAGCGTGATGGCCATGTCTTCCGGATCGCGCGCCAGCGCCGGGATCATGATCAGGAGCGGCACCACCGCCAGATCCTGGAACAGCAGAATGCCGATGATGCGCCGTCCGTGTTCGCTCTCGAGCTCGAGGCGCTCGGTGAGCAGCTTGACGACGATCGCCGTGGACGACATGGCCAGCGCGCCGCCCAGCGCGAACGTGGCCTGCCACGCCAGCGTCAGGTGCGGCATCAGGTAGGCCGCCAGCAGGCCGATGCCCATGGCCGCAGCGACCGTCGACACCACCTGGCCGAGCCCCAGTCCAAACACGATGCGGCGCATCGAGCGCAGCTGCCCGAGCGAGAATTCGAGCCCGATCGAGAACATCAAAAAGACGATGCCGAATTCGCCCAGCGCATGGGTGGTGGGACTGTCTTCGGCCAGGGCCAGGGCGTGGGGGCCAATCAGGACGCCGACGGCCAGGTAGCCGAGCATCGGCGGCAGCTGCAGGGTACGAAAGGCCACCACGCCAAGGACGGCGCAGCCAAGCAGCAACAGGGTAAGTTCAAGACCAGAATGCATGGGGTGAAGCGGGCGATGGTTGTGGTGGCGATGCGCCGTGTGGCGTGCTTGTCATCGAATGTTACGACTGGCAAGTTTTTTGCTTTCGCAATTCGTTTATACTTCTGGAATGAGTGTAACTGATGACCAAATAATGCTGAAAAGTTTTGACGAAACTCTGGCGCAGCGCGTGCTGGAACTGGGTCGCCAGACGCTTGCGATCGAGGCCGACGCCATCGTGGCGCTGCACGCGCGCCTGGGCGACGACAGCAGCTTCGTCGACGCCGCGCAGCTGATCTACGCCGGCACCGGCCGCGTGGTCGTTTCGGGCATGGGCAAGTCGGGCCACATCGGCCGCAAGATCGCCGCCACGCTGTCGTCCACCGGTACGCCGGCGTTCTTCATGCACCCGGGCGAAGCGGCGCACGGCGACCTGGGGATGGTCACTGCGAACGACATCCTGATCGCCATTTCCAATTCGGGCGAATCGTCCGAACTGCTCGACATCCTGCCGGCCGTGAAGCGCCTGGGCGCGCGCGTGATCGCCATGACCGGCAAGCCGGCCTCGCGCCTGGCCAAGCTGGCCGATGTTCACCTGAACATCGCGGTGGCGAAAGAAGCCTGCACGCTCAATCTGGCGCCGACCACCAGCACCACCGTCACGCTGGCCATGGGCGATGCGCTGGCCGTGGCGCTGCTCGACGTGCGCGGTTTTCGCGAGCAGGATTTCGCGCTGTCGCATCCGGGCGGCGCGCTGGGCCGGCGCCTGCTCACGCACGTGCGTGACGTGATGCGCACCGGCGACGCCATCCCGTCGGTGGGCCTGGATGTCCCGCTGGTCAAGGCGCTGCTCGAGATCAGCCAGAAGGGCATGGGCATGACCGCCGTGGTCGATGCCGCTGGCCGCCCGCTGGGCGTGTTCACCGACGGCGATTTGCGCCGCGTGATCGAGCGCATGCACGATTTTTCGAACGTGCTGATTCGCGACGTCATGCACGCCAATCCGCGCAGCGTGCGCCCCGAGCAGCTGGCCGTCGACGCGGTCGCCGTGATGGAAGAATTCCGCATCAACCAGATGCTCGTGATCGATGAGGCGGGCCAGCTGGTCGGCGCGCTGCACATCCACGACCTGACCCGCGCAAAGGTGATTTGATGAACACTCCTGTATTGGCCCACATCGAGCGCGCCGCGCGCATCAAGGTCATGATCTTCGACGTCGACGGTGTGCTCACCGACGGCAGCCTGACCTACGGCCCCGATGGCGAAGTGACCAAGACCTTCAATGTGCTCGACGGCCTGGGCATCCAGATGCTGAATAAATCCGGTGTACAGACCGCGATCATCAGTGCGCGCCTGTCGCCGATCGTCGTCCGGCGCGCCGCCGACCTGGGCATCTCGCATGTCTACCAGGGCAACCACGACAAGCGCATCGGCTTTGCCAATCTGCTCGAGGCCACCGGCTTTACCGCCGACCAATGCGGCTACATCGGCGACGACGTGATCGACCTGCCGCTGTTCGCGCGCGTCGGCTTTGCCGTCGCCGTACCGTCCGGCCATCCGGACGTGCAGCACCGCGCGCATTACGTAACCAAGAACGGTGGCGGGCGCGGCGCGGTGCGCGAGATCTGCGACCTCGTCATGCGCGCGCAGGGCACCTACGACCAGGCGCTCGCGCCGTATTTCGCCTGACCGCCATGGCCACGATCGCCTCCAACAAACGCACCGCGCATCGCTGGAATCTGCTGGCGATGATCGTGATCGGCGTGTTCTTCGCCTTCGGCAGCTTCTGGCTGCTGCAGTTGATGCAGGCGACCGACATCGACGCGCAGCTGGGCGGCCCGCCCGACGAGCCGGATTACATCGTCGAGAATTTCTCGTTCGTCCGCATGACGCCCAACGGCCAGCCGAGCTACGTGGTGTCGGGCAAGCGCCTGGCGCATATCCCGCTGGGCGACGTGTCGAACGTCGAGCAGCCGCTGATGCGCGGCGTCGAACCGGGCCGTCCGCCGATGACGGTGGTGGCCAAGAATGCGCGCATCTTCCACGAAGAACACCGCGTCGAACTGTTCGGCGACGTCGATCTGCAGCGTCCGAAGACGCCCGCCAGCGAAGCGCTGCGCGTGCGCACGCAGGCCATGACCGTGTTGCCCGACGAAGAAATCGTCAAGACCGACCAGCCGATCGACATGGAGCTTGGCGCGTCCAGCCTCAAGGCCACCGGCATGATGGCCAACAACGCGACCATGCAGATGCAATTGTCCGGCCGCGGCCGTATCGTCTATCCGCCACGCCAGCGCTGAAGGCCACCAGCCATGCGCGCGTGCTAACCCAGGACCAGCACCACAATGAAAAAACTCTTTGCTGCCGCTTTCTTGTCACTCCTTTCCTTGACCGCCATGGCCGAAAAGGCCGACTCGCTCAAGCAGGCGGCGCTTGAATACGACAACGGCGACCTCGATGGCGTCGCAGGCGTTCGTACCTTCACCGGCAACGTGATCCTGACCCGCGGCACGCTGCTGGTCAAGGCCGAACGCGCCGTGGTCAGGGAAACGCCCGAAGGCTATATGAGCGTGACGCTCACCGCCGCCAACGGCAAGCCCGCTACATTCCGCCAGAAGCGCGACGGCGGCCCGAACCTGTGGGTCGAAGGCCAGGCCGAACGTATCGAATACGATGAGCGTTCGGAGCTGGTGCGCCTGTACTCGAACGCCGTCGTCAAGGAACTCGAAAACGACCGGATGACCAACCAGATGACCGGCCCGTTCATCTCGTACGACAATCGCAAGGAAGTCGTCGCCGTGCGCAATGACGCCAGCGGCGAGAGCAAGGTTGGCGGCGGACGCGGCACGCTGATCCTGGCGCCCAAGCGTGCGCCGGCCGGAGGCACGCAATGACGGAACTGAACGATCGCAGCACACTGGTCGTCAAGGGCCTGCAGAAAAGCTATGGCAAGCGCCTGGTCGTGCGTGATGTGTCGCTGGATGTCGAATGCGGCGAAGTGGTGGGCTTGCTGGGCCCGAACGGCGCCGGCAAGACCACCTCGTTCTACATGATCGTCGGCCTGGTGCCGTCGGACGCCGGCTCGATCAGCATCAACGGCACCGACATCACCAGCCTGCCGATCCACCGCCGCGCGGTGCTCGGCCTGTCGTACCTGCCGCAGGAAGCGTCGGTGTTTCGCAAGCTGACGGTGGAAGAGAACATCCGCGCCGTGCTCGAACTGCAGAAGGTCAACGGCAAGTCGCTCACCAAAACCGAGATCAGCGACCGCCTCGATACCTTGCTGGCCGACCTGCAGATCGAGAAGCTGCGCGAGAACCCGGCACTGTCCCTGTCGGGCGGTGAGCGGCGCCGCGTGGAGATCGCGCGCGCACTGGCCACCAACCCCCGCTTCGTGCTGCTCGACGAACCGTTCGCCGGCGTCGATCCGATCGCCGTGATCGAGATCCAGCGCATCGTACGCTTCCTCAAGGAGCGCAAGATCGGCGTCCTGATCACCGACCACAATGTCCGCGAGACGCTTGGCATCTGCGACCGCGCCTACATCATCAATCAGGGCGCGGTGCTCGCATCCGGCCGTCCCGACGATATCATCGCCGACGAGTCGGTGCGCCGCGTGTACCTTGGTGAACATTTCCGCATGTAAGCCATACTCAATTGATGAAACAGTCCCTTCAGCTCCGCACTTCGCAGCACCTGGCGCTCACGCCGCAGCTGCAGCAATCGATCCGGTTGCTGCAGCTGTCGACGCTCGAACTGCATCAGGAGATCGAGCAGATACTGGGCGATAACCCGCTGCTCGAAAGGCTCGACGATCCGCTCGATCATTCGGTGCGCTTGCTGGCCGATGGGGCGATCAACAATGCGCCGGCACCCGGCGAGGCGCCGCCGGCGCCGGCGCCGGGCCAGCAGGCCGAAGGCGAGGGCAGCGCGCCGGCCGAGGGCGAGGGCGCTGAAGGCGGCGCGGCCGATGGCGACCGGCCCGACACCGACTGGAACGAGGGCAGCGGCACGTCGTCCGGGAGTAGCAGCAGCGACGATGAAGACGGCCGCCCGCAGCTCGAAGCGTGCGCCATCACGCTGCGCGAACACCTGATGGAGCAGGTGCGCGAAACGCTGCTTTCCACCCGCGACCGCGCGCTGGCCGAACTGGTGATCGACGCGCTCGACGACAACGGCTACCTGGAAGAACCGCTCGACGACATCCACGCGCGGCTGCCCGAAGAACTCGAGGTCGATCTCGACGAACTGCGCTGCGCGCTGGCGATGGTGCAGAGCATGGACCCGGTAGGCGTGGGCGCGCGCAGTGCGGCCGAATGCCTGGCGCTGCAGATCCGGCGCATGCCGGGCGTGCCGATGGTCACGCGCCGCATGGCCCTGAAGATCGTCGAAGGCTACCTGACCTGGTTCGCGCAGCGCGAATACAGCAAGCTGAAAAAAGCGCTCGATTGCGACGACGAAGACCTGCGCGAAGTGCAGGCCGTGGTCCGCCAGTGCAATCCGCATCCGGGCGCCGCGTTCGCGTCGAACGTGTCAGATTACGTGGTGCCGGACGTGATCGTGCGGCGCGCCAAGAACGGCTGGGCGGTCACGCTGAACCCGGACGTCATGCCTCGCCTGCGCGTGAACAGCCTGTATGCCACGATGCTCAAGCAGGGCCGCAGCGAGAGCCAGATGGGCGCGCAGATGCAAGAGGCGAAGTGGCTCATCAAGAACATGCGCCAGCGTTTCGACACGATTCTGCGTGTGGCCGAGGCGATTGTCGAACGCCAGCGCAACTTTTTCAGCCACGGCGCGGTTGCCATGCGGCCCCTTGTTTTGCGCGAGATAGCTGATACACTAGGTCTGCACGAGAGCACCATCTCTCGTGTCACAACCCAGAAATACATGCTGACCCCGCACGGCATGTTCGAGTTGAAGTATTTCTTCGGTAGCCACGTTGCCACCGAAGCGGGAGGCGAAGCATCCTCAACGGCAATCCGTGCGCTCATCGCACAATTGACAGGAGCAGAAGACCCTAAGAATCCATTATCCGACAGCAAGATCGCGGAAATGCTCGGGGAACAAGGCATGGTCATTGCGCGCAGGACGGTCGCAAAATACCGTGAAGCGCTCAAGATCCCCCCCGTCAGTCTCCGCAAAGCCTTGTAACAACGCCGCTCATACAGTCTGTGCCTTCAGCTCCTGTATGGTGCAAGCGACGTGACATCTTCAAAGGAGTGTGTATGAACCTCACCATCAGTGGTCACCATCTCGAAGTAACCCCTGCCATCCGTGAATACGTTCAGAATAAGCTGGAACGCATTATTCGCCATTTCGATCAAGTCATAGATACCCACGTCTTCCTGGCCGTCGATAACCTCACTGAAAAAGAAAAAAGGCAAAAAGCTGAAATCAATGTCCAGGTCTCGGGCAAGACCCTGCACGTGGCGAGCGTCGCGCAAGACCTGTATGCCGCGATCGACATGTTGATGGATAAACTGGATCGACAAATTCTGAAGCACAAGCAGATGCTGAAAGACCATAACCGCACAGCGATCAAACGCCTGGACGTCGACGAAGCAGACGTCGCTGCCGCCTGATCGAGCGCAGGTCACCACCGCCAGGGGCGTCTTTTCGGGACGCCCTTTTTGCATCCCGCTGCCGGTAAAATACGTGTTTCCTTTCGATGGATCGCGCCATGTCCGAACACGTCCTGACCCGCATCGCCAACCGCACCGGCATCATCACCCTCGACCGGCCCAAGGCGCTCAATTCGCTGTCGCTGGACATGGTGCGCGCACTGACCGCGATCCTGCTCGACTGGCAGCTTGACGCTGCGGTCGATGCGGTCGTGATCACCAGCAGCAGCGAAAAAGCACTGTGCGCGGGCGGCGATATCCGCTTCTTCCACGACGTCGGCAACGCCTCTCCGCAAGGCGGCAGCGCACTGCTCGAGGATTTCTTCACCGAAGAATACGCGCTCAATCACCTGATCCATTTTTATCCGAAACCGTATATCGCGCTGATGGACGGCGTGGTCATGGGTGGCGGCATGGGCATCGCGCAGGGCGGGCCCGATTGCGGTCTGCGTATCGTCACCGAGCGCACGAAGATGGCAATGCCAGAGGTGAATATCGGCCTGTTCCCCGATGTCGGCGGCAGCCATTTCCTGTCGCACGCGCCGGGGCAGTTGGGGATGTTTTTGGGCTTGACCGGCCTGACGATCGGCGCGGCCGACGCGCTGTACGTGGGCCTGGCCGATGTGTTCGTGCCAAGCGCCAACCTGCCGGCCTTGCAGGCGCTGATCGAAGCGACGCCCGGCGCGGATCTGCCGGCGGCGATCCGCGCGTTCGCCATCCAGCATGCCGGCGAGAGCGAATTGCAGACCAATCGCGCGCGCATCGATGCGCACTTCGGTGCCGATTCAGTGGTGGCAATCATGGCGTCGCTCGAGGGTGACGACACGCCATTCGCGCAGAAGGCATTGAATGCAATGCGCCAGCGTTCGCCATTGATGATGTGCGTGACGCGCGAACTCCTGCTGCGCGGCGCATCGCTCGATGTCGCCGACTGCCTGCGCCTGGAACGCTCGCTCGTGCGCCGCAACTTCGAGCATGGTGAAGTACTCGAAGGCGTGCGCGCGCTCGTCATCGACAAGGACAATGCGCCGCAATGGAATCCGCCGTCGCTCGACCTCGTGACCGACGCGATGGTCGCGCGCTTCTTCGCGCCGGTGTGGCCGGCGCACGCGCATCCGCTGCGCCATCTCGCGTAAGCCTCTACATGCATATCCGTTTGCGCGTGACTTTTCGCGCAGGCGGTGCAAACATCTTGGCTTCACGAACTGATGAGGACCCCCGATGCGCATGACCGCCTTGCTGTTGTCGATGACCTTGTGCGGCGGCGCCGCCGCCCAGGCCTGGCAGCCTGACTTCAATGCGAGCGCATTCAAGGGCCCGGCCTCCGGGCCTGCCAACGAGGTGCTGGTGCTGGGCTCGCCCCATCTGTCGCAATTGCCGAAAACCTTCCAGGCCGCCAGCCTGACGCTGTTGAACGACCGCTTGGCCGCATGGAAGCCGCAGGCGATTGCGATCGAGGCGGTATCCGGGCCGCAGTGCGATTTCATGCGACGCTACCCGGCGCGCTACAAGGATTCGATCGATTCCTACTGCCCGGATCCTGCGCCGGCCCGTCTGGCCACGGGGCTGGATGTCGCGGCAGCGACCGAGGCTGCCGAGGCCTTGCTGGCTGCCTGGCCCGAAGCGCCCACGCCCGCGCAGCGCCGGCGCCTGGCGGCACTGTTCTTTGCTGGCGGCGAGGAAGCCTCGGCCCTGGTGCAGTGGCTGCGCTTGCCCGAGGCCGAGCGCCGTGCCGGCGACGGCCTGGACGCTGCACTGGTCGGCGTACTCGTGAAGCTGGAAACCAGACGCGACGAAAGCCTGATGATCGGTGCGCGCTTGGCGGCCCGGCTCGGGCACGAGCGCCTGTATGCGATGGACGACCACACCGCCGATAGCGCGACGGGAGACGAGAAGGCGTTTGGCGATGCGCTGATGAAAGCGTGGGACAACCCGGCCACGAAGCAGCGCACGGCGGTGGACAAGGCGCAGGAGGGCTTGCTTGCCAGTGCCGAAGGCGTGCTGGCGATGTACCGCGCCGACAATGCGCCTGGCCAGGCGGCCCTGGTCTACCGCAGCGACTTCGGTGCGGCGCTCAATGAGCCGTCAGCGCAGCGCTTCGGCCGTCAGTACGTGGGTTACTGGGAAACGCGCAACCTGCGCATGGCAGCCAATATCCGGGACGTGCTGGGCATGCGGCCCGGTCAGCGCATGCTGGTCATCGTCGGCGCGTCGCACAAGGGGTATCTGGAATCGTATCTGCACCAGATGCATGATGTGCGGATCGTGGATGCGGCGTCGGTGCTGAAGTGACGAGGCGCCATATTGATGTCGGCGGCGGTAATCCGTGGTCGGTGGCGACGGGTGTGCGGGCCGACAGACCACCTATTATTCAAGGAGTGGCATGGCACTGGAACTGATGAGTTCAGCACCGACTGACTTCGATTTTGTTATTGGAGATTGGGTTGTCAGGCATCGGCGGCTCAAGGAGCGCCTGGCAAACTGCAATGAATGGGTTGAGTTTGATGGTGAGATGTCGACCCAAAAAATTCTGGGTGGCTTCGGTAACCTTGAAGACAACATCTTGCGCCTGAATGACGAGGTCTTTCGCGCCATAGCGTTACGCTCCTACGATCAGAACACGAAGAAATGGTCGATCTGGTGGCTCGACGGTCGCCTTCCGAGTCAGATCGACGTTCCAGTGGTAGGCGAATTCATTGATGGCGTTGGTACGTTCTTCGCCAACGATACTTTCCAGGAAATCCCGATTGTCGTCAGATTCATCTGGCGCCAGATCGATCAAAACTTGCTGCACTGGGACCAGGCTTTTTCTGCCGATGCGGGAGATACATGGGAAACCAACTGGACGATGGAATTTCGTCGGCAGCGTCAGACGTGTGACAGGGCAGGCAGCAAGCCTGCGCCGCCCCATGCTTCGGCTGCTCGCGTGCCTGATTGCGGGGCCGGTGCGGAAACAATGTGACGGTCGCAGTACGTTAAAAGCAGAGCCAATCAATGAAAATAGGCAGACTATTCCTGTTGTTGTCGATGGTCGCGAGCAGCAAGCTGCAGGCTGCTGACGGCACTATGCAAACGGCCAAGGCGGTCGTGCAGGAGCAAAAACTGGCGATGTATTCGTATCCGACCAGACTGGGCGAGCTGAAGTTCGTTGCCGCTGACGGCAAACCCGGCGCGGATGCACGCACGATCACGCTGAGTGGCAAGCCGCTCCTGGCGATCAAGGACGAGAAGGATGCCCAGGGTAATGCGCTGTCGCTGATGGTCGAAGACTTGAAGCCAGGTTCGACAGAGTACGAAGCGAAGATCGCCGGCCAGGCCGACCGACCGAAAATCCGCCGCATGGTGGTATTACTGGGGCCCGTGGCGAACTGCGTCAAGCAATTCATCATTCTCGACTTCACCGGGAAAGACGCGTTCGTGTCAGAACGCTTCGGCCATAACCCCGGCGCTACCGCCTGCCTTGCATTCAAGCGTGCCAGGTGGGGCAAGAAGGAATCGGAGATTACCCTCGGCGGGCCGCTGACCTACGTGTACTACACCGGTGGGAAGGTGATCGGTCCGATCTGACACAACGGCGGCATTCGCATCAGAGATGCTGGTGTCATTGGCATTTCTTCCATTACGTGCGGTTGATCGACACGCCACCGTCCACCAACAGCGTCGAGCCAGTGCTGAAGCTGGAGGCATCAGAAGCGAGATAGAGTGCCGAGCGGGCGATTTCCTCCGGCCGTGCAATGCGTTTGAGGGCGTGCAAGCCTTTTACAAAAGCCAGTGCCTCAGGCGTATTGGCGGTCGCTCGGCCCATCGGTGTATCGGTTCCCCCTGGGAGTAAAGCGTTGGCGCGAATACCGTGCATGCCATATTCCACGGCGATGACCTGCATCAGACCGATCAGTCCTGCTTTACTGGCAGCGTACGCCCCCATTCCTGGAAAACCCACAGTGCTTCCGACGAATGTCGACGTGAAAATGATCGAACCACCGCCGCGTTTTATCATTGCGGGCAGTTGGTACTTCGCACCAAGAAAAGAGCCCGTCAAATTTGTATCGAGCGTAGCTTGCCAGGCGTCAGCCGATATATCGGCCACTGGGGCGGGATCGCCTGTCGTACCAGCGTTGTTAAAAGCAATGTCGAGTCCGCCAAAGCGGCTTTCTGCCATTTCAACCAATGAGCGCGCAAGGTTCTCGTCCCTGATATCCCCGGCAATGGCAACTGCCTCACCGCCAATCTGCTCGATGTCCGCGACCAGTTTGGCAAGTTCGCTGTGGCGGCGAGCGGTGACGACCAGCTTCGCACCTTCGCTTGCGAATAGCTTGGCCGTTTCGTAGCCAATGCCAGAACTTGCGCCAGTGACGATTGCTACTTTCCCTGATAACTGCAGCATCGTGAATCCTTTGAAAGTATGGAGGAGATTCACAGCCTAACCAGCTAACGGGTGACGATCTATTCGTTTATTGCTTTCAAATAATTTGATGATGCGACCGCTGGTCGTCCACAAAGGAAAACGGCACCAGATCGAGGCAGCGCAGATTCATCGACGCCTGGTTCTGACGTCGCACTACACCGCCCGATGCTTCGGCTGCTCGCGATGCCTGACAATCACGCGCTCGGTCGCGCCGAAGTGCGCGCCCAGGTGTTCTGCCATGTACACCGAACGATGCTGTCCACCCGTGCAGCCGATCGCGACCGTCAGGTAGCTGCGGTTGTCGGTCTTGAACGACGGCAGCCACTTGGCGACGAAGCCCTGGATATCGGACAGCATTTCGACCGCGCTCGGTTGCGCGTCGAGGAAGGCGATCACGGGTGCATCCTTGCCCGTGAGCGGGCGCAGCGCCAGATCGTAGTAGGGATTCGGGATCGCGCGCACGTCGAACACGAAGTCGGCGTCGAGCGGTACGCCGACCTTGAAGGCGAACGACTCGAAGAACAGCGTCAGCGGCGCATGGTCGATCTCGGCAAGTTCCTTGATCCAGCCGCGCAGCTTGTTCGACGACAGTTCGGACGTGTCGATCACGTGGCCCAGGTTCTCGATCGATGACAGGCGCTCACGTTCTTCGGCGATGCACTCGATCAGGGTACGGCGTGAGGCCGGGTTTTCGCCCGGACGCAGTTCGTGCGACAGCGGATGACTGCGACGCGTCTCGGAAAAACGCGCCACGAGCGAATGGGTGCTCGCGGTCAGGAATATGACCTTGACCGAGTGGCCGTCATCGCGCAGGCGCCGCACGCTCACGGGCAGTTCGGCGAGCGATTCGGCACTGCGCGCGTCCACCGCGACGGCGATCTTGCCGCCGCCGCTTTCACTGACGGTATTGACGAGGGCCGTCAGCAGGGCCGGCGGCAGGTTGTCGACGCAGTAGTAACCGGCGTCTTCCAGGACATTCAGGGCCACGGATTTACCCGAGCCGGAAATTCCGGTGATGAGGACGATGTGCATAGACGCGATGATACCGCAAGCGCCGGTCAGCCGTACACCCGCGGGCCGCGGGCACCGGGTCAATCGGCGCTCATGGCCTGGCGCTGGCGCTCCATGAATTCCTGCAGCGTGTCGATGCCGCGCAGTTGCAGGATCGTGTTGCGCACGGCGGCCTCGAGCAGCACGGCGATGTTGCGGCCGGCCGCCACCGGGATGACGACCTTGCGGATCGGCAGGCCCAGCACGTCTTCAGTCGGGAAATGGAAGGGAAGGCGCTCGACTTCTTCGTCCAGTGCGCCGCGCTTGACCAGGTGGACGATGAGTTTCAGGCGCATCTTGCGGCGCACCGCCGTCTCGCCGAAGATCGCCTTGATGTCCAGCAGGCCCAGGCCGCGCACCTCGAGCAGGTTTTGCAGCAGGGGCGGGCAGCGGCCCTCGATCATGTTCGGTGCGATGCGCGAGAATTCCACCGCATCGTCGGCCACCAGGCCGTGCGAACGCGAAATCAGTTCCAGCCCCAGTTCACTTTTGCCTAAGCCGGATTCACCGGTGATCAAGACGCCCACCCCCAGCACGTCCATGAACACGCCGTGCATGATCACGCGCTGGGCCAGCTTCTTGGACAGGTACACGCGCAGGAAGTCGATCACCTGCGCCGCCGGCAGTGGCGTGGAAAACAGCGGGATGTTCTGCTCGTCGCAGATCGCGAGGATGTCGGGCGGCGTTTCGAGACCCTGCGCGATGATCAGCGCCGGCGGTCCTCCGCCGATCAGTTCGCCAATCACGTGGGTACGCGAATTGGCTTTCAGGCGGTGGTAGTAATTGAGTTCCTGGTGCCCGAAGACCTGGATGCGGCCCGGGTGGATCAGGTTCAGGTGGCCGACCTGGTCGGCGGCCGACGCGGCGTCGCCGGCGATCTGGCGTTCGCCGCCGGGAAAGCCCGCAAACCAGCCGAGCTGCAGGCTGTCGCGGTTATCGTCGTACAGCCGTTGAATGGTCAGCGGGGACTGCAGCATGGGCATCGTCTTCGTCACAAAAAAAGGCGCGCGACATCATTGCCGCGCGTGCAGTGACGTGAAGTTTAACCCAGAGCTTGCAGGCTGGGTTGCCAGTTGATAATGCGCTCGTGGACAGCCTTCGGATCGGCGTCGGTCGCCAGCGCAGTGCGGATGGCTTCGTCCGAGAACAGCTCGGCAATTTCCGACAGGATCTCGAGGTGCTGCTGCGTGACATGGTCCGGAATCAGCAGGAAGAACAGCAGGCTCACCGGCTGGCCGTCGGGCGATTCGAACGGAATCGGTTCCTTCAGGCGCACGAACGCGGCCAGGGGTGCCTTCAGGCTCTTGCTGCCCTTGATGCGGCCATGCGGGACGGCCACGCCATGGCCGAGGCCAGTGGAACCGAGACGCTCGCGTGCGAACAGGTTGTCGGACACAATCGAACGGGCAATACCGCAATTGTTCTCGAAGATCAGGCCGGCTTGCTCGAAGGCGCGCTTTTTGCTCGACACTTCGATGTCGAGCTGGACGTTTTCGAGCGAGAGGATTTTGCTTAAATTGGTCATAACATGGGGTGCGTGGCACAAGTGCGCGGCACAAGTGGCGTGCTTGCGAGCACGGATTATAGGCCTGTTTTATGCCTGGGACACTCGAAATCGCGAGCGTCAGGGCAGTTGGCGGGACGGTCGTTCGATACCCGTCGAAACAGGGCAACAGCAGCGTTGATTCATGTTAACGCCACCACGCAATTTTTTTAACAAATCGCAGAACGCGACCAGTAAATACATGCTTGCGCTGAGATTGGCCGATTTTTGCACATGATCTGCTGAAAAAACAAGCAGTTTCAGCAGCGCGTCATGGCTGCGCAAACTGCCAGCCACGGCGCACGGCTGTCGCCAAAAACGTACAGGCGTGCGAGTCGCATCCTGTCAGAAACGCGATATTTACTGGCGCGCGCCACGCAGATTCGGCGGTTTGCCGGTGGAGAAATTGGCGCGCCACGGGTTGATATCCAGGCCGCCGCGCCGCGTGTAGCGGGCGTACACGGCCAGTTTGGTCGGCTTGCACTGGCGCAGCACATCCATGAAGATGCGCTCGACACACTGCTCGTGAAACTCGTTGTGTTCGCGGAAGCCGATCAAATACTTCAGCAAGCCTTCCTGGTCGATCTGCGGGCCGACATAGCGGATCTGCACCGTGCCCCAGTCCGGCTGGCCCGTGACGAGGCAGTTCGACTTGAGCAGGTGCGACACCAGCGTTTCTTCGACTTGCCCGTTCTCGTCGTCTGCGCTGAGCAGTTCCGGGGACGGTGAATAGCCGTCGATCTCGACATCCAGGCGATCCAGCAGCACGCCGTCGAGTTCGCCCATCTTGATCGCACCGAATGCTTCCGGGCTGGTCAGCGTGACATGCACCGGCGCACCGAAACCGTCTGACAGATCGTTGCGCAGCAGGGCCAGCAGGGCGTCCGGACCGGCGAGGCGGGTCTGGTTGAACGAGTTCAGGTACAGCTTGAACGATTTCGACTCGACGATGTTCGGTGAGTCGGCCGGGACCGTGATCGTCGCAATCGCCACCTGCGGCTTGCCGCGCATGTTCAGCCACGACAGTTCATAGGCGTTCCAGATGTCGACACCAAAGAACGGCATGGTGCCGGCATCCGCAAACAGGCCGAGCTCATCGCGCTTTTGCTGACGCGCGATCGGGAACAGCAGCTCGGGCGCGTACTGGCTCTGGTAGGCGGAAGATTTGCCGAGGGGCGATTGGTCAGGTGTATTCATAGAAGTAGGAGCTAGGTAATAATGTCAGGCACGTAGGGTGGACGGGTTCCCCGTCCACGCGTTCAACCCGCGTTCATTTACCACGGAGCGTGGTGCGTTTGAACGCGTGGGCGGCATAGCCGCCCACCCTACGCGCCCAAAAACAATTTATAGACGGGATTGCTGCTTTCGTCCCAGTAACGGTAACCGAGTGACGCCAGGAATTGCCGGAACTCGGCCATTTCGGTCGGCGGTACTTGCAGCCCCACGAGAATGCGGCCCACATCGCCGCCCTGGTTGCGGTAGTGGAACAGCGAGATATTCCAGTTCGGCGCCATGCTGTCCAGGAAGCGCATCAGCGCGCCCGGCCGTTCAGGGAACTCGAAACGATACAGCAATTCATCGTGGGCCAGCGAACTTTTGCCGCCGACCAGGTGGCGGATATGCAGCTTGGCCAGCTCGTCGCCGGTCAGGTCGAGCGTCTTGTAGCCATGCTCTTCGAACGTGCGCGCCAGCAGCCCGGACTCGCTGCGGCTGCCCACCTGCACGCCGACGAACACATGTGCTTCGCTGGCATCGCTGATGCGGTAATTGAACTCGGTCACATTGCGCGGGCCGACCAGGCCACAGAAACTGCGGAAGCTCCCGCGCTGTTCGGGCACAGTGACCGCGAACACGGCTTCACGCGACTCGCCCAGCTCGGCGCGTTCGGCAACGAAGCGCAGGCGGTCGAAGTTCATGTTGGCGCCGCAGGCCACGGCCACCAGCGTTTCACCCTTGATGGGCTCGCGGTCCATCTGCGAACGCTCGATATACGCCTTGGCGCCGGCCACGGCCAGCGCGCCAGCCGGTTCGAGGATGCTGCGCGTGTCCTGGAACACGTCCTGGATCGCGGCGCAGATCGCATCGGTGTCGACCAGGATGATCTCGTCGACCACCTTCTGCGCAACGCGGAAGGTTTCTTCGCCCACCAGGCGCACCGCGGTGCCGTCCGAGAACAAACCCACATCGTTCAGCGTGACGCGGTGCCCGGCCTTCAGGCTGCGCGCCATCGCGTCCGAATCGAGCGTCTGCACGCCGATGATCTTGATGTCCGGGCGAATTTCCTTGACGTAGGCGCCGATGCCCGCGATCAGGCCGCCGCCGCCGATGGCGACGAAGATCGCATGAATCGGGCCGGAATGCTGGCGCAGGATTTCCATGCCGATCGTGCCCTGGCCGGCGATCACGTCCGGATCGTCGAACGGGTGCACGAAGGTCATGCGCTGTTCTTTTTCCAGCAGCAGGGCGTGGTTGTAGGCGTCGGTGTACGAGTCGCCGTGCAGCACGATCTCGACGCTGGCGCCGCCGCGCGCCTTGACGGCGTCGATCTTGACGCCCGGCGTGGTCGTGGGCATCACGATCAGTGCGCGGCAGCCGAGGCGGCAGGCCGACAGGGCCACGCCCTGGGCGTGGTTGCCGGCCGAGGCGCAGATCACGCCGCGGGCGCGCTGCTCGGGCGTCAGGTTGGCCATCTTGTTGTAGGCGCCGCGCAGCTTGAAGCTGAACACGCTCTGCATGTCTTCGCGCTTGAAATAGATGCGGTTGCCCATGCGTGCGGACAGCGTGGGGGCCAGATCGAGCGGCGTTTGTTCGGCAACGTCGTAGACGCGCGCGGTCAGGATTTTTTTGAGATAGTCGGTAGTCATGGTCGAAACACAAGGGTCAGGCCAATGCGGCTGGCGGGACGGACGACGCAAACTGTTCCGCTAGGGTGGGTGACCGTGGCGCGCAGTACGATCCGGCGCGCTGGGTGACAGGCGATCGTATCGTGTCGTGACGAAAGTTCCGGACCATTATAATGGACGCCTATTTCCCTCGCCTAAGCTCGCATGATCGAAACCGCTGTCCAATGGCTGCTTGACCTCGTTGCGGCGCCGACGGTTGGGCTGACCTCCGTCTTCATCATCAGTTTTATTTCCGCTACGCTGCTGCCGCTGGGTTCCGAGCCGGCCGTGTTCGCGGTGATCAAGGCCAATCCCGCGCTGTTCTGGCCGGCGATCCTGGTCGCGACCATTGGCAATACACTGGGCGGCGCAGTCGATTATTTCCTTGGCTACCGCGCCAAGGTGGCGTTTGCCAAAGAGCGCCAGAGCCGCTGGTTTGGCTGGCTCAAGCGCTACGGCGCCAAGACGATGCTGCTGTCGTGGCTGCCAGGCGTGGGCGATCCGCTGTGCACGCTGGCCGGCTGGCTGCACCTGCCGTTCTGGCCGAGCCTCATGTATATGGCGATTGGCAAGTTTGCGCGCTACCTGACCATGACGCTGGCGCTGCTGTACGTGCCGGACAGTTTCTGGAAGTCGCTCGGCGACATGCTGACGCGCATTACCGGCTAGACCCGGGGCGGCAATGCCTGAACAGGTGGGCATCTTGTTAGCACCATCACCTCAAGGATACTTGCATGACCAACCGCGTTCCCGTACCCCTCGCCAAAGCCTACCGCCTGATGAACCACGGGCCGACGGTCCTGGTGTCCAGCCGTCACGGCGACGCTGTCAACGTGATGGCGGCCGCCTGGTCGATGCCGCTCGACTTCGATCCGCCCAAGGTCGCAGTCGTGATCGACAAGAACACACTCACCCGCAGCATGATCGAGGGGTCCGGCGAATTCGCGCTGAACATCCCGTCGCGCGAGCTGGCGCGCCTGACCCTGCAGGTGGGCTCGACGTCGGGCCGCGAGGTGGACAAGTTCGCGGCGTTCAATGCGGGCGCCTGGACCGGTGAGCAGGTCGGTGCGCCGTTGCTCGACGGCTGCCTGGCCTGGCTCGAATGCCGCGTACTCCCTGAACCACATATCCAGAACACGTATGACCTGTTCCTGGGTGAGGTCGTGGCGGCCTGGGCCGACCCGGCGGTGTTTGCCGATGGGCACTGGAATATGGCGGCAGGTGGCAAGAAAAGCATTCACTATGTGGCCGGTGGGCATTTCTTCGAGACTGGCGAGGCGTTCGAGGTGCCGGACAGTCCACGATAACGGTGCAAACCAGGCCGGACGACATATGTCATTCGCGGCGGCGTGCTTGATAAATACCGTGCCCCCGCGCCTGTGGCTGAATAATGTTTGTATATCCGACACAGTATGAATATTTTGTTGCGTCGCACGCAACGGCGGGCGGGGCCGTCCCAAGCGTGGTGCAACGCAATACGATAGAATGAACGTCCTTCGGGCCTGTCCGACTGTCGACGAGTATTCATGAACGCCCCCGCACACATCCATACCCTGCTAGCCGATAACGCCCCCGCGCGCCTGCGCGAGATTCCGTACAACTATACCTCGTTCTCGGACCGCGAAATCGTGATCCGGCTGCTCGGTGAGTCGTCGTGGGAGTTGCTGGGCAGCTTGCGCGGCGCCCGCCAGACCGGCCGCTCCGCGCGCATGCTCTACGAGGTGCTGGGCGACATCTGGGTCGTGCGGCGCAATCCGTACCTGCAGGACGACATGCTGGACAACCCGAAGCGCCGGGCCAACCTGATCGAGGCGCTGCACCACCGCCTGGCCGAAGTCGACAAGCGCCGCACGACGGTCGACGCCCAGGATGACGGCGACCCGGCCGTAGTCGCAGCGCGCAGCAGCGCCGTCGAGCAGTTGCTGGCGGCCGCGCGTCGCGCGGTCGACGACTTCGGCCGCGAATTCTCCGAGACGTACGACCTGCGCAAGCGCGCGCTGAAGGTGCTGGGCGCATACACCGACAAGCGCAATATCCGCTTCGACGGCATGCACCGCATCTCGCACGTGACCGACGCCACCGACTGGCGCGTCGAGTACCCGTTCCTGGTGCTGGTGCCGGACACCGAAGACGAGATGGCCGGCCTGGTCAAGGGCTGCATCGAGCTCGGGCTGACGATCATCCCGCGCGGCGGCGGCACCGGCTACACGGGCGGCGCGATTCCGCTCACGCCCATGTCGGCCGTGATCAACACCGAAAAACTGATTGGCATCGGCGAGGTTGAAATGACCGCCATGCCGGGCCTGGACCGCGAGTACGCGACCATCCACACCTATGCGGGCGTGGTCACGCAGCGCGTATCGCAGGCGGCCGAGAAGGCGGGCTTCGTGTTCGCGGTCGATCCGACATCGGCGCACGCATCCTGCGTGGGCGGCAATATCGCGATGAACGCCGGCGGCAAGAAGGCCGTGTTGTGGGGCACCGCGCTCGACAACCTGGCCTCGTGGCGCATGGTCGACCCTAACGGCGACTGGCTCGATGTCACGCGCATTGCCCACAACCTGGGCAAGATCCACGATGCGCCGAAGGCCGAATTTTTGCTGGAGTGGACGCATCCGTCGGTCAAGGGCGCACCGAAAGGCGCGCCGTTCCGCACCGAGACCCTGACCATCGACGGCAAGCGCTTTCGCAAGGAAGGCCTGGGCAAGGACGTTACCGACAAATTCCTCTCCGGCCTGCCGGGCATTCAGAAAGAGGGCACCGATGGCCTGATCACGTCAGGCCGCTGGATCCTGCACAAGATGCCGAAGTTCACGCGCACCGTGGCCCTCGAATTCTTTGGCCAGGCGCGCGATGCGATTCCGTCGATCGTCGAGATCACCAATTACCTCAATGGCTTGCCGAAGAACGGCGACGCGGCGTTTTCCACGCTGCGCCTGGCGGGCCTGGAACACCTGGACGAGCGCTACCTGCGCGCGGTCGGTTACGCCACCAAGTCCAAACGCGGCGTGCTGCCGAAGATGGCGCTGTTCGGCGACATCGTCGGCGACGACGAGAACGCGGTGGCGCTGGCTGCGTCAGAAGTCGTGCGCATCGCGAACACCCGCGTGGGTGAAGGCTTTGTCGCCGTCAGTCCCGAGGCGCGCAAGAAGTTCTGGCTCGACCGCGCCCGCACGGCGGCCATCGCGCGTCACACCAACGCCTTCAAGATCAATGAAGACGTGGTCATTCCGCTGCCACGCATGGGCGAATACACCGATGGCATCGAGCGCATCAACGTCGAGCTGTCGATCAAGAACAAGCTGCAGCTGGCCGACGGCCTGCGCGACTACCTGGCGAGCGACCATCTGCCGCTGGCCAAGAGCGACGACGCCAGCAGCGGCGAAGGCGTCGAGCGCGACGAAATCATGGGCGACCGCCCCCTGCAGGCACGCGCGCTGGTCGACCTGGTGACCAAACGCTGGACCTTCATCCTGGCCAATCTGGATGCGCCGCTGGTCGACGTGCGAGAGCAGCTCGAATCGCTCGGGCTTGACCATCTGTCGGCCGCCTTCGATGCGCGTCTGGCGATCCAGCCAGATGCATGCCTGTTCGACCTGGTGCAGGACCACACGGTGCGCATCTCGTGGAAAGCAGAGCTGCGCGCGCCGCTGCGCCAGATCTTCAACGGCAGCGCCTACACCTGCATCCTTGACGAGAGCACGGCGATCCACAAACGCATCCTGCGCTCGCGCGTGTTCGTCGCGCTGCACATGCACGCCGGCGACGGCAACGTCCACACCAATCTGCCGGTGAACTCGGACGACTACGACATGCTGCAGGATGCGCACAAGGCGGTCGAGCGCATCATGAAGCTGGCGCGCTCGCTCGACGGCGTGATCTCGGGCGAACACGGGATCGGCATCACCAAGCTCGAATTCCTGAAGGACGAAGAAATCCAGGAATTTCGCGACTATAAAATCCGCGTCGATCCGGAAGGGCGCTTCAACAAGGGCAAGCTGCTCAATCTGGAAGGCGCCCACGCCGACCTGCGCAATGCCTATACGCCGTCGTTTGGGCTGATGGGCCACGAGTCGCTGATCATGCAGCAAAGCGATATCGGCGAGATCGCCCACAGCATCAAGGACTGCCTGCGCTGCGGCAAGTGCAAGCCGGTCTGCACGACGCACGTGCCGCAGGCGAACCTGCTGTATTCGCCGCGCGACAAGATCCTGGCCACGTCGGCGCTGATCGAAGCGTTCCTGTACGAAGAGCAGACCCGCCGCGGCGTCTCGATCCGGCACTGGGAAGAGTTCGAGGACGTCTCGGACCACTGCACCGTGTGCCACAAGTGCGTCACGCCATGCCCGGTCAATATCGACTTCGGCGACGTGTCGATGAATATGCGTAACCTGCTGCGCAAGATGGACAAGCGCAGCTTCAAGCCGGCCAACCGCGCGGCGATGTTCTTCCTGAACGCGACCGATCCGACCACCATCAATGCCACGCGCAAGGTGATGGTCGACTTCGGCTTCAAGGCGCAGCGCTTCGGCAACCGCATGCTCAAGGGCTTTGCCAAGCCGCAGCTGGCCGCGCCCGCGCCGACGACCGGCAAGGCGCCGGTGCGCGAGCAGGTCATCCACTTCATCAACAAGAAGATGCCGGGGAACCTGCCGAAGAAAACGGCGCGCGCCCTGCTGGATATCGAAGACGACAAGATCGTCCCGATCATCCGCAACCCCAAGAAGACCAATGCCGACACCGAGGCCGTGTTCTACTTCCCGGGCTGCGGATCCGAGCGCCTGTTCTCGCAGGTGGGCCTGGCGACGCAGGCGATGCTGTGGGAAGTGGGCGTGCAGACCGTGCTGCCGCCGGGCTACCTGTGCTGCGGTTATCCGCAGCGCGGCGCCGGCCAGTTCGACAAGGCCGAGAAGATGGTGACGGACAACCGCGTGCTGTTCCACCGGATGGCCAACACGCTCAACTACCTGGACATCAAGACGGTGCTGGTGTCGTGCGGCACCTGCTACGACCAATTGGCAACGTACCAGTTCGAGAAGATCTTCCCGGGTTGCCGCATCATGGACATCCATGAATACCTGTTAGAGAAGGGCGTCAAGCTCGAAGGCGTGAACGGCACGCGCTACATGTACCACGAGCCGTGCCACACGCCGATGAAGCTGCAGGATTCGATCAAGACGGTCAACGCGCTGGTGTCGACGGTGGGCAACGTGAAGATCGAGAAGAACGACCGCTGCTGCGGCGAGTCGGGCACGTTTGCCGTCTCGCGCCCGGACATCGCGACCCAGGTCCGCTCGCGCAAGGAAGGCGAGATGGTCAAGGGCGCCGACAAGCTGCGTGAAGACGGCTTCAAGGGCGACGTCAAAATTCTGACCAGCTGCCCGTCGTGCCTGCAGGGCCTGAGCCGCTACAACGATGATTCGGGCACCACGGCCGACTACATCGTCGTCGAAATCGCCAAGCATCTGCTGGGCGAGAACTGGCTGCCCGAGTACGTTGCACGCGCCAATGCCGGCGGCATCGAGCGGGTGCTGGTATGACGGCGTTGCGTGAACCGGGTTGCGAGCTGTGCGACCTGACGCTGCCCGCTGTCTGGGCTGGCGAGAAGTTCAGCGTCATTGTCGTCGACGACGCCAGCTATCCCGGCTTTTGCCGCGTGATCTGGCACGACCATGTGCGCGAGATGAGCGACCTGTCGGCGGATGACCGCTTCTTGATCAACGACGCCGTGTTCCAGGTGGAGACGGCGGTGCGTGAGGTGATGCAGCCATTGAAGGTCAATGTGGCCAGCCTCGGCAACGTGGTGCCGCACCTGCACTGGCACATCATCCCGCGCTATGCCGACGATGCGCATTTCCCGGCGCCTGTATGGGCGCAGGCGGTGCGCGCGACGGAACCTGCTATCCTCGCGGCGCGTCGTGCGCTGCACGACCAATTGGGCGCTGCCATCGCGCGCCGTTTTTCCTGATATAGAGAGTCCCATGCCACATCCAACCGAATTGACTGTCCACCAGAAATCGCGCGTGCTCGACGTCGCCTACGACGACGGCAGCGCCTTTTCGCTCCCGTTCGAATATCTGCGCGTGTATTCGCCATCGGCCGAAGTGAAGGGCCACGGCCCGGGCCAGGAAGTGCTGCAACTTGGCAAGCGCGAAGTCGGCATCGCCGACGTCGAGCAGGTCGGCAACTATGCGATCAAGCCGACCTTTTCGGACGGCCACGATTCCGGCATCTTCAGCTGGGATTATCTGTATGAGCTGGGCCGCAGCCACGAATCGCTGTGGAAGCAGTACGTGGCGCGCCTGCAGGCGGCTGGCTACGATGAAGAGAGTGGCCGTGCACCTGGCATCCAGCTGGCGGCAGCGCCGAAGAAATCCGGCGGCGGCGGTTGCGGCTCGGGCAGCTGCGGCTGCTGATTGCCAGCGGCGCATTCGTGGCGCTGCAAACAGGGGCGTGACCGTCGATCGCTGGCAGAAACCGCCCCCTTTCATGTCCGCCGCGAAACGTAGGTAACGTAAAGTGTATAAAAGTAACATACTGTCGATAACAATTACGTTGCTACAAGAATTTATTTCTAAGTATTTGTTTATGATAGATTTTTATCGGTGGCATGGTTAGTGCTAATTACCATGTCTCAACCACCGGAGACCTATCATGAATAAAGCCTTGGTTCCTTGCCTGGCATCGGTATTGCTGATGTCGGCTTCTGTGACACAAGCTGTAGAAATCACGTACGCCTCGGCAGTCGCGGCGGACGGGTCTGGCAAGACGAGTCTGCAAACACACAATGTGTTTGTCGAAACGTTCGATGCCCCCGGTGGCGGACCAACGATGCCAGCCAATATGGTTGCTGTCTCCACCGTATCGGGCGGCGGGTTGGGGTATGCGAAAGGTAACCTGTCGGGCGTGTATGCAGCACCAGCCAACGACAAGACGCATTTTGCTTACGGCCCGGGCGTTGGCAGCGGCGCGAGCACGTCAGAAGTCAATTTTAACTACACTGGCTTGCTGAACTCGCTCGGCAACGACGCTACGCTGAATTACCTCGGCCTGTATTACGGATCGATCGATACTTACAATGATCTGATCTTCTACAACGCTGTCGGCGCGGTCATCCAGACGGTGACAGGCGCATCGTTGATCGCCATGTTCCACGGCGAGACGGGTAATCCGAATGCGGATAGCTCGAACATCTACGTCAACCTGTTCTTCAAGCCCGAAGAAGAGTTCACGTCGTTCAGCTTCCGTACCAGCGGCCACGCGTTCGAATTCGATAACCTGGTGGTTGGCTATGATGTCGAGCCGGTTCCCGAACCGGCCTCGCTCGCATTGCTCGGCCTCGGCCTGGCCGGTCTCTGCCTGGCACGTCGTCGCATCGGCAAATAACCCTGCAGCGCAGGATCAGGAAACCTCCTTCACGGGAGGTTTTTTTTGCGCAGCGCGCAAGCGTCGATCAAAACGGTCGCCAGAAAGACAAAGAGCACATCCGAAGATGTGCTCTCTTGCGTTGCTTGCCCGCCGTAGCGGGCCAGCGGACCTTAAGCTTGCGGCTGGATGTTCGAAGCCTGCTTGCCTTTAGGACCGGTGGTGACGTCGAACGTCACGCGCTGGTTTTCTTGCAGCGACTTGAAGCCGTTGGCGTTGATCGCCGAGAAGTGCGCGAACAGATCTTCGCCACCGCCGTCAGGCGTGATGAAACCGAAACCTTTTGCGTCATTGAACCACTTAACAATGCCAGTCGCCATTTTTATTCCCTCAAAAATTAATTTTACGTTGATGCCCTGTTTGCGTACCTAGGACAAAAACCAGGGTGACGCCTTACATTGCGAATCTGATTATAGGGCAAACTCTTAAAACGGAAGCAAGATTTTTCAATCGTCTCCGTATTTACCACAAGTCATCCCCCCTGCATGACCGATTTCGGGAATAAATTTCTGGTTAGAAAGTCATTGGCAAACGCAGTGTCAGGGTCACGTCCGGTGTGTCACGCGTGACGCCGGCGCCGACGGCGATGTTGAGCGAACGCTTCGGGCTCAGGCGGTAGGAGTAGCCCAGCAGCAGCGTACCCAGCTGCGTGCGTACCGAGCCGATCGAGGTCGCGCCGTTCTGGCGCATGCGCCCGATCGTGCTGTGGTCGTAGCCCAGGCTCAGCGACGCCTTGTCGTTGAGCGCCAGGCCCATGCCGAAGTTAAAGCCCAGCACGGCGCCCGGTTGCAGCGAGCCGAGCGGTTCGCGCTCGCCATTGCGTACCAGGCGCGTCACGTCGTCGCGCTTGAAGTTGTGCACGTAGCTCAGGTTGCCGAAGAAGACGGCCGGATCGGATGGATACAGCCAGGTCAGCGTGGCTTGCAGCGAGTGGAAGCCCGAGCCGGTTGGCAGGTCCAGCGGCAGGCCGGTGCCGGTGACGTTCTCGCCGATGCAGCGGCGCTCGCAATCGGTGATCACTTCGAACGGATCGCGACCGGTGCGGCTCTTGTAGCGCAGGCCGGCGATGTAATAGCCCTTGTCGGCGCCGCCGTTATTGAGCTGGTAGCGGCCGGCCACTTCGACGTCGCCCATGCCCTTGCCGGTTGTGTCGAACACGCGTTCGACTGCCGTGCCGGTGAATATTTCCCGGCTGACGGTGGCATCGGAGCGGTACACGTACGGCACCTTGACCTCGACTTCCATCCGGTTGCTGAGGCCGGTGCGGCCGGTAATCGCAGTGGTGAAGGTATTGCGTTTGATTTCACGCACGTCCACCAGGCCGATCAGCAGGGCCGGAATCACCGTGTAGCCGACCAGTGCCACGCGATTGCTCGACGAGTAGCCGTATTGCATCGACGGCTCGAGCACATAGGTGCCGGGCGCCGTGAGCACGCCCGGCTGGTCGCCGATCGGTGCGACTTCCGGCGGCCGGTTCGGTTGCTGGCGGCTGGTGTTTTGCGCTTGCGCCGGCGTAGCGGGCTGGGCCGGTACGGGGGCGGGTACGCCGGGCTGGTCAGGGCGCTGCTGTGGCGGCAGCGGCGCCGGCACGCCCGTCACTGCTGGCGGCAATACGGGTGGCAACACGGGCGGCTCGGCCACCGGCGCCTGGCCGCTCATCGCGCCGCCCATGCCGCGTTGCTGCGACAGCAGTACGCCATTGGCCGGCGTCCCCATGCGCTGCAATTGCTCGCGCTGGGCCTGGACTTCCAGCAGCAGGCGATTGACCAGCGCGCGTTGCTGCGCCAGCTCGTCCTTCAGCTGCGACAGTTCGGCAGAGGATGGCTGTGCGCCATTGTTCGACAGGGGAGCAACTTGTTGAGCGAGTGCAGGCGGCGCCAGAAGGGCGGCCGCCAGGCCCGCAGCGCCGAGCCGCGCGACGTGTGGATACATCCAGATTCTCCAGAGTGAGTGGTGGTGGTGTTGAACATTCATAGCCCGCCCGGGGAACGCACGACGGCGTCCCGGATCGTCGACTGGAAATTGATGTCCTTGATCAGCGACATGCTGTTGACGGTCGACGAAATGGTGGTCGCCGTGCGGATATCCTGGCCGCTGAGCGTGTTCTGGACCAGCGTCGCACCGTTGGGCAGGTTGAGGTCGGCAGCGGCATAGTTGTTGCCGCCGATCTGGATCATCCGCGCTGCGCCCAGCGCGTCCTGGGTCAGGCGCGCCTGCTCGGCCGTCATGGCCGCCAGGTCGGGGATGGCGATATTCGTGCGCGCCATGATTTCGCCATTGACCGACACGACGCGCTCGATGCCGAGCGACAGCGAGAGGCCGCCAGCTACCTCGAAGCCGCCACGGGCGGCATCCAGCGTGGTGGCGGCGACCGGCGTGCCAAGTACCGGTACGACCGGCTCGGTGGCCTGGGCGTCCGGTAGCGTGCCCATCATCAGGCTCAGCAGGCTCAGCAGGCCCAGCAGGCCCGGCAAGGCGGTGTGCAAAGGGTAGGGTGGAAGGCGCATGGTGGTCCCCGTTAAAAATCGCCCGGCCCGAACTTGGGCAGGGTTGCGCTAAGCTGGTCCTGGTGCATGCCGGTGCCCAGCGGCGCACGCGGCGCGCCACGCCAGTCTTCCGGTGTGTTGAAGGCAACCTGGTCCTTGTGGCTGTGGATCACGAACAAGATCTTGTTGCGCCAGATTTCCTGGAACCGTTCCATGCTCACGACGCGGTTGCCGGTGGACGGGTCGCCGATCAGGATGCGGCCGTCTTCGGCGCCCTTGATGACCACGAAATGGTTGAAGCCACGGTCGGTGATCAGGACAATGGCCGGCAGTTTTTCGGCGATCAGTTTTTCAATGGGCAGCTTGAAGCCGTCGGCGCGAAAGCCGCGTGTGGCGAGAAAGCGCTGCATGTCGAGCAGCGAAAAACCTTCTTTGTGAATCTTGGCCTGGTCGCCGCTGGCATACATCTGCTGGAACACGTCCTGTTCGGGCGTGGGCGTCTGATAGTGGTGCGACAGCAAGGTGGCCAGCGCGGCGGCGCCGCAGCTGTAGTCATATTGCTGGCGCAGCGTGCGCTGGAATTTGATGTCCTTGAGACTGGTTACCGGCACGTTGACGCGCCCGACGCCGGCCAGGTCCAGTGCATGCGCACTGTGCGGCGCAAGCAGGGCGCCGCACAGTGCGATGTGCAGCATCAAGTGAGGGCCGGGTGTCATGCTCATTGCAATTGCAGGTTAATGACGGTCGCGTTCTGGATCAGGACGTTCGCGCCGGAATTCTGGATCACGACCGGCAAGCCCGACGAGTTGGCGAACGAGCCGCCGCTGATCACGTTCATGCCGGTGGTCACGTTGGTGGCCGTGTTGTTGCCGACCGTGCCGCCCAGCGTCGCTTCGGTGGTGATGATGTCGGTGCCGCCGCGCAGGTCGCCCAGGACAGCGGCGTCGGTGGTCTTGCCCCAGCCGCTTGAGAGATCGTCGTCGGGGGCCGGCGCCACGTTCACGGTCGACAAAAAGCGCACCGCTACTGGCAATCTGGCCGGCTCGGTGACCTGGGCTGCCGCTGGCAGAGCAGCGCCTGCCGTCAGCAAGAGAAATCCAATCTGGTGTAGTTGTTTCATGATGCCTCGCTCGAAAGGACCGCCATGCGGGCAAAGCGCCGCATGGCGGGAGTGCAGGACACGCAGCGTGATCGCTGCGTGTCCTGCACCCGTTACCTGATCACTGGCCTGCGCCGCCGACGTTCATGTTCGACTGCACGTTGACGCTTTGCTGGATCAGCGAGGAGAAGCCGTTGTTCTGGCTGATGATCGAGATGCCGGCTGCCGACTGCGCGATGTTGTTCATCGAGTTCGACATGTCGAACGAGCCCGAGCTGACGTTGTTGGTGCCGCCATTGCCGCCCATGCCGGCGCCGCCGAAGCCGCCGGTACCTGCACCGGCCGTCATTTCGCCGCCCGAGCCGCCTGCGCCCGACGTGGTGGCACCACCAGCGCCGCCGCTGCCGCCGGCGCCTGAGCTTGCATCACCCGAGGTGGCCGAGCCGCCCGTGGCCGAACCGCCCGTGGCCGCGCCGCCTGCGCCGCTGGCGCCGGTCGATGCGGTCGCTTCTGCGCCCGAACCGCCCATGCCGCCCGCGCCCGCCGTACCGCCCTGACCGGCACCGCCTGCACCGCCAGTGCCGGTCGCACCGTTGCCGCCCATGCCAGCCGTGCCTGCTGCGCCCGAGCCGCCGGCGCCCGCCGTGCCGGTGGCGCCTGCGCCGCCCGTGCCGGCCAGTGCCGCGCCGGCGCCGCCGGTGCCGCCGGTCGAGGTGCCGCCTGCTGCGCCGCTACCCGAGGTGTTCGACGAAGCTGCGCCCGAGCCGCCCGCGCCGCCGGCTGAACCGGCACCGCCCGCACCCGCCATCGAGTCGCCCGCGCCATTGGTGCTGGCGCCGCTGGTCGGGCTGCCGGCCGTGCTGGTGCCGCCGGTATTGGTCGATGCGCCGCTGGCGCCGCCGGCTGCTGCCGGATCGCTGCCCGGCGTGCCGCCGGCGCCCGTCGTTGCCATGGCATCGCCGATGCTGGCGCCACCGCCGCTGGCGCCATTCGAGGCCGTCAGACTCGAGCCGGCCGAGGTGCCGCCCATGCCGCCTGCGCCGCCCGAGCCGCCTGCACCGCCTGCACCGCCCCATGCGGAGCCGGTATTGCCACCCGCGCCGCCTGCGCCGCCCATGGCAGCGCCGGTACCGCCGCCATTGCCGCCAGCCAGCGAGCCGGTCGAGCCGCCTGCGCCGCCCGTGGCCCCGCCGCCTGCCGCGCCCGAGCCGCCATTGGCCCCGCCGCCCATTGCACCCGCGCCGCCCGTGCCGGCGCCGCCTGCAGCGCCATTGCCGCCGGCAGCGTAGCCACCCATGGCGCCGGATGCACCTGCGCCGCCCGTGGCGCCTGCAGCACCCGTCGCCCCGCCGGCGCCGCCAGCGGCGTTACCGACACTCGATGAGCCCGTCGAGGCCGTGCCAGCAGCAGCGTAGCCGCCTGCGCCGCCTGACGCGCCTGCCGCGCCCGAGGCTGCCCCGCCGGCTGCACCGGTGCCGCTGGCCCCGCCGCCATAGCCCACGCCGCCCGCAGCGCCGGAACCGGATGCGCCGTTCGCGCCGCCCGTATTCTGTGCGGTGTTGCCGATATTGCTGATGTTATTGCCGCTGACATTGCCGGTCAGGGCGCTGGTCGACGTTGCCGAGGAGGTGTTGAACGAGTTCGCGACCGACGAGCTGGCGCTGCCGCCGTTGTTGGCTGCCGCGGCGCCGGCCACTTCGGCATTGGCGTCACCCGAGCTGTTGTTCTGCCCCGAGCTGTCCTGGCTGCTGTCGCTGTTGCTGGTGGTCGTGGAGGTGGTGGTTGTCGTGTCGTTGCTGTCGATCTGCATATTGCGCGTGTCGGACTGGTTGCTGGTCTGGCTGTTGCTGTTGTTCGTCGTGGTGTTCGTGACGCGGTTGTCCGAGTTGTCCACCTGGTTGTTGCTTGTGGTGTTGGTGGTGTTCGTGTTGGTACGCTGGCTGTTATCGGTCTGCGTATTGGTGTTGTTCGCCGTGTTGGTATTCGTGTTCGTGCTGTTACTGGTCGACGTATTGTTGCTGTCGGTCTGGCTGTTGTTGGTGTTCGTGCTGGTACTGTTACTGGTGGCCGTGTTGTTGCTGTCGGTCTGGCTGTTATTGGTGTTGGTCGCGATGTTGTTGCTGTTCGCCTGGGTGTTGTCAGTGTTGGTGCTCGTTGTGATGTTATTGCTGTTGCGGGAGTCGGTCAGCGAGCTGTTGTCCGTGTTGGTATTGGTGGTATTGGTGATCGTCGACGTTTGGGTATTGCCGCCACGGACGTCGTTCACGGTGTTCTCTTGGGCGTGGGCCATGCTGAAAGCCAGGGCGATCGCGGTTGCCAGGATAGTGCGCTTCATTATTGCTCCCCTAATATCACGGTTTAAGTATCCCGAGGTCTCGTGACGCCCGGTCCACTTCCGTATTAGCAGGTCTTGTGCCAGCACAGGCCGCTTGAGCAAGTCATTGATTTTGTAGGACTAATTTGATGAGCTCGCAAGGCCGATCACCGAACGATGAAGCACACCAATAGCTGAAACGACAAGTGTCTCTGTCCTGTGACACTGTTGCAGAATTGATCAAGAAACTGTATCAAATTGCAACCGCCAGACCGGGTTGATAGAGTGAAGAAGGCGCTTCAGCGTGCTGCCTCTCGGTAAGCACGCTGCATAAAAACCCTGTGAATTCAAGGACAAACCCGGTAGGACGGGGCCGACGCCGGGCGAGGATTGGCGCCTACACCGAAATCTCGTGCTTGGCCATCAGGCGATACAGCGTCATGCGCGATACACCCAGTTCGCGCGCTGCCCGGCTGATGTTGTTGCCGCTGCGGGCCAGGCTTTCGCCGATGGCCACGCGTTCGGCGCTCAGGCGCGATGTGCCCAGGCCAACGCCGTTCGGGCAGATGGGCCCGACACCCGGCAAATCGAGGTCTTCCGGCATCACGAGGCGATGCTCGGCCAACACCATGGCGCGGCGCATGCGGTTGATCAGCTCGCGGACATTGCCGGGCCAGTCGTAGCGCGCCATCGCCTTCAAGGCTTCGCGGCTCACGCCCTTGAGTTGTGGACTGCGTTCGCTGGCGAACTTGTTGAAGATGAGATCGGTCAGCAACGGCAAGTCTTCCTTGCGTTCCCGCAGCGCCGGTACGCGGATGGGAAACACGCTGAGGCGGTAGTACAAGTCTTCGCGGAAGCGGCCGTCGGCCACGGCCTGGGGCAGGTCGACGTGGGTGGCGGTGATCACGCGTGCATCGACCGCGATGGTGCGGGTGCCGCCGACCCGGTAGATCACGCGCTCTTGCAGGAAACGCAGCAAGCTTGCCTGGAGGTCCAGCGGCAGGTCGCCGATTTCGTCGAGGAAAATGCTGCCGCCCGATGCCGCTTCGAGCAGGCCCTGCTTGTCGCGCATGGCGCCGGTAAAGGCGCCCCGTTCGTGGCCGAACAGTTCCGAATGGATCAGCGTCGGCGCCATGGCCGCACAATTGATGGCGATGAACGGGCCGGTGGCACGCGGCGAGCGCAGGTGGATTTCCTGCGCGGCCAGCTCCTTGCCGCTGCCGCTCTCACCGCAGATCAGGACCGGTGCGTCGACGGCGGCGATCTTGTCGATGTGCGAGCGCAGGCGGGCGATCGCGGCCGACGTGCCGTCGATGTGGCTCACGCGCAGTGCGCCTTCGTGCGGCGCCGATCGCGTGGCCATGGACGCCATGCCGTGGGCGTGGCCCAGCGAGTGCTGCAGCCGCAGCGTATCGACCGGCAGCGTATGAAAGTCGACCAGATGCGCCGCGATGAGTTCGCGCAGGGCCGGCTGGACGAGGCGGTGCGCGTCAAACACGCCAACCCAGCGCACATGGTGGTGCTGGTGCAGGAAACGTTCGAGCTCGGCATCGTCTGCGCTGTCGCTGCTGTCGAGCAGCAGGCCAACGCCATAGTGTTGCTGGGACAAGACCTTGCGCGCCGCAGCGGGATGCTCGACGACGCAGACATCCCAGCCGGGCAGGGCGCCATGGCAGGCGCGGGCGTGCGCACTGCCTTCACGCGTAATGCAGATAAGACGTTTTACAGGCACCGGTATCCTCATCAGACTGGTTGGCACCCGCTACGCTGTGATGCATCCCGGCACACCATGGGGAACATGCAACGTCGATGGGCGCAACGACCGGCGCTTGCCGGCTGGAAGATCGTGTTAATTAAACCAAAAATGCAGCACGCATGGCGCACAGCTATTGATAAAAGTCTAAGGAGAAGTGCGATATTGAATTGAAAGTTTGATTTTTCGCATAACTGTTTGAAAATAGAGTTTGTCTCTTGCTAATGATCTTAGTCGTGGTGGGCGGCTTGGAAAAGAGGCACGTGCGATCATTTTCTCTTAATCGCACACTGTGGCGCAGATGCGTTGTGGGTAACCAACAAGCGTAAAAAGTTGAATCCAACCGGGCACAGGGCGCGTAATCCGCCTTGCTGGCGCCCGTGTTCAACGCGCTGGTGACAGTCAGCTCAGCAGCGCGGCCCTCGCGCCGGGTCCTTGTATAATGTGGCAACCCCCAACCTGCATGCCACTATGACAAACACCACCCACTTCGGCTACAAGACCGTCGCCGAGGACCAGAAGGTCCAGGAAGTCGCCAAGGTCTTCCACTCGGTCGCCGCGAAGTACGATGTCATGAACGATCTGATGTCGGCCGGCCTGCACCGCGCCTGGAAACTGTTCACGATCGCGCAGGCGGGCGTGCGGCCCGGCTTCAAGGTGCTCGATATCGCCGGCGGCACGGGCGACCTGGCCAAGGCCTTCGCAAAGCAGGCCGGCAAGACGGGCGAAGTCTGGCTCACCGACATCAACGAGTCGATGCTGCGCGTTGGCCGTGACCGTCTCTTGAATAAAGGACTTGTCACCCCAACCATGTTGTGTAACGCCGAAAAGTTGCCGTTCCCGGACAATTACTTCGACCGGGTCAGCGTGGCCTTTGGCCTGCGCAACATGACGCACAAGGATCAGGCGCTGGCCGAAATGCGCCGCGTGCTCAAGCCGGGCGGCAAATTGCTGGTGCTCGAATTCTCGAAAGTGATCGCGCCACTGCAAAAGCCGTATGACGTGTATTCGTTCTCGGTGCTGCCGTGGCTGGGCCAGCGGATTGCGGGCGACGCTGAAAGCTATCGCTACCTGGCCGAGTCGATCCGCATGCACCCCGATCAGGACACCCTGAAGGGCATGCTGGAGGACGCGGGACTGGAGCGGGTCCAGTACTTCAACCTGACGGCGGGTGTGGCCGCTTTGCACACCGGTATCAAGCTGTAGTTTTAACTGAAGTTCCAATAAAGGACGGAGACAATGAAAAAATTCCTGGTCACGACGCTGCTCGCAGTCACCGCATTCTCGATGGTGGCCGAGGCCTACGCACGCCCGATGGGCGGCAAGCGCTCGGTCGGCCGCCAGTCGCAGGCCGTGCGCCAGATGCCGGCCCCGGCACCGGCGCCCGCACAGAGCATGCAGCGCCAGACCCCAAACCAGGCCGCACCAGCTGCCGCCGGCGCGGGCGCCGCGGGTGCTGCGGCCGCCGCCAAGAAGCCAAGCATGATGCGCAACATCCTCGGCGGCGCACTGCTGGGCCTCGGTCTGGGCATGCTGCTGTCGCACCTGGGTATTGGCGGCGCGATGGCCAGCATCATCGCGGGCATCCTGATGTTCGCGCTGTTCGGCCTTGTCATCATGTTCCTGGTGCGCATGTTCCGCCGCAAGGACACGCCGGCCAATCCATCCGCAGCTGGTTTCAGCGGTGGCTTCAAGCCGCAGGCGGCCGGTGGTGTTGGCACGCCTGAAATCGGTTCGGGTCTGCGTCCGCAGCCCACCGCATTCCAGGGCGGCGTGGCACTGGAAAAGGACCGCGGCGGCCTGAATGCAGCGAATTTCGGTAATGCCGCTACTCCGGCAGCGCACCAGCAATGGGGCGTGCCGGCCGACTTCGACAGCGAAAGCTTCCTGCGTCATGCGAAGTCGTCGTTCATCCGCATGCAGGCAGCCTGGGATCGTGGCGACACGAACGATCTGCGCGAATTCACGTCGCCTGAAGTCTTCGCTGAACTCAAGCTGCAGATCCAGGAACGCGGCGCGGTCGCTGATTTCACCGACGTCGTCAATGTCGATGCGCAGTTGCTGGGCATCGAGCAGACAGCCACCGATTACCTGGCGAGCGTGCAGTTCAACGCCATGATCCGCAGCGCGAAAGACGCATTGCCAGAGCCGTTCGTCGAGGTCTGGAACATGTCCAAGCCGCTGTCGGGCGCGGGTGGCTGGGTGCTGGCTGGTATCCAGCAGCCGAACTAAGTACGCCGCAGGCGAACCGGAATTATTTTGTTTGCCGATTCCGTAACACCGGGTGCATGCCCGGCGAACTGGTAAGATCAAAACCGCCCGAATCACTCCGGGCGGTTTTGTTTTTTGAGGGTAGTCCCGCCATGTTTCCGAATCTCCCATCCCTGTCGACCTTGTCACCACAGCATGCGCTGACCGTGCCTGCCGTTGCCGCGATCAATCACCTGCTGGCCCAGGAAGCCTGGGCCCGGGCCGCGCTCGCGCGCCATGTCGGCAAGCAGGCGTGCATCGATGCCGGCGTGGCGCAGCTGCGCGTGCTGGTGGCACCTGACGGCCTGTTCGAGGCCAGCCAGGATACTGCGCCGGCCAACGTCACCATTCGCATCAAGCCAGCGGACCTGCCGCTGATCGCGCAAGACCGCACGCGCGCGCTGTCGTACGTGAAGATCGAAGGCGATGCCGAATTTGCCAACGTGATCTCGCAACTGGCCAACGGCCTGCGCTGGGAGGCCGAGTACGACCTCGAGCGTGTCGTCGGGCCGGTGGCCGCCTACCGCCTGCACCAGGGCGCGCGCCGCACCGTCAGTGGCCTGGGCGAAGCAGGGCGCCGCCTGGCCGAGAATCTCGCTGAATTCCTGGCCGACGAGCGGCCGGTGCTGGTGCGGCCGGTCCAGCGCGACGCCTTTGCCGCCGATGTCGTGCGCCTGCGCGACGACGTCGAGCGCAGCGCCAAGCGCATTGCGCGGCTCGAGCAGGCGCTGGCCCAGCGCAGCGCCGCCAAACCTTCTTCCACCTTTGCTGTAAGCGCAGACCAGAATCCGGATCGTCGATGATATTGAAATTCCTGCGCCTGCTGCGCATTCTCACCGTCTTTACCAAGTACGGCCTGGACGAAATCGCCGTCACCAGCATCAACGCTCCGCGCACCGCGCGCCTGATGAACACGTTCTTCTTCTGGCGCACGATCACGTCGCCGCGCGCCGTGCGGCTGCGCCAGGCGCTCGAAGAACTGGGCCCGATCTTCGTGAAGTTCGGCCAGGTGCTGTCGACCCGGCGCGACCTGGTGCCGCCCGATATCGCCGATGAGCTCGCAATGCTGCAGGACCGGGTGCCGCCGTTCGGCTCCGACCTGGCAGTGGCGCAGATCACGCGCTCGCTCGGCACCCATCCCGACCAGCTGTTTGCCCACTTCGAGCGTGAGCCGATCGCTTCGGCGTCGATCGCCCAGGTGCACTTCGCCACGCTCAAGAACGGCAAGGAAGTCGCCGTCAAGGTACTGCGCCCGGGCATGAAGAAGCTGATCGACGAGGACATGGCGCTGATGCGCATGGCTGCGAATCTGATCGAAAAGGTCTGGAGCGAAGCGCGGCGGCTGAAGCCGCGCGAAGTCGTGGCCGAATTCGACAAATACCTGCACGACGAGCTCGACCTGATGCGCGAGGCCGCCAATGCCAGCCAGCTGCGCCGCAACTTCGCCGATTCGACGCTGCTGATGGTGCCCGAGATGTACTGGGACTATTGCTCGAGCAGCGTGATCGTCATGGAACGCATGCACGGCTTGCCGGTGTCGCAGATCGATCGCCTGGCCGCGGCCGGCGTCGACCTCAAGAAGCTGTCGCGCGATGGTGTGGAGATTTTCTTCACGCAGGTGTTCCGTGACGGCTTCTTCCACGCCGACATGCACCCTGGGAATATTCTGGTGTCGACCGCGCCGGAAACGCTGGGCCGCTACATCGCGCTCGACTTCGGCATCGTCGGCACGCTGACCGACTTCGACAAGGATTACTTGTCGCAGAACTTCCTGGCCTTCTTCCAGCGCGACTACAAGCGCGTGGCCGAAGCCCACATCGAATCGGGCTGGGCGCCGCCGAGCACGCGTGTGGACGAACTCGAGTCGGCCGTGCGCGCCTGCTGCGAACCGATCTTCGACCGGCCTCTGAAGGACATCTCGTTCGGCCAGATCCTGCTGCGCCTGTTCCAGACCTCGCGCCGCTTCAATGTCGAGGTGCAGCCGCAACTGGTGCTGCTGCAAAAGACGCTGCTCAATATCGAAGGCCTGGGCCGCCAGCTCGACCCGGATCTGGACTTGTGGAAGACGGCCAAGCCGTACCTGGAGCGCTGGATGGCCGAGCAGGTGGGTTGGCAAGGCCTGGTCGAGCGCCTGAAGGCCGAAGCGCCGCGCTACGCCCAGATCTTCCCGCAACTGCCGCGCCTCGTGCACCAGGCGCTGGAGCGCGAGTCGAAAGGGTACCATCCGCACATCGCCAACAGCGAGATGATGGCGATGCTGGTGGTTGAGCAGCGCCGCACCAATCGCATGCTGACGTTCCTGACCTTGCTGGCGACGGGCGCCTGCACCGCGCTGGCTGCGCTGTACTTCCTCTGAGAGCAACCAAGTAGGGTGGACGGGTTTCCCGTCCACGCGTTCACCTGACCGCGCCCAAGAAAAAAGCCCGCGTGAGCGGGCTTGATAAGCTGTGTTCTTTTATGGGCTGCGCTGATACGAACATCTCGCAGCCTTCTGTTTCTTGTGTTCTCGCAGTGGCAGAGCTTTCCTGCGACCAACATCCGGTAAAGAAGCCGTATTAAATCACCGATGCTGTGCACGAGCAAACAGTTCGCCTGCTGACGTGGTGAAAAACAACACGATGCTGCTGCCGTTTGCCGAATGCGGCGCTGTCTTGTACCCGGGCCGCCGCAATGCCGTAAATGCTGCGGCAAAAGCTTTATAATTCAGGGTTTTGAAGATTTTTGCGGAGCACCAGAATGCCGATTTATGCCTATCGCTGCGAAGAATGCGGTTTTTCCAAAGATGTACTGCAAAAGATATCGGACCCGGTCCTGACCGTCTGCCCGTCCTGCGCCAAGCCATCGTTCAAGAAGCAGGTGACTGCAGCCGGTTTCCAGCTCAAGGGCTCGGGCTGGTACGTGACCGATTTCCGTGGCGGCACGCCGCCTGCCACTGGCACCGCTGCGGGCACGGGCGGCGCTGACACGGGCGCAGCGGCCGCGCCGGCTGCCGCAGCTGCACCGGCCACGCCAGCGCCCGCTGGGCCTGCTACGCCTGCTACGAACAGCAGCAGCGGTGGCAATAGTGGTGGCAACAGCGGTGGCGGCGACAAAAGCAGCACCTGAGCCCGGCGCGTCCCTGCGCCGCGCCAACAAGAATAACGGGATATCCGATGCGTAAATATTTCATCACCGGCCTGCTGGTGCTGGTACCCCTGGCCATTACGGCCTGGGTCCTGAGCCTGATCATCAGCACGCTCGACCAGTCGCTGATGTTCGTACCGGCCGCCTGGCAGCCGCGCCAGTTCATCGGCATGGACGTGCCGGGCATCGGCGCGGTGCTGACGCTGGCCATCGTGTTCGTCACGGGCCTGCTTACCAACAACCTGGTCGGCAAGTACATCGTGCGCGTGGGCGAGCGCCTGCTCAAGCGCGTGCCGGTCGTCAGCTCGCTGTACGGCAGCGTCAAGCAGGTGTCCGACACGCTGTTCTCGTCGTCCGGCAATGCCTTTCGCCAGGCGGTGCTGATCCCGTATCCGCACGCCGACTCGTATACGATCGCGTTTCTGACCGGCGTGCCGGGCGGCGACGTGACCAACCACCTGGTGGGCGACTTCGTGAGCGTGTACGTGCCCACGACGCCAAACCCCACCTCGGGCTTTTTCCTGATGATGGAACGCAGCCGCGTGAAAGAACTCGACATGACCGTCGACGCGGCGCTCAAGTACATCGTCTCGATGGGCGTGGTCGCACCGAGCCACGTGCCGCTCGGCGCCGCCAATCCTGCGGCAGTCAAATAACGCATCACAGAATCTGGGCCGCCCATGATGGCGGCGCCGACAAATCAATCAACCTGGAACGAAAACTATGTCCACCATGCGTACCAATTACTGCGGCCTCGTCACCGAGGAACTGCTGGGCCAAACCGTCAACCTGTGCGGCTGGGTGCATCGCCGCCGCGACCACGGCGGGGTGATCTTCATCGACCTGCGCGACCGCGAAGGCCTGGTGCAGGTGGTTTGCCATCCGGACAACGCCGCCGTCTTCAAGGCAGCCGAGCACGTGCGTAATGAGTATTGCCTGCGCATCGTCGGCACCGTGACCAACCGTCTGGCCGGCACCGTCAATGCCAACCTGGCTTCGGGCAAGATCGAAGTGACCGCGACCGAAGTCGAAGTGCTCAACGCTTCGGTGCCGGTACCGTTCCAGCTGGACGACGACAACCTGTCGGAAACCACCCGCCTGACCCACCGCGTGCTCGACCTGCGCCGCGGCCAGATGCAGCACAACCTGAAGCTGCGCTACAAGGTCTCGATGGAAGTGCGCAAGTACCTCGACAACCTGGGCTTCATCGACATCGAAACCCCGATGCTGACCAAGTCGACCCCGGAAGGCGCACGCGACTACCTGGTGCCGTCGCGTGTCAACGCGGGCAACTTCTTCGCGCTGCCGCAGTCGCCACAGCTGTTCAAGCAGCTGCTGATGGTCGCCAACTTCGACCGTTACTACCAGATCACCAAGTGCTTCCGCGACGAAGATCTGCGCGCTGACCGCCAGCCTGAATTCACCCAGATCGACTGCGAAACCTCGTTCCTGACCGAACAAGAGATCCGCGACATGTTCGAAGAAATGATGCGCGTCGTGTTCAAGAACACGACCGGCATCGAACTGCCGAACCCGTTCCCGGTGATGGACTTCGCCACCGCGATGGCGATGTATGGTTCGGACAAGCCGGACATGCGCGTCAAGCTCGAATTCACCGAACTGACCGAACTGATGAAGACGGTCGAGTTCAAGGTGTTCAACAGCGCCGCCAACCTGCCGAACGGCCGTGTGGTCGGCATGCGCGTGCCGCAGGGCGGCTCGATGCCACGCTCGGAAATCGACGCGTACACCCAGTTCGTCGCGATCTACGGCGCCCGTGGTCTGGCGTACATCAAGGTCAACGAGAAGGCCAAGGGCCGTGACGGCCTGCAGTCGCCGATCGTCAAGAACCTGTCCGATGAAGTCTTGGCGCAAATTCTGGAACTGACGGGCGCGCAGGACGGCGACCTGATCTTCTTCGGCGCCGACAAGGCCAAGGTCGTCAACGATGCCCTGGGCGCGCTGCGCGTGAAGATCGGTCACTCGGAATTCGGCAAGAAGGCCGGCCTGTTCGACGACGTCTGGTCGCCGCTGTGGGTCATCGACTTCCCGATGTTCGAACACGACGAAGACGGCGATCGCTGGACCGCAACCCACCACCCGTTCACGGCCCCGAAAGACGGTCACGAAGACATGCTCGAGACCAATCCTGGCGCCTGCATCGCCAAGGCCTACGACATGGTCCTGAACGGCTGGGAACTGGGCGGCGGTTCGATCCGTATCCACCGCGAAGAAGTCCAGAGCAAGGTATTCCGCGCGCTGAAGATCGACGCCGAAGAAGCGCAGCTTAAGTTTGGCTTCCTGCTGGACGCGCTGCAATACGGCGCGCCGCCGCACGGTGGCCTGGCCTTCGGCCTGGACCGCCTGATCACGCTGATGACGGGCTCCGAGTCGATCCGGGACGTGATCGCGTTCCCGAAAACGCAGCGCGCGCAGTGCTTGCTGACCAATGCTCCGTCCGAAGTCGATGAGAAGCAATTGAAAGAGCTGCACATCCGCCTGCGTAACGAGCCGAAGGTCGCGTAATGGCGGGCGGGGGAGGTGGCCTGGCTGCCAACCCCGCTCTTTCTGTCATGGAAGCCTACAAGATCCCTGAATCGGTGCTGGTCGTCATCCACACGTCCGAGCTGGACGTGCTGGTGATCGAACGCGCCGGTCAGCCGGGCTTCTGGCAATCGGTCACCGGCTCGCTCGACCGGCTCGACGAGCCGCTGCTGGAGACCGCCGCGCGCGAACTGTTCGAAGAGACCGGCATCGTGGCTGACGGCGAGCAGATCGTCCTGTGTGACTGGCAGTTATCCAATATCTATGAAATCTACCCCCTCTGGCGCCACCGCTACGCCCCCGGCGTGACGCAGAACACCGAACACGTGTTTTCTGTCTGCGTACCGCGCGACATCCCCATCATCCTCAGTCCACGCGAGCACATCGCCCACGCCTGGCTGCCCTACCTGGAAGCGGCCGATCGCTGCTTCTCGGCCTCGAATGCCGAAGCCATCCTGCAGCTGCCGCGCCAGCTCGCGTCCGATCCCAAAAGCAAATAAAATTTCTTAAAAGAAGCAGATTTGCAGTAAATCATCATTGAATATTGCTTGTACGGAGCAATAAAATGACGTTTTACAGCAAAAGTACGTAAGTGCTTTTTTTAATTTGACTCTGTTCGCTAACACTCACATACACACCAAAAAGTGAACGTTCTCCTATGAAGATACATTTCGCGACACTTGGTGACACGTTTCGCGAATGAATTAAATATGGTGGGCAACGGACGGACACCATATATTCCACGGTTGACAGTCAGAAATCAGTAGTCTAAGGTCAATAGTTCACCCAGTGTGAATTTTCGATGTGCAACTTTTAAGTGGATGATTCTGAGAGAAAAATGGATAACTTCAAACTGAATAGCGACAAGAAAGTAAAAGCAATCACACTCGGCGACGATTGCATCTATATCGACCTGATGGATGGCCTGCGCCTGTGTGGCCCGATGGCGCCCCGCGCGCAAAAGGATGAGGCGGCTGCACACCGCCCGCGCCGCATGATCGTCTCGGGCCACGAAGCAGTGTACGACCAGGCGCACGCGATCGCCTGAAGGTAGTTTGTTACTATTGGTTTCTAAAAAGAGTGCGAGAACTGGCAACCTGCCGAACGCGCCAGCGCTTTAATAAGCGCACGATTGGGTCCGTTTCACGAGAACGGCAGTCCGATCCGGGTAGAATGTTCCCATGAAAATTCGTGTGGCCACCTACAACATTCACAAGGGCGTTTCCTCGCTGCGCAGCACGCCCCGCGTGATCGCACTGAAGAAAGCGATCGCTGAATTCGACGCCAATGTCGTCTTCCTGCAAGAAGTCCAGGGCCGGCACGACCGGCACCAGGCACGCTTCGGCAAGGAAGACCGTGGCCATCGGCACTGGCCTGAAACAGCCCAGTACGATTATTTTGCCTCCGACCTGCACCACACGGCGTATGGCATGAACGCGGTCTACGACCACGGTCACCATGGCAATGCGCTGCTCAGTACCTATCCCATCGAAAACTCGCACAACCACGATGTCTCGGACCACGCCTACGAGCAGCGCGGCATCCTGCACTGTGTGCTGGGTACGCCCGAGTGTCCGGTGCACTGCTATGTCGTGCACCTGGGCCTGTTCGAAGGCGGGCGAGGGCGCCAGACGCAGTCGCTGATCGATGCCGTCAATTCGTCGGCGCCCAATGGCGAGCCGGTCATCATCGCTGGCGACTTCAACGACTGGCGCAACACCCTGAGCGACAAGCTGCGCGCCGGCCTGGGCGTGTGCGAAGTGTTCGACGAGCTGGGTCCGCGCTCGCCGATGGGCGACATGGTGCGCGGCTGGGCCGGGCGCAAGCCGCGCCTGGCGCCGGCGCGCACGTTCCCGGCGATGCTGCCGTGGTTCCGCCTGGACCGTATCTACGTGCGCGGCTTCAAGGTCAACTCGGCGCAAGTGATGCACGGCCCCCTGTGGGCCAAGCTGTCCGACCACGCACCGATCGTGGCGGAACTCGAGCTGGCCTGAGGCCATGCGCAGCGTCACCTTCGTCGACGATAACGACATCACGCTGTTGGAGAGCGGCGTTGCGTTCTTCCCGGCGCTGATCGCCGCGCTCGACGCCGCCCGCCACGAAGTCCTGTTCGAAACCTATATTTTTGCCGAAGACGACACGGGCGACGCCGTGCGCGATGCGCTCGCGCGCGCGGCCCAACGCGGCGTCAAGGTGCGGGTGCTGGTCGACTGGTTCGGTACTGGCCACCGCGTCACCTCCCGGCTGGGCCAGGTGCTGACCCATGCCGGCGCCCAGTACCGCGTCTTCAATCCGCTGTGCAAGCGTGGCATTGCGCGCTCGCACCGCAAGATCACCGTGATCGACCGCGAGATCGCCTTTGTCGGCGGCATCAACGTCAACGACGACTGGCTGTGCGACCACGCCGACGGCCACCGCCTGCCGGCGCCGCGCTGGGATTTCACGGCGTTGCTGCGCGGGCCAATTGTCGCGCAGATCCACCACGAGGCGCAGGGCCAGTGGACCCGCACCGGCCGCCTGCGGCTGCGCAAGCGCCTGGAACTGTTCCGCGAAATGCGCAAGCAACCGCCGCCATCGTGCGCCAGTCCCGCGCGCGCCGCCTTCGTCGTGCGCGACAACCTGCGCAACCGCACGACGATCCAGCGCGCCTACCTTCAGGCGCTGGGCCATGCGCGCCACAGCGTGCTGCTGGCCACGCCATACTTCGCGCCGGGCCGCAAGTTTCGCAAGGCGCTCGCGCATGCGGCGCAGCGCGGCGTCGCCGTCACGCTCCTGATCGGGGTGGGGGAGTTCGCGATCCAGGACGCGGTGGCGCAATCGTTCTATCCGAAACTGCTGGCCGATGGCATCCGCGTGGTCGAATACCGCAAGACACAACTGCATGCGAAGGTGGCGGTGGTGGACGACCACTGGGCCACGGTCGGCTCGAGCAACTGCGACGGCCTGTCGCTGTTCGTGAACCAGGAAGCCAATATCGTCGTGGACGATCCGGTGTTTGCCGCGTCGATGCGCGCGCACATCGAACGGGGCATCGCGGACGGGGTCGAAGTCTGTCCGCAGGAATTTGCCGACATCGGCTGGCTGCGCCGCGCCGTCAACGGCTGTGCGTATGTCGGCTACAAACTGGTGATGCGCGTGTGCGCCATCGGGTATGCGTAATAAGGGATAACGATGGACAAAGACAAAGAAAACGTCCGGCTGGACAAATGGCTCTGGGCAGCACGCTTTTTCAAGACGCGCTCGCTGGCCCAGGATGCGGTCGAGCGGGGCCGGGTGCGGATCGACGGTGAGCCGGTCAAGCCGGCGCGCACGGTCAAGATCAACGACAAGATGCTGATCGATAACGGCTCGGACCGCTGGGAGATCATCGTCGCGGCCATTTCAGGCGCGCGCGGCGGTGCCCCGGTGGCGCGCACGCTGTATTTCGAAACCGACGAAAGCATCGCCAAACGCGAGAACGACAAAGTCGCGCGGCGCCTGTATCCGGAACCGAGCCTGGAGATCAAGGGACGGCCGACCAAGCGCGATCGCCGTGCGATGGAGCAGGCGGGCGAATAGACGTGGCGGGCGTTATCGCATGACCAGCAAGGCAACGACGAGCGCGACGACCACCAGCACGATGGCGAATACCCGGATGCTCCTGCCGGATCTTGCCCGTACCTGCTGCGCGGGCGGTGCACTTTCCAGTGCCCGGTTCGACGCGACGACATCGACTGCCTTGTCGACGACGACCTGCGCCGTGCCCCGGTCGAGTCCGCGCCTGACCAAGTCGGCAACCGCGTCGTCCACCGTCGCGCCGCTGTCCAGCCGCGCACACGCATGGCCGAGCAGTACCAGAAAGTGCTGCATCGAATCCGCGCCGCTCGTTGCTGCCTGCGCGGGCTCGGCGCCACCTTCCTGCAGCGAGAAGGCGCGGATGGCCAGCTGCAGTTCGCTGTCGTCCGGTTCGACGACCTGTTCAATCTGGTAGTTGCCGCTCATGCTGTGGACCTTTCGTCTGCGCTGGATGTTGCCGGGTTTGTTGACTGATTATTAATGGTAACAGTCAAGCTGCATCGAGGTGCGCCGTGCTCGTAAATCACGCACCGGACACCCCGAAAATGCTGTACCTTTAGCAGATGAAACAACTGTTTTCTGCCGCTCGCCTGCAAGCCGGGCCGTCAGCAAAAGGCGCTTTCTCCGGGTGTCGCGGGTTGTTTTTCATCAATAGAACCGCACCTCTAAGTTCCCGTTTGACATTCCAGGCCCGATAGATAATAGTACGAGCGTTCGGATTTTTTCGAGACCAGGGGAAGCTATCAGTACTTCAGCAAAATTCATGCGCAAGGGCGAGCAGACGCGGGCGGCAATTCTCGACGTCGCGCTCGAACTCGCCAGCCGCAACGGCCTCGAAGGCTTGACGATCGGCCTGCTGGCCGACCGGATGAGCATGAGCAAGTCCGGCGTGTTCGCGCACTTCGGTTCGCGCGAAGACCTGCAGCTCGAGGTGGTCAAGCTGTACCACCACCGCTTCGAGCAAGAGGTCTTTTATCCGAGCATCAAGGAAACCCGAGGCCTGCCGCGCCTGGTCGCGATGTACACGCGCTGGGTCAAGCGGGTGTCGGTCGAGATCGCGTCGGGGTGCATCTATATCAGTGGCGCCGTCGAATACGACGACCGCGAAGGCCCGATCCGCGAAGAGCTGGTGTCGATGGTCCGCGCGTGGCAGGGCGCCTTGCTGCGCAGCGTCGAGCAGGCAATCGAACTGCGGCACCTGCACACCGGTTTCGATGCCGAACAACTGGTGTTCGAGATGCATGGGCTGATCCTGGCGCTGCACCACGATGCGCGTTTCCTGCGCAATCCGGGCGCCGTCGAGCGGGCCAGGGCCGGCTTTGAACGCCTGATCGAAAATTACCGCAATTCCCAACAATCGCAAGACCACCAGGCGGCATAAGGCCGCTTGTCACGTCCAACAATCGTCACACCTCTTCAGGAGAAAACCATGGGTCAGTACGTCGCGCCAATCCGGGATATGCAGTTCGTTCTGCACGAGTTCCTCAATGTCACCGAAGAATTCAAGAATCTGCCGAAATACCAGGAAATCGATACCGACATCATCAACCAGGTACTCGAAGAAGGTGCAAAATTCACCCAGGAAGTGCTGTTCCCGCTGAACCACTCGGGCGACCGCGAAGGCTGCACGTTCAATGCTGCCGACAAGAGCGTGACCACGCCGAAGGGCTTCAAGCAGGCGTATAAACAGTACGTCGAAGGCGGCTGGGCTGCGCTGGCATGCGATCCGGAATACGGTGGCCAGGGCCTGCCGATCACGCTGAACAACTCGTTCTACGAGATGCTCAATTCGTCGAACCAGGCCTGGTCGATGTACCCGGGCCTGTCGCACGGCGCCTACGAGTGCCTGCTCGAGCACGGCACCGACGACCAGAAACGCCTGTACCTGCCAAAGCTCGTCTCGGGTGAATGGACCGGTACCATGTGCCTGACCGAAGCGCACTGCGGCACCGACCTGGGCCTGTTGCGTTCGAAAGCCGAACCGCAAGGCGACGGCACCTACCTGATCACCGGCTCGAAGATCTTCATCTCGGCCGGCGAACACGATATCTCCGACAACATCGTCCATCTGGTGCTGGCACGTCTGCCGGATGCACCGGAAGGCTCGAAAGGCATCTCGCTGTTCCTGGTGCCGAAGTTCATGCCGAACGAAGACGGCTCGATCGGCGAGCGTAATGGCATCGCCTGCGGCGCCATCGAAGAAAAGATGGGCATCCACGGCAACTCGACCTGCCAGATGAACCTGGACAACGCACGCGCCACGCTGATCGGCCAGCCGCACAAGGGCCTGCAGGCAATGTTCGTGTTCATGAACGCGGCCCGCCTGGGCGTGGGCATGCAGTCGCTCGGCCTGACCGAAGTGGCGTACCAGAATGCACTGGCCTATGCAAAAGACCGCATCCAGATGCGCAGCCTGTCGGGCGTGAAAGCACCGGACAAGCCAGCCGACCCGATCATCGTGCACCCGGACGTGCGTCGCATGCTCTTGACCGCAAAAGCCTTCGCTGAAGGCGGCCGCGCGTTCTCGTCGTACGTCGCGCTGCAGATCGACCGCGAACTGAACCACACCGATGAAGACGTGCGCAAGGAAGCCGCTGACGAAGTCGCGCTGCTCACGCCAATCATCAAGGCATTCATCACCGATAACGGCTGGATCGCGACCTCCGAAGCGATGCAGGTCTACGGCGGCCACGGCTACATCGCCGAATGGGGCATGGAGCAGTACGTGCGTGACGCGCGCATCAACATGATCTATGAAGGCACCAACACGATCCAGTCGCTGGACCTGCTGGGCCGCAAGATCCTGATGGACAACGGCGCCAAGCTGCGCAAGTTCGGTGAGAAGATCAAGAGCTTTGTCGAAGACAATGGCCTGGACGAGAACATGTCCGAATTCGTCACGCCACTGGGCGAGCTGGGCGACAAGGTCACCAAGCTGACGATGGAAATCGGCATGAAGGCGTTCCAGAATCCAGACGAAGTGGGCGCCGCCGCCGTGCCTTACCTGCGCGTGGCCGGTCACCTGGTCTACAGCTACCTGTTCGCGCAGCAAGCCAAGATCGCACTGGCCAAGCTCGATTCGGGCGACCGCTTCTATGAATCGAAGCTGGCGACGATCCGCTTCTACTTCGCACGTCTGTATCCGGAAACCGCGATGCTGATCCGCCAGGCACGCTCGGGCGCCGCGAACCTGACGGCGCTGGACGCCGACCTGTTCTAACACTACGTCACGCTGATAGACCATCGCCGTCGTTCCCGCGCAGGCGGGAACCCAAGTTTAGCGCAGCGGTAACGCCGGCAAACTGAGGTTCCCGCCTTCGCGGGAACGACGTGCCAACCAAGGATTAAGGAATCTACATGTCCAATTTCATCGTCAAGAAAGTCGCCGTGCTGGGCGCCGGCGTGATGGGCGCGCAAATCGCCGCCCACTGCGTGAACGCCAAGGTGCCAGTCGTGCTGTTCGACCTGCCTGCAAAAGAGGGGCCGAAGAACGGCATCGTCCTGCGCGCCATCGAGAACCTGAAAAAGCTCTCGCCAGCCCCGCTGGGCAACAAGGATGACGCGGCCCTGATCGAAGTGGCCAACTACGAGGACAACCTCGACGTGCTGGCCGGTTGCGACCTGATCATCGAAGCCATCGCCGAGCGCATGGACTGGAAACACGACCTGTACGCCAAGGTCGCGCCGCACATCGCGCCAAACGCGATCTTCGCGTCGAACACGTCGGGCCTGTCGATCAACAAGCTGGCCGAAGGCTTCGACGCCGAACTGAAGGCGCGCTTCTGCGGCGTGCACTTCTTCAACCCGCCGCGCTACATGCACCTGGTCGAACTGATCCCGACCACGGACACCCGTCCTGACATCCTGGACCAGCTCGAGACCTTCCTGACCTCGACCCTGGGCAAGGGCGTCGTGCGCGCGAAAGACACGCCGAACTTCATCGCCAACCGTGTCGGTATCTTCGGCATGCTGGCCACGATCGTCGAAGCCGAGAAATTCGGCCTGTCGGTCGACGTGGTCGATGACCTGACCGGCGCCAAGCTGGGCCGCGCCAAGTCGGGCACCTTCCGCACCGCGGACGTGGTCGGCCTGGACACGATGGGCCATGTGATCAAGACGATGCAGGACAACCTGAAGGACGACCCGTTCTTCAGCGTCTACAAGACGCCGGACATCCTGGCCAAGCTGATCGAAAAAGGCGCGCTGGGCCAGAAATCCGGCGCCGGCTTCTACAAGAAGGTCGGCAAGGAAATCCAGCGCCTGGACTTCGCCACGGGTGAATACGTCACGGGCGGCGCCAAGGCAGCCGACATTGTTGGCCGCATCCTGAAAGAGAAAGACCCGGTCAAGAAGTTCAAGGCCATGCGCGAATCGACCAACCCGCAGGCGCAGTTCCTGTGGGCGATCTTCCGCGACGCCTTCCACTACATCGCGTTCCACCTCGAATCGATCGCCGACAACGCGCGCGACATCGACTTCGCCATGCGCTGGGGCTTCGGCTGGAGCGTCGGCCCGTTCGAAACGTGGCAGGGCGCCGGCTGGACGCAGATCGCGCAATGGGTCAAGGAAGACATCGACGCCGGCAAGGCGCTGTCGACGGCACCGTTGCCAGCCTGGGTCTTCGAAGGCAGTGTGGCCGAGAACGGCGTGCACACCCCTGAAGGTTCGTACTCGGTGGCCAAGAGCGGCTATGTGCCGCTGTCGGACCTGCCGGTGTACAAGCGCCAGCAATTCCGTGCACCGGTCGTGGGCCTGGGCGGCGCCGATCCGAAAACCGCCGGTACCACCGTGTTCGAAGACGAATCCGTGCGCCTGTGGCACTCGGACGACGAAGTCCTGGTCGTCTCGCTCAAGACCAAGATGCACGTCATCGGCGATGGCGTCATCAAGGGTCTGCAGCGCGCACTGAAAGAAGCCGAAACCGGCTTCAAGGGCATCGTGATCTGGAATACCGACGCAGCCGAAGGCGGCGCGTTCTCGGCCGGTGCCGACCTGCAATCTGCTTTGCCAGCCTTCATGGCCGGCGGCGCGAAGGCGATGGAGCCGATCGTGCGCGAGCTGCAAGACACCTTCATGGCGCTCAAGTACTCGAACGTGCCGGTCGTTGCTGCAGTGGCGGGCCTGGCGCTGGGCGGTGGCTGCGAGCTGGCGCTGCACGCCAGCAAGCGTGTCGCGTCGATCGAGTCGTACATCGGCCTGGTCGAAGTGGGTGTGGGCCTGGTGCCTGCCGGCGGCGGCCTGAAGGAAGCAGCGCTGCGCGCCGCAACCGAAGCCAAGGGCAACGACATCCTGCAATTCCTGAAGAACGGCTTCATGAACGCGGCCACCGCGCAAGTGTCAAAGTCGGCGCTGGAAGCCAAGGCCATGGGTTACCTGAAAGAAGACGACGTGATTGTCTTCAACGCCTACGAACTGCTGCACGTGGCGAAAACCACGGCGCGCGCCATGGCCGACGCTGGCTACCGCGCACCGGCGCGCCGCACGTTCCCGGTCACCGGCCGTTACGGCTGGGGCACGATCCGCGGCCAGATGGTCAATATGCGCGACGGCGGCTTCATCTCGGCCTATGACTACCAGCTGGGCGACACCATCGCCGAGATCGTCACTGGCGGCGATATCGACCAGGGCAGTGTGGTCAGCGAGCAGTGGATCCTCGACCTGGAGCGCAAGGCCTTCGTGGCGCTGCTGAACAATCCGAAAACGCAGGAACGCATCATGGGCATGATGCAGACCGGCAAGCCAGTGCGCAACTAAGCGTCGACAGAACAGGACACTGACATGAGCAAACAACTTCAAGACGCATACATCGTCGCAGCGACCCGCACCCCGATCGGCAAGGCGCCGCGCGGCATGTTCAACAAGACCCGCCCGGACGACCTCCTGGTGCACGCGATCCGCGGCGCCATGGCGGCCGTGCCGAACCTGGACCCGGCGTTGATCATCGATGCGATCATCGGCTGCTCGTTCCCGGAAGCCGAGCAGGGCTTCAACATCGCCCGTAACTCGGTGGTGCTGGCTGGCCTGCCGAACACCGTGGGCGGCGTGACGGTCAACCGTTACTGCGCCTCGGGCATCACCGCACTGGCGATGGCCGCTGACCGCATCCGCGTGGGCGAAGCCGACGTGATGATCGCCGGCGGTGTCGAATCGATGTCGATGGTGCCGATGATGGGCCACCACCCGTCGATCAATATGGACACGTTCAAGGACGAGAACGTGGGCCTGGCCTACGGCATGGGCCTGACGGCCGAGAACGTCGCCAACCAATGGAAGATCTCGCGCGAAGACCAGGACGCCTTCGGCCTGGAATCGCATCGCCGCGCCATCGCCGCGCAGCAGGCCGGCCACTTCAAGGACGAGATCACGCCGGTCGAGGTCATCACCCGCACGCCGAACCTGGCCACCGGCCAGATCGACGTCAAGACCCGCACGGTCGACACCGACGAAGGCCCGCGCGCCGACGCCAGCATGGAAAGCATGGGCAAACTCAAGCCCGTGTTCGCCGCCAAGGGTTCGGTCACGGCCGCCACGTCGTCGCAGATGTCCGATGGCGCCGGCGCCCTGATCGTCGTCAGCGAAAAAATCCTGCGCGAGCACAACCTGACGCCGCTGGCCAAGTTCTCGTCGTTCGCCGTGCGCGGCGTGCCGCCGGAAATCATGGGCATCGGTCCGAAGTTCGCGATTCCTGCAGCGCTGGCCGCCGCTGGCATCACGCAGGACCAGCTGGACTGGATCGAGCTGAACGAAGCCTTCGCCGCGCAGGCGCTGGCCGTGATCCGCGACCTGGGCCTGGACACCAGCAAGGTCAACCCGCTGGGCGGCGCGATCGCCCTGGGTCACCCGCTGGGCGCAACCGGTGCGATCCGCGCCGCGACCGTCGTGCACGCGCTGCGTCGCAATAACCTGAAGTACGGCATGGTGACGATGTGCGTCGGCGCCGGCATGGGCGCTGCGGGCATCATCGAACGCGTCTAAGCAAGCCAGTACGATCACCGCGTGGGCGGGAGACCGGGCCATCCTCTCGTAGGGTGGGCGGGTCTCCCGCCCACGCGTCCAACCAGCCCAAGAGTAAACGGGAGACAACCACCATGAGCATCCTCACCACGACCGCCGACGGCATCCTCACGATCACCTTCAACCGCCTCGAACGCAAGAACGCGATCACCGGCGCGATGTACCAGACGATGGCCGACGCCTTGCGCGCCGCCGAGCAGGACACCACGGTCCGCGCGATCCTGATCACCGGCCAGCCCGAGATCTTCACCGCCGGTAACGACCTCGACGATTTCCTGAACAACACCGGTGAAGGCGCGATGACGCCGGAGCGTCCGGTATTCCAGTTCATGCTGGCGCTGGAAGCCTGCACCAAACCGGTGGTGGCGGCCGTGGCCGGCGCCGCCGTCGGCATCGGCACCACGCTCCTGATGCATTGCGATCTGGTCTACGCGGCCGACAACGCCAAATTCTCGATGCCGTTCTCGCAGCTGGGCCTGTGTCCTGAATTTGCCTCGTCGCTGCTGGTCGCGCAGTCGGCCGGCTACACGCGCGCCGCTGAAAAGCTGATGCTGGGCGAGCCGTTCCTGGCCCAGGAAGCGCTGGAGATGGGCATCGTCGCGCGCGTGCTGCCGGCAGCGGAACTGCTCGCGTTCGCGCAGGCGCAGGCGGCCAAACTGGTCAAGCTGCCCCCAGCCTCGATCCGCACGACCAAGGCGCTGATGCGCCGCGCGCGTACCGCGCACGTCCGGGACACCATCGCGGCTGAAAACGAACAGTTCAGCGCGATGCTGGGCGGCGCCGAAGCGAAGGAAGCTTTCACAGCGTTCTTCGAGAAGCGCAAGCCGGATTTCAGCAAGTTCGATTAAAGGCAAGGTGGCACCGGGGCGCACCCCCACGGCCGTTCGCCGGTATCATGTGCTGAACCGTGCCCGCCACCGATGACGATGTCCATGGGGCGGGCGCTCGCTAAAAAAAGGGTGATATGAGAACGACGGAAAATACGGCAGTCGCCGAGTTGGCGTTTGAACTTGGCAAGGTAACGCGCAGGGCAATCGATGGCAGTTATGGCAAGGCCGATCCGGTCGAATTGTCGCGGGTGGCCAATGCGCTGCTCGAAGCAGGCCAGGAAAAAATCCTGAATGATGTGCTGCTGGTGTTTGTTGCCGGCTTTGAAGAGGGCGACCCGCCGGAACGGCGTGCCGATCCCGAAAATCGCTGAAAACAGCTGATCGTTCGCTGGCAGCAACGCCTGTCAGCGCACGATCAGCACCGCGCGCACGCTGGGATCCAGCGCCGTGCGCTCGACATAGCCGATCATCCCCGGGTTCTCGGCAATCATTCTGCGCATGGCGGCATTGCCATCGACTTCGGCCGGTGGCTGGCCGCGGCCAGTGAAGATCAGTCTGGCCCAGTGCGCTTTCACGAGCGCCGGGGTGCGGTGCGTGACCTTGCTGTAGAACTCGTCACGCAGCGGCGAACCCAGGTCCTGGTCGATGGGCACCACTTCGCTGCCATTCGGGAAGCGGTTGGTCTGGAACAGGAAGATCTCGGCGACCTGGTCGGCACTGAGCATACTGATGTTGCTGCGCGCCGAGACGATCACGGCCAGCTCTGCCGCCGGGGCAGCGCCGGGCGCCAGCGCAAGGGCGGGGCCCAGGCACAGGGCCAGCAACAGTGTGGGAAGCGAACGGTTCATCATGGTCAAAAAACGACGTCCATGCCAAGGCTGATGACGTTGAACGCCTGACCGGAGCGGAACCCTGGCTGAACGTTGATCAGGGTGCCGATCGAGCCGCCACGCGGCTTGACGCGGTCAAACTGCCCCTTGAGGGCAATGTTCGGCGCGACGTCCCAGCGCACGCCGACGCTGGCCGTATCCTGCACGCCAATCTGGCGCAGCTGGTCATTCAATGCATTGTTCAAGAAGCCCGCCACTGCCGCCGCTTCGGGCGGCAAGCCGTCCAGCGGCAGCCCGGCCGTTTGCGTGGCGAGGTTGGCGACCAGGCGCGCATAGGTGACATAGGGCGCCACATCGCCGAAGCGCCGGCCGGCCGACAGATACGAGGCGGTCTGGTCGCCCAGGAGCGAGCTGGTGTTGATGCGCCCGCTCTCGCCGGTGATGAACCAGTCGCCCGGATCGTAGTTGAAGCCGGCGCTGAACACGCGCACATGGCGCTTGGCGATGTCGTAGCGGTCTGCCAGCGCCTCGCCCGGCGGGCCGAAGGCGCGCAAGCCGTCGAACAGCACTTCTGCGCCCGGCACCACCAGCAGCGCCTGGGCCGCCGTGAAGCGCACCGTCAGTGCGCCGGCGGTCGCGCTCTCGGTGAGGCCCACGATATTGCGGGCCTTGCCGGTGAGGTCCTTGTTCAGGCGTGCGGCCGCATGGCCCAGCGAGAGCGTGGTCTCGTGCTTGACCTGCCCGGTATGCCAGCGGTACGAGGCGTCGACGCCGTCGCTGTAGGAAATCGGTATCAGGCTGTACAGTTCGACGGGGGCGCGCATCCAGGGCAGGGCGTAGCCCACCTTGCGATAGTCGGCGGCCAGGAACAGCGGCAGCGCAATGCGTCCGGCGCGCAGCGACAGCTCCGGCGTGGCCTGAAACTTCACATTGGCCCAGGTAAGGTAGGTCTTGTACGAATTCTCGATGCTTTTTTCCTGCGTCGCCTGAACCACTGCCGACCAGCGCTTGTCGAACCGGACATCGAGCTGCGCACCGGCGCGGCTATCGACGTCGAACGCCCACGCTTTGGAGTAGCCCGCCTGGCCGGGCGAGTTGGGGTTGACCGTGTAGTCGCCATAGTCTTGCGTGGTATGGACGGCGGCGACGGTGCCGAACCCGGTCACCTTCCACGTTGCCTGCGCGCGCGCATCGCCCTGCGGCCAGGCCAGTAGGCTCAGCAGCAGAGCGACGGGGGCGACGCCACGCGCCGCCGGGGTAGTCAATATGAATGGCATGACGTCGTCATTGTACTGCGCTCAGGATAGTCCCATCTGCGCCGTGCCTGGCGTGTCGAGCCGGAAGATGCGCACGATCTGCGCCAGGCCATGGGCCCGCTGCTGCAGCGAATCGGCCGCGGCGGCGGTCTTGCTGACCATTTGCGTGTTGTGCTGCAACGACCTGTCCATGGCGCCGATGGCGTCGGCCACCGCTTCCACACGCACGGCCTGATCGTCGCCAGCCGCGCTGATCCGGCCGACCATGCCAGTCACGTCGGTCACGCTTTGCACGATGTTGTCCATCGTGCGTCCGGCTTCCTGGGCCAGCGCGCTGCCGGCGCTGACCTGGCGCACCGATTCCTCGATCAGGCCCTTGATTTCGCGGGCGGCCGCGCCCGAGCGCTGGGCCAGTTGCCGCACTTCGGCAGCGACGACCGCGAAACCGCGTCCCTGTTCGCCGGCACGGGCGGCTTCCACCGCAGCGTTGAGGGCCAGGATATTGGTCTGAAACGCGATGCCGTCGATGACGGCGGTGATCTCGGCGATCTGGCGCGACGATGTGTCGATCAGGCCCATGCGCTCGACGACCGCGCCGACCTGGCGCCCGCCGACGACGGCAATCCCGGATGCCTGCGTCGCCAGCGCATTGGCTTGCCGGGCGTGCTCGGCATTGGCGCGGATGATGTCGCCCAGTTCGTCGATGGAGGCGGCGGCGCGGCCGAAGGCCTCGGTCTGGTCCCGCGAGTGTTCGAACAGCAGCGCGCTGCCTTCGGCGATGTCGCTGGCGGCGCCGCGGGTGGTCTCGACCGTGTCGCGCACCTGGCCAATTGCCGTTTGCAGCGTGTGCAGCACGTCGCGCAGGGCGCGGCCGCTGCTGCTGGTGACTGGCGCCAGCGAGCGCAGGTCGATGATCCCGTGTTGGGCCTGCAGCATCGACACGCTGGCGCGCAGTTCGGCCGAGCGCAGCGCTTCGCGTTGCAGTACCAGCGCGATGTAGCACAGCACCATTGTTTCGACGATGACGTAGCCGGCGTGGATGAAGACGATCGCCAGTCCTGGCCGGGTCAGGCAAATGACGCCGTAGCCGAGCTCTTGCAGGTAATTGAAGCTGAAGTGGTGCACGGCGGTCAGGCCTGCCGCGAACAGGATCACGCGCCAGTCGCGGTAGCAGAGCAGGATCGCCAGCGAGACGAAGATCCCGAAGTGCAGTTCTTCCCGGCCGTTACCTTGATGGATGTGCAGCGCGCACATGGCCATCAGCGCGCCGGCATTGACCAGCCGACTCGTGAGCGTGCCGCTGGCCAGGAACGTGACGCCGCTTGCAATCGCCACGATCGGCAGGCCGACCAGCAGCGACCATGTCATGGTGTCATGCATGCCGGTCAATGCCAGCGAAAAGCCCAGCATTGCCCACAGCACGATGATCAGCAAGCGGTCGGCATGGCGGTAGACAGGCAGCAGGTTGGGTTGGGTCGGCATCAGAGTCTCATATGGTGATTTTTCACCATTTAACCTGAAAAATATAGATTCAGAGAAACTGTTGGCGACGTTCAATATCTTTCCTTTTTGAACGTCGTCCGGATCGCGCGCTTTCTTGCCACTCTTGTATCTACTGGCAGACCGGAGATCGGTAAATTTGATGAGAAAAGTGAGAAAGTGTGAGTAATTTCCAAACGGAAATTTGGTAGAACCTGCAGTATTGACGTGCCTGGCAGCCGCATCGTGCAAATCGGCCAGAAGTTATGGCAATTCGTACAGACATGGCAGCCAGTGTCGTAATCAGGTGCTACGCGGCTGCGCCGTGGTGAGCTTTGGCATTGCCACGACGGCGGCGCACGGCAACCAGCAAGCCGCCGACGGTCGCAAACATGGCCAGCATGCCGGGCTCCGGCACTTCTTCCGCGTCCAGCTGCGCCGCGGCAAAGCCTTGCAGGGCTAGCGCCGTCGCCACATTGATGCCGAGGTCGCGGGCGACGTAATCGTCGGCGCCCAGCGAGCGTGGATCGAGGCCGGTGACGTTGCCGAAGATGGTCAGCGCTTCCAGGTAGTAGCCATAGTTGCTGCCGTGGTAGGAGTCCGGCGCCCACAGGTTGATCTGGCCAGCGCCAATGCCGTCGTACGGGTTGGCATCGGCCAGGCCGCCTGCGATGGCCTGGTTCCAGGCCTGGCCCACGGGGATCACGCCATTGATGATGCTTGAGGCCGAATCGGCGGCGTCGTAGCCGGCGCGCACGTCTTGCGCCATCGCGTAGATCGACTTGCCGTACCACGGGCTATTGGCGTTCTGGTACGTCAGGTCGGCGCGCGACCAGGTCGACGTCAGGCGCACGTCGACATCCGGATTCTGTTCGCGAAACGCATTGGCCAGCAGGCCGGAATAGCGGATCAGCGTTTCCGGGTTGCCCGGCCTGGCGCCGTCGAGCGTGCTGTAGCTTTGCAGCAGCACCATGTCGAACGGCTTCACGATCGTGTTGAAGCGGTTGTTGTAGTGAAAATCCAGGCCCGAGCCGGGCTCGGTTTCCAGGCTGACCTGGTAATCCAGGCCGGCCTGCATCGTCATGGCCTTGAACAGTGCCGGTACGCCACCGATGCCCAGGCCGTTCAGGTCGGTCACGGTATCGGGACGGTAGTTCTGCACGAGTGGCGGCTTGGCGCCGGCCGGATCGCCATAGGTAAAGCTGTTGCCGACGAAGAGGATCGTCGTGGCGGAGGCGGGCAGGGCCAGGCCGCCCAGTGCGACTGCGGCGAAGAGTGCCGTGCCGGAACGGCGCAGGCTGCAAGGAATGGTCATCAAAGTCTCCAGTGTGTTTTTTAGTTGGTGTTCAAAATTAAGCAAGTCGCATGCCGACGACGGATATTACTGAATAATCAGTCAGTTATAGATGCCTGCTGCATACGAAGCGGCCATGGTGTAAAGCAGGCCGACACCGCACGTCGCTGTCGATAAACCCGCCTTCATGTGGCGCTGACGTCACACTCCTGTAATTTCTCGCGTCGTTTTGTAAAGTTTTGCAAGCAAGCACCGCGCATTTCCCGCGCCTGGCAGCGTCAGGGTGCCCCGTTTGTAAAGAAGTGTGAGCAACAGCGGTGGGTGAGCAACCAACAATTCAATGAAATCATGAGGTTATGCGTTTCCTGGCAGCTGGTAGTCGCCCGCTGGCGCCGCTGCTAGCATGAATCATCGATAACACGAGGACATTCATGCAACAGTTCAAAACGCTCCCGCACCGTTTGTCGTGCGCACCGTTGGCAGCCATCGACGCAGCCATCGACGCAGGCGGCGCAGCATGGCTGTGACCCTCGCCAGCGCGCCGGTTGCCGGCAATTCCAGGCGCGACGTTGTCCTCGGCATGGCGTTTGTCGGCCTGCTGTTCTTTATCCTGGGCTTTGTCACCTGGCTCAATGGCTCACTGGTTCCCTTCTTGAAGATTGTCTGCGGCCTGAACAATTTCCAGGCCCTGTGGGTGACCTTCGCGTTCTACATTGCCTACACGGCCATGGCCCTGCCATCGGCTGCGGTGCTGGTACGCACCGGCTACAAGAAGGGCATGACGATCGGTCTTGGCATCATGTGCGTGGGCGCACTGCTGTTCATCCCGGCCGCGCAAAGCGCGCGCTACGAACTGTTCCTGGTGGCGCTGTTCACGCTCGCCAGCGGCATGACGCTGATGCAGACCGCCATCAATCCCTACATCGTCTGCCTTGGTCCGCGCGAGAGCGCCGCCATGCGCATCAGCATCATGGGCCTGTTCAACAAGGGCGCCGGTGTGGTGGTACCGCTCGTGTTCTCCACGCTGATGCTGGCCGACATCGACAGCTTCTCGCACACGGCGCTCGAAGCGCTCGACCCGGTTGCCCGCAGCGCTGCGCGGGCCGGTCTGTCCGAACGCCTGGTGCTGCCGTATATCTGCATGGCCGCGGTGCTGTTCGTGATCATGGTCTTCATCCATTTTTCGAACCTGCGCGATATCGAGCCCGAGGCCGACACGCCCGAGGCAGGTGTCGAGCGCACCGGCGTGCTGCAGTTCCCGCAACTGGTGCTGGGCGCCATGGCGCTATTTGCCTACGTCGGCGTGGAAGTCATCGCCGGCGACACCATCGGCCTGTATGGGCATGAACTGAACGTGGCCAATTTCGGCGTGCTGACGTCGTACACGATGATGTGCATGGTGCTCGGCTACCTGATCGGCGTGGTGGCGATTCCGCGCTACCTGTCGCAACAGCGCGCCTTGCTGCTGTCGGCCGTGGCCGGCCTGCTGCTGACGATCGGCGTGGCCACCGGCTCGCCCACCGACAGCGGCGTCTCGCAAGCCCTGATTGGCTGGGCCGGCGTGCCAACGGTGCCCGATACGGTCATGTATCTGGCGCTGCTGGGCCTGGCCAACGCCATGGTATGGCCGGCCATCTGGCCGCTGGCGCTGCAGGGCCTGGGCCGCTACACGGCAAGCGGCTCGGCGCTGCTCGTCATGGCGATCTCCGGCGGCGCGGTGCTGCCGCTGCTGTACGGCCACTTCGCCGACCTGAATACCTCGCGCAGTGCCTACTGGATGCTGTTGCCGTGCTACGGCCTGATCCTCTGGTACGCGGCCTACGGCCACAAGATCCGTCGCTGGCGCAGTCCGGGCGCATCTGCCTGACCTTGATTTCCACCCCACAGGACTTGTCCGCACGGCGCTGCTGCGCGGTCCATCGTTTTTCATTTCATACCAGGAGCACCGGATGTCTCTACTGAAACCACATAAAACGCTGATCAGCGCGGCTGTCGCCAGCGCCTGCATCGCCATGCCGGCCCTGGCGCAGGATGCTGCACAGGCGGCGACGTCCCGCCAAAACACCGGTGAAGCGATCGCCGAGGTACGCGTGACGGCGACCCGCCATTCGACCTCGCTCTTGCGCACCCCGGTATCGGTGACCGCCGTCGGCCAGGAAGAACTGACCCGCAAGGGCATCACCGACGTGCGCGGCCTGAGTGGCGAAGTGCCCAATCTGCAGCTGGGCAGTGCGACCGATGGCAGTTCGGGCGTGAAGATTTCGGTGCGCGGCGTGAGCAGCAACGACTTCACCGAGATCGGCAATCCGGCGGTCAGCCTGAACGTCGACGGCATCTACACGCCGCGCCCGCAGTCGGCGCTGGCGCTGCTGTTCGACCTGGAGCAGGTCGAAGTGCTGCGTGGCCCGCAGGGCACGCTGTTCGGCCGCAATGCGACGGGCGGCAGCATCAACATCATCCCGAACAAGCCGCAATTCAATTCGACCGAAGGCAATGCGGGCCTCACGCTCGGGCGCTACAACCTGCGCCAGGTGACGGCCGTGCAGAACATCCCGGTCAGCGACACCTTCGCGATGCGCGCCACGATGATGGTCATCAAGCGTGACAGCTACCTGAACCAGGAGCAGGATTTCTACGCCGCGAACTTCCCGGAATTCGGCGTGACGCCGGCGCGCGATGCGGCCGGCAACATCATTCCCGATGTCGACCAGCGCTACAACCGCAAGGTCGGCGCCAGCGACGCTTATGGCAACAAGGACGAATGGGCGGCGCGCCTGCAGGGCCGCTGGAAGATCCGCAACGATCTCGAATGGCTCGGCGCCTACGAGCGCTACACCAACAAGGGCGCCGGCGACATCGCGCTCAAGGATTGCACGATGGCGGCCGGCACGGCCCACGCCTGCCCGGGCGGGCAGTGGGACGTCAAGATCAACCGGCCGGGTGAACTCGACTGGAATATCGACACCTTCCGCAACCGCCTGACCTGGAGCGTGAACGACCACACGACCGTCGAATACAACGTGTCGTACTCGGAGCAGAACCGCCGCCAGATCCGCGACGGCGACTCGGGCTACCAGCCACTGGCCGAAGACATCAATATCTACGGCGGCTTCGTCAACGATTCGGCCGGCTTTACCAATTCGTCCAAGTTCAAGACCACGGTCCAGGAACTGCAGCTGCGCGGCGAGCAGGGCAATCTGCGCTACGTCACCGGCCTGTTCTGGATGCACGAAAAGAACGCGATCGAGTTCGGCGAAGACTCGATCTCGGCGATGGTCAACGCACCGGGCGCGCCGTACTACGCGCTGTACGACCAGACCGACCGCCAGTCCGAATCGATGGCCGCCTTCGGCCAGGTCGACTGGGCCTTCGCGCCGAAATGGAACCTGACGGTCGGCGGGCGCATGACGCGCGACGAGCGCGAAGACAAGAACGGCAAGTTCTACGATTCGGGCACCACGGGCGATCCGTATTCGTACTTCCAGGGCCAGTACACGCCGATCCCGGGCCGCTTCTTCAACAGCAGCGACCTGAAACCCGGCATGGGTTCGTACTACGGCGTGGCCGGCATGGCCGGCATCACGCCCGATGTGAGCAGCAACCGCGATTCGTGGAACAAGTTCACCTGGCGCCTGGGCCTGAGCTACCAGGTCACGCCGGACGACTTCGTGTTCGGTTCGCTCTCGACCGGCTACAAGGCCGGCGGCTTCAGCGACAAGCAGAATATCTGCGCGCGCGGCCTGGGCGGCAACTGCGCCGACCGCGAGCCGGGCCCGCACTACACGTTCCTGCCATGGAAGCCTGAAACGCTGACCAATTTCGAGGTCGGCTACAAGGGCCGCATGCTGGATAACCGCCTGTCCTTCTCGGCCACCGCCTTCCACAGCCGCTACAAGGACATGCAGATGACCGGCGCGGTCGAGATGGGCAAGATCATCCCGGCGATCCCGTGCACCGCAGCCAATCCATCGTGCGACTCCGCGGTGTTGTACGGCACCACGAATGCGGCCGAAGCGAAGATCTCGGGCCTGGAACTGGAAGGCAAATACCGTCCATGGGCGGGCGCCGAAGTCAATTTCCAGTACTCGCACCTGCGCGCCAAGGTGGTGTCGTACCCGGATTACACGCAGACCTGGCGTGACGTGCCGTGCGGCCCGTTCCGCGCTACTTACGGCGTCGAGCCGTGCGTGCGCTACACGGGGCCGAACCAGGCGCTGGTCGGCCGCTTCCCGGCGAACGTGGTGGGGAATGACTTGCCGAACGCGCCACGCAATTCAGCGCGGATCGAAGTCTCGCAGCGCTTCATGCTGGCCGGCGACTACGAACTCACGCCGCGTCTGTCGGCGCGCTGGCAGGACAAGATGTACTTCAGCATCCAGAACCTGGACAACCCCAAGGTCGGCAATCAGCAGAACGCCTACGCGACCTATGATGCGTCGCTGCGCTTGACCGCACCAGGCGGCAACTGGCGCGCCGAGGTGTACGTGAACAACCTGAACGACGTGCTTGCCAAGAACAATGCGCGCATCGTCGACCCGGGGTATGTCATTGGCCAGTACAACGAGCCGCGCATGTTCGGTGTGCGCGTGGGTGTGGACTGGTAAAGCAAGTTGTCAGCAGTGTGTCCTTCAGGAGAATGCGATGCGTGGTGCGAACAATGGTCTGAATAGTGTAGCGACGGCGCTGGTAGGCGCCGGCATGATGGTGCTGGCCGGTTGTGGTGGTACTGCCACCGATGGCGGCGCCGCAGGGGACGTGTCGCGGCAGTTGTCGGCGGCGCCCGTCGCCGTGGCTGCTGCATCGCCGTGGCCCGTCTGGTCGGGCTGGGATTTTCCGTACAATGAACCGCCGCTCGCCAGCGCGCCGGCCGTGGCGTTCGGTGTCTCGCAACTGACGCAGTCGGCCACGCAGACCGTGTTCCGCGGCGCGCATGCGCTACCGGCGGGGAGCGTGCAGAACTATCGGCTGGGCGTGTTCATCCACCACGACGTGTTCTATTACCAGGCCGACGCGAGCGCGGTCATCAACGCTGACGGCACGTTCACGCTGACCCTGCCACGTTCGGTGGGCAGCGCCGACCGCGCCGTGCTGGTGCTGCATCCGGCGTCCTACAATCCGCTGTCGGGCCCCAACTGCAATGCGGCCGGCGGCTTTTGCAGCGGCCAGATCACGGGCGCGACCAAGCTGTCGCTGCCAATCGATCCGGCGGCGGTCACGGCCTACACCGCCGCTTATTTCCCGGCGCCGGCAACGTCCGCGAACGCGCAGATCGCCGCACTGCAGCGCATGATGAATACGCCGCAGGTCACGGGCGGACCGTATGGTGCGGGGCGCCTGATCCGCAGCTTCCACGACATGGACTCGGCCTTCCTGTATGACCAGGCGCTGGCCGTGATCGCCTTCAGCCTGGCCGGCGAGCAGGCCAGCGCCGAGCAGATCATCAACGCACTGGCCAAATCGCAGTCGGCGTCCGGCGCGTGGATGTTTGCCTATCTGGCCGACGGCGCCGACGCCAATCCCGGCGTGGACATGCGCATCGCCGGCGCCAATGCCTGGCTCGGCATGGCGCTCAACGCCTACCAGAAAGCCTTTGGCAGCACGAAGTACCTGGCCATGTCGACCCGCCTGCACGACTACCTGCGCGCAGAAACCGTGGCCGTGACGATCAATGGCGTGGGCCGCCGCGGCCTGCGCTTTGCGCCGACCAACTACGTGGCGGGCCGCACCGGCATCTTCGCGCTGGAGCACCAGCTCGATGCCTACGCCAGCCTGCACCAGTACCACGCGCTCAATGGCGGCAGCCAGTACCTGACCGCCGCCACGCAGTTGCGGCAGATGGCCGAAAGCCTGTGGAACGGCACGCGCTTTTTGGGCGGCTACGACGCCAATACCGGCACGCTCAATACGGGCGAGCGCTATCTCGACACCTATTCGTGGTCGGTGCTGGCGCTGGGGAACACGGGCAGCGCCGGACAGAACTTTGCCGCTGCACTGCCGGGGATGTGCGACTATTTCAATACCGCCGGGCGCCTGGACTACCCGTCGCGCAAGGTGACTGGCATCGTCGGCTTCTACGACGTCATCTACGACAACGTGCCATCCAGCGCGCCGTTCGTCTGGAGCGAAGGCAGCCTGGGCGCGATCATGGCGATGCGCCAGGGCGCGCCCACCATGGGGTGCGCGGGCAACGGGGCCAGCCAGATGCTGGAGTCGCTGAACTACATGGTCGACAAGCTGGGCAGCATGCCGTACGCAACGCGCAATACCAATGCGGACTTCACCAGTTCGGGCAGCGTGGCAGGCACCGCCTGGCTGTACTACGCGAACCGGAACAAAAATCCGTACGCGCACTACTGAGAAGGGCAGGTCGATGCACTTTGCCGGATGGCTGCTCTGCGCACTGTTGACCCTTGCGGCGCCGCTCGCGCACGCCGGCACGCTCGTGATCGAGAGCTGGCGCGTGGACGACAAGGCGCTGTGGGAAAAGGTGCTGATTCCCGCGTTCCAGCGCAGCCATCCTGGCATCGACGTCAAGTTCGCACCCACCGCGCCCACCGACTACGATGGCCGCCTCGCGGCGCGCCTGGCCGACGGCAGCGCCGGTGACCTGGTCGCGTGCCGGCCATTCGACGCATCCTTGAGCCTGTACGCGCAGGGGCATCTGGAGCGCCTGGATGGCAAACCGGGGATGCAGTATTTCGAGCCGGGCGCGATGGTGGCCTGGCAGACGACCGGCGGCAAGGAAGCCTTCTGCATGCCGGTGGCGTCGGTGATCCACGGCTTCATGTACAACAAGGCGATCTTCCGCAAGTACGACCTGCAGGCGCCGCGCACGGTGGATGAATTCTTTCGCGTGCTCGATGTGCTGAAGAAGAACGGCGTCGCGCCGCTGGCGCTCGGCATGGCCGACGGCTGGGAAGCGAGCCAGCTGGTATTTACCAATATCGGGCCCAATTTCTGGCGGGGCGAAGCCGGCCAGAAGGCGCTGGCCGACGGGCGCGCACGCCTGACCGATCCGCCGTTCGTCGAGGCGCTGCGCTTTGGTGCGCGCATGGGCGCCTATCTGCCCGCCAGCGCCGCGACGCAAACCTATGGCCAGAGCCAGGCGATGTTCGCCACGGGTCGCGCCGCGATCTATCCGGCCGGATCCTGGGATATCGCGCGTTTCAGCAGCGCGCCCGGCCTGGAGCTGGGCGTGTTTGCCGCGCCGGTGAAGCGGCGGGGCGACGCCTGCTTCATCTCGGACCACATGGACCTGGGGCTGGGCGTGAACCGCGCATCGAAGAACAAGCAGGACGCCTTCAAATTCCTGGCCTGGGTCGGCTCGCAGGAATTTGCCGACATCTACAGCAACCGGCTGACCGGCTTTTTCACGCTGTCGAATCACTTGATTGCGATGCGCGATCCGGTGGCCAAGCAGATGGTCGAGTGGCGCAACAGCTGCGCGTCGACCGTCCGCCTGAATGCGCAAGTGCTGCATCGCGGGCAGCCCAGCATGGAGAGCGTGCTGTGGCGCGTCAACGCCGACGTGCTGAAAGGCACACTGGCGCCCGAACCCGCGGCGGCCCGACTGCAACGTGATTTCGACCGGTGGTACAAGCCCCCGCAACCCTGAACGACGAACCCACTTTTGGCTGGATTGGAGACACTCTTGGATACCACACACCTGGTTCGACGCTGCGCTCTCGCGTCACTGCTGCTGGCTGCGCCGCTGGCCGGCATGGCTGCTGCATCGGCTACCCCGCTGTCAGCATCCGCTGCGGCCAGCATGGACGGCGTCGCCAGCGGTGCCCGGCTGCAGATGCGCTGGGAACTGCTGCGCAACGAGTACACGCCGCAGATGCCCGAGGGCCGCGCCAAGGCGCGCATGACCCTGACCAACAACGACAGCCAGCGCCTGCCGGCCAAGGGCTGGACGCTGTACTTCAACAGCATGGACGGCGTCGTGCCGGGGGCGGTGACGGGCAATCTGCGCATGGAGCAGGTTGCCGGCAATCTGTACCGCCTGCGCCCGCAAGCAAATTTTGCGGGCCTGGCGCCGGGGCAGTCGCTCGACATCGACTATTACCACCCGCAGGTGATCATCAAGATGGCGCGCGCGCCCATCGGGCCGTACCTGGTGTACGACGCGCAGCCCGAGGTCGGCGTGGCGATCAGCGATTTCGCGCTGCTGCCCGTGACGCGCCCCGAGCAGCTGGACAAGGGCGATACGGGCGCCCGGCCCGTGGTGACCGCTGCCGATACCTACCGCAGCAACCAGCGTGCCGACCTGCTGCCGGCGAGCGCCTTGCCCCTTGTGCTGCCAACGCCCCTGCAACTGACGCAGGGCAGCGGCAAGTTGCGCCTGACGGGCAAGCCATCGGTGAGCGCATCGGCGGCGCTGGCAGGCGAAGCGGATCTGGCGCGCTCGCTGTTCCCGGCATCGCTGCAGGGCAGCGGGCCGGCGCTGCGCCTGAGCGTGGGCAAGGTCGAAGGGCAGACTTCGGCCGAAGCGTACAGCCTTGTGGTGCGCGCTGGCAGCGGCGGTGGCATCACGATCGTCGGCAACAGCCCGGCCGGCGTGGCGTATGGCCTGCAGACCCTGCGCGACCTGCTGCCGTTGCCCGGCGCTGCCGACCAGTCGGTGCCCGAGGTGACGATCGTCGATGCGCCGCGCTTTGCCTATCGGGGCTTCATGCTCGACGTATCGCGCAACTTCCACACCAAGGAAACCGTGTTCAAGTGGCTCGACCTGATGGCGCGCTACAAGATGAACAAGTTCCACTTCCACCTGACCGAAGACGAAGGCTGGCGTCTCGAGATCGCCGGCCTGCCCGAGCTGACATCGATCGGCGCCGTGCGCGGGCACAGCGCCAGGCCGGGCGTGCGCCTGCAACCGGCCTATGGCTCCGGGCCCGATCCGCGCGATACCGGCGGCAGCGGCTACTACACGCGCGCCGACTACATCGAGATCCTGTGCTACGCGGCGGCGCGTCACATCGAAGTGATCCCCGAACTCGAAATGCCGGGTCATGCGCGCGCCGCCGTGCAGGCGATGGAAGCGCGCTATCACCGTCTGAAGGCAGCCGGCGACAAGGACGCGGCCAAGTACCTGCTCAATGATTTCGCCGATCGCTCGGTCTACAAGTCGCCGCAGCTATACAACGATCACGTACTGAATCCAGGCCTGGAGTCGAGCTTCACGTTCGTCCAGCACGTGGTCGACGAAGTGGTGAAACTGCACCGCGAAGCGGGCGCGCCGCTACACACGATCCACATGGGCGGCGACGAACTGCCCAACGGCGCCTGGGAACAATCCCCGGCCAGCCGCGCCATGATGGCGCGCGAACACCTCCAATCCACGGCCGACCTGTGGGATTATTTCTATGAACGGGTCGATGGCATGCTGCGCAAGCATGGGCTGTACACGTCGGGCTGGGAAGAGCTGGCGGCGCGCAAGACCACGCTGCATGGCAAGAACAAGCTGATTCCGAATCCGCGCTTCACGCAGAAGGGGTTCCTCGCCTGGGTCTGGAACAACACCGAAGGCGCCGAAGACCTGGCCTATCGGCTGGCCAATGCCGGTTACGACATCGTGCTGGCGCCCGTGACCAAGATGTACATGGACATGGCCCACAACGCCAACCCGGAAGAACCGGGCGTGAACTGGGGCGACTACGTTGAACTCGAGACCCCGTATGACTTCATCCCGTTCGACTACCTGAAGAACGCGACCGAGGCTGCGCGCGTGGGCAAGGACGGCCTGACCGATTACGGCAAACGCCGCGTGCGTGGCCTGGAAGCGACCTTGTTTACCGAGACCGTGCGCGACCCGGCCCGCATCGATTACCTGGTCATGCCGCGCCTGCTGGCGGTGGCCGAACGGGCCTGGGCGCCGGATCCGGCCTGGGCCACCGAGCCCGATGCCACGAAGGCAGCAGCGCTGCACCGCACGGCTTGGTCGGGCTTCGTCAATGCGCTGGGCCAGCGCGTGCTGCCGCGGCTCGATCTGGATCGCACCGGCGTAGCGTACCGCATTGCGCCACCGGGCCTGCTGCTCGACGGCGACAAGGTCCTGGTCAACCACGTGTTGCCGGGGATCGCGCTGCGCTATACCGTGGATGGCAGCACGCCGACCGCCAGCAGCCGGCCGGTGACCGGGCCGATCGCCGAGCGTGGACTGATCCAGGTCGCGGCCTTTGACCGCAATGGCAGGCCGGGGCTCGTGGCGCGCATCGACCGGCGCTGACGGCGTGGCCGAAATGCCTGCTGGGTAGCGGAACACGGGGCTATAATCAGCGTTTTCTGCGGGATACCGGGTGAGAGCGTCGATCGGAAAAGTGGCAGGGCGTTGGTGCGACTGGCGACGCCTGCGGCTTGGCGCCATCCTGGCCGTCCTGGCCGCAGGCGCCTTGCACGGCGCCGTGCAGGCGGCGGCGCCGATGCTGGCGATCGTGCCACCGGCGCCCGCAACGTCGTCTGCAGCGCCATCGTCCGGCCTGCAGGTGCTGCACTGGTGGACCTCGGCCAGCGAACGCCGCGCGGCCGACCTGCTGGCGCAGCGCCTCGGCAAGGAAGGCGTGCAGTGGGAAGACGCCGCGATTCCCGGCGGCGCCGGCATCGGCGCCGGCAAGGTCCTCAAGGGCAGGGTGCTGGCTGGTGATGCGCCCGAAGTCACGCAGATCATCGGCGTGTCGGTCGCCGAATGGGCCGAAATGGGCCTGCTGCTTGAACTGGACAACGTGGCCGTTGCCGACAACTGGCGCGGCCTGCTGTTCCCCACGGTCCAGAACCTGATCCAGTACCGCAAGCACACGATGGCCGCGCCGCTCGGCATCCACCGCGTCAATACGCTGTTCTACAACCGCGCGCTGTTCGCCCGGCTCAAGCTGGCGCCGCCCACCACCTGGACCGAATTCGACGCCGTCGCCGCGCGCCTGCTGGCTGCGGGCGTGCAACCGCTGGCGCAAAGCAGCGAAGCCTGGCAGGTGGCGGCGCTGTTCGAGAATCTGGTGCTGGCCGAAAGCGGGCCGGCCTTCTATCGCGCGCTGTTCGTGCGCCGCAGTCCGGCCGCTGCTTTTGATGCGCGCACCGCGCACGCGCTGCAGCGCCTGCGCACGATCAAGGGCTTGGCCGGCGGCCAGCTGGCCGAGCGGCCCTGGACCGAGGTCGTACGCCGCTTCGCCGCCGGCCAGGCCGGCATGATGATCATGGGCGACTGGGCCAAGCCCGAACTGGCCGAACACCGGATGGTGCTCGACCAGGACTACGGCTGCGTCGGCGCACCGGGCACCGGCGCATATCACCTGTACAGTGTCGATACGCTGTCGATGTTCGCCGGCGACTATCGGCACCGGGAAGCCCAGGAAAAGATGGCGCGCCTGCTGCTGTCGCCGTCGATCCAGGCCGACTTCAATCTGCTCAAGGGCGCAGTGCCGGTGCGGCGCGATGCCGATCCCGCGCGCATGGACAGTTGCGCGCGGGCGTCGTGGACGACCTTCGCCGGCGGCGAGGCCGTGCAGGCGCCCAGCCTCGTGCACCGCATGGCGACCGACGAAGCCAGCCGCGACGCCATCATCGCCGAAGTGCATCGCTATCTGCTCGACGACGCCGTGCCGGTGGCGGTGGCGCAGCGCCGCCTCGCCGCCTTGTTCAGACTATTCAATCTAACCAGCCAGGGGACGCCGGGTGCGCAAGATACTGATCGTAGACGATGACAAAAAAACCTGCGTGCTGCTCAAGACGTATCTGGAGAAAAACCAGTACGACGTGATTCTGTCACACAACGGCGAGAGCTTTCTGGCCGAATTCCACGCGCACCTCGAGACGCTGTCGATGGTGATCCTGGACGTGATGCTGCCCGATACTGACGGCTTCGCGCTGTGCAAGCAGGTGCGCCAGCGCTCGAATGTGCCGATCATCATGCTCACGGCCAGCTCGGACGAAACCGACCGCATCGTGGGCCTCGAGCTGGGCGCCGACGACTACATCGCCAAGCCCTACAGCCCGCGCGAGCTGCTGGCGCGCATCAAGGCGATCCTGCGCCGCGCCGCGCCCGAGACGCCGTCGGTGCGCTACCACCGGTTTGTCGGCTTCACGCTCGACCTGATGGAGCGCACGGTGACCGATAGCGCCGGCAATCCGGTGGCGCTCACGGGACTCGATTTCCAGCTGCTCAAATACTTTACCGAACATCCCGGCAAGATCCTCGACCGCGGCCTGCTGTGCGAAGAAACGCGCGGGCGCGACGCCGGCCCGCTCGACCGCTCGCTGGACGTGCAGATCAGCCGCCTGCGCCTGCGGCTGAACGACGACGGCAAGCAGCCGGCGCTGATCAAGACCGTGCGCGGGGCCGGCTATGTGTTCTCGGCCGACGTCAGCGTGTCCAGTGTCTAGCCGCAGCAGCAACCCGCTCGCGCGCATGCTGCACCAGCCGTTGCAGCGCTGGTTGCCGGCGTCGCTGCTTGGGCGCCTGACGCTCGTGATGGTGGCCGGCGTGCTGGTAACGCAGCTGGCGGCCAGCGCGATCTGGGCCAGCCAGCTGCGCGCCAAATCGCAGGTCGAGGCGCAGTCGTCGGCGCAGTACGTGGCGCACAGCGCGGCCGGTGCGATCCGCTTTTTTCGCAGCCTGCCGCCGGCCTATCGCCTGCTCATCATCCAGCAGTTGCGTGAAATGGGCGGCACGCGCTTTTTCGTCAACCTCAATCATGCCTACGTGCCGATCGAGCAGATCGCGCCGCACCCGCTCGCGCAAAGCGTGATTGCCACGGTCGACGCCACGCTCAGGAGCGACCTGCCGCACTCGCCGGGCTTCCGGCTCGCGTTTGCCCGGCCTGACCGGCTGGTGGTGGCTGAACACGATGTGCGCCTGGACGACCTGCCCAATGCCTGGGTCCAGCATGTGCTGCTGCTCAAGCCCGACCCGGCCCCGATCCTCGTGATCCAGACCGAGATCGAGCCTGGTAACTGGCTGTACATGGCGGCGCTGATGCCGAACCCGTATTTCCTCGACAGCAGCGATCCGTTCGCGTGGGATCGCCTGATGCCACAAATTTTGTCCCTGGCCGTGGTGCTGCTGCTTTGCCTGCTCGTCGTGCGCTCGATCACGCGGCCGCTGGCGGCATTGTCCGATGCCGCGTCGGCGCTGGGCCAGGGTCATGACGACGAAGCGCGTCCGCTGCCCGAAACCGGCAGCCGCGAATTCATCAACACCGCGCGCGCCTTCAGCGCGATGCGCGAGCGCATCGGGCGCTATATCGACGACCGCGAGCGCCTGTTCATCTCGATTTCGCACGACCTGCGCACGCCGATCACGCGCCTCAAACTGCGCGCCGAACTGCTGGACGACGAAGCCCTGCGCGACGAATTCGAGGAAGACCTCGATGAACTCGACATGATGGTCAAGGGCGCGCTGCAATGCGTGAAGGACAGCGACATCCACGAAAATCCGACCGAGATCAAGCTCGATACGATGCTGGGCCGTATGGTGCGCAGCGCCGAACTGGCGGGGCACGCGGTGGCCTGGCAGCCGTCCGGCGTAACGGTGCGCGGCAAGCCGCTGGCGCTCAAGCGCGCGCTTGGCAACCTGCTCGACAACGCGCTGTTCTACGGCGCACGCGCCGAGATCAGCGTGCGCCAGGAGCCTGGCTGGGTGCTGATCTGCCTGCGCGACCACGGCCCCGGCGTGCCCGATGAAGCGTTTGCCAGCCTGTTCGATCCGTATGTGCGGCTGGCGCATGGGCGCGAGCAGAATGACGGCGGCATGGGGCTGGGCCTCGGCATCGCGCGCGGCGTGATCGAGGCGCATGGCGGCCGGCTGGTGCTGTCGAACCATCCCGAGGGTGGTTTGAATGCGGTGGTACGCTTGCCGGCCGTTTGACCCTCGCGTGCCTGAGTGGGCAATGGGGTGCGCCGCACCTCATGCGGCAAACTGCTCCGTGACCATTCTGACGCTGTCATGTTCATCGGCATTGCCGGTGACGGCCACGTAGAAGCGATCGCCGCCCGGCGGCACCCGTACCACCACGTGGCCGTCGTGGCTGAGCAGCTTGCGCGTCAGGCGGCCGTTGGCGAGCAGGTTTTCGCGCATCACCGTGGTGGCGAATACGGCGCGCGGTCCTGGATACAGCCGCTCGCTGAACATGCGTTCGAGTTGCAGCATGTCCGGATGCGCGATGTGCCAGGACGGGATGACCCAGGCGCGTGGACGCAGGGTGCGTACGACCTCCGCGCTCAGACCGTCGAACATGCCGTGGTGGTCGGCAGTCGCTACGGACACCGGGCCGGCGGCGCGCGCGGCCGGGCCGAGTACATCGTGCCAGGGCAGGGCGCCATCCTGGGTGTAGCTGGTCAGGTCGCCGGCGGTGAAGTAGCTGAAGCGCCCGCTCGCGATGCGCACTGCGGCCGAACACTGGTTTTCGTTTGGCCAGTCGGCGCGCGCGACTGACGCCAGCGGCGGGAACAGCGTGCGTGTGGCGCTGGCCTGGCCGGTCCAGACCTCGCCGTTGGCTGCGATATTGCGTACCTCGAAACCGGTAGCAGCCGACCGGTGCCCGCGCGCCGCGATCTGGGCTGCACTGCCGACCACAAAGGCCTCGACGCGCTGCCCTGCCTTGCGTCGCGCGGCGATCCAGGCGCGGTAGTTGTTTGCGAACGGGGCATCGACGCGCAGCGGAACATCGTAGTCCGGGAACCCGCGGTCAATGACGGCGTAAATCGGAATCTGCTCGGCGACATCGGTCACGCCGCCCAGGCGCCAGGTGCCACCCGCCGCCAGCGGCGAGGCGGCATCGACATCGCCCGTATGGTCCGGATGCAGGTGGGTGGCCAGCAGGTAGTCCAGGCCCGCCAGTCCGGCGCGTCCGAGATGGCGGCGCAGGTAACGCGCGATCCATTCGCCCGGGCGGCGGCTGCCATCCGGCCGGGGGGCCACCGAAACATCCAGGCCATTGAGCGAGGCGCCGGCATCGATCAGAAGGCTGGTACCGTCGGGGAACATGACAAAGGTCGCGTTGCCGCGGCCGGTCGCGATGTGGTGAATATCGAGCCAGCCGGGCTGCCAGGCGGCGAGTGGTGCGCCTTCACGCTCGGGCGCAGGCGCAGGCGCCGCCAATGCGCGTAGCGGCGCTGCACCGGCTGATGCTGCGGCCAGCGGCAGAAGCGCGCCGAGCAGCCGGCGACGCCTGTCGTTTGGCGCCGTCATCAGAAGCGTCCCGTCAGGCTCAGGCCGAAGGTACGCGGCTCGCCCACGTAGCGCGCACGCACGACCTGGGTCGAACGGGTCAGGAGGTAGGCGGTGTCGTTGGCATTCTTGACCCAGGCCAGCAGGCGCCAGGTGCCATCGGGCGATTCGACGCCGGCGGAAAGATTGGCCAGGCCGAAGGCGGGCAATTGCAGGTTGGGGTCATTGGCCGCGCCCGTGTTGTAGCTGTCCTTCCAGGCATAGCTGGCCGCGCCGACCAGGTAGCCAAACGAGACCGGGTAGCGCAGGTCGGCGGCGATGCCGGCCTGGCGCCGCGGTGAATTCGACATCGGGTTGCCGCTGTTGTTGACGGTGCCGACGACGAAACGGTCATAGCGCCCGTCCAGGTAGGCAAAGTTGGCCGACAGGTCGAGCCAGCTCGCGGGCTTGACCGCCAGTTCGATCTCGCTGCCGTCGACCGTCGCCTTGCCGGCATTGAAGATGGTGAGGATGCCGGTCTGGGTATTGTTGACCAGTTCCTGCTTGTCGCGGTACTTCATGTGAAACACCGAGGCATTCAGGCGCACCCGGTTGTGCAGCCACTGCGACTTCAGGCCCAGTTCGTAGTTGTCGACCGTTTCTGGATCGAACGGCATGCGAAACGCCGTGGCGCTCGATGCATCGGCGTTGTAGCCGCCACTGGTGAAGCCGCGGGTGGCGCTCAGGTACGTCATCAGGCCGGCCGCCGGCCGCCAGGTCAGCACCGCGCGCGGCGTGACTTCGTTCCAGGTATTGCGCAAAGCGCTCACGCTGAAGTTGCTGGCGGGGCGCAGCAGGTCGCTGCGCACCAGGCTCGCGCTCTTGCGGTCGCGCGTGTAGCGGGCGCCAAGGGTCAGGTCGACCACCGGGGCCAGGTGCACAATACCGTCGGCAAACACGCCGGCGCTGCGGCTGTCGACCTGTTGCTCGGCCAGGGTGGCGCTGGCCAGTGCGCCGGTACGGGCCGCTAGTCCGCGCACGCCGAGACGGCGCGCACCATCTTCGTCTGAAAAGTACAGGCCGGTGACGACGTTACCATGCGCCCATTTTGGACTGGCATAGCGCAATTCTTGCGAGAAGGTGGTGATCTCGTCCTCGTCGCGGGTGACGCTCTGGCTGCCGCTCGTCAGGAAGGTGTAGCTGGCGCCGACACCCGCGTAATCTTCGCTCGATGCCGACCGGCGCCAGGCGCTGATCGAGGTCAGTTCGCCCGCTGCGAGGCGCCATGCCAGCCTGGCCGAGATGCCCTTGATGGTGCGCTGGTAGCCCTGGTTGACGCCCAGTTCGGACGTGCGGACATCGCCATCGTCGCCCAGCGTATCGGACGAGAGCGTGCGGCCACCGTTGCTGTCGTCGTCATAGTCGGCACTGAAGGTCGCTTCCACGCCTGGCGCCAGGCGTACCAGGGCCTGGGCGCGGATATTCTGGCTGTCGATGTCGTCCTGCTCGCGGCCCGTCAGGCGATCGCGTCCCGTCCCGTCGCGCTGGCGGCTCGACGCAGAAATCTTGAGGGCGGCGCCGTCACCCAGCGGCAGGTTGACCAGGCCCTTGGCCTGGCGTTCGCCATGATTGCCGGCGATGATCTCGCCTTCGACCGCGATACGCTCGGTGTCCGGGCGGCGGGTGTTGATGACGATGGCGCCGCCGGTCACGTTGCGGCCGAACAGCGTGCCTTGCGGGCCTTTCAGGACGGCGATCGATTCCAGGTCGAACAGCTCGAAGCTGGCGGCGCTGTTACGCGGGATGAACACGTCGTCGACGAACACGCCGACCGGCTTGTTCACGCCGATCTGCGAGAACGTGTTGCTCACGCCACGAATCGCGATCGTGGGATTGGCCTGGCTGAAGGCGGAGACAAGCAGGCCAGGGGTCAGGCGGGCGACATCCTGCAGGTTCTGCACCCGGTGCGTCTCCAGGGTACGCGCAGACAGGGCGGTCATGGCGATCGGCACGTCCTGGGCCGACTGTGAGCGCTTTTGCGCAGTCACGGTGACCGTGTTCAGTTCCGTGCCCTGGTCGCGGTTGCCGGCGGTGGACGGACCGGCCGCTTCGCGAAAGATCATCACGGCGCCGCCGTCGCGCCGCACCGCCAGGCCTGTGCCCGCCAGCAGCGCATCGAGCGCGCGGCCCGGATCGAGCTGGCCCCGCACGCCATCGCTCTGGCGGCCCTGCACGTCTTCGGCGCGGTACAGGAGCTGTACGCCGGTCTGCCGCGCATACTGGTCGAGTGCCGGCTGGAGCGCGCCCGCAGGAATGTCGAGCGTCAGGGTCTGCGCCTGGAGCGTGCCGCAGAAAGTCAGGGCGCACAGGGCGCCGATCAGGGTTGGATTCGCCATCGGGTTTTTCCTTGCGTGAGGGACGCCACGCGGTGATGCGCGGCGGGCAGCATGAGTTGCTTCCCTATAAGACGGGTGGGCTGGAAAAATCCGGTATGCGAACCAAAAATAATTCAGCGCGAGATGACGATCTGGCTGGTGCCGCGCTCTGCCTGCAGCCCGAAGCCCTGCTCGAGCAGGCGCACGAAGCCGTCGATATTCGACGGCGCGAAACTGCCGCCGATACGCAGTGACGCTGCTTCAGGATCCGTGATGACCAGCTTGCGGTCGTTATAGCGGTTGAATTCGGCGATCGCCTCGCCCAGCGTGATCTGGTCGAACACGATCCGGCCTTCGCGCCACGCCAGGCGCTGCTCGGTCTGGACCTGGCTGTGCTCGGCCCGGGCGATGTGGCCGGCCGCGCTGCGCGCCTCCTGATTGGGGGTCAGTACCACCGATGCGTCGCGTTCATCCACTTGCACCCGGCCCTGTTCGACCAGCACGCGTGTGCGCTCGCCATCGCGCCGTACCGTAAAGCGGGTGCCCAGCACGGTCACCCGGCTGGTGCCCGCTTCGACGACGAAGGGGCGCGACGGATCATGGGCGATGTCGAAATACGCTTCGCCGCTGTCGAGCCACACGTGGCGACCGCCGTCGGGAGCGGTGCGCAGGCGGGTGGCGGTATTGAGCATCAGGCGCGAGCCGTCGGCCAGCGCGATGGTGCGGTTCTCGCCGGTCCCGGTGGCATAGCGCTGGCCCTGCTGCCAGCCGACATCGGGTGCCAGAAGGGCGCCCAGGCCACAGGCCAGCAGTAGTCCTGCCGCCATGCGCCAGCGCGAGAAACGCGCCAGCGGACGGCGTGACGCGGGGCGTTCGATGGCCTGGCCGGCCATGGTATCTGCGCGCTGCCATGCTGCGCGCAGGCGCAGGTACGCCACCCGGTGGCGCACGTCGTCGCGCAGCCAGGCATCGCGTTCGGCCTGCAGGTCTGCGTGCCACCCATCGCCGTCTTCGCGGGCCAGCCACTGTGCTGCATCGGCCTCGATCGCCTCCGCGTTGTGATTTGCTTCGTTCATTGCACGTCGTTTGCTGTAGTGGTTACTTGCCTTGCTTGCGCACCTTGCGCTCGCGCCGGACGATGTCGGCGCCGATACCTCGCGCGAACAGGGCATCGGCGATGGCGCGCATGCCTTTCATGATCTGTTTTTCCACCGTGTCCTCTGTGATCCCCATTTCAGCGGCGACTTCGCGCTGCGACATGCCCTCGACCTTGCGCAGCACTACCACTTCGCGGCAGCGCGCAGGCAAGGCGTCGAGTACTTCCACCAGTGCGGACAACTCGGCCCGGCCGCTGGCATGTCGCTCGGGCGTCAGTTCGTACACCGACAGGTCGTCAAGTTCGGCAAACGCCTCGATCGACACGACCTGGCGCCGGCGCGCGCGGTCAATCAGCAGATTGCGCGCGATGGTCATCACGAACGGCGTTACCCGCTCCGGCAGGCCGCTGCGCGCCGCTTCGTAGGCGCGTGCGTAGACTTCCTGGCGCAGGTCGGGCCATTCGTCGCTGTCACGCCAGTTCAGGCGCAGGTAGCGCATGAGGATGCCTTCCAGCGGCAGCACCTCATGGATGAACCAGTCGTCCAGATCATTGCACATGTCTTATGTCGGTAGACGAAGGGCGAGAGAAATTCCGGTATCGGAACACACAAAATCGTGGCTGAGGGTAGCATGCCAATATGACTCGCAAGTGACTTTCGGTATCCGATATCCGGGGCGCGTGAGCAACTCACCATTGAACAGAAGGCCCTGCATGCCAATGAGGTTGGACGACCAGACACTGAACGAAGCGAAACGCTTCAATGCCAGGCTCGCGCGCGCGCCGCGTTTTGGTACGCGCTATCGCTTGATGCCGCCGCTGGTGCAGGGCCTGCTGCGCCTGTCCCAGGTCGGCGCCGACCGCAAGCTGCGCCGCGCCGGGCTGCAGGTCGAGACGCGCATGGTGGGGCTGGAGGGAGTGCAGGTGCCGGTCCGGATCATCCGCCCGCGCGGGCCAGTGGCCGGCATCGTGCTCGATATTCACGGTGGCGGCTGGGTGATCGGCAATGCGCCCATGAACGATGCGTTCAATGCGGCCTTCGCCAGCCGCTGTGGCCTGGCCGTGGTGTCGGTCGATTACCGGCTGGCGCCGCGCGCGTCGGTCCATGAGCAGATGGAAGAATGCCTGGCTGCGGCCCGCTGGCTGCTGCAGGACGGCTTGCCGGAGTATGCCGACCACGCCGACCACGCCGGCCATGCCGGCTTGCCGGTGGTCGTCGTCGGCGAATCCGCGGGTGCGCACCTGGCTGCTGCTACGCTGCAAGGGCTGCGGGCCTGGCCGGCGCTGCTGGCCCGCATCGCAGGTACCGTCCTGTACTACGGCGTCTACGATATGGCCGGCACCGACAGCGTGCGCAGCGCAGGGCCCGAAACGCTGGTGCTCGACGGGCCGCGCATGCTGGCCAGGCTGCGCGGGCTCACGCCGGACCTGGACGACGCCGGGCGCCGCCAGCCGCCGCTGTCACCGCTGTTCGGCGAACTGGCCGGCATGCCGCCGGCGCTGATGATCGTTGGGGGCGGCGATCCGCTGCTCGACGACACGCTGCGCATGGCGCAGCGCTGGCAGCAGGTGGCCGACGTCGAACTGAATGTGGCGCCCGAAGCGCCACATGGTTTCATTCATTTTCCGACCGCGATGGCCAGGGTGACGCTGGCGCATGCGCAGGCGTGGGTGCGGCAACGCATCGCAGCGATGCCGCAGCAGGAGGCGTTCAGCGCATCTGCGTCACATGCGCCTCGCGCAGCGGGTGCCAGCCCAGGCGCGCCGCGATGATGCGCCGGTACGCGGTGTCGATATGGGCTGGCGTGCGACGGATGTAATCCTCGGCGGCGTCGCGCTGCGCGCCGCTGCAGCTGTCCAGCCATGCCACGGCTTCGTCGACGGTTGGAACGCGACCGCTCACGCCATCGAATTTCGGCGGGATCGCGGTCCAGATGGCGGCGTCGATGCCCTTCGCGCGCAGCCAGGCAGCCACGCGCGGATTTTCTGCCGCGCCGTCCTGCGCCGGCACGCTGCCGATCCATTCGGGGAACGAAGCCCGGATCTTTTCGCGCTCGAACAGCATGGCGCGGGCGGTATCCAGGTTATCGGTGGCGACGTAGGCCCAGTAGGTGGGCATGAGGCGTGCGTTGTCGCACAGCACGAGTGCCAGTTCGGGACTGTCGTCGCTCTGGCGAGCAAATTCGATGGGCATGGCGGGGCCGCCCGGATGCCATCCGGAGGCGAGCTTCAGGCCCTGGGGTTTCCAGAGCAGCGAGCCCCAGGCGATACAAGCGATATTCATAAACTGGACTGGTAAGGGGAAAAGGAAAAGTCCAGTCTAGCCGGTCGGCCGAAAGAGGCGAGCACGGCTCTGCTGACCGCCTTATTCTTCCGGCGTTTGCTTCGGCGCCTTGCCGTCTTTGGCAGCGAACAGGCGGTCCTTGGCCGAGAGCAGCTTCTGGACTTTGGAACCCATCTTCATCAGCTGCGCCATCGACTCGGGCGACAGGCGCTGCAGGTCGTCGAACCAGTTGTTGGCCAGGTCGACCAGCTCGTGCATCTCGCGCATGCGCTCCTGTGCGAACTTGTCTTCGGGGTGGCTGGCATTGGCCATCAGCGACTCGCGCAGCACCGACAGCGTCGGGGCGACTTCGCGCCGGCGCCGCTCGGCGGCGACCACGCGGAAGATTTCCCACACATCGCCCAGCGACGTGAAGTATTCGCGGCGGTCGCCCGGAATGCGCGACAGGCGCACCAGGCCCCACGACTGCAATTCTTTCAGGCCGATGCTCACGTTCGAGCGCGAGATGCCGAGTTTTTCGCCGATGTCGTCGGCATGCAGCTGGTCTTCGGAAACGAAGAGCAGGGCATAGATTTGCCCCACCGTGCGGTTGATGCCCCAGCGGCTGCCCATCTCGCCGAAGTGACTGACAAACGTTTGGACAAGTGGCGTCATGGTTGCGAACTTTTCGATGCTTGTGAAAGGTGAATTATCCCACGTCACCCGGACACGTACCACGCATGCACGTGTTTGCCGCCATTGTTGTTAATACGTTCGTAATTCCCGACTAACCTGGTCACCCATTACAGACAAACCAGAAGTTTCAGCGCATAATCCGCTCACCTTCCGAAATTCCTGAAGTTTTAGAAAATCCAAAAAGTTTATTCCGGGGCACGTCCGACGCTGATGGCCATGGCCCCCGTACGTCTGCCGTTTTGTTGCAACAACGTTTGGAGAACCACCATGCACCGCAGCCAACCCCGCCGCCCGGCACTGCTTACAGGCCCTGGCCCTGCGCGTGGCGCCACGCTGGTGATGAGCGGTGCGGCGCTGCTGTGGATTCCGCAGGCGGCGCTGCTGGCGCATGCGGTGGGGCGTCTGGCCCAGGGTGCCGGGCTGGCCGACATGCTGCTGCCAGCGCTGGCGTTCCTTGTCCTTGGCGTGCTGCGCGCCAGCAGCGAAGCGTGGGGCGCGCGCCGCTTGTTTGCCGTGTCGCGCAGCCAGCTCACCGCCATGCGTCAGGCAGCCGTGCAAGCCCTGGCCGCGCGCTCGCCGCTGGACCGCGCGCGCCTGCCATCCGGTCAGGCCGCCAGCATCGTCGCTGAGCAGGCCGAAGCCGTGCTGCCATGGTTGCTGCGCTATGGGCCGGCGCGCATGCGGGTGCTGCTGGCGCCGCCTGTCATCGCACTCGTGGTCTGTTACTTCTCGTGGCTGGCTGCGCTGATTCTGGTGCTGGCCGCCCCCCTGATTCCACTGTTCATGGTCGTCATCGGCTGGCGCGCCAAGGCTGCCAGCGAAGCGCAACTGCAGCTGGTCGGCGGCATGAGCGGCTTTTTGCTTGACCGGCTGCGCGGCCTGTCGACGCTGCGCGCACTGGGCGCTGTTGACGCCACCGCCCGCCGGGTAAGGGCTTCCAGCGAAGCGGTCCGCGCCAGCACCATGCGCGTGCTGCGCATCGCTTTCTTGTCGTCAACTGCGCTCGAACTTTTTTCGGCGCTGGGCGTGGCGCTGGTGGCGGTGTACGTGGGTTTCCACCTGCTGGGCGAAATCGGACCGGGCAGCTGGGGCAGCCGGTTGACGCTGGCCGAAGGCCTGTTCGTGCTGCTGCTGGCGCCGGCGTTTTTCGAACCGCTGCGCGAACTGGCGGCGGTGTGGCACGACAAGGCCGCCGGCGAAGCAGCGCTCGATGCGCTGGCCAGGTTGCAGGCGGCCGGCTTGCCGTTGCCGGGCGCGCTGCAAGGGCCGGACGCAGCGCTGCGCATTGGCCGTGCGCCATCGGTCGATATCGAGGACCTGTGCTTTGCGCATCCGGGTGAAGCGCCGCTGTTCGACAACCAGGATGTGTATGTGCGCGTCGGCGAGCACGTGGCGCTGGTCGGCCCCAGCGGCAGCGGCAAGACCACGCTGCTGTCGATCATCGCGGGCCTCGTCCCGGTTGACAGCGGCACCGTGCGCATCGGCGGCGTGCCGCTGGACGCCGGGTCGGCTGCCGGCCTGCGCGAGCGCATGGCCTGGATCGGCCAGAAGCCGCACGTGTTTGCCGGCTCGGTGCGCGCCAATGTGGCGCTCGAGCGTGAGGGAGTGACGGTCGATGCGGTCAGTCGCGCCGTGGCGCGCGCGGGTCTTGGCCAGATCGAGCACGCGACGCCGGGCGAGAGCCTGGGCGAGGGCGGCCTTGGTCTGTCGGGCGGCGAGCTGGTGCGCCTTGCGCTGGCCCGCGCGATGTGCGCGCCGCACGCCGGCCTGCTGCTGGTCGACGAACCCACTGCCCACCTCGACCGCGACACGGCCGCCGGCGTGATCGACGCACTGTTACAGCTGGCGCAGGGCCGCACCATGATTGTCGCCACCCACGATCTGGCACTGGCCGCGCGCCTGGGCCGCGTCGTGCGCCTTGGCGAACCATTGATTCAACGGAGCGCAGCATGAGACGTGGCAAAGACACAAAGCGTGGCAAAGACACAAAGCGTGGCAAAGAAACAAAGCGCGGTAACGACATGAAGCGCAATAACGACATGCAGCCGGTGCTGTCCCTGTTCATCCGCACTGGCGGGTGGCGCCTGGCCCTGGGGGCGGGTCTGTCGACGCTGGTGGTGCTGGCCGGGATGGCGCTGCTGGGCACCTCGGGCTGGTTCATCACCTCGGCGGCCCTGGCCGGCCTGGCCGGCAGCGCCGTCATGTTCAATGTGTTTGTGCCGAGCGCGGCGATCCGCCTGCTGGCGCTGGGCCGCACTTTCGGCCGTTATGCCGAGCGCACGGTGACGCACGACGCCACGTTCGGCGTACTGGCCGCGCTGCGCGAGCGACTGTTTCGCGGCTGGGCCACGCCGGATGCCGCACGCGCGCTGCTGCGCCGCCCGTCGCGCCTGCTGTTTCGGCTGACGGGCGACATCGATGCCCTTGAATCGGTCTACCTGCGCCTGATCGTGCCGGCTGGCGCGGCCTGCGGCGCAGCGCTGCTGGCCGGCCTGGTGCTGGCAAACCTCGACTGGCGCCTTGGCCTGGCGATGTTCGTCTGGCTGCTGGCGGTCGGCTGGGGCGTGACCCTGTACGTTGCGCGGCTGGCGCGGCCGGTGGCGCTGCGCCGTGTCCGGGCGCTGGAACGGTTGCGCGCCCAGGCGATCGACCTGGTTGCCGGCCAGACCGACCTGGCGCTGGCCGGCCGCCTGCCCGCGCAGTGCGCGCAGCTGGCGCGCCTCGACATGACCCTGGCGCGCCATGACGCCGCGCTGCACCGGCTGGACACCGGCGCTGGCTGGCTGTACGCGGTCGGTGGTCATGTCACCGTCGCCGCCGTCCTGCTGGCAGTAGGGGCGCTGGCGCAGCAAGTGGCATCGCATCCGGCGCAGCAGCAGGTGCAACACATACAGACGCAGGTGTTGCAGCTGGGCGCACCCGCCGCCGCGCTGGCGCTGCTGATCGCGCTGGCCGCGCTGGAACCGTTTGCCGCGCTGCGGCGCGGCGCGATCGAGGCTGGCCGCAGCTGGCTGGCCATGCGCCGCGTGGCGCCGCGCCTGCGCCAGCAGGATGACGCTGCTGTACCTGTGCCGCCCGGCACTGGTACCGGCATCGGCACTGGCACCGGCATCGGCATCGGCACCGGCACCGGCACGGCATTGCTGCTGCATGCCGCCACCGTGTTCCATCCCGGCCGCACCGGCGCGGCCCTGCATGCGGTCGATCTGCACATTGCCATTGGCGAGCGGGTTGCCGTGGTGGGCAGCAGCGGTGTCGGCAAGTCGACGCTGCTGGCGCTGGCGGCCGGCGAACTGGCCGCCCAGGCGGGCCAGGTATGGGCGCGGCCTGCTACCTGGCTGACCCAGCGCACCGAGCTGTTTTGCGACAGCCTGCGCGATAACCTGCGCCTGGCCGATCCCGCCGCCACCGACGCGCAATTGTGGGCCGCATTGCAGGCCGCCGGCCTGGAGCAGGACGTGCGCGGCTTCGCAGGGGGCCTTGACACCTTGCTGGGCGAGGGCGGTCTTGGCCTGTCGGGTGGCCAGTCGCGCCGCCTGGCACTGGCGCGCTTGCTGTTGCGCCGGGCTGATTTCTGGCTGCTGGACGAGCCGACCGAGGCGCTGGACGGCGCCACCGCAGCCGATGTGCTGGCGCGCCTGGCGCGGCACGCCAGCGGCCGCACGCTGCTGGTGGCCACGCATCTGCGGCGCGAAGCCGCGCTGGCCGACCGGCTGCTCGTGATGAAGGACGGGCGTATCGACGCCGACCTGCGACGCGGCACCCCTGCATTCGATGCGGCGCTGGACACGCTGCGTCAACACTAAGAATAACCAACCACTGACGTATTCAAGAAGAAAGGATTCACCATGGATCTCGACGTTGTCGGGCTCTCCCGACTGCAGTTTGCCTTGACGGCGCTGTACCACTTTCTGTTTGTCCCCCTGACCCTGGGGTTGTCGATGCTCATCGCCATCATGGAAACCGTGTATGTGATGACCGGGCGCCCCATCTGGCGCCAGATGACCAAGTTCTGGGGCGTGCTGTTCGGGATCAATTTTGCCATCGGCGTCTCGACGGGCCTCGTGATGGAATTCCAGTTCGGCATGAACTGGAGCTACTACAGCCATTACGTGGGTGACGTGTTCGGCGCGCCGCTGGCAATCGAAGGCCTGATGGCGTTCTTCCTTGAGGCGACCTTTGTCGGCCTGTTCTTCTTTGGCTGGGATCGCCTGTCGAAGGTGCAGCACCTGGCCGTGACCTGGCTGATGGCCCTTGGCACCAATTTCTCGGCGCTGTGGATTTTGATCGCCAATGGCTGGATGCAGAACCCGATCGGCGCCACGCTCAACCCGCAGACGATGCGCATGGAAGTGACTGACTTTGGCGCAGTGCTGGCCAATCCGGTGGCGCAGGCCAAGTTTGTGCACACCGTGTCGGCCGGTTATGTGATCGCGGCGCTGTTTGTGCTGGGCATTGCGGCCTGGTACCTGCTCAAGGGCCGCCACGTCGAGCTGGCCAAGCGGTCGATGACGGTGGCCGCTTCGTTTGGCCTGGCCGCCTCGCTGTCGGTGGTGGTGCTGGGTGACGAAAGCGGTTACCTGGCGACCGAGCACCAGCACATGAAGCTCGCTGCCATCGAAGGCATGTGGGAGACACAGCCTGCGCCGGCCGCCTTTACCGCCTTCGGCTTTCCCGACCAGAACGCGCGCGAGACGCACTATGCGATCCACATCCCGTGGGCAATGGGCCTGATCGGCACGCGTTCGCTGTCGAGCCAGATTCCGGGCATTAATGACCTGGTCAAACTGGCCGAGGTGCGCGTGCGCCAGGGCATCGTGGCCTATGGCGCGCTCGAAGAGATTCGTGCGCTCGGCGGCCGCGCACCGGTGCCACCGGCACTGCAGGCGCGCTTTGAAGAGCACAGCGCGGTGCTGGGTTACGCGTTGCTGCTCAAGCGCTATGTGGACGATCCGCGCCAGGCCAGCGAAGCGCAGATCCATCTGGCGGCCCTGGATACCGTGCCGCAGGTCGCGCCGCTGTTCTGGTCGTTCCGCATCATGGTGGGCCTGGGCATCTTCTTCATCGTGCTCACGGCGGTGTTTTTCTGGTTGGCGGCGCGCCGCCGCCTGGATGCCTATCCGTGGCTGCTGAAGGTAGCCGTGTGGTCGATCCCGCTGCCATGGATCGCTGCCGAAGCCGGCTGGGTCGTTGCCGAACTGGGGCGCCAGCCGTGGGCCATCGAAGGCGTGCTGCCGACCGCCGTGGCGGTGTCGAACCTTGGCATCCAGACCGTGCTGACGACCCTGATCGGTTTTGTCGTGCTGTATTCGATCCTGCTCGTCGTGGAAATGAAACTGATGTTCAAGGCCATCCGCAAGGGGCCGGAAGACGAACTTGCCCACGCGCCGGGCACCCACAGCCCACTGGTCGGCACCACGCCGGCAATGCGCACTGCGCCAATGATCACTGCGGAGTAACACACCATGATTCTTCATACGCTTCTCGACTACGACACGCTGCGCATCATCTGGTGGCTGCTGCTGGGCATCCTGCTGGTGGGCTTTGCCGTCACCGACGGGTTTGACCTGGGCACCGGCACCTTGCTGCCGTTTGTCGCCAACACCGACCTGGAACGCCGGGTCGTCATCAATGCCGTCGGCCCCGTGTGGGAAGGCAATCAGGTCTGGCTCGTGCTGGGCGGTGGCGCCATTTTTGCGGCCTGGCCGCAGCTGTATGCGGTCTCGTTCTCGGGCTTTTACCTGGCGATGGCGGCGGTGCTGCTGGCGCTGATCCTGCGGCCGGTGGCCTTTAAATACCGCAGCAAGCGTGACAGCATCGCCTGGCGCGCGACCTGGGACTGGGCCCTGTTCGTCGGCGGCTTCGTGCCGGCGTTGATCTTCGGCGTCGCGATGGGCAACGTGCTGCAGGGCGTGCCGTTCCGCCTCGCGCCCGATCAGCAGATCTTCTACGAGGGCGGTTTCTTTGCCCTGCTCAATCCGTTTGCCGTGCTGTGCGGCCTGGTGTCGGTGGCCATGCTCATCATGCACGGTGCGGCCTGGCTGGTGCTCAAGACCGATGGCCTGGTGGCCAGCCGTGCGCGTGCCTGGGGCATCCGCGCCGCGGTTGCCACCGTGGTGCTGTACGCCGTGGCCGGCGTGCTGCTGTGGGGTTTTGTCGATGGCTACCGCATCACGAGTGCGGTGGTGACGGCTGGCCCGTCCAATCCGCTGTTCAAGACCGTCGAGGCAGGCGTGGCGGGCAGCTGGTTTGCCAATTACGCCGCGCATCCATGGACCCAGCTCGCGCCGGCGGCCGGCATCGTCGGTGCGCTGCTGACACTGATGGCCCTGGTACGGCGCCGGGAAGGCGTGGCCATGCTCACGTCGAGCCTGTCGATCGCCGGCATCGTGCTCAGCGTGGGCGCATCGATGTTCCCGTTTATTTTGCCATCGTCGATCCAGCCGCAGGCCAGCCTGACGGTGTGGGATGCGTCGTCGAGCCACCTGACGCTGTTCATCATGCTCGTTGCGACCTGCATCTTTTTGCCCCTGATCCTGGCCTACACGAGCTGGGTCTACAAGGTCTTGTGGGGCAAGGTGGTGCCAGACGATATCAGCGGCGGCAAGAGCCACGCGTATTAATTGAACGAATAACGCAACCAGAAAGGACTTCATCATGTGGTATTTCGCCTGGCTACTCGGCCTGCCGCTCGCGGCTGCCTTCGCCGTCCTCAATGCAATGTGGTACGAGCTGATGGACGACGCGCAGCGCCAGCAGGCGTGACAACGGGCGTGCCGGCGTGGCTGATTTGCGCCGGCACGCGCCCATGTCATCACCCTGTCAAAGTCATTCGACAGTATTCGAACCGTGGCCCGGCGGTGTAAGCGACCGGGACCGTTGAATCGAACCTTGAATGACCGCATGCAAACCAATCTCGCCATCGTTGCACTCTCCGCGCTTGCCCAGGAATCCCGTTTCGCCGCGTTTCGGCTGCTGGTGCAGGCCGGCCCCCAGGGCCAGTCCGCAAGCCATATTGCAGCAACCCTCGATATGCCGGCATCGTCCCTGTCATTCCATTTGAAGGAACTCACGCACGCGGGGCTGGTCGCGCCGCGCCAGCAAGGCCGCTTCATCTTTTATCGCGCGCGCGTGGAGACCTTGCAGGGCCTGATGGAGTTCCTGTCCGCCACCTGCGGCAACGCAGGTGCACAGTCGATGCAGGAGCGCCTGGCGACGGTATGATCGTTGATGCCGGAATTGCCGGTGCTGCCATCGACGAGGATCACCATGACGTCAACCACCACGCCGCAACGGGTGCAACTGAGCCGCAAGAAAGGTTGGCGCATGCCGCCCAACACGATCTCCGTGGCGCGGCCTGGCAAGTGGGGCAATCCATTTTCGGTGCTGCCCGAGCTGGCGCCGGGCACACCGGCAGGGCGCTATATCGCAATGCCGACGGTCGAAGAAGCCGTGGCGGCGTATCGCCTGTGGCTGCAGATCGATCCGGCAGGGCAGCAGGTGGCGCAACAGGCACATGCGTCGCTGCGCGGCCACGACCTGGCATGCTGGTGCCGGCCGGGCACACCGTGTCATGCGCAGGTGCTGATCGATCTGGTGAATGCGTGACGGTTATTTGGCGGCGGTGACGTTGCCAATGCCAGACACCGACTTGCTCACCGATGCCGGCTTGCCGTAATACGTCAGGTTGCCCAGGCCCTGAACGCTGGCATTGAGCTTGTTGGTGGCATGCACGCTCACGTCGCCGATGCCGCGGAAGGTGACATCGGCATCCTGCGCGATCAGGGCTTTGGCATCGACTTCGCCCACGCCCTCGGCATTCAGGCGCAACTGGCCGACCTTGCCGTTCATTTGCAGGCTGCCGGCGCCCCGGTAATTCACGTCGAAGCGCTCGGTGCGCACATTATTCAGGATCATCAGGCCGGCGCCTTCGCCGCGAAAGCTGGTGAGCTCGGGCATGGTCACGACCACCCGTTCGCCATCGTCGATATTGACGTTCTTGCTGTTCCTGTCCGCGAACGACAGGCGCAGTTCGCCGTTCACGACCTCGGTCTTCACACGGTCGATGAATTTCTGGTTGCCCTCGACCCGCAGCGAATACGCCTTGCCCACTTCGACCACCAGGCTCACCGGGCCCTGTGAATCGATGGTCTTGAACGGCGTCACGCTGCGCACCTGTTCGGCGGCCTGGATCGAGAGGGATGCGAGCGACAGAAGGGCGACGATGACGGCACGTTTCATGATGTTCTCCAGTGAGTTGATGGAGCCCATTCTAGGCACGGCATCCATCCGCAGCCCCGCCCTTGCGATGGATTGCAAGAAACGGGGGCTGAACTGCACAGACGCTGGAATCAGTGTTTCGTGGCCAGAAACTGGCCTTTGCCGACCCCGACCAGGCTGGTGCTCCAGCCCGGCGCGCAGCGCAGCGCCTGCATGAACGGCGCCAGTTCCTGTGCGTGCGAGGTGGCGTTGTCCACCACGATCAGCCCGCCCGGTCGCAGGACGCGTTCGATGTGCGGCAGCCAGGCCAGGTAAGCGGTGCGCTCGGAATCCAGGAAGACGAGGTCGAACGCCGCATCGGCGCTGCCGGCCAGCACGTCGCCTGCGTCACCTTCGACCTGATGCACCCGGTCCTGCAGTCCGACGCGGGTGACGTTGGCGCGCGCCATCGCAACCTTGGCGGGCGACAGTTCGACCGTCGTGACGAGACCATCGTGCGCCGCGGCCGCATCGGCCAGCCACAGCGTCGAATAACCGTTGGATGTGCCGATCTCGAGAATGCGGCGTGCGCCCATCGCCCGCACGATAACGGCCAGGAACTCGCCGGTATCGTGGGTGATGTTGAGCATGCGGCTGGCACGGTTCTCGTGGGCCGCATCGTGACTGGCGCCGAAGGTTTCCAGCTCTTTCAGCAGGGCTTTAAGTGAGGTAGTCAACGGTTGTCTCCATTTTGTCCGGGAATCGAAGCGCACGATTGCGACGTTGCTAATATTGCCGAAGCGATAAGCCTATAATCTTTTCGTCCCTTTAGAAGTCCACATCATGCACATCTCGACCATCACACTACCTGAAATGAAGCTCGCCGGGCTACCAGCAGTTGTGCCAGCTTCAGCACCGGAAACGGAATTGCCCGAGGTCTGGAAAGCCTTCCTCGCCCGCGAAGCCGAGCTGGGCGAGCACAACGGCGTGCGCTATGGCGTAACGCTGCGGCGGGACGATGGCGAGCAGGTTGAATGCGTGGCCGTCGAGGTCGCTGACCTCGACCAGCTCCCGCCCGGCATGATCGGCATTCAGGTGCCGGCACGCCGTTACGCGCTGATGACGCACCGTGGCCCGATGGTGCATGCGCAAGCCTCGCGCGTGACCGGCACGGCAGCAATGGAGCAACTGGGCATGGAAGCCGATGAAGAGGGTATCCGTCTGGAACGATATGATCGCCGCTACACGCCCACCGTCGACGATGGCGCGCGGCCGGACAATGCCTATGACATCCTGGTGCCGCTGTACGGTTGAACTGATACGAAGGACAGATAAAGGACACGGCCCGCGTCGGGGCCGTGTCGTGGGGTACATCTCTATAAATTGGTGCCGGTATATTTCCCGACCGCCGGCGCCGGTAGGGCAGCTTGCGCTGCCGTGTTCCCTTCCCAAGGAGCACTTGCATTGTGCTGCTTAAATGTGACAACCGTTTGACGATCCGGACGAATTCGTTTTCTCTTGCTTGTTTCCCTTTGTAAAGCTCACGGATAATGCCTGCTTTGCGGTCGCCTTGACCGCCAGCGACAGGAGCAGCACGTGCACGAGCAAGATTCCGGACCGGACGCGTCCACCCAACCAGGCAACCCCGCGCGCAGGCGCATCTTCCAGGCCGCCGCGGCCGCTGGCGTGGTGGCCGGCGCCGGCACGCTGCCCGGTGTCGCAAGCGCAGCGCCCACCGCGGCGAAGGCGCCAGCCAGGAGTTCGCTCGATGCCAAGCTGCGCGCTCACGTCAAGAACGTGGTCGTGATCTACCTGGAAAACCGCAGCTTCAACAATCTGTTTGCCGATTTCCCCGGCCTGGCCGAGCCGCTGGCGAGTGTGCCTGCGGCGCGCCTGCAGCAGCGCGACCGGGATGGTTCGGTCCTGCCGACCCTGCCCAAAATCTGGGGCGGCATGGTGCCAGGCCGCCAGAATATCGGCGGCAAGGATTACCTGATCGACGAAAAACAATTGACCAGACTGCCGAACGCGCCGTTCAAGCTGACCGACGGCGACGGCAAGCCGCTGCCGGAGTCCATCGTCACGCGCGACCTGGTGCACCAGTTCTATCACAACCAGATGCAGATCAATGGCGGGCGCAACGACGGCTTTGCCGCGTGGTCCGATGCTGGTGGCATGGTGATGGGCTATTACGGCGAAACATCGAAGAACCTCGGTCTGTGGCAGATCGCACGTGAGTTTACGCTGTGCGACAACTTCTTCATGGCCGCATTTGGCGGCTCGTACCTGAACCACCAGTTCCTGATCAGCGGCCGGGTGCCGGAATACTTCCATGCCGCGCAAACCGCAGCCAAATCGAAGATTGCAGTGCTGGCCGATGGCCCGCAGGGCGTGCGCCTGGCGCTGCAACCAGATTCGCCGGCCTCGGCGCTGGGCGGTCCGCCCAAGGTCGTGCGCAACGGCGCGATGACGCCGGACGGTTACGCCGTCAACACGATGGCGCCGCCATACCAGCCGAGCTGGGTCCGTCCGGCCGTCGATGGCGACCCGCTGCACGCCGATCCGCAGGACGCCAGCGTGTTGCCGCCGCAAACCTACGACACGATCGGTGATCTGCTGTCCCGGCGCGGCGTGAGCTGGGCCTGGTATGGCGGCGGCCAGCAAGCGGCGCTCGATGGCCGCGGTGCCGGCCAGAAGCCCAACTTCCAGTACCACCACCAGCCATTCAATTACTTCAGGCAGTTCGCCCCGGGAACCAAGGCGCGCGCCGACCACCTGCGCGACGGCGGCCTGGGCGACAGCCCGATCTCGAACCGCTTCATTGCCGACGTGATTGCCGGCAAGCTCCCGGCGGTCGCGTTCTACAAGCCGCAAGGCAACCTGAACCTGCACGCCGGGTACTCGGACATCGAATCGGGCGACGCCCACATCGCCAACGTCATCGAGCACCTGAAAAAATCACCGCAGTGGAAAGACATGGTGGTGGTGATTACGTTCGACGAGAACGGCGGCTGGTGGGACCATGTAGCCCCGCCCAAGGGCGACCGCTGGGGCCCGGGCTCGCGCATCCCGGCGATCGTGGTGTCGCCGCACGCCAAGCGGGGCGCGGTCGACCACAACTTCTATGACACGACCTCGGTGCTGCGCTTCATCACGCGCCTGCATGGGTTGCCGCTGCTGGAAGGCCTAACTGTACGCAATGCCGCGTTCGAAGGGCGCGGCGCCCGTCCGCCGGGCGATCTGACGGCAACATTGCAATTCCGGTGATACAAAGCCAGCCATCAAGGCTGGCTTTTTTGATTGAAAGTTTCCTATTGGCTATCGAGCGCTGGTAACAATGACACAGGTATACAGTTTGCTCACTCGATGTTGTTTCGTTGACAACCGTCAGGACGACGGGTTCAACAAGCAGTGTTGAATCGACCAAACATACACAATGTCAAAAACCAGGAGATACACCATGCAGAAAACCCAATTCATCAAGCGCCTGTTGGCCGTGTCAGTTGCAGCAGCCATGTTCGGTTCGGTCGGCGCGCAGGCGCAAACCGCCTCCACCCAGATGGGCGCCAGCGCAACCGCCGCCACCGCCAGCGGCACGACCAAGCTGACCGCTGCCGATCGCAAGGCCATCATGGACATGGCGATGTCGAACATGGCCGAAGTCGAGATGGGCAAAATGGCGCAAAATAAGAGCCAGAATGCCGATGTGAAAGCGTTCGGTCAGAAAATGGTCGACGACCATGGCAAGGCGCTGACCGAAGTGCAGACCCTGGCACAATCGAAGGGCGTGACCCTGCCGACCGAGCTCGACGCCAAGCACAAGGCCCTGGCGGCTAAGCTGGAAAAGGCGAATGGCGACGCGTTCGACAAGGCCTACACGAAGCAGGGCGGCGTGGCAGCACATAAAGAGACGCTGGCCAAGCTGCAAAAAGCGTCGAAAGCCGTCAAGGATATGGACGTCAAGGGTCAGGTCGACAAGACCATCCCGGTTGTGCAAGAGCATCTGAAGCACGCCGAGCAAGTTGCTAGCGGCAAGATGGGCAGCACCGGCAGCTCGGGCGCCGCAGGTCATACCGGCGCCAGCCACTAAGATCCGGCATTGACCGGGCCGCTGCCTGGGGTGGTTCGTACCCTTGGCGGCGGCTCGGTTTTCCACTTTCCTTCAATCCGTTCGATCACGATTTCGATGCCGACGATGGCGTTCAGCATCCCCTCGATGTAATCGTTCGGTGCGTCGCTCACCGCCCACGGTTCAGCTTGCATGTGTTCCATGCGGCCGGTCAGGCGCGTCACCTGTGCCAGCAGCCAGGCCGGCTCGTCGATCGTGCGCAACCGCCCGTGCACATGTACCACGTTGTAGGTCCAGGTAGGCACCACGCGGCCCCCCGTTTCTTCTTTTTCCACGCGATCCGGCGTGGCATACCCCGATGGTCCGCGAAACACGACCAGCACCTGCTGCCCGTCGCGTCGCCAGACGGGATTGCGGCGTGCGACATGCGTGCGCAAAATACCCTCGCTCGCGTACACATCAAATGGCAGATGATCCGCGTCCGGCACGCCGTCGCTGTGCGTCACCAGCATGCCAAGTGGGTGGGCGGCAATCAGGTCGTGCAGGCTGGTGCTGTCAGGCTGGGCAAAACGGGCAGGGCAATACATGCAATGTGTCTCCAGGATAGGCGTGTGACATGATCGGGATGCAGTGGCCGGCCAGTGCGCGCCGTCGCAAGGTATGATGCGCCCAATACCACCGAGACCCACATCATGACCGATCCCGAACGTCTTTCTCCCGATAATATCAGTGCCTTGCAGGCCCGCTTCCAGGACCATTCGCGCAAGGCCCAGACCCATTACGCGGTCATGCACGAGGTGCGCCAGGTGCTCGGCAGCATTGACGCCGCCGACGCCTGGATGACCACGCCCCAGCCTGAGCTTGGCGACAGCACGCCAGCGCAGCTGGTCGCCGCCGGCCGCATCGATGATGTACTGGCCTGCCTGCGCAAGATGCCGCCGCGCGGCGCCAAACGATGACCATCACCCGCTGCTCGTGGGCCAATATGGCCAACCCGCGCTACATCGCCTATCACGACAACGAGTGGGGCGTGCCGTGCCACGATGAAACCACGCTGTTCGAGATGCTCAATCTCGAAGGCGCGCAGGCCGGCCTGTCGTGGGAAACCATCCTGAACAAGCGCGACACGTACCGCGCCGCCTTCGATGGCTGGGATGCGCACAAGATCGCAGCCTACGACGATGCAAAAAAGGCCGAGCTGCTGACCAATCCCGGCATCGTGCGCAACCGCCTGAAGGTGGCGGCAGCCATCACCAATGCGCGCGCCTATCTGGCCATGCGCGAGCAGGGCCTGACGCTCGACGCCTACCTGTGGGGCTTTGTCGATGGCGCGCCGATCGTCAACGACTGGCCGGACGGCGCCCGCCCGGCGCGCACCGACCTGTCCGACCGCCTGTCGAAAGACCTGGGCAAGCGCGGTTTCAAGTTCGTCGGTTCGACCATCGTCTACGCCTAAATGCAGGGCATCGGCATGGTGGACGACCATGACCGCGACTGCATCTGTCGCACGCGGCGCTGACATGCCGATGCAGGACCACTGGCGCGGCCGCATCCGCTACACCGTGTTCGACAGCGACCATGGCGATGGCGCGCGTGTCGCTGCCCTGATCGCGGCCTGGCGCGCCGACCCGCAGCGTCCGCAGCACCTGCACATCGTGGCGCTGGCGCCGGATATGCAGCCGGGTTTTCACCGCATGCCGCAAGCAGAGGCCGGCATCACGCTGGACCTGCTGGCAGCACCGCTCGAGAGTGCGCTGGCCGAACTCAATGCGCACCTGGACTGCATCCGGCTGCACGACCCTGTCGGCAGCGCCTTTGCCCGACCATTGGCGCGCTTGACGGCGCTCGGCGCGCACCTTGCCGCATCCGGCCTGGATGACGCGCAGAGAGCAGCCCTGGCAGCGCAAGGCTTCGTGTTCGAGAACAATGACAACGCGGTGTTTGCCAGCCGCAAACCGCGCCTGCCCGTCACGCCACAACCCGTCCGTCACGCGCTCGTGCTGGGGGCGGGTCTGGCCGGCTGCGCACTGGCGGCGCGCCTGTGCGCGCGCGGCTGGCAAGTCACGCTGATCGAGCGGCATCCTGAGGTGGCGCTGGAAGCATCGGGCAACCTGGCCGGCATCTTCATGCCGCTGCTCTCGCGCGACGACAACGTCCCGACGCGCCTGACACGCGCCGCCTACCTGTACGCGCTGCGCCTGTGGGAGCAACTGGGCGGCGTCGGCCAGGCCTTTGACGGCGCTGCCTGCGGCGTGCTGCAACTGGCGCGCGACGCCGGTCACGCGGCGGTCTCGCGCGCCATCGCGAACGATGGCAGCGTCCCGCTTGATTTCGCGCGCTGGCTCGAATCCCCGGAGGCCGAAGCACTGCTTGGCCTGCCGGCGCCGGATGGCGGCTGGCTATTCCCGCAAGGCGGCTGGGCGCGTCCGGGCAGCGTCTGCGAGGCGCTGTTGGCCTCGTGCGGCGCGCGCCTGACGCGCTGCTTTGGCGCGGGTGACGTAACGCTGGAGCGAGAAGGCGACACCTGGCTGGCGCGCGCCCCCGATGGCGCCGTGCTGGCCATGGCCCCGACGGCCGTCCTGGCCAGCGGCGCCGGCGCACGCCGCATGGCGCTCACCGCCGATCTGCCGCTGCAGGCCCTGCGGGGCCAGGTCACGCACTTGCCGCCGGGCGCGGCGCCGCGGTTGCCGCTGGTGCTGTGCCGCGAAGCCTACCTGACGCCGTCCGCGCAGGGCGTGCTGTGCGCTGGCGCGACGTACGATCTCGACGCCGATCCCGCGCTGCGCGCCAGCAGCCAGCTGGAAAACGTGACGCGCCTGCGCGCGCTGGTGTCCGATCCGCTTGCGGCTGGGGATGCGCCACTGGCGGGCCGCGTGGGCTTTCGCTGCGTGGCGCCGGATCGCCTGCCGCTCGTGGGCCGCCTGCCCGATATCGCCGCTGCCGGCAGCACCGAGCGCCTGCGCGACGTGCCGCGCCATCCGGGGCTGTACGGCCTCCTGGGTTATGCCTCGCGTGGCCTGATCTGGGCGCCGCTGGCAGCCGAGCTGTTGGCGGCGCAGCTGGAAGGCGAGCCGCTGCCGCTGGAGATGACGCTGGTCGATGCGCTCGATCCGGCCCGCTTCGTGCTGCGTGCACGGCGCGGCGCCCGGCAGCCGGCCAGCAGCGCGGGAGAACTCTAGCTGTTGCGTTGTCGCAAATGTGCGCTCATCCCGGGCAATCGCGTCCAGACTGTGCTGGTCTAGCCGGTATAATTTACCGGTAGCAACTATTAACCGCCGAAGGAGGCTGGTCCGCGATGGAAGATGCACCACAATCGCCCGAGCTGTTCCTGTTTCTCGCGGTGACCGCGCACGATATGAAGAACTCGATCAGCGTGCTGTCCGGCACGCTCGAGAGATTGCTCGACGGCGCCACGCCCGAGACCGAGAAAGCGTATGGCCAGATGGGGCAAATGCTGTACCAGACGCGCCGCCTGAACGACAATCTGATGCAACTCCTCGCGCTCTACAAGCAGGTCGGCAAGCCCGGCTACCCGTTCGATGCGCAGCCGCTCGAAGTCGGACAGGTCGTCGAGCAGGTCGTGGCGCTCTCGCGCGTGCTGCTCGACTCGCGTGGCATCCGGCTCGAACTCGATGTCGATCCCGAGCTGATTGCCCACGTTGACGAAGACCTGATCGTCGGCGTCGTCTCGCATGCGGTCAACAACGCGCTGCACTATACGCGCGACCGCATCCTGCTGACTGCGCGCGAAGTCGATGGTCAATTTGAAATTCGGGTCGAAGACAATGGCGCCGGTTTTCCGCCAGCCCTGCTGGCGGCAGGCGCACCCGCGAGCGGCGATATCGGCGTCAACTTCGCCACCAACAGCGCGGGCCTGGGCCTGTATTTTTCGAGCGAGGTGGCGCGCATGCACCAGCACCGCGGGCGCCACGGCGCCGTGCGGTTCGAGAACGGCGGCCAGCTGGGCGGCGGCTGCTTCATTCTGACGCTGCCATGACCACGCCTGCTGCGCTGATGCAGACAACCGCCACACCGCCGGCCGCCCCCACGCCGGCGCTGCCCAAGGTCCTCGAACAGATCGACTGGGCCGGCAAGCACTACCTGATCGTCGACGACTTTGCCGGGATTCGTCAGCTGCTGCGCGAAAGCCTGCGCAGCCTGGGCGCGCGCAATATCGACCAGGCCTCGAGCGGTGGCGAAGCCATGAGCCTCCTGACCAAAACGCGCTACGACGTCGTGCTGTGCGATTACAACCTGGGCGAAGGCAAGAACGGCCAGCAGGTGCTGGAAGAAGCGCGCATCCGCCAGTTGCTGCTGCCATCGAGCGTGTTCGTCATGGTCTCGGCCGAAAAGAGCGTCGAATCGGTGATGGGCGCGGCCGAGCACCAGCCGGATGCCTACCTGGTCAAGCCGATCACCGAAGGCGTGTTGCTGTCGCGCCTGAACCGCGTGTGGCGTCGCAAGCAGATCTTCCGCCTGATCGACCAGGCCTTCATGGAAAAGGATTACCTGCGCGCCGCGACCCTGTGCGACGAGCAGATCGCCGCCAACCGCGTGCACGTGATCGAGCTGCTGCGCATGAAGGCGCGCATGCTCGAGCGCAGCGGCCAGCCGGCGCTGGCGCGCGCCGTGTACGAACAGGTGCTGGCCCAGCGCGAATACCACTGGGCCCGCGCGGGCCTGGGCAAGATCCGCCTGGCCGATGGCGACTTCGAGCAGGCGCGCCAGATGTTCCAGACCGTGATCGCCGAGAACCGCCACTACATCGACGCCTACGACCAGCTGGCACAGGCCTACCAGGGCCTCGGCCGGCACGACGAAGCCGCCGCGATCCTGGAACGCGCGGCCAAGCTCTCGCCCAACTCGGTGCCGCGCCAGCGCAACCTGGGCCAGGCCGCCCTCAAGCTGGGCAATGTCGCGCTGGCCGAAAAGGCGTTTCGCAAGTGCCTCGTGATCGGTGAATACTCGATCCGCAAGACGCCTGACGCCTACCTTGGCCTGGCGCGCGTATGCGGCCTGAAAAACAATACCAAGGATGCGCTGCAACTGTTGCAATTGGCCCAGCGTGATTTTGGCGGCGACTACGACGACATGGCGCTGCGCGCCAAGATCACCGAAGGCCTGATCCACCACGAGAGCGGCGACTACCGCAACGCGCGCCGTGCCGGCGACGAGCTCGAAGCGATGCTGGGCGAGGACCCGAAGCGCCCCGGCACGGCAATCTGCATCGAGATGGCGATCCTGCTGTTTGCGGTGGGCGTGAAGGACACGCCGGGCGAGGTGCTGGCCCACGTGGTGCGCAACAATCACGACAACAACCTGCTGCAGGACGAGGTCCAGGCCATCTTCGACAAGGCGCGCCTGAGCGACGAGGGCGCCGCCATCATCCGCGCCGCGCGCAAGGAAGCAGTGGACCTGATGAATCAGGGCGTCGTGCTGTGGAAGAGCGGAAAGCTGCCCGACGCCGTCAAGTGGATGCGCATGGCGCGCGAACGGGTGCCGGACAATGTGCGGGTGCTGTTCAACGCGGTGCAGATTTCGATCTCGCACATGCAGCAGGAAGGCTATGACGAAGAACTCGACACCGAAGCGCGCATGGTGCTCGAACATGTCGACAAGCTGCAGCCGGGGCAGCAGCGCTTCGCGCAGCTGATGGAACAGTTGCGTGGTTTGCAGCCGCAAGCCGATCCGGCGGCGCCGCCTTCGCCGGTGGATGCGGCCGACCAGAAAGAAGCCGTGGCCGATGTGTCGCCCGAACCAGCTCCGGCGGCCAAGCCGACACACAGCAACCGCTTCTCTTAGCGCGCCGGCCCGTGCTTGCGCAGTAATTCCGCGCACAGCTTCTCGATATCACAGCCGCCATCGGCCAGCGCTGCCGCCTGCGCTGCGCCCCCCAGCGCGCCCGCCAGCACGTGGTCACCCAGTGCGCGGTAGCTCTCGAAGCGCGCTTCATCGAACCAGCCGTCGGCCAGGCTCTCGTGCGGATAATCGGGGTGCAGCTTGCGGTAATTGAGCAGGTCGGCGTTTTCCGTGCCGACGATGGCGGGCTTGAGGTACAGGATGATGCCATCGTCGGCAGCGCCGTCGGCCTGGCTGTAGCAGATGCTCCCGGCGGCGCAGCTGGCGCTGCACATGCCGCTGGCCGGCGCGATCGCAAGGCGTGATACATCCAGGTCGATACGTACATGCAGCTCGGTGGCGCAGCGCCGGATCGCGTTGCCCAGGTCTTCGAAAGCGTGTTCGCGGTCGCTGCCGACATCCACTGCGATCACCAGGCGGCAGCGGCGCCGCACCAGTTCATAGATGCCCAGGTTGTCGAAGTGGCCGCCATCGCTCAAGTGCACGTAGCCGGCGTCGGCATCCAGTTGGCCAAACAGCTCGGCCAACAGGCTGAAGAGGCCAATGGGCGGGGATGAACTGGTCCAGGTCGGGCGCGCCGGGTTCGGGCACCAGCGCCCCAAGCGCACATTGAACATCGTCATCAAGAAATTCAGCGGCGCCGACCAGTGCGCGCCCATGTGCGGACTGGCCGCGGCGCCCGACAGTGCCACCGCCATCCCAAGGCGCACGCCGGCGTCGTCGTCCAGGCCAACACCGGCGTGCGCGGCGTAGGCGGCGGTAGGGCGATAGCAACCGGTACCGCCAGGCCCCGCTTGCTCATAGCCGCACCAGCGCGGCGTGAACGCGAACGACGCGGTGCGCCGGGTCTGCCATGCCAGTTCTTCGCCATCCACCAGGTTCAGCGCGGTGTTGACGATCGGGTAGGGGCGCGCGTTTTTGAGCTCGGCGAGCAGCATGTCGTCGCCCGGATCGAAGCCGGTGAATGGGTGCGGCCGGCGCGCGCGGTTGGCAGCGCCAAACCAGGCGCGCACGACCCGGTTCCGGTACAGCATGTAGAGCGAAAACTTGTTGATGTCGACGCGCCAGCCGAGTACCAGCGCGGCCCCGAGAAAGCAGGCAAAGGCCACCAGCAGCGTGCTGCCCCGCGTCGCCAGCGTGGCCGCTGCGTGCGCCTGGAACACGCAGGCGAGCGTCGCATGCGTGCAGTCCAGGTACGGGCGCGCCACCGTCAGCTGCACCAGGCTGCCGAGCAGCGCGAAGATCCCGATCGTAAAGACGTACGGCGCGAGGCGCGCCACCAGTTCGAGCTTCGGGTCGCGCGCGGCGCGCGCACCGGTGGCGCCGCCGCTGCCTGCCTTCAGGCCGAAGGCGGTCATCGCCAGCCAGCCGACCAGCGTGCCCAGGTTGGACCACGGCGCGTAGGTGAGCCAGGCCCAGTGCAGCAGCGGCGCAAAGAAGAAGCACACGCCGTGCACGGCAAGCCAGCCGAGCGCGAAGATCGCCGTCCATGCGCCCTGGCGGCTCCACCATTCACGGCTCGCGTCGCTGTACTGGCGGCCGACCAGCCCGAGCATCAGGTTCATCGTGACGGCAAACAGCGCCATCATCGCTGGCATGCCGAAGGTGGCCAGCGCGATCGCGTTGTTGACCAGCGGATGCGCATCCGGCGCCGGTAGCAGCGCCAGCGCGCACAGCAGCAGCACGGTGCCCAGCGTGAGCGCACCCATCGCGCAGGCGAAGTGCGACAGGCCTTCGCCCAGCTCCGCGCGCGTCAGGTCGCGCAGCGGCGGGTCGGCGCGCAGGCGCGTGTACATGACCAGCCAGAGCGCAAGCAGCAACACCAGCGCGACAAAGCCGCACAGCCACCACGACAGCTGCGCGCCGCCGTCCGGCAGCCACGCCAGCATCGCCGGTGCGAAGGTGCGCGTCGCCTCGAGCACGACCAGCAGCACCGCCAGGCCACCGGCGCCGCAGACGGAGTAGCCCGCGCCCCGGTACGAACTGGCGCGGTCGTGCGCCAGGTACCAGCCGCAGGCCCAGACAATGAAGTAGACCACGCCAGGCGCCAGCAGCCATTGCGGCCGGTCGGCCAGCTGCGGCGGCAGCAGTGTCGCCGGCGTCGCGCCGCCGTGGCGCCATACGGCGAGACTGCCGAGAAAGCCCGCCAGCAGCAGCGGCAGGTTGATGCACCAGAGGACGGCGCCCTGCGACAGCGGAAAGCGGCGCCGGCCACGCGAACTTGCCGGCTTGCTGGAAATCGACAGCGCGATGCAAAACACCGCAAACAAGAACAGCAACACGCCTGCGATCCAGGCGACGTCGCCCAGGCGCGCCCATGGTCCGCCAGGTTCCACGACCCGGTGCACGCCCCAGACGGCAAAGCGCGGCAGCAGCAGCAGGGCGCACAACCAGGCCACCAGCATGGTCAGGTTCAGGCCCGTGTTGCGCACATAGATGCCGAGCAGGGTCCAGGTGTCGGCGCTGAACATGCCGCCCTGCGGCGACAGGTAATTGCTGTACTGGCGCAAGAAGCGTAGCTCGGGCGCCTCGCCGCTGCCGGCGGGCGGCGCGAGCACCGTTTCGAGCTTGTGGATGTCGTTGCCATGCGCGTGCAGGCAGCGCGCCAGCCAGCCGCCGACAAAACCGCCGCCGGACACGGTGGACAGGTAATCGATCCGGCCCAGCAGGCGGCAGCGCGCCAGTGCCTGCAGGGCGCCCAGCCCGAACGTGGCGCTGCGTACGCCGCCGCCCGACAGGGCCAGGCCAGTGAGCATGCCGCCGTGCGCGCGGGCGCGCAGGCGTACGCGGTCGGGCGGCACGCCGGCGTCGAGTGCCTCGCTGCTGGCGGGCCGCAGCAGATCGAGTTCGTCGCGCAGCACTTCGCCGAACAGCAGGCCGGCATCGAGGTCCAGGCAGCGCAGGGTGTCGGCATCGATGGCATTGGACGGCGCCAGGCCGTGGCGGCGGCGCAGCAGCGCGAACGCATCGTGCAGTTCGCTGATCGTGCCGGGGTTGGGAGGCGGCTGGCAACCGGCGGCAGCCAGCTTGCGGCGCAGGTCGTCGACCTGCGATGGCGTCAGGTGGGACAGGTCACTGGGTAGCATGGGGCGCTCCGGCTGCACTGAGCGGCCGGGAAGGGTGGCCGCCCGGTCAGTTCAGCACGGTTCATGCGCGTGCGCTACCAGCACCGTCAATGGGACGCCTCAAGGCATCCCTGCAACGCCCCGGCCGCTGGCGTCAGGTCTTGTCGGTCTTGCTGCGGCCGTTGCGCCGGGCACGCGCGGCGGGTTCTTCCGATGGCGCATCAGGCGCAGCGGGGGGCACGTCGGCGGCATTGGCGTCATCGGCAGCCGCCGCGCCCTCGGCCGGTATGGTGCTGGCCACGGCGTGACGGAACTGGTCCTGCAACAGGTTCCACCACGCCACGGCAGCCGGCATGGCGGCGCCCGCAGCATCGGGTGCGGCCTGCGCGGCGTCTGGCGCTGGTGGCGGTGGCGGCGTTGGTGTTGGCGGCGTCGGGGCCGGCGGCGTGGCCGTCTGCGCCATCTGGGCGAAGAACTGCGCGAATGGCGCAACCGACGACTCGCCAACCTTCGTCTGGCCCATGGCCTGGGCCATGCTGTCGCCCATCGCCTTGAGCGTGGCCAGCGTGCCGCGCTGGATTTCCAGGGCCTGGATCGTACCGTGCAGCATGTTCTGGTTGAGGGTGAGCCAGGCCTCGACTGCCTTCAGGTCGGCGATCTTCTTGTCGAGGTCTTCCACCGACATGCCCGCGCCGGGCAGCGGCGGCATGCCCGGCATGGTGCCGGGGATCTGCATGCCGCCCCACAGGTTCTTGACGAATTCGAGGGTGTCGGTCATTCCTGGCATGGGCGGCTTGAGCATGTGGCGTCTCCTGTGGTGGTGCGGCTAGCGTAGCAGATAACGCCGGGGCAGACCACGCCCCGCGCACCACGGCAGATTACTGCGCTGTCGCGCCGGACTGCTTGACGATCTTGCCCCACTTGACCGTCTCGCTGGCGATGAAGGCCGCAAACTGGGCCGGCGTCTCGCCGGCTGGTTCGGCGCCTTGCTCCAGCAGCTTTTTCTTGACGTCCGGGTCGGCCAGCGCCTTGAGGATCGACGCGTTCAGCCTGGCCACGACAGGGGCCGGCGTCCTGGCCGGTGCCAGCAGGCCGAACCACGATGTGGCTTCGTAGCCAGGCACGCCGGCTTCGGCGATCGTCGGCACGTCGGGCAGCGCCGGCGAGCGCTGCGCCGTGGTGACGGCCAGGGGGCGCAGCTTGCCGGCTTTGACGTGGCTGATCGCCGACGGCATATTGTCGAACATGATCGCGATGTGGTTGCCCAGCAGGTCATTGACGGCCGGCGCGCTGCCCTTGTAGGCCACGTGCTGGATGTCGACCCCGGCCATCTGCTTGAACAATTCGCCGGACAGGTGGATTGACGTGCCGCTGCCCGACGAGCCGAACGTGACCTTGCCGGGATTGGCCTTGGCATATGCCATCAGCTCCTTGACGGTCTTGAATGGCTGCGCCGGATTGGCCACCAGCAGGTTCGGCACCAGCGCCACGCGCGTGAGCGGTGCGAAGTCCTTGATCGGGTCGAACCCCAGTTTCGGGTACAGGCTCTCGTTGATGGCGTGGGTGCCGACCGTGCCCATGAGGATCGTGTAGCCGTCGGGCGCGGCGCGCGCCACGAGCTGGGTGCCGATATTGCCGCCTGCGCCGGCGCGGTTGTCGATGATGACCGGCTGGCCAAGATCCTTGCTGATGAATTGCCCCAGCACGCGTGCCAGGATGTCGGTCGTGCCGCCGGCCGAGAACGGGACGATGATCGTGATGGCCTTGGTGGGGAAGGCCTGGGCCTGCGCCGCCAGCGGCGTCAGGGCCAGCAGGCCGAGGGCCGACGCAGCGGCGAGGGTGAGGGTACGGCGGGTCGACAAAAAGGTGCGTGACATGATGTGTCTCCAATAAGGACAACGGATGCGGCGAAATGGACCGGGCACGCGCGCGGACGGTAGCCAGGCCTTGTTGCAGATCGAATCAGACCGGGGCCACGCCCAGCGTGGTGCCGCCACACACGTACAGCACCTGGCCAGTGACGAAACCGTTGTCGGGCGACAGGAAAAAGGCGGCGGCGCGCGCGACATCGGCCGGCGTGCCCAGGCGACCCACCACGATGCTGTCGATGATGCGCCGGGTCTGCGGCGCGCCGTCGGGATTGCTGTTGTGGAAGAGTTCGGTCGCGATCGGGCCCGGCGCCACGGCATTGACGGTGATGCCGTCGCCGCCCAGTTCGAGCGCCAGCGTGCGCGTCAGGCCGATCAGGCCGGCCTTGGTGGTGGCGTACACGATGCGCTCGGCCTTGCCCAGCGCTGCGCGCGAGGCGATGTTGACGATGCGGCCGTGTCCCGATGCGCGCAGCGCCGGCAGGAAGGCCTGGACCAGAAGGATGGCGGCTTTCAGATGCAGGTCCACGACATGGTCGAGATCCTCCATCGTGGCCGTGTCGATGGTGCCGGGACGGGTGGCGCCCGCATTGTTGACCAGCGCCGTCACGTTGTGGGCGGCCGCGATCTGCTGCGCGATCATGCGGGTCTCGTTCTGGCGCGTCAGATCGGCCTGGAACGACACGAGCCGGTCATGCCGCCAGTCGGGCTGGCGGTAGTCGAGATTGACGACCGTGCGGCCTTGCTCGATCAGCGATTCGCAGATGGCCCGGCCAATGCCGGCGCTGCCGCCGGTGACCAGGGTCACGTCTTGTCGATGCATTTTGTCTCCTTGTATTTTTATAGGAAAGCGCCTGGCGTCGGGCGCCGGCTGCTTGACAAACCAGGGTAGGGCGGGCTTCTCCTTCTTGGTCAGACGTGTTGGGTAATGAGAGGGAGGTCGTCAGCGCGCGCCTGCGTCGCATCCGTCAAGGCCAGCCCGGTGATGTGTTCGAGTTCGGCAAACGAGAGGCCGTCGACGATGTCACGCACCGCCAGGCCAGCAGGCGTCACATCGAGCACGGCCAGGTCGGTATAGATGCGGCTCACGCACGCCAGGCCCGTGAGTGGATAGGTGCAGCGCTCGACGATCTTGCTGGCGCCGTCGCGCGTCTGGTGCTCCATCATGACGAACACGCGCTTGGCGCCGATGGCCAGGTCCATCGCGCCGCCCACGGCGGGAATCGCGTCCGGCGCGCCGGTATGCCAGTTGGCCAGGTCGCCCTGCACGGACACCTGGAACGCGCCGAGCACGCAGATGTCGAGGTGCCCGCCGCGCATCATCGCAAACGAATCGGCGTGGTGGAAGTAGCTGCCGCCTGCCAGCAGCGTCACCGGTTGCTTGCCGGCGTTGATCAGGTCTTCGTCTTCGTCGCCGGGGGCGGGCGGCGGGCCCATGCCGAGCAGGCCGTTTTCGCTGTGCAAAAAGATCTCGCGGTCCGGGGGCAGGTGCGCGCCGACCAGCGTCGGCAGGCCGATCCCCAGGTTCACGTAAGCACCTTCAGGAATGTCGCGCGCGACGCGCGCGGCGATCTGGTCGCGGGTCAAGCGTTGCATGCGGCGTCTCCCTGTACGACACGCTGGACGAAAATGCCCGGTGTGACGATGGCTTCCGGATCGAGTTCGCCCAGTGCGACCACGCGGGTGACCTGGGCGATCGTGCAGCGCGCGGCCATCGCCATGATCGGGCCGAAGTTGCGCGCGGTCTTGCGGTACACCAGGTTGCCCCAGCGGTCGCCGTGGAAGGCCTTGATCAGTGCAAAGTCGGCGTGGATCGGTGATTCGAGCACATAGTGGCGGCCGTCGATGAGGCGCGTTTCCTTGCCGGCCGCCAGATCGGTGCCGTAGCCGGTGGGCGAAAAAAAGCCGCCGATGCCGGCGCCGGCGGCGCGGATGCGCTCGGCCAGATTGCCCTGGGGCGTGAGTTCGAGTTCGATCTCGCCAGCCCGGTACAGCGCGTCGAACACGTGCGAATCGGCCTGGCGCGGGAACGAGCAGATGATCTTGCGTACGCGGCGCGCCTTGAGCAGCGCCGCCAGGCCCGTGTCGCCGTTGCCGGCGTTGTTGTTGACGATGACGAGGTCGCGCGCGCCTTGTGCGATCAGCGCGTCGATCAGGGCGGCCGGCATGCCGGCAGTGCCGAAGCCACCGATCAGGATGGTCGCGCCATCGGGGATGTCGGCCACCGCCGCGGCCACCGACGGGGAAATCTTGTCGATCATGGTGCAGGTCCTTTCCAGCGCAACGCGCATTGACACTGTTCGATAATCGCCCTAATGTCTGATCACTGAACAGATGAATCGAGTGTAGGAGTGTGCCGGCCCGCGGCGCAAGACAGCTCGATGGAATGTGTTCGATTGCCGAACGGTTTATCACGTCATTGCCAAGGAGCACCATGAGTACGCCACACGAGACTGAGCCAGCTGCGGACCCCATCGCCAGCGACCCGAATTTCATGCTGTCTCTGGCGCGCGGGCTGGCGGTGCTGCAGGCGTTCAGCGACCAGCGCCGCAGCCTGACGATTGCCCAGATCAGCCACCGCACGGCGATTCCGCGCGCGTCGGTGCGGCGCTGCCTGCACACGCTGATCGCGCTGGGTTATGCCAGCGCAGACGGCAACCAGTTCTCGCTCAAGCCGAAGGTGCTGTCGCTCGGTTACTCGTACCTGTCGTCGACGCCGCTCACGGTCTCGGCTCACCCTTACCTGAACCAGGTCAGTCGCAGCCTGAACGAATCGTGCTCGCTCGGCGTGCTGCAGGACGACGAAGTGCTGTACGTGGGGCGCTCGGCCGCCTCGCGCATCATGTCGGTGTCGCTGACGACCGGCAGCCGCCTGCCGGCGTACTGCACGGCGCTGGGCCGCATGCTGCTGGCGCACCTGCCGGCGCCAGAGCTGGACGACTACCTGGCGCGCGTGCCGCTCAAGGCCATGACCGAGCGCACGGTGGTCAATCCCGAGCGGCTCAGGGCCATCCTGGCGGATGTGCGCACCGCGGGCTACGTGCTGGTCGAAGAAGAGCTGGAGGTCGGCCTGCGCTCGATCTCGGTCCCGGTGCGCGGCGCATCGGGCAATGTGCTGGCGGCGCTGAACATCGGCGCGCACGCGGCGCGGGTGTCGCGGCGCAAGATGGAAGAAGAGTTCCTGCCGGTCCTGCGCGCGAGCGCGCAAGAGCTGTCGATCCTGTTGCCCTGATCCCGCCACGCGTGTCCATTCCGGCACCCGCGCTACACTAGCGTCATGCCATCCGCACCGATTCTTCTTCCCCGTCGCCGCCGGCTGCTGCCCGTGGTGCTGGTCGTGCTGCTGCACTGGATCGTCCTGACCGAGCTGCAGCACGTCAGCCCGGTCCTGCCGCCGGCGGCCACGCCAGGTGGCGCGCCCGTGACGCTGGTGGCCCAACTGCTGCCCGCTGCTGCGCCAGAGCCTGCACCCGAACCGGTGCCGGTGCCCGAGGCCAGTCCGCCGCCATTGCCCCGCGTGCCGCCGGTGCCGGTGGAGATTGCGGTGCCCGACCGGCCAGGGGACATCACGCCGGTGACCGATACGGCGCCTTCCGGGACCGGTGCGGGCACAGCGCCGGCCACGCCGGCAGCCGAGTCCACGCCCGCGGCGCCAGCCCCACAGGCGCCGCCAGCATCCGCGCCGGCGGCGGCGCCGCCGCCACCGCCGCCACCGGCAGCACCGGAAGCACGCCGCTACGTCGTCGACATGCCGCCGCCGGCGAAGATCACGCTCGACGTCGCGCGCACCGACGCCGATGGCACCGAGTGGTCGGGCGAGGCGCTGCTGGCCTGGCAACTGAACGCGGACAGCTACCGCATCCAGATCGAGGCCGGCATCCGCGTCGTGTTCGCACGGGTCAATCTGGTGGTGTTGAAAAGCGAGGGGGCGGTGGCCGCAACGGGTTTTGCGCCGATCACGATGACCGAGAAGCGGCGTGGCCGCGCCATGACGGCCACCCATTTTAACTGGGGCAAGGGCGTGATCACGTTTTCGGCATCGGAAGCGACGCACCAATTGCCTGCTGGCGCCCAGGACAAGGCCAGCATCCCGCTGCAACTGGCGGCGATCGCGCGTGGCGACCCGAAGCAGCTCACCGGCGCCATCGACATTTTCGTTGGCGAAGACCGCGACGCGGTCATCTACCGCTTCACGGTGGTGGGGCAGGAAGCGATCGACACCAAACTCGGCACACTGCAAACCTGGCACCTGACGCGTCCGCCGCAGCCGGGCTCGTACAAGTCGCGCCTGGACATCTGGCTGGCCCCGGCACATGGCTGGTATCCGGTGCGGATTCGCAATACCGAGCCCAACGGAGCAGTAACCACGCAAACAGTGAATAATATCGTCTTGGACCATTCAGGATCTTGATATGCCTATGAACAACATTCGACACATCGGTGCAGCCCTGGCGCTGACCTTCGCACTGGGTGGCGCGTCCGCCCAGCCCGCCCATCAGGCCGTCAAGCGCGCGTTCGAATTGCCGCCATCGGCCGATCTGGCCTACGACCTGGCCGCGCGCCAGAAGGGCCTGGCCTTGAAAGGCGACGCCACCGTCAGCTGGCGCGCCGGGGACGGCAAGTACGACGTGCGCTTCGAATCACGCGTGGCAATCCTGGGCACGCTGCTCGACAACCGCAGCCAGGGCGTCATCGATGCCTACGGTCTGGCGCCAACCGAGTTTTCCGAGAAGCGCATGCGCAAAGACCCCACCTCGATCACCTTCGACCGTGGCGACAAGACGATGCGTTTCTCGGAAGGCGAAAAGACCTATCCGCTCAAGGGCGGGGAGCAGGACCGCGTGTCGGTCACCTGGCAACTGGCCGCCGTGGCGCGCGCTGCCGGCGACAAGTTCAAGCCGGGCACCGAGTGGCCGTTCTTCGTGGCAGGGCGCAGCAGCGCCGAGACCTGGACCTTCAAGGTCGTGCGCAACGAAAAAGTAAAAACGGGCCTGGGCGAAGTCGACGCGATTCTGGTCACGCGCGCAGCGCTGAAAGGCAGCCGCGACCAGAGCGTGGACGTCTGGCTGGCGCCGGCGCACGAGTACTACCCGGTCAAGATCCGCTTTACCGAAGGCGACAAGGAAACCATCGAGCAGACGCTCAAGAGCGTGACCAAGTCGTAAGTCTGACATGCGCGGCAGCGGTGTTGCAGAGGCTGCCCCAGCGGGCAGCCATTCCGGAATTGCCCAGTCTTAACTGTTATACTGACGCCCCCGCGAAGCTGGCCGGGTCTGTGGTAACAAATGCAATGCAGACCCGTCTCGGCCGCGCACGAGACTGGTTATTAACAAAATGATCGACCCCCAAGCCGGCGCGGCGCACGCTGCCGACGCCTCGACGACAGCGCAGGAACTTGATCCGCTGCAGGTACACTTTCAGGATGGCATTGCTCCGGACGAAATCGAGCAAGTCTTCCACCTCAAGCGTGCCCAGCCAATGCTGTCGGCCTTCACGGCCCTGTTCCACGGCACGCAGGACGGTGTGCTGGTGCGTCTGCTCGTCCTGCGCGAACTGGCTGGCGATGCGTCCACATCGGCCTTCTCGCGCGCCGACATCAACCAGAAGCTGGCCTATCTCGTTCCCGAAAGCCTGGAAACGGTGCTCAATCGCCTGCGCGGCCACGGCCTGCTGGCCTGGGATGCCCCGGCCGCCGTCTACCGCATCACGCCGCTGGCGCGCAATGTGCTCTCTGCGCTGGAAACCCTGCTCGCGCTGGGCAAGCCCGAAGGCGACGAAGCCGAGATGGGCTTTTTGCTGTCGCAGGTGGCTGGCGCCCAGGCCGTGGGCGGCGTCACGGTCGACCAGCTGAAACACCTGCTGGGCCGTCTGGTCGAACTGACCGAGGAATTTCGCGATGCGATCGCGTCCGGCTCCGAGTTTCGCCTGCGTACCTCGCAGGCAAAGTGGCACATGGCCTGCGACTGGGTCGAGAAGGGCTCGGTCATCCTGCGCGCGATCACGTCCGACGAACGGGCCGACGCCGCCACGCACCGCGCGGCGCAGGCAATCGGCCGCGCCCAGAGCGCATTGCTGAACATGCAGGGCATGTTCTCGCGCGCGCTGAACCAGATCGAACGCCAGCGCGTGCACCTGGGCCAGTCGGGCCTGTCGACCACCGACGTGAAGCGCTGGCTGCTGGCGCACGACGACCTGGCCAGCCTGGCCGCCGGCGCGATCGACCGCCCGGTCACGCCGCTGTTCGGCACCCCGGCCGAGATGATCGACGTGGCCGAAACCGAACTGCTGGCCGAGCGCATCATCTCGACCGGCCCGAAAGGCCTGCCGAGCGGCCAGGATGCGCCGCTGACGGTCAACGACAATCCGGCCATGCAGCTCGAGCTGAACGACTGGATCAACAAGCTGGCCGACTTTGCCAACCTGGGCAACTTCCCCGAATTTTCGAGTGTCGGCCCGCGCCGCGTGCAGCTGCATGAGTCGCTGCTGCCGGCCACGTTCGCGCTGGCCTCGTACCGCGCCTCGCTACTGCCGCTCCTGGGCGACGCGTCCGAAGCAAGCCTGCAGGGCGCGACGGCCGAACTGGCGCGCCTGCCGCTGACGTTCGTCTCGCTCGACGAGATGGTCCAGCTGAACGACCCGGAAGTGGCGGCCATGTCGGTCGCGACCCTTTCACTGAATGCCGATCCCACTCCTGATGGACAGCCTGCCCCATGAATGACGATGCACAAATCCTGATCGCGCGCCTGCTGACGCACCAGACCCTGCGCCGCGACGACAAGATGGTCAAGCGCGCGCTGTCGGACGACCAGTTCCGCGCCGAAGTCGACAAGCGCCTGCTCGAATCGGGCCTGAAGCTGCTCGATAACGTGTATGCCGACCACGTCACCGTGGCCCTGCACCGCAACGTCGAGCCGAAGATCTTCGGGGCCAAGGACATCTGGCAGAACAATAACTTCGGCCTGACGCGCGATGGCGTGGCCTTGCTCGTCGTGCTGTGGGCGCAGATCATCCTGCCCAAGCGCGAGCGCCAGGAAACCCATACGACGATCGACGACGACCAGAACGACATGTTCGAAAAGGAGTTGTCGATCCCGCGCGCCGAAGACACGTCGATCGGCATTTCGTACACGGCGCTGCTGTCGGACTTCGGCGACAAGCTGGGCAAGAAGACGCGCATGGACATGAACCTGGGCGTGCTGTCGAAACTGGGCTTCATCGAGCGCCGCGGCGACGTGATCCTGGAAGGCCCGCTGCTCGACCTGATGATGGACACCGACGTGCTCAAGGAACGCATCATCAACGGCGCGCTGTCCGAAGTCTTCAAGCGCGCGCCACTGGCAGCCGCACCGCGCCGCGTGGCCCCGGTCGACGCCGACGCCGCCAACGATGCCCTGGCGCCCGACGGCGCCCTTGATGTTCCTGATACCCCGAATTGAGATAGCCGATGTTCCACATTAAATCACTCGAACTGGTCCACTGGGATTACTGGCAGCGGATCAAGAACATCCCGCTCGACGCCAAGATCATCACGATCGCCGGCCAGAACGGCTCGGGCAAGACCACGCTGCTGGATGCGATGCGCACGCTGTTCGGGCTCGATTGCTCGATGGGCCGCACGTACAAACACTATGCGCGCCACTCGGGCCAGCAAAGCGCCTGGCTGCGCGCCGTCGTCGACAACAAGCCGGTAGGCCGCCAGTTGTCGAACCGGCCGTTTCGTCATTCGGGCTTTTTCGCCGACGATGAAGTCACGCTCTTTTGCCAGGTGCAGAAGAACGGCGGCGACTGGAAGCGCCAGTACCTGATGCGGCCCGGGAACGTCGAGATCGAGGAAGTGACCGAAGCCACCGACTGGCTGGGCGTGGAAAACTACCGCAAGCGCCTGGCCTCGGCCGGCCTGTCGCCGGCGATGTCGAAAGTGCTGGCGCTGGAGCAGGGCGAAACCGACAAGCTGTGCGAATACGCGCCGCGCCAGTTGCTCGACCTGGTGTTCCAGGTGTTTGGCGACAAGGAAGTGCTGGACGCCTACGACGAAGCCAAGCGCCACCAGCGCGATACCGAGACCGAGCTGAAACGCTTCGAGGCCGAACTGGAAGCCTCGCGCACGAACCTCGAAGGCTTGCGCCTGCGCGTGGCCAACCACCATCAGTGGTCCGATCTGCACGCAGAAAAGCGCGAGCTGCATGAAGAAGTGCTGCCGGCTCTGCAGTACCACGAAGCGCGCGAGAAAGCGCTTTTGGTCTCGCGCACGCTGCGCGAAGCGAAAAAGCCCCTGGTGCAGGCCGACGGCCAACTGGCCGAGAAACGCAGCCAGCTGGCCAGCCAGCAGCGCGCGCTGACCGAAGCGCAAAAGCAGGAAACGCAGCTCGAGCAGGAGGGCGGCGAACTGGCCAAACGCCTGACCGAAGTGAACACGCGCCTGAAACCGCTGGAAAGCCTGCTGGAACAGCGCGACCGCCTGCAAAAGCTGTCGGCGGACGCGGGCGCCGACATCGCCGAAGTGGGCAAGCAGTTGGGTGAAAAAGAAGCCGAGCTGGCGCGCCAGAAGAGCGCGCGCGAGGCCGTGTCGACGAAGATCGCGGGCGAGCTGGCGACGATCTCCCAGTTGCAGGGCAAGAGCGCAATGCCCGAGCCTGAAGCGCAGCGCCTGATGCGCCGCGCGCTGCGCGACGAAGGCATCGCGCACGCCATGCTGTCGGACATCGTCGAAGTGACCGATCCAAAATGGCAGGGCGCGGTCGAAGGTGTGCTCGGTGGTTACGCCTCGGTCGTGCTGCTCGAAAAAGCGTCGGATGCCGCCAACGCCTACCGCCTGGCCGAGAAGGAGCGCTATCGCCACTTCATCGTGCCCGATTGCGTAACGGCGCCGGTCGTCAAGGATGACAGCCTGCTGTCGGTGGTGAGTTTCTCTGGCAAAGCGCCGGGCTGGCTGATCGACCAGCTGGAGCGCATCGTGCGGGTTGACTCGGTCGACGACGGCTTTAAGAGCCGCTCGGATGAGTGGATCACGCCGGACGCCTACCACCGCGAACGCCGCGGTGGTCGCTCGCTGTTTGTAGAAGCATCGCGTTATCGCTTTGGCGCAGCCGGCAAGACGCAGCGCCTGGAAGCAATCCAGAAATCGCTGCCGGCGCTGGAACAGAAGGAAGACGCGCTGACGCTGGCGATCTCGAAGCTGGCCGCCGAAGTGGGCGGCCTGAAGGCGCGCATCGCCGGCGTGGACGCGGCCAAGGAACTGTCGGCGCGCCAGGAAGAATTCGAGGAAGCCGCGCGCGCACTGGCGCCGCTCAAGGCCGAGCGGATGGAAGTGGGCGCGCGCCTGGGCGAGCTGCAAACCCTGAGCAAGAACGCGACTGTCGCACGCACCCGCGCCGATACCGTGTGGCAGAACGCGCGCATGGCGCTGTCGGAAGCCGAGGCAGGCATGCGCCTGAACCATCGCCGCCAGATCGACCAGCGCACCGAGCACGCCAAAGCACTGCTGGAATTGCGCCGCAGCTGGCGCGCCGTGCCGGGCGCCTGGAAGAATCCGAACTGGCGCGGCGACCTGGTGGCCAAGCACCAGAATGCGCACCAGGTCAATCTGCGCCTGGGGTCCCTTGAAGGCTCGCTGGCGCGCGACGACTGGGAACTCGACCCGACCGTGGTCGATCAGTACGCGCGCCTGCATGACCAGCTCGAAAGCCGCCAGACGGAGACCGAAGAGCGCCGCTACCAGAACAACCGCGCGATCGAAGCGACCGGCAATGCGCGCGGCGCCTACATCGAGCGCCTGCGCTACACGATCAAGACCTATACCAAGAACATCCGCGAACTGGGTGGCCTGGCCGGGATCGACGTGCAGGCCGATCCGGTGCGGCTCGAGAACGACGACGTGCAACTGTCGCAGGCCGGCCTGCACGTGCGCTTCAAGTTCGACGGCAAGGACCAGATCGGGATGAACGACGGCGAAGCCTCGGGCGGCCAGCAGGTCATGAAGTCGCTGGTGCTGCTGATTGGCCTGCTCAAGTCCGAAGAAGGCTCGGGCGGCTTCGTGTTCATCGATGAACCGTTTGCCCACCTGGATATCCGCAACATCCAGCTGGTCGGCGAGTTTTTGAAGAATACCGACGCCCAGTACCTGATGACGACCCCGCTGACGCACAACACGGACGTCTACGACCCGTCGGAACTGACGCTCATCACGAGCAAGAAGAAGAAGGACCAGCAGTGGGCGCAGCCAATCTTCGTGCTGCAGCGCCGGAAGGAAGACGCGAAGGCGGCTTGATGCAAAAAGGGATCCGGTACCGGCTCCCTTTTTTTATGCCTGTTTGCGCCACGAATTGGTACGGCCAAGGATAGGCTCACGTTACGATCGCGCTTCATGCACATCACCACATCCATCAAGCCGGCCTGGCACGCATTCTGGACCCTGCGCAAGCACCACCCGGGGCCGTGGTGGATGCGCTTGGCGATCGCCAGCGGCTTGGCCACGCTGGCCTGGGCGGCACTGGGTCTGCTCGGCCTGACCGACATGCTGACCATCGAGACGCGCGATCCCGATTTCATGCGACGTCTGGTGATTGGCGTATTCCTGTTGTTCCAGTCGATCGCCTGGACGATGCTGGCGCTGGTGCGCGCCGTCGAGTGGCTGCTGTCCGCAGAACGCCTGGCCGCGCTTTCGCCGGTGCGCAACTGGCGCGGGGCCGTGGTGGTCGGCGCCATGCTGGTCGTCGGCATCATGGCCGGCAATCTGGTCGGCAGCGGCGTGCTGGCGATGGTCTACCCAGGCAGCGAATTGTCCGGTGCGTCGGTACTGCGGCGCCAGATCCGTTTTCTGCAATTTTTGCCGTTCCTGGCTGTCGTGCATGGCATCTTCTGGCGTCTGCGCCTGCAGCGCCATGCCCTGCAGGCGCAGGCGGCCGAAGCGCAGCTGCGCCTGCTGCACGGGCAGATCGAACCGCATTTCTTGTTCAACACCCTAGCCACGATCGAGTCGCTGCTGGCATACGATCCGGCGCGCGGACGTGAGATGCTCGAAGCTTTTTCCGACCACCTGCGTTCGAGCCTGTCGCAGTTGCGCGGACCAGAAGCCACGTTGGATGCCGAACTGGCGATGGTGACGACGTACCTTCGCCTGCTGCACATCCGGATGGGGCAGCGGCTCGCGTTCACGGTCGACGCCAGCATCGCAGCACGCGCCGCGCGCGTGCCGTCGTTGCTGCTGCAACCCCTGGTCGAGAACGCGGTCCGGCATGGCCTGGAACCGAAGGTCGGTGGCGGCAGCGTGTGCATCGGTGCGCGCATCGAACAGGGCCGGCTCGTGATCAGCGTGGTAGACGACGGCCTGGGTCTGGCGACGCCCTCACGCTGTGCGCGCACGGGCGCCGGTATGGCGTTGGAGAATATCCGCGCGCGCTTGCACCATCGCTACGGCGAGGGTGCCACGCTCACGCTCGAGGCCAGCGCCGGCAGCGGTGGCACCAGGGCGACGCTCGACCTGCCGTATCATTCCACACCATGACCACCGCCCTGATCGCCGACGACGAACCACATCTGGCCCGCCACCTGGCCGCAAGCCTGCAACAGCTCTGGCCAGAACTCGAGATCGTCCACGTGGCAGAAGACGGCATCGACGCCGCCGCCGCCATCGCCAGATTCATGCCGGATCTGGCGTTCCTCGACATCCAGATGCCGGGCCTGTCCGGGCTTGAAGTCGCGCAGGGGATCGAGGGCGCCACACGCGTGATCTTCATTACCGCGCACGACGAGCACGCGCTCGAGGCCTTCGAGCACGCGGCGCTGGACTACCTGCTCAAGCCCCTGCGCCTCGAACGCCTGCAACGCACGCTCGCGCGCGTTCGGACAATGTTGCAGGCACCGCCGGTGCCCGAGACCACCGCGCTGGCGAGCGTACTGGAGCAATTGATGCGCACGAAAACGGGGGAGGGTGAACGCCTGCACTATGTGCGCGCCGCCAAGGGCGGGTTGGTCCACAACGTGCCGGTGGGCGATGTGCTGTTCTTCCAGGCCGATGACAAATACACGGTCGTGCGCACGGCAGGCGATGAATACCTGATCCGGGCACCGATCGCCGAGCTGGCTTCGCGCCTGGACCCGGCGCATTTCCGGCAAGTGCACCGCGCCACCATCGTCAACCTGGCCCATCTCGATGGCACCCGGCGCGACGAGGCCAGCCGCCTGTTCCTGCGCATGCGGGGCCATGCGGTCGAGCTGCCGGTGAGCCGCGCCTACGTGGCCCTGTTCCAGGCGATGTAGCGGCCTGCTTGCCACTCGTCGGTCCTATTGTCGATCCGTCGCGACGCAGCTGCGCAGGCATTCTCGTGCTGGCACTCTGGCGCCATTGACCACGAGGAGCCCCTGATGAAAACCCTGTTCGTTTCCCTGTCCCTGCTGTGCGCGATCGCTGGCGCCGATGCCGCGGCAGCCGCCGCCAAGCCTGTTTCCGCGCCCCCGATGGTCACGGTCCCGACCGGCCAGTTCACGATGGGCAGCACCGAACCGCGCATCGGCGACGGCAGCCACAATCCGGCCGAACAGCCGCCGCACCTGGTGCGCATCCAGTCGTTCCGCCTGGCCCGTTACGAAACCACGGTTGGCCAGTTCCGTCAGTTTGTCACGGCGACCGGTTACCGGACGCAGGACGGGTGCTGGCAGTTCGACCGTGCCGACGGGATGGCACGCAAGGACGTCAAGTGGGATACGCCTGCCCATGCGCCGGGCGAGTTCCACCCGGTGCTGTGCGTGACCTGGGACGATGCGAATGCGTATGCCGCCTGGCTCTCGGATCAGACCGGGCGGCGCTTTCGACTGCCGAGCGAAGCGGAATGGGAGTACGCCGCGCGCGGCGGCACGACCACGCGTTACCCGTCCGGCGACGATGCCGACGGCCTGTGCACCTATGCGAACATGAAGGACCGGCGCTTCAAGGCTGCGCTCAAGCAGGATTATGGCCTGGACATGCTGGCCACCGATTGCGACGACGGCGCTGCCTTTACGACGGTGGTCGGCATGTATCCGGCCAATGCCTTCGGCCTGTACGACATGATCGGCAATGTGGCGGAATGGGTGGCCGACTGCGAGCACCCGGATTACCAGGGCGCGCCCACTGACGGCACGGTCTGGCGTGGCGCTTGTGAGAAAGAAAATGACTATTTCATCACGCGCGGCGGCAGTTATGCGTCGGCGCGGGCGGTGTTGCGCAGCGCTGCGCGGGGCCATGGCGGCCGAACCAATGCCAGCAGCCTGGGCGAAGGGTTCCGTATTGCGGAGGATATCGGGGCGTGTGATGAAAAGTGCGCGGCGAACGACGCCGACTTCGACGCCGCACTGGCGCTGGCCCAGAAGGCCGAGCGTGACAGGCGCCTGAAGTAGTACGCGTCTACAGCTGCGTCTATAGCTGACTCTCGCGCTTGGCCCGCCGGCGCCAGCGCAGCAGCCCGACCGAATAACAGGCGAAGTAGCCACTGGTCAGACCCACGCACAGCATGGTCAGCGGGCTGTCGCTCAACTGGGGCGTGGGCAAGCCCTTGCCCTGGTTGGCGTAGATCTCGACGCCGATGTACAGGATGCGCGCCACCAGGATCATCGCCATCACCAGGCCCAGGCGGGCGTTCGGCGTGAAGAAGTAACCTTCGGGCGTGTCCTCGAAGCGCGACAGCTTCAGGCCCCACACGCCATAGCCGATACCGCCGACGGCGCCCACCAGTAGCGCCGCCAGGTTGTACGGACTGGCCAATAGCTGCGCCGCCGGCACCAGGATCATCGCGCCAAACACCAGGATGCCCGTGTAATGGCGCTGGTAGATCGAGCGCTGGCGCAGCATCTGCTTCTTGATGCGCGCGTAGATGCGCCAGACCAGCAGCGGGGTCAGGACGAGCAGGGCCAGGGTGGTGATCGAAAGTTCCATGGGGACGGTCAGCAGGCGGTGTTCGGAAAGACCGCATTGTAGCCCACTGCCGGCGCGCGCCGCGCCGCAGGAGCGCATGCTAAGGTGGGCCAATCAGCCAACCCGTGAGGACCGCATCATGCAAGCAGCCCATACCGCGCCATCAGCGCCGCCGTTTTCCATCCACGCCCATCGCGCGCCCGATCCGGCGCCCGTCGACGATCCAATGCCCGATCCGTTCGAGGCGCCGCATCCGCATCCGCACCACCAGCCGGGCCATCTGCCGCACGATGACGAGCCGGTGCCGGATCCGAATCCCAGCTGACGCAGGTTGGCGGCCGGTGCTACCATGGAGCATTGCCGCTTTACTGTTGGACGCAATGAAACACCGACTCTTCCTGTTTGACCTCGACGACACCCTGCTCGATTTCCGGGCTTCCGAACAAGCTTCCTTCCAGCGCACGATGGCGCACCTCGATCTGCGTGAGGGCCTTGATGCCCTGTTCGCGCAGTACCAGATGACCAACGTCGCGCTGTGGCGCCTCTTTGAACAGGGCGCCGTGTCGAAGGACTTCCTGCGCATCGAACGCTTTCGCAAGACCTTCGCCGACAACGGGATCGACCTCGATCCGCACGTTGCCAGCGATGTGTACAGCGAATCCCTTGCCGATACCGTCGTGCTGGTCGATGGCGCCGTAGCGCTGTGCGAGACGCTGGCCGGGATCGGCGAAGTGGGCATCATCACCAACGGCGCGCACGCGATCCAGCACCGGCGCATTGCCAGCTCGGGCCTCGCCCCGTCGCTGTCGTTCGTCGCGACGTCCGAAGCCTGCGGCTTTGCCAAGCCGGACACCCGCTTCTTCGAATACACCAGCAAGATGGCGCGCACCTTCACCAAGCCCGATACGGTGATCGTGGGCGACCGCCTGGACGCCGACATCCTTGGCGCGAACCACTTCGGCATCGACAGCGTCTGGTTCAATCCGGGCCGCCTGCTGAATGAATCGCTCGCCATTCCTACCTGCGAAGTCGACAGCCTGCACGCCGTCGACGCCTCATTGCGCCGCCTGGCCCGCGCCTGAATTTGTGCCGACGTCGGCGTCGGCGCCGGTGGCGCTGAAGGCTGCGCCGGACACCCGGTTGCGGCCTGCGGCCTTGGCCTGGTAGAGCTGCATGTCCGCGCGCACGACCAGGTCGGCGGTGCTCAATGACTCCTTGCCGCCAGGCTCGAAGGAGGCCACGCCGAGACTGGCCGTAACGTTCTCGAAGGGCGATTGGGCGTGCACGATGGAGAGGCCAAGAATGTCCTGGCGCATGCGTTCCGCAACGGCCAGCGCGCCCTGCAGATCGGTCGCCGGCAGGATGATGGCGAATTCTTCGCCGCCGTAGCGGGCGGGCAGGTCGCCGGTGCGATTCAGGCTGGCGGCCAGCACGCCGCCCACACCCTGCAGACAGGCATCACCGGCTGGATGGCCGTAATGGTCGTTGTACTTCTTGAAGTAATCGATGTCGAGCAGGATCAGCGCCAGCGGCGCATTGCTGCGCTGCGCGCGGCGCCATTCATGGTCGAGCATGTCATCGAAGCGGCGCCGGTTGGCCAGTTGCGTGAGCTTGTCGGTGTGCGCCAGTTCGTGCAGCCCCTGGTTGTCGCGCTGCAGGTCTTCGGAATAGGCGCGCAAGGTCTGGTCGAGCCGGTCGCGGATCGCAATCTGCCGCACCAGCTTGCGCCCGAACAGCGTGAACAGCGCCGCGATCAGCAGCGTGACCGCGCCGATCAGAAGGCTCGAGCGCTTCCAGTCGCCCAGCAGCTCGTCCTTGGTCTGGCCGACGGCGATCACGAATGGAAAGCGGTCGACCCGGCGATAGCTGTACAGGCGCTCGATCTTGTCGATCGAGGCAGTCAGGAATTCGGCGCCGGCCGACTTGTTGCGGATCGCCTGGAACACCGCGCCATGCGACAGGTTGGTGCCGATGATCTTCTCGTCGAACGGGCGCCGGTAGACCACCGTGCCGTCGTCCAGCGCCAGCAGCACCGTGCCGGTGCGGCCAACATCGAGGTCGTCGTAGATCTGTTCGAAAAAGTTGACCTTCAGCGTGACCAGCACGACGCCGGCAAAGCTGCCGTCAGCACGGTCGATGCGGCGCGACACCGGCAATATCCAGATGCCGCTCGAGCGGCTGCGCACCGGATGGGCCACGTGGATGCCACGCCCAGGATGCTCGCGGTGGTACTGAAAATACGCGCGGTCGGCATTGTTGGCCACGAACGGCTGGTCCAGCGACGTGGCCAGCCAGGCGCCATCTTCGCCATACACGAAGATGCCGTGCAGCTCGGGTGTCGTGTGGGTCAGTTCGACCAGGTGCGCCTGCAACCGCGCCAGCGCCGCGGGGCGCGTGCCATCGTGTTCGACGCGCTCGGCGACGTTGGCCAGCGCCATGCTCGTGGTCTTCATGGCCGATTCGACCTGGGCCCCGACCATGCGCGCGACATTGCTGGTCGCGACCGTGGTCTGCACGATCTGCGCCTCGCGCGTCGTCTCGATGAACCACGCGGCAAAGGCCACCAGCAGGATGCAGGCCAGTACCGTCGCGGCGACCACGAAGCGCACCACGGGCCTGCGCTTGCTGGACAAGCGCAGAAAATCGAGGGCCGGATTGTCGTTGGATGGTGTCAATGCGCCTGCGCTCCATGGAATGGGACTGGGGGTTGCACGTCCCCCTGCATGATGCATGCTCTCCCGAACGTATTGTGCCACCGGCGTCGATGGTATGGCGCAAGCCGCCGTGCCTGGCCGGCCGGTGCATTCATGAGGGAGCGTCATATGCCCCATGAGCGAATCGGCCTTACTCTCGCGCGCCAGCAAGGCTATAGTGAGTGCTGGTAGATTCACCCAGTGCCGCCGCGCCACGGCACGATCCTGTGACCCTGCGGCCCTGCGGCCATCCCGCGATTTCAAGTAAACAAGCAAGACCACCACAAGGATTCTCATGACTGTCAAAGCCTATGGCGCCTACGCGCCCGACCAAGCCCTCGAATCGATGGACATCACGCGCCGCGCACCTGGCGCGCACGACGTGCAGATCGCGATCGATTTCTGCGGCGTCTGCCACTCCGACCTGCACACCGTGCGCGGCGAATGGGCGGGCTCGCAGTTTCCCTGCGTGCCGGGCCACGAAATCGTTGGCCGCGTGTCGGCCATCGGCGCCCACGTCACGCAGCACAAGGTCGGTGACCTGGTCGGTGTCGGCTGCATGGTCGACTCGTGCAAGGCGTGCGCCGATTGCGGCGAAGGCCTGGAAAACTACTGCGACAATATGGTCGGCACCTATAACGGGCCAACCCCGGATGCACCGGGCCACACGCTGGGCGGCTACTCCGAGCAGATCGTCGTGCACGAGCGCTTCGTGTTGCGCGTGACGCATCCGCAAGAGCAGCTGGCCGCCGTGGCGCCGCTGCTGTGCGCCGGCATCACCGTCTGGTCGCCGCTGCGCCACTGGAACGCCGGTCCTGGCAAGAAGGTCGGCATCGTCGGCATCGGTGGCCTGGGCCACATGGGCATCAAGCTGGCCCACGCCATGGGCGCGCATGTCGTGGCCTTCACGACGTCGGCCTCCAAGCGCGACGATGCGCTGGCGCTGGGCGCCGATGAAGTCGTGATCTCGAAGGATGCCGACGCCATGGCGGCGCAGGCCAAGACCCTCGACCTGATCATCAACACGGTCGCTGCGCCGCACGACCTGGACGCGTTCCTGCAGATACTCAAGCGCGACGGCACCATGGTGCTGGTCGGTGCGCCGGATTCGCCACACCCGTCGCCGCAGGTGTTCAGCCTGATCATGAAGCGCCGCGCTATCGCCGGCTCGATGATCGGCGGGATTCCTGAAACCCAGGAAATGCTCGATTTCTGCGCCGAACACGGCATCGTGTCGGACATCGAGATGATCCGCGCCGACGAGATCAACGGCGCCTACGAGCGCATGCTCAAGGGTGATGTGAAGTACCGCTTCGTGATCGACAGCGCCACGCTGGCGGCGTAGGGTGGACGCGGCCGGCGAGGCGGCTCTGCCGTCCACGCGGTGATCGGCGTCGTGTTCGTGCCGGATAATCTTGCGGCCAACCATCGACGCGTGGACGGAGTACCCGTCCACCCTACGCCTGCTGCCTTGCAGCAGGCCGTTTTTCCCCTTCTGCATAACCAATGAATCCAACCATTTCCGTCGCTTGCGACAGCAAGCCGGCCGGGCCCGCGGCATGGGGCGCCGTGCTGGCGATGTCGCTTGCCGCCTTTGCCCTCGTCGCATCCGAATTCATGCCGGTCAGCCTGCTCACACCCCTGGCGGCCGACCTGCGCATCACCGAAGGCCAGGCCGGGCAGTCGATTGCCATTTCCGGTGCCTTCGCGCTCCTGACCAGTCTATGTCTGACGTCGGTCGTGGGCCGGCTCGACCGCAAGACGCTCCTGCTGGCGCTGACCGGCCTGATGATCGCCTCGGGCACCGTAGCCGCGTTTGCGCCGAACTATCCGCTGTTCATGGTCGGCCGCGCGCTGATCGGCGTTGCCATCGGCGGCTTCTGGTCGATGTCGGCGGCCACCGCGATGCGCCTGGTGCCTACAGCCGACGTGCCGCGCGCGCTGGCGATCCTCAATGGCGGCAATGCGCTGGCCACGGTGATTGCGGCGCCCGCAGGCAGTTACCTGGGCGGTGTGATCGGCTGGCGCGGCGCCTTCTTTTGCCTGGTGCCGGTGGCGACGCTGGCGCTGGCCTGGCTCTGGTTCAGCCTTCCCGCGCTGCGCCCGGAACACCGGCAGGCGCCGGTCAGCATGGTCGCGTTGTTGAAGCGCCCTGCGGTCTTCCTGGGCATGGCGGCGGCGAGCCTGTTCTTCATGGGGCAGTTCGCGTTGTTTACCTATCTGCGGCCGTTCCTCGAAACCGTCACCCGCGTCGATGTGTCGACGCTGTCGCTGATGCTGCTGGTCCTGGGCGTGGCCGGGTTCATCGGCACGACGCTGATCGGGTCCGTGCTCAAGGCGCGCATGTATCCCGTTCTGATCGCGATCCCGCTCATCATGGCGGCGATCGCGGCGGCGCTGCTCGTCGTCGGCCAGTCAGTCGCGGCAACGACGGTGCTGCTGGCCATCTGGGGACTGGTGGCGACGGCGGCGCCGGTGGGCTGGTGGACCTGGCTGGCGCGCACGCTGCCGCGCGATGCCGAAGCCGGCGGCGGCCTGATGGTGGCGGTGGTGCAGCTGGCCATCATGCTCGGCGCCACCGGCGGCGGCCTGCTGTTCGACGCCAGCGGCCATGGCGCCACGTTCGGGTTCAGCGCCGCCGTGCTGGTCGCGGCCAGCTTGCTGGCGCTGCTGGCGGCGCGCGCCGGCCGCGTCGATCAACCCGTGTAACGTAGCGCGTCGATCACGAGCCCCAGAGCGCGCGAGGAATGGCGCCGGCTCGGGTAGTAGGCGTGCAGGCCGGGAAAACTGGGACACCAGTCTTCCATCACGCTGACCAGGCGCCCGGCCTGCAGGTGCGGCGCGACCAGGCTTTCGGGCAGGAAGGTCACGCCCACGCCATCGAGCGCCGCAGCGAGCATGTGATGGACGTTGGTAAACACTGCCTGACCGCGCACGCGCGCCTCGATCGGCTGGCCGTCATGCAGCAATTCCCACGCATACAGCCCGCCGCTGCTGGCCAGCCGCAGGTTGATACAATTGTGCGTCATGAGATCCTGCAGCGACGCCGGCGCCGGCTGGCGCGCGAAGTAGGCGGGCGCGCCGACGATCCGCATCGGCACGTCGGCCGTCAGGCGCACGGCGATCATGTCCTTCTCCACCTGGTCGCCATGGCGCACACCGATGTCGAAGCGTTCGGCCGCGATGTCCACCAGGCGGTAGTCCGAGCTGATTTCGATGTGCAGCTCGGGATACTGCGGCAGCAGCGGCGCGATGCGCGGCCAGAGCACCGTGTCGATCACGTGGTCAATGGCCGTGATGCGCACAGTGCCGGACGGCTTGTCGCCCAGGTCGCTGATGGCCGTAATCTCGGCATCGATTTCTTCCAGCCGCGGGCCCACGTTCTGCAGCAGGCGCTCGCCCGCCTCGGTGGGCGAGACGCTGCGCGTCGTGCGCGTGAGCAGGCGCACGCCCAGGCGCTCTTCGAGCCCGCGCACGATGTGGCTGAGCGCCGACTGGCTCATGCCCAGCTTGGCGGCGGCGCGCGTGAAGCTGCGCTCGCGCGCAACGGCGATGAAGACGAGGATATCGTTGATGTTGTCGCGGGCCATGCGGGATCAGGCCTGATCGGCCTCGCCGCCGCTGCGCGTGCTGCGTAACCAGTCGCTGCCCTTGCCAGCCAGCGCCGTATCGATGACGCCCTGCGGCAGGCTGTAGACGGTGGCCCAGGTGGCGCGCCCGTCGATATCGTTGGACGGGAAGCTGGTGGTCTCGATCGGCCAGTGGTACTTGCGTTTCAGTGCGCGCACGATGGCGGCCAGCGTCACGCGTCCGCGCAGCGGCTCGCTGCCGGCCTGGTCGGCGTTCGACAACAGGACGGCGAGCACCGCGCCGCGTGCGGTGCGTGGGCCGGGGAAGATGGGATGTTTGCTTGCCATGACCAGATTCTACCCGGCCAGCGCAAAGTTCGCGCCGCGCGGCAGGCAGTTGGCGCCAGCCCGAGGCCACTTCGTCGCACGGGATGCCGCGACGCACGCCGTGTCCGCACAATGCATGCACCTTCTACCTGCCACGGAGTTTGCCATGCTGATCCAGATCCTGACCCACACGCCCCTGTATGTCTGGGCCATTCTCGCGTTCCTGCTCTGGCGCGGCGTCGCCGAGATGCGCGATCGCGAACTGACGCTGCGCCGGATGCTGATCCTGCCGCTGGTGATGCTGGGATTGTCGCTGAACGATATGGCGCTGAAATTCGACCTGGGCGCGCCGCTGATCGCCGCCTGGAGTGCCGGCTGCGCAGCGGCGATGCTGCTGGCCTGGCGATTCGGCCGCACGCGCATCGCAGCCGGTACTGCGCCGGACTCCGTGCTGGTGCGTGGCAGCGTGATGCCATTGATCCTGATGCTGGCGATCTTTCTGACCAAGTACATCACGTCGATCGTGCTGGTGATCCAGCCGCAGCTGGCGCACCAGCTGGCGGTGGCCGCGACGATCTGCCTGGTGTTCGGTGTGTTCAACGGCGTGCTGCTGGGCCGCCTGGTGCGCATGGCGGGCGCCGTGGGACAGCAGCGGGCAGGGTTGCCCGCTGCTGTCTAGACCAGATCAGTCAAACGCCCACGAATAGAGAATATCGAGGGCGCTGTTGGTGCCGGTCTGGAACTGCAGCGAGATGCGCGGCGTGAGCTTGTAGCGCAGGCGCACCAGGCTCGATGCGGTGCTGGTGCCTTGCTCGAAGCTCAGGTAAGCGCGCTGCGAAATGCGCTTGCCGACCGTGACCACGGTGCTTTCCAGTCCCGAACCGCTGCCGCCGTTAGCGCCCTGTTTCAGGCCCAGTTCATCCACGCCCAGCGAGTTGGCGATCTTCGACTGGATGCCGCCGGTGCCGCCGCTGCCGCCCAGCAGCGCGCTGGCAGCGGCTGTCAGCACGCCTTTCTGGTCGCCGCTGGCCGCTTCCATGCCCTGGCCCAGCACGAGCCACGACAGCTTGTCGCTGTCTGACACGTTCGGTGTCGACACCAGGCGCGCCGTCGGCGATTGCGCCGTGCCACGGACCTGCACGCCGGCTTCGACGTTGGTCTCGGACAGCTGCTCGCCCTCGGGGCGCTTGCGCACCGCGAGGATGTCGAGCGACGGGTTGTCGTACGGGCCGCTGAAGGTCATCACGGCGCGTTCGATCGACAGGTTCTGGCCATACGCGGCGTAGGTGCCGTTCAGCGCGCGGATGGTGCCGTTGATGCGCGGCTGGCCGCTGCCCGTCATGCGCACGCGGGCGGTACCGGCCAGGTAGGCGTCGATGCCCATTGCGCGGATGTGGAAGTCGTCGCCCAGGTCGGCCGCCAGGTCCACCGTCAGCGGCACTTCCTTCTCGCTGGTTTTTGGTGTTGGCTTGGTGGTGGCGCGGCCCAGCACGATGACGTCGTCCGAGATCGTCGGCGTGCCTTGCGGCGCGAATTCGATCAGGGCGCGGTCGGCGCGGAATTTGCCTTCCAGTGCGAAGCGGCTGGCGTCACGCACCAGCGATGCCTGGCCGCTCAGGATCACAGTGCGATCCGGGCGCGACAGGGCTTCGAGCCTGTCCATGTTCAGGCGAATGTCCATCGTCGGCGCGCCGTCGGCAAAGCGCACGTAGCCGCTGGCGGCGGCGCCGCCCTGACGGCCCTGGAACGACAGCTTCTCGATGCGCAGCTGGTCGCCGCCAAGCAGCGCGCGCAGTTCGCCGTTACGCAGGTTCACGCCCTGTTCGGCCCAGCGCACGCCCAGCTTGTCGCCATCGAGATTGCCGTTCAGGCTTGGTTTACCGATCGTGCCGCCACCCGTCATCGCCACGCGCAGCGCGCCGTCGAGTTCCAGGCCCGGCTGGCCGGCCAGCGCTGCGAGCCAGGCGATCGACGGAATATTCGCATTGGCCGTCATGCGCAGCGGGCTGGCGCTCTCCAGGCGGCCGTTGATCATCTGCGCATTGGCGTCGATCTTGGCCACGCCGGTGCGGGCGCCGTCCAGGTCCAGATTCACGCGCAGGCTGCTGCCGACCACTTCGGCGCGCGCTTCCAGCTGGCGCAGGCCAAGCGGCACAGGCGTATCGCCACCGACGATGGCGTCACCCTTTTCGCGGAACACGCGCACATTGCCGGCCAGCGAAGGCGCGGCGCCTTGCGCTTGCGACGCGCGCATGTCGACCGACCAGGCTGCGCCCAGTGTCAGGTCGCCGCGCGCGTTGTCGGCCAGCGCCGGCGAGAACTGCGCCAGGTAGGTCAGCGGCACATTATCGGCATGGCCGCGGCTGGCCCAGCGCGGGCCGTCCTTGGTCAGCGCGTCGACCGTGATGCTGCCGTTCGGCAGGGCGATCACGGCGCCATTGAAGGCGATACGCTCCGGGCTGGCCAGGCCGGCGAAACCGCCGCCCGGCGCGCCGCTGACGGTCAATGGCACCGGCTTTTGCAGGCTCATCGCGTAGCGGCCGCGGTTTTGCAGCGCGGCCAGCGTGCCGCTCCAGGTGTCCTTCGAGAAGGCGCCACGCAGTTCGGCATTGGCATCGAACGCATCGCCCAGTGCCGACAGGCGCAGCGTGTGCGCGCCGCGCGTGCCATCGGTTTTCAGGCGCACGGACGCCACGCGCGTGTCGCCGTTGACGTAGTCGAGCACCTCGACATCGGTCACCAGTGGGTCGCTTGCGCCGCGGCCGGAACCGAGGTTGGCGCTGGCCTTGAGTGAGCGCACCGTGTGCGTGCCCATGGCGCGCAGGTTCTGACCCGCGATGGTTGCCGTGAGCGATGGCGTGTCGGCAGTGCCGGACAGGACGCCCGAGCCGCGCAGAACGCCGCCGTACTCGGGACCGAATGCGGCCAGTTGCGGCGCATCGATGCGCCAGTTAAGCGCATCGCGCGCGGCACCAAAACTGCCGGTAGCGGCGATGACGTTCGGCCCCACGTGCAGGTCGACGTTGGCGTCGGACACGTGGCGGCGGTCGGCCGCCAGGCGCGCATGGCCCCAGAACGGCGAATTGGCCAGCGTCGAGTCGACCACCTTGAGGTCGAGCGCGCCGCGCCAGTCGGCGCCGGCGCGGCCGCTGCCGGTAAAGGTCGAGTTGATATTGCCAGCGAGTGGCGAACCGAAGGCAGCCGGATTGAAGCGTTCGGTTGCGCCGGTGGCCTTGACTTCGACCACGCGTGCAGCCTCGGGGCCGCCCAGCCAGGCTTCACCCTGGGCACGCACGACGCCGCTGTTGTTCTTGCGCTGGGCATCGACCCAGCCCAGGTTGCGCGCGTTGACGTCGAACGTCGTGCGCGGCGCCGCCATGGTGCCGGTGACGACGCCGTTGGCCACCACCGCGCCATACAGGTCGGCGCGCACGGCGGCGAGCTGGCGGCCGTCCAGGCGCCATTGCAGGCGGTCGCCCGCGCCGCCAAACGCGCCTTTCAGGTCGACCGTGTTCTGGCCCAGTGCCAGGTTGGCGTCGATGCCGGCAAAGCGCTTGGCGTCGGCCGTGAGTTTGCCCTTGCCGCTGAGCGGCTGGTTCATCAGGCGGCTCTGGCGTACGGCGAAGTCGGCGTCGACTTTCCATGCGGGCGTGAGAACGCCGGCAGCATTGACCGTGGCGTTGATGTCGGCCGCCGGCAGGTCGCCGAATTCGGATGGGTCGAAGCGGCTGGCGTTGGCCGTGGCCTTGAAGGCCTGATCGCCTTCGAGGTTCATGGTGCCGCTGGCCGTGACGCTGCCGCGCCCGGCGCGCAGCGTCGCTTCACGCAGCGTGGCCACATTGTTTTCCAGCGTGGCCAGTGCCGTCAGGCGCAGGCCGGCGTCAATCAGGTTCGCCTCTAACGTCTGACGCGTCGCTTCGTTGGTGACCGCGATATCGCCCTTGATCGCCGTCGGCTTCATGGCCGAATGCACTTCGCGCAGATTGAAGCGGTCGGTGTGCAGCGCAAAGCGCGCGGTACCGATGCCTTCTTCGTCCTTCGTGCGCTGCACGCCGCCGGTACCGGTGAACTTGCCGGCCGCGCCGAAGTCGAGCAGCACGTTCGACACGTTCAGCGCTGACAGGTTGCCGCCCAGTTGGCCGCGCGCCGCGCGCAGCGGCAGGCGTTGCTGGTCGATCGTGCCTTCCGGCCCGGTGTTGGTGATGTCGACGCTGCCGCTGATATTGCGTTGTTCGTCCAGCTTGCCGGCCACTGCAAAGGTGAGGTCGGCCGTCGGCAGGGCAGGGTTGAAGAAGCCCGGATCGACGTTGCGGCCATTGATGCGCAGCGCGCGCAGCGGGATCTCGGCGTACGGTGCGAGCGTGAAGTGGGCGTCGCCGATGGCGCGCCCGGCGGTGCCGGTGGCGTCGATCTGGGTGGCGTTCTGGATGTCGCCGCCGACCTTGATCTGCAGCTGCGCGGCGCGTGCGCCGGCGCTGGCCTGCGATTGCGTCAGGCTGCCTGCCGCGTCGATCTTGAAGGGCCGGGCCGCGCCGACGGTGGCTTTGGCGGCGACCTGGCCCCATGGCGTGGCCGCCGTCGCGTTCTGCACGACCCAGCTGCGCTTGTCGCCCTTGGCGCGCACTCGGATATTGTCGATGCGCGTTTCGGCGCCGCCGATGTTCACCATCGTCATATTGGCCAGGCGAGCGTCGTCGACCTCGATGCGGAATGGCGGCGCCAGGCTGGTTGGGAGTACGGACGGCTCGTCGGTTTCCTTCAGCGTCTGCATGCGCACGCTGGCGGCCCACAGCTGGTCGATCAGGATACCGCCCGACAGCACCTGGCCCGGTGACCAGTCGATGTCGATCTTGTTGGCGGTGATGACCTGTTCGTCGGTGCGCCAGATCAGGCGTTCGATGTGCATCTTGCCGTACAAGGTGCCGCTCACGCCCGTCAGCGTGAGCTTGCCCCCGGTGGCGCTGGCAACGCGCTGGGCGATCATCTGCAGGGTGGTTTCGCGGCCCAGGTACCAGAGCGTGCCGCCGACGATGACGCCGGTGGCGACAAGGCCGATCGCGACGCGGCGTGGCCAGCGGCGTTGGTTGGTCTGGGGTTGATCAGGCGTCGGCGCCGGGGTGTTTTCAGGTGTATCCATCAGAACGTGAATCCGAGTGAGAAGTGCAGGCGCGCCTTGCGCACCGCGTGGCCGTAGGCCAGGTCGACATTGATCGGACCGACCGGGCTGCGCCAGCGCGCGCCCACGCCATAGCCCGACTTGGGATTGAGGTCGCCGAACTTGTCGGCGGCATTGCCGACGTCATAGAACACGGCCACGCCCCAGGGCGGCTTGAACCAGTACTGGTATTCGGCGCTGGCGGTGGCCAGGTAACGCCCACCCACGGTGGCGCCGTTTTCCTGCACGCCCAGCTCTTGATAACCATAGCCGCGCACCGACTGGTCGCCGCCGGCGCGGAACAGGAAGGTGCTCGGCACGCCCAGCTTCTCTTTCGAGGCCACGGCGCCGGTTTCGCCGCGCAGGATCAGCGTGCCAGCCGTGCCCAGCGGCTTGTAGTAGATGCCGCGCAGGTACATGCGCAGGAATTTTTCGTCCGTCAGGATCGGCAGCACGGCGCCGCCGAACTGCGCGTTGACCACATAGCCGTTGGTCGGCAGGATCAGGCTGTCGAGCTTGCGCTTCGTGATGCTGTAGGTCAGTGGCAGGCTTTTGGTGCGGGTCGGCTCCAGGCCCTCGACTTCGCGCTCTTCGGTCAGCGCTTCGAGCGTCACGCTTTGTTCCAGCAGCGGCGAACCCCAGGCACGGCGCGCGGCGACGCTGGCCAGCGTGGTCAGTTCGCCGCGCAGGTCTTCGCGTTCGACACCGGCGCTGATGCTGTCGTTGTAACCCTTGGCCGTGGTTGGCCAGAACAGTTCGCCCTTGGCGGTCTGGCGCTTCTGTTCGTAGATCAGGTCAGTCTTCAAGCGCTTGCCGAACACGTTCAGGTCGTCGTAGCTCAACTGCGCGCGGCCGCCCGTGTCGGTCGAAAAGCCCACGCCGGCCTCGACGTTCTTCTGCTTGTTTTCGGTGACGTTGACGATCACCGGCAGTGTGGTCGGGCCGGTCGCCGGCTCGGGTGTGGCCGGGTTGGCGTCGCTGTCGGCGTCTTCCTTGATGTCGGCGATTTCGGCATTCAGCACGGCGCGCATGTCGGCGCTGACTTCGACGCTCGCGAAGTAGCCGGTGTCCTGCACGCGCGATTGCAGCGCCTGCAGCGCGGCTTCGCTGTACTGGTCGCCCGGATTGATCTTGTTGAGGTTGGTGATGACCTCGGCCGGATAACGTTTCAGGCCGCGGATACGCAGATTCCCGAAGCGCATCTCGGGGCCCGAATCGATCACCACGCGCAGTAGCGCGCGGCGCGAATCCGGATCGACGGTTGCGCTGGTTTCGACCAGGCGCGCGCGCGGGAAGCGGCTTTGCGCGATGTCGCGCACGAGACCTTTCTTGGCGCCTTCCCAGTCGGACTGGCGGAACTGGCTGCCCACCGGCAGCGTCCAGCGGTTGCGCAGGGCGCTGGCATCGAACGGGGCGCCGCCTTCTTCAAAAGCGGCAAAACCTTGCAACACCAGGTCGACGTCGCCGACCAGCACCGGCTGACCCGGATCGACAATCACGCGCGCGACCGGCCGTGCGCCGCTGGTATCCAGGCCAACCGAGACTTTTGGTGAGTAATAACCTTCGGTGGCGATCAGGCTGGTGGCTTGCGCCGGCGCTTCTTTGACCAGGCGCTGCAGCTGGTCGATGTCGACGCGCGAATTGCCGCGCCAGCGCATCAGGTCGAGATTCTCTTCAAGCAGCGTCTCGAGCGCGCGCGGTGCGTCGATGCGCACCGTGTAATCGACGCCCGTCGTACTTTGCGCATAGACAGTGGTGGCAAACACGAATGCGCCGACACCCAGCAGGGAGCGTTGCAACAGCGGAGGAAGTGTGCGCTGGCGGGGACCCTTGCGCGGGTGGGGATTCGATCGTGACAACGTGACGCTCCATTGGGTGACTCGTTCGCATCTTAACTGATTGGCAAAGTCGATGGCGGACGTGAAATGTTGCGCGCGCGCGTCTGGACAAACACGGCGTTATCGGCCACGGTGCCCGCGATCTGTGCCAGAATTGACGGTTGACCCCTGCCTTTTACCTTCTTTTACTACCATGACCATCCTCTCTACCGATACCGCGCTCGTCCTGTTCAGTGGCGGCCAAGACTCCACCACGTGCCTGGCCTGGGCACTGCAGCACTATGCGCGGGTCGAGACGATCGGCTTCGATTATGGCCAGCGCCATGCGATCGAGCTGGCCGTGCGCCCGGGCGTTCTGGCCAAGCTGCGCGCGCTCAATCCCGACTGGGACACGCGCCTGGGCGAGGATCACATGATCGACCTGTCCCTGATCTCCAAAATCTCCGACACCGCACTGACCAGCAATGTCGCGATCGAGATGCAGGAAAACGGCTTGCCGAATACGTTCGTCCCGGGCCGCAACCTGATGTTCATGACGGTGGCTGCCACGGTGGCCTATCGGCGCGGGCTGAACGTGCTGGTGGGCGGGATGTGCGAGACGGATTTCTCGGGCTACCCCGATTGCCGCGACGACACCATGAAGGCGCTGCAGGTAGCGCTGAACCTCGGCATGGCCACCAGGCTCAAGGTCGAGACGCCCCTGATGTGGATCGACAAGGCCCAGACTTGGGAACTGGCGGAGCAGGAGGGTGGCGCAGCGCTGGTCGATCTGATCCGCTTCGATACCCACACCTGCTATTTGGGTGAGCGGGGCGAGGCGCACGCCTGGGGCCACGGTTGTGGCACGTGTCCGGCGTGCGCCTTGCGTGCGCGGGGTTACGCGCAGTACGTGGCGCGCTAGACTTTTACGCTGCCGCGGCCTTGTCCAGCGTGACAGGGCGCGGCCGGCGCATGGCGTACCACACGAGCGCCACGACAAGTACCAGCGGCAGCAGCAGCGGCGACATCGCCAGCGCCAGCACCAGGGCGCCGATCGCCAGCGAGCCGATCAGGATCACGCCGACTCCGGCAAACACCACCGCCAGCACCGCGACCGTGATCACCGAGATGAACACCGCCAGCAGCATGCCGCCACCCGTGAACAGTGTGGCCAGCAGGAAGCCCCACGGGCCGTCGATCTGGTCGCCATCGAGATTGACCGTCATGTCCCCGCTCCAGTCGAACAGATTCCACAGCATGGCGGCAAACAGGAACAGGATGACGTAGGGGGCGTATTTTTTCATGGCAGTCCTCGCGAATGGTTGGGTTGAGCTGTTTGGTCTTGCATGCTCGAACTGTAGGCGCGGCGCACGTGTGCGACCAGCCGCGTGCGACAGGCTGCATGTTTAACGGGATGAAATGTGCATGCGTCGGGTCGGGCAGAATCGCGGCCAATTCCGACCTTGTAATCACGGCAGCGTTTCCTATACTGACAGCCTGCTCTGTTTCAGGGGGACCCCATGTACGCTGTGCCCAACACCTGTCATGACCTGGCCCATGCATCGGGCGGACCGAAGGATCCGCCCTCGGCGCCACCGGCCATTCCGCCCATCATCATCACGCCCTTCAACCGCGATACGCCGGCGCCCAACGGCGATCCGCGCCCGATCCCCGTTGGCCCGCCGATCATGCCGCCACCCGGCCCGTCGTGGCGCTGTCCGCGCATCGTCGACGATTGTCCGGCTTAGTTAGCGACTATTTCAGCCAATCGCCCGCAGCAGTGGCGTGCGGCCTTTTTCATGGGGCCGGTTTCCTCTATGATCGTGGTTTTGGGCGCGCAAGCGCCGAGGACACCGACCCATGAACGACCAGATGCTGGACCCCGACAGCGACGACGGCAGCGAGGACACCGGCCCCGTGCAGCAACCCCGGCTGTGGCAGGGCAATGGCTGGACCGCGCGCGTGATCAAGAACGACGACGATGAAGGCTGGGCCGTGGCAATGTACAAGGATGGCGAGCCCGAACCGGCGCTGGTCGGTCCCTGGACCATGGGCCGCGACAAGAAGAACCCGAAGCCGCTCGACACCAATGCCTTCAACACGCTGATCAAGACGGCGTCCGAGGTCATTCGCCGCCACGAGCAGCACATGCACGCGATCCTGCACAAGAACCTGTACATCTTCACCGAGCAGGGCGAACTGAAGGTCACGCTCGATATCGTCCCGGACGACGACGACCCGTATGCGATGCTGGCCGCCACCGACGAGATGGGCGAGCAGGTGGCGCGCGTGCGCGTGGCGCCGACCTTCAAGCTCACGCCGAGCTCGGCGCAGGCCTGGGTCGAGAACGACTTCCGCGCGCCGCGCTAAAAAGCCACAGCCGGGCGCGGCAAGCTGCTGCGCCCGGCTTCAAGCTGCTACTATTTCCTCTGCGCATCATCAGATGCATTCTGTGAACAGGTGGGGAAAAGTATGGAACGTCTTGACCGGCTGGAAGCGGTGCAGTCGATGTTGCTCGATATCGGGCAACTATCGACCAGCTGCAGCGACATCACCGCATTCATCCGGGCCGTACATGGCGCGCTGGGCCGCATCATGTATGCGGCCAACTTCTATGTGGCGCTGGCCGACCGTGAAGACGGCACCGTGCGCTTTCCCTATTTTGTCGACGAAGCTGACGGCGCGCGCGATCCGCTCGAGCGCATCCGGCTCGCCTCGCCCGACCAGTCACCCACGGCCTGGGTATTGCTCAACCGCCAGAGGCTGGTGCTGACGGCGGCCGATTTCAACGAACGCCACCGCAAGGCAGCCGGGCGCTGGGGCAGTGGCAGCACGCCAGAGCATTTCGTCGCCTGTCCGCTGCTCGACCAGAACCAGCAGGCGCTGGGCGCGATCGTCATCCAGAGCTACTCTGCCGACCAGACCTACAGCGAGGAAGACATTGCGCTGTTCGGGCTGATCGCCAACCACGTCTCGAACGCGCTGCAGGGCCTGCAAAGCATGGACCGGCTGGAACGCGCGGTCTCGGCGCGTACGGCCGCGCTGGCGCACGAGGTCGCCGAGCGTGGCCGCGCCGAAAAGATCCAGCACGCGCTGTACGAAATCGCCGACCTGTCGGCGCAGGCGCTCGACACCGACCAGCTCAGCGCCAGCCTGCACCGCATCATCGGCGAGCTGATGGTGGCCGACAACTTCCTGATTGGCCTGTACCACCAGCGCACGCAAGAGATCAGCATCCCGTACTTCGTCGACCAGAAGGACAGCGCGCCACCGCTGCTGCGCTTCCCGTTCGGCAAGGCGATGTGTTCGCACATCCTGTCGACCAAGCAGGCGCAGCTGCACGACGTGGCCAGCTTCAGGGCGCTGGTTGACGCCGGCACCGTGGCCGAGCCGCTGGGCAGCACGGAGATTGCGAGCTGGATGGGCGCGCCGATGCTGGTCAACGACCAGCCGTACGGCGTGATCGTGGTGCAGAGCTACGACCCGGCAATCGTCTACAGCAAGGCCGACCTCGATCTGCTGGCATTCATGGCCAGCCACGTGGCCGTGGCGATTGCGCGCATGCAGGCCGACCGCCGGATCCGCAAGACCAAGGAAGCCCTCGAGCAGCAGAACGCGGCGCTGAACGAGGCGCTGCACGCGCTGCAGGAGGCGCAGTCCGAACTAGTGCGGCAGGAAAAACTTGCCTCGCTCGGCCGCCTGGTGGCCGGCGTGGCGCACGAAATCAACACGCCGCTGGGCATCTGCGTGACGGCCACGAGCCACCTGGTGCAGGAACTGAAACTCACGCGCGAAGAACTGGCAGCGGGTGAGATGACGGCAGAGAGCCTGGAGAGCTTCTTCGACATCGTCGACCAGTCGCTGCGCATCATGACCACCAACACCCAGCGCGCAGCGAACCTGGTGCGCAGCTTCAAGCAGGTAGCGGTGGACCAGTCGTCGGACGATATCCGCAGCTTCAACCTGGGCGCGTACCTGAACGAAGTGCTCCTGTCGCTGCACCCGAAGCTCAAGGGCCGTCCGGTGAAGGTGGCGGTCGATTGCCCGCCCGACCTGCTGCTCGACAGCTTCCCCGGGGCCGTGTCGCAGATCGTCACCAATATGGTCATGAATTCGCTGGTACACGGCTTCGAGCATGAACAGGCCGGCAACATCACGCTGCGCGCCGCGCTGGGTAGCGACGGCTGGGTGGTCATGGAGTACGCCGACGACGGGGCAGGGATGGATGCCGCCACGCTCGACAAACTGTTCGATCCGTTCTTTACCACGCGGCGCGGCACCGGCGGTAGCGGCCTGGGCGCGCACATCCTGTACAACCTGGTGACCGGCGCGCTGGGCGGGACGGTGCGGGCCACGAGCGCGCCGGGGCAGGGGCTGACGTACCACCTGCGTTTCCCCCGTTCGCAGCGCAAGGAAAAACTGGCGGCCTAGTGCCACGATCGAGCGGGCACGTGCGTCGCCGTACAGATAGGTTGCTGCAGGTTCTCTACGCTTGGCTCCCCATTTGGAGAGTCCATGAACGAAAACAAGCAAGACGCGCCACGCCAGGGCTCGCAAAAAGTCATCTATGCGGCAATTGCCGCCAACCTGGGCATCGCGGTGGCCAAGTTCATCGTCGCCGGCATCACCGGCAGTGCGGCGATGGTGGCCGAGGGCATTCACTCGGCCGTCGACACCGGCAATGAATTCCTGTTGCTGCTGGGCGAACGCCGCAGCGCCCGCGAACCCGACCGCAAGCATCCGTTCGGCTACGGCAAGTCGCTGTATTTCTGGGCGCTGATCGTGGCGCTGTCGGTGTTTTCGCTGGGCGGTGGCTTATCGATCTACCACGGCGTCGATGCACTGCAGAACCCGCCGCCACTGGAAGACCCGATGTGGAGCTACGTGGTGCTTGGTGTGGCTGCCCTGTTCGAAGGGTATAGCTGGAACGTGTCGCGCAAGGAACTGAACACGGCGCGCAAACCCGGTGCGACGCTGTGGCAAGCCGTCCGTGCGAGCAAGGATGCATCGGTCTTCACGATCTTCATCGAGGATTCCGCGGCGCTGCTGGGTCTCGGGATTGCCGCTGCCGGCATCGCGCTGGGCCACTATTTCAATAATCCGTACATCGACCCGGCCGCTTCGATCGTGATCGGCCTGCTGCTGATCGGCGCCGCCTTCATGCTGGCGCGCGAAACCGGCGGCCTGCTCGTGGGCGAAGCGATCGACCATGACGAGCTGGCCGCATTGAAGGAGCTCTTCCTGCGCGAGCCGGCGCTGGACAGCGTGGCAAGCCTGCGCACGATGCAGCTGGGGCCGGAAGAAGTGCTGCTGGCCGCGTCGGTTCAGTTCCGTCGGGGGCTGTCGATCGACAAGGTGGAGGCGGCGATCGGCCGCATCGAAACCGCAGTGGCCGCCGAGCATCCGGTGATCCGTCAAATCTATTTCGATGCGTCGGCGCTGCGCGCTGCGTTCAAGTGATCTAGCGGCGATCAGAAGCGCCGCTCAGTCGGGCCACTGCGCGTTGATCGCCAGCGCCTTGTCCATATTCCGGATCAACAGGTCGACATAGGTCGGATCGAGGTGATGCCCGGCCACCTCGCGCAGGTGCTCGGTCACTTTCGCGGCCGGCCACGCTTCCTTGTAGCAGCGCGCGTGGCTCAGCGCGTCGAACACGTCGGCCACCGCCACGATGCGCGCATACGGGTGGATGTCTTGCCCGCGCAGTCCTTGCGGGTAGCCTGTGCCGTCGAATTTTTCGTGGTGCTGGTGCGCGATGACCGCCGCCGCCTTCAAAATGGGGCGCTGCGAGCCGTCCAGGATCTGCAGCCCCACGGTCGGGTGCTGCTTCATGATGGTCCACTCGGCATCGGTCAGCTTGCCCGGCTTGAGCAGCACCGCATCGGGCGTGGCGATCTTGCCGATGTCGTGCATCGGCGCGGCGTGCATCAGCACCGCCGTCTCGTCTTCGGGCATGCCCGACGCCTGGGCCAGCATGTAGCAGACCTGGGACATGCGGCGCACGTGGTTGCCCGCCTCGTGCGAGCGCGATTCGACGACGTCGCCCAGGCGCAGGATCAGCTCGGCCTGGGTATCGGTGATTTCCTGGTTCAGCAGAATGTTGTCGAATGCGATGGCCACGCCCGAGCAGAATACTTCGAGCATTTGTGCATCGATGTCCGAAATTTCGTCCACACCCTTGAGCACCAGGAGCGACGCCTTGCCGCTGTTGTTCGGGAAATAGCCGACATAGGTGTCGCCGTGCAGGCGCGAAATGCGGTTGTGGCGCGCGTCGTCCAGTTGCGCCACCAGTTCCGGGCCGATTTCGTCGCCTTCCATGTCACCGATCTGGGCCAGCACTTCGTACTGGCTCTGGCCGGTGATCACGCTGGCCGCCTTCAGGCGCAGCAGCATGCTCTGTTCCAGGCGCAGCAGGGCCACGACCTGCAGCAACAGGCCGTTGGCGAAGTCCTTCAGGTTGCGTTGCTGGAAGATATGCGCGGATGCGGCGATCACGCGTTCCAGGCCTTCGCGGTAGGTTTGCTGGACGCGGCGCGATTCCTCGACCTTCATGATGTCGCGGTAGGCGCGCAGCGCGGCAAACGTCGTCGTAAACAGCTTGGTGCGATCGAGCTCGGTCTTTTCCTTGTAGTCGTTGATGTCGTAGTCGACGATCACGCGTTCTTCCGGCGCCTGGCCCGGCTGGCCGGTGCGCAGCACGATGCGGGTGAACTGGTTGTCCAGATCCTGGCGCATCCAGCGCGCCACTTCCAGGCCGCTGTCTTCGCGCTCCATCACCACGTCGAGGAACACCAGTGCGATGTCCTTTTCACGCGCCAGGATTTCCTTGGCCTCGGCGCCGCTGTAGGCGTGCACGAACGACAGTGCGCGCCCATCGAGGCGAAAGCGCGTCAGCGTCAGCTTGGTGATGTCGTGGATATCGGGTTCGTCGTCTACCAGCAATACTTTCCAGGGTGCGAGTTTGGGCGCAGCAGACGACAAGAAGGACATGGACGATTCCGATTCGTGGGGGAGGCCAGGGTTAAGCGAGCAGACTATTTTTTTCACAACAAAAGTAGCTCGGAGTCAAGCCGATTGTAGTACGGCGCATGACCCTTAACAAGAAGCAATATTAAAATTGTGACGGGCGGATGTAACATCTGCCTTGCTGCGTCGCTAATGCTGTTGCAGCGGCGTGACAGGGTGCGTCACGTATAGCGTTTTTGGCAACGCTCGCAGTAGAAGCTGCGCCGGTCCGACACGCCGAGCTTGGCTTTGGAAAACGGGATATCGCAGCGCGGGCAGATCTTCTTGGCATGGGCCAGCCAGTGCTCCTTGAGCGTGAACGCTTTTTTCCAGCCCAGAAAATCGAAGCTGTACTGGCGCGCTTCGTCTACCAGTGCGCGCAGCTTGGGCGCGGGCAGCGCGCCCATTGTCGAGAGGGGATGGACCCGAATCCGGAACAACACCTCGTTCTTGATGATATTGCCCACGCCCGAGAAGATCTCCTGATCGAGCAGGGCGTCGCAGGCCAGCATGTCCGGCGCGGCGCGCAGCTTCTTGCGCGCCTTGACCGGGTCCCAGGTTGTGCCCATCACGTCGGCGCTGAAGTCGTAGGCGTCGAAGGTGGCGCGGTCAATCTCGCGGATCGCGCAGGCATAAAAATTCATGGCGCCGCCGTCTTCCACACCGATGGACAGGCGTGGCGGCTTGTCGCGGTCCTCGTCGATGCGGTAGGTGCCAAACAGCAGAAAATGGACGCGCAGGATGACGTCGGGCGTCTCGATCAGGAAGTGCTTGCCCCAGGTATGCAGTCCGGTGATGCGCTGGCCCACGAGGCGCGCCGGATCGAGCGTCTTCAGGTTGCCGCTGGCGCGCACGATTTCCTGCCCCACGAAGCGCGTCGTCTGTTCCTTGAGCATGTACAGCGTTGGACCTTCTGGCATGGTGGCCTCCTTGATGCATTCTTATATGGCACCATCTTTTGGTCATGTTCGGGACCTAACATTTGGATACAAGTTCCAACGTTTCGCCACGAGCAGAGCAGGGCGAAGCGGCGTATATTGGTAAGCGAAGACCGCACACGAGACGCATATCGAAGGAGAGGCAACAATGAAATCCACCCTGATAAAAACTGCCCTGGCAGGCCTGTTCGCGCTGGCCGCCGGCGCCGCTTCGGCGGGCGTGACCGTCAATTACATCGAGTCCGACAAATTTGCCGACCTGCCATTTGCCCCATGGGAGCGCAAGCAGGTGCTGGAAGAGCTGAGCACCTATTTCACCAAGCTTGGCGAGAAACTGCCCGCAGGTCAGGATCTGGTGATCGAAGTGACTGACATCGACCTGGCCGGCCGTGAGTACCCGAATGTCAGCAACGGGCGCGACCTGCGCATTCTGAAAGGTACGGCCGACTGGCCGATCATCAACCTGCGCTATTCGCTGACGCAGAACGGGCAGGTGCTCAAGGGCGGCGATGCACGCCTGGCCGACATGAACTACATGCAGCGTATCGGCCGCTTCAGCGACTCCGACAGCCTGCGCGCCGAAAAGCGCATGATCGATGAGTGGTTCGATGAAACGATCATCGGCAAGAAGCGCGGCGGCTGAAGGTTGGCTGCGCGCCCTGCGAAATCGTAGGGTGGACGGCTGCGCCGTCCACGCGTTCAAATTAATCTGACACCGTGGTGTGCATAGTCGGGTTGAACGCGTGGACGGGAAACCCGTCCACCCTACGCCAGCTGGTTACCAAGAAAAAACGGCACCCATCAGGGCGCCGTTTTTCTTTGGCCTAGTCGACCCGGTTGACACGCTCGAACCTGGCGCGAAAGTCGTCAGGCATCGGGCACACCCGGCCCGCCTTGTAGTCGTAGAACACAAAGCCAGTCTTGGCCATGGCGATCAGCTTTTGGTCGCGCGGCCGCGTGATCCGGTAGATCAGGTCGCCACCATACTTGTTGAAATCCATGACGCCCACGTCGAACAGCAGCTCATCGCGGCGATACGCCTCGGCGCGGTAGATGGTGGCCAGGTCGGTCACGATGATGCCAGGGCCATCGAGGCTGGTTTCCGGCACGCCGAACTCGAACAGGAAGCGCGACCTGGCTTCGGACACCATCGCGATCATCGATTCATTGCCGACGTGGTTCGCGGCATTGATATCGGTGGCCCGCACCGTGAGCACTGTCGAAAAGTAGAACTGGTCGTCGGGAAAGTCGAGTTGTACGCGGGGCATGGGCAGGAAAGATGGACGGGATGCAGGACGGCGCACGCATGTTGCGCCGCCCCGATCGTGGGTAGTACGGAGGTTAGACCTTCGCTTCCACGCCCGGCGTTGCCGAGCGCGTCAGGAAGGCTTGCGTGACTTGCGGCAGGTGCTCGAGCAGCCAGGCCGCCATCGCTTTTTCCTGCGCCAGGATCTGTTCGCACGAAGCTGCAGTGGCGCTGTCGCCAGCTGCCTTGGCCGCTGCGATCAGCGACGTGTAGGTGGCGATTTCAAGGTTTTCGAACACGTAGCCGGCCATCGCGCCCTTGACCACTTCATCACTGACGGTCATGCCGCCAACCGCCTGGCCAAAGGCCATCAGCTTGGCGCCGATATCCTTGACCACCGAATTGCTGATGTCGCGGCGCGCCAGGATCTCGTCCAGTACGCCACGCTGCCAGCGCGTTTCTTCGATGTGCTGGACGATGCGCGCGCGCAGTTCTGGATAGTGCTCGAGGCGGTCCGCCTGCGCGTTGAGCATCTTGTCTGCCTGCTCTTCCATTGCATGAGCGTCACGCAGCCAGTCGTTCAGATTGTCGTCGATTGCAGTTGCCATGAAATTCTCCGCTGGTGAATAGGTGCAACCAGAATGGCAGAATTGATGGGTACCGTTTGTTAGCTATGACACATTTGCGCGTCAGTCGTTAACAAAAATGGATCAGCGTGCCGGGGTAGGCGCGCGTGTCCGTGTTTTTGCAACGACACCCGCCGGATCGATCAGCACGACGAACTCGGCAAACTGGCCAGCGCCCGCCGGTGACTGGTAAACCCAGGTTTCGAAGCCGCTGTCGAAGCGCACGTTTTTCGTCGGCCCAAATGCGGCAAGCAATTGCGCCTTGGTGGTCTGGCCGGCCACGACAGTCTGTTGCAGCCGCTCGGCCGCGACCTGCGCGCCGGGCGGCGCAGCATTCTGCGTGGCGCAGCCCGCCAGCAGCGTAGCGGACAGGACTAGAAGCGCCCTCATGGCGTTACCCCGACTGGTGGATCGACCATGTAGGTAAATTCGACGAGCGTGTCGTCCGGCCAGCTGGCATCCCATAACGGTACGTAATAGGTGCGGTCGAGCAGTACCTGGCAATCGCAGAACGGCAGCATATCCGGCGTCTGGTCGCCGCCCGCGTACAGCATCGAAAACGGCAGCGTTTCAATGCGCTCACCGGCGCGCAGCGTGACCGCGAAGATCGGGCGCTCGGCGAAGAACAGGTAATTGCCATCCCGGCTCGTGCAGACGCCTTCAGGCGAGTCGAGCGCATCCGAGATCCAGCCGAACAGCGGCGAGCTGTTGGAGACGAGGCCAGCCTCCTTGCCCACGCGGCATTCCAGGCGCAGGTCACCCAGGCGGCGCATGCCGGCCGGGACACCCGGCGTTTCGATGCGTGCGCGCCAGGTCATGCTGGCCGTCTTGCGACTGGCAAGCACGGCAGCGTCTTCCTGCAAGGCTTGCGCGTTGCGCGGCAGGACAAAGAAATTGTTCTCATCAACGGGGACGGGTACCGATACCGTATCACCTGCCACGCGAAGCGTGATGCCGCGCATGTCGACGTTCGGCAGGCGCGGCAGCAACTGGAAGCGCAGGGAGGCGTTCGGCGCGAAGGCGCGCTCGCGCTCGAAGCGTTCCATGCCGCGGATCATTTTGCGGTACGACTTGTCGACCGGGTCGCGGGTGGACTTGACGGTGACGGTGCTCTGGCCGGCGGCCTGCGCCGGCAGGCCTGCAGCCAACAGGCCGCTCATGGCCAGTCCGGCAACGACACGGACGATGGACGGCCGCATCAACCGATTACCAATACCGCACGCGGCCGGTATCCATGTGGACGAACTGCGAGCTGTCGTAATAGCCGACGCCGCCGCCCTGGAGCGACATGGCCGCTTTTTGCAGATTGCGCAGGTCGGTGCCCGGCAGGCGGATGTCGATGGCCTTGCCTTCCATGTGCAGGCTGCGCTTGGCGACGCCGCCGCTGCCATGGCCACGCAGGAACGCATTCGATTCCGGCGCGCGGTAGCCCGAAATGATGTGCAATTCCTTGCTGTTGCCAAGCTTGCCATTGAGCTGGCCGAGCAGCAGCAGCAGTTCGGGATCGATGTCCGCAATCTTGTTGGTGCGGTGGTCGCGCAGCACCTTGTTGATGTCGCCCAGCGCATCAGGGATGAACTCACCTTGTGCCCAGAACGTGCTCGTCAGCTTTTCACCCGTGTGCGTATTGTAGAAACGCAGACAGCAATCGCCGGTGGCAATCGATGAATTTTTGGCAAGGGTAGGAAGGCTGAGGGAGGATGCTGCGAGGAGGAGACCGCTTTTGAGGATGGTACGTCGTTGAATCATTGAAGGGAGTCCTTGCGCTGGTTCAGTGAGCAATCGATGATACGCCAATTGCCGCATTCGTGCAGACAATGTGCAGAAAATCGCGACATTTCAGCTACGATGTCAAGTATTTAACTGTTTTTGAGAGATTTGCTTATGCCGAGTACGGACGTAAAATTCATGAGCAAACAACGGGTGCTGGGCGCAACGCTGGCAGTCGCATTTGCCCAGTTTGCCGGTGCTGCACTGGCCCAGGAGGTCACACCCGTCGACAAGCCGCCATTGGCTAAAGGCTGGCAACTGGAAACCGTCGCCACCGGCGTGCCACAAGGCTGGGGCATGGCCTGGTTGCCTGATGGCCGCATGCTCGTCACGGGCAAGGGCGGCACGCTGCATATGCTCAATGGCAAGACGTTCCGGCAGGTGAAGATGGACCCGCTGCCGAACCTGTTCGTGGGCGGGCAGGGCGGTCTGCTCGATATCGCCGTCCACCCTGGCGACAAGACCAATCCTCGCATCTACATGACGATGGCCAGCGGCACCGATGCCAGCAACCGCACGGCGCTGGTGATGGGCACGTTCGATGGCAAGCGCGTCACCGGCATCAGGAAGGTGTTCTCCGTCAGGCAAGCCAAGAACGGCGACGAGCACTTCGGCTCGCGCATCCTGTTCCTGCCCGATACCACGCTGCTGATGAGCATTGGCGATGGCGGCAACACGCCCCAGCGCGTGGGCAAGATGCTTGCGCGCGACCAGGCGCAGAACCTGGCCACGCACCAGGGCAAGATCCTGCACCTGACCGACGCCGGCAAGCCGGTTGGCATCGGCGCAGCCGAAGCGCAGCCGAACCGCCTGACCGAAATCCACAGCCACGGCCACCGCAACGTGCAGGGCCTGGCGCTCGACCCGAAAACCGGCCGCGTCTGGGCCAGCGAGCACGGTTCGCGCGGCGGCGACGAGATCAACCTGATCGAGGCCGGCAACAACTACGGCTGGCCGCTGCAGAGCTACACGCTCGATTACACGACGCGCGAGCCGATCGGCAAGAAGGTCGTGCCGGGCACGGTGCAACCGATCGTCGTCTGGACCCCGTCGCCCGCGCCATCGGGCCTGGCGTTCTACACCGGCAAGGCATTCCCGCAGTGGCAGGGCAGCCTGTTCAGCGGTAGTCTGGCCGGCAAGGACGTACGCCGCGTGGGGCTTGATGCCGCCGGCAAGGTCACGGCGCAAGAGCGGATTCCGGTTGGCCAGCGCGTGCGCGATGTGCGCCAGGGGCCCGATGGCCAGTTGTATGTGCTGACCGATGAGGCTAAGGGCACACTGCTGCGGATCGTGCCGAAGTAAGTTCATGCGCCATGTGTGGCGCACGATGCGCCGCGCATGGTTTGTCGCTCCGCGAGACATGCATACGCTGTTTTGTTTGTTGACTAAGTGAAACGTGCCTAGAATGGTTCTTTCCCGACCCATTCAGGAGGCGCAGCATGGCAATTCCCGTTCGTCGCACCACTTACCTCGCGGCAGCGCTTGCGCTGATGTTCGGCGTGTCCACAGTACAGGCTGCACCGAAGGCCGCGCCTGCCGCCCCCGCCAGCACGCCCGACATTCCGATCCCGGACATCAAGTACACCAAGTTCACGCTGAAGAACGGCTTGACCGTGCTGGTGCACGAAGACCGCAAGACGCCGGTGGTGGCCGTCAATACCTGGTACCACGTCGGCTCGAAGAACGAGCAGCGGGGCAAGACCGGTTTTGCGCACCTGTTCGAACACCTGATGTTCAGCGGCAGCGACAACTTCAAGAAGACCTACCTGAATGCGATGGAGCAGGTCGGCGCGACTGACCTGAACGGCACCACCAGCCAGGACCGCACGAACTACTTCCAGAACGTGCCGACCTCGATGCTCGACTATGCGCTGTTCGCCGAAAGCGACCGCATGGGTTATTTGCTGGGCACGGTCGACAAGACCAAACTCGATATCCAGCGCGGCGTCGTGCAGAACGAAAAGCGCCAGGGCGAGAACCAGCCCTACGGCATTGCCTACGAGCTGCTGGTCGAAAACACCTATCCGGTCGGCCATCCGTATTCCTGGACCGTGATCGGCAAGATGGCCGATCTCGATGCGGCCTCGATGACCGATGTGCAGGACTGGTTCAAGCAGAACTATGGCCCGAACAACACGGTGCTGGTGCTGTCGGGTGATATTTCGCCGGAAGAAGCGCGCAAGAAAGTCGAGCAATACTACGGCGCGATTCCGCCCGGCCCGCCACTGGCCAAGCACGATGCCTGGATCGCCAAGCGCACCGGCACGCACCGCACGCTGGCCCAGGACCGCGTGCCGCAAACGCGCATCTACCGCACCTGGAACGTACCAGGTGCGAACACGCCCGAAGAGGCGCTGCTCGACCTGGGCGCGCGCGTGCTGGGTGGCGGCAAGACGTCGCGCCTGTACAAGCGCCTCGTCTACAAGGATCAATTGGCCACCAGCGCGACCGCAAGCGACGATGCGTCGGAAATCGGCGGCCAGTTCGACATGACGCTGACGGCCCGCCCCGGCGCCGACGTCAAGAAGATGGAGCAGGCTGCCGACGACGAATTGCGCGCGCTGATGAAGAACGGCCCGACGGTCGCCGAGCTGCGCCTGGCCAAGACCACCATCCTGGCGCAGTACACGCGCATGATCGAGCGCGTTGGTGGCTTCGGCGGCAAGAGCGACCTCCTGGCCTCGTGCCAGACCTTTACCGGTAACCCGGACTGCTACAAGGTCTATCTGCAGCGCATCAAGGACGCGACGCCCGCCACGGTGAAAAAGGCGATGAACGACTGGCTCAGCGACGGCGACTACGTGCTGCAGATCGATCCGTTCCCGACCGGCCTGGCCGCCACCGATACGGGGCTCGATCGCAGCAAGGAACCGGTCGCCGGCAAGGCGATGTCCCTCAAATTGCCGCCGATGCAGCGCATCACGCTGTCCAACGGCCTGAAGGTGGTACTGGCCGAGCGCCATGAAGCGCCGGTCGTCAATCTGCAGATGATGGTCGACAGCGGTTACGCCGCCGACAGTACCGCCTTGCCGGGCGTGGCCAGCCTCACGCTGCGCATGCTCGAAGAAGGCACGGCCACGCGCAAATCGCTCGAGATCGGCGAAGAACTCGAACGCCTGGGCGCGACCTTTGGTGCCAGCATCAATCTCGATGGCGCCTTTGTCGGCATGAATGCGCTCAAGGCGACGCTGCCGCAGGCGCTCGGCCTGTACGCGGACCTGGTGCGTAATCCGGCGTTCCCGCAGAACGAATTCGCGCGCCTGCAGAAAGACCGCCTGGCCGCGATCGCACGCGAGAAGGTCGATCCGCAGGGCATCGCGCTGCGCGTCGTGCCTGCGCTGATGTATGGCCAGGGCCACGTGTATGCGCGCACCGCCAACGGCACCGAGGACGCCGTGGGCCGCATGACCCGGGCTGACCTGGCCAATTACCATGCGACGTGGTTCAAGCCGAACAACGCGACGCTGCTGGTCGTGGGCGACACGACGCTGGCCGAGATCACGCCGATGCTCGAGAAAACGTTCGGCGGCTGGAAGGGCGGCGAGGTGCCGAAGAAGGTGATCGCCACTGTGCCCGCGCCAAGCAAGCCACTCGTGTACCTGATCGACCGCCCGGGCGCGCTGCAAAGCGTGATCGTCGGCGCGCAACTGGCGCCACCGCGCAACAGCCCCGAATCGCTGCCGCTGGAAATCGTCAACGACGTGTTTGGCGGCACCTTCAGCTCGCGCATCAACATGAACTTGCGTGAAGACAAGCACTGGTCGTACGGGGTGCGCAGCCTGGTACAGCCGGCCATCGGCCAGCGCACGTTCATGAGCATCTCGCCGGTGCAGACCGACAAGACCGGCGATGCGCTCAAGGAATTGGTGCGCGAATACAAGGGCGTGGCGGGTGAGCGCCAGATCACCGGCGCCGAGCTGAAATTCGCGCAGGACAACCGCACGCTGCGCCTGCCGGGCAGCTTTGAGACGGCCGGCCAGCTGGGCGGCGCCTACACGACCATCGTGCAATACGGCTTGCCGGACGACTACTACAACACCTACATCGAGAAGGCGCTGGCGCTCACGCCCGAGCAGGCCAATACCCTGGCCGCGCGCAGCTTCCTGACCGATCGCCTGGTGTGGGTCGTGGTGGGGGACATGAGCAAGGTCGAGAAGGACGTGCGCGCGCTGAACCTGGGCGAGGTGCGCCGCATTGATGCGGATGGCAAGCCGTTGTAATCATCTGACGCCATGACGTAGGGTGGACGCGGCCGGCGAGGCGGGTTCCCCGTCCACGCGTTCAACAATCGTTGGTGCGCCACGAAATCCGGTTGGTTTGAACGCGTGGACGGCATAGCCGTCCACCCTACGTTAGCGCCAGATAATCAGCGCTGCGGTCAGCTGTTGCGCCGGATATCGGCCGTGATTTCGTACGCGTGCAGGCGCGCTGCATGGTCGTAGATCTGCGACGTGATCATCATCTCGTCCGGCTTGGCCTTGTCGATGAATGCGTGCAGCTGGGCGGCCACGGTGTCGCGCGAGCCGATTGCCGAGCAGGCCAGCACGCTGTCGAGCATCATGCGCTCGGGCGTGTCCAGCGCCTCCAGGTAGCCGCTGACAGGCGGCTTGAGTTTGCCTGGATTGCCCGTGCGCAGCGCAACAAACGCCTGCTGCATCGACGTGGCCAGCAGATGCGCTTCTTCGTCGGTGTCAGCCGCGAACACATTGAAACCGAGCATGACGTACGGCTCGGCCAGCTGCGCCGATGGACGGAAGTTACTGCGGTACATGTCAATCGCCTGCATCATCATCTGCGGCGCGAAGTGCGACGCGAATGCATACGGCAGGCCCAGGTGCGCCGCCAGTTGCGCGCCGAACAGGCTCGAGCCGAGAATCCACAGCGGCACGTCCAGGCCTGCGCCTGGCACGGCCAGCACCTGCCGGCGGCTTGAGCCGGCGAAGTAATCCATCAGTTCCACGACGTCCTGCGGGAACTCGTCGGCGTCCGACGCCAGGTTGCGGCGCAGCGCGCGCGCCGTGGTATGGTCAGAGCCAGGCGCGCGGCCCAGGCCCAGGTCGATCCGGCCCGGATGGAGTGACGCAAGCGTGCCGAATTGTTCGGCGATCACGAGTGGTGAATGGTTCGGCAGCATGATGCCGCCGGCGCCCACGCGGATCGTGGACGTGCCGGCCGCCACATGGGCGATCAGTACCGCCGTGGCGGCGCTCGCAATGCCCGGCATGCCGTGGTGTTCGGCAAGCCAGTAACGGTTGTAGCCCCAGCGTTCGCCATGCTGGGCGAGGTCGAGGGAGCTTTTGAAGGAAGTTGCCGCATCGCTGCCTTGAACGATCGGCGAGAGGTCGAGTATCGATAAAGGGATCATGGAACAATGATACGCCGATGCGAAAAAACGCGTGCAACGGTGCCCAAAACTGCACTGGCAGCTTGTCAAACCATGTCGTCATGAGCGTGCAAAAAGGCTTCAACGGACATCATCTGGCGGCAATCGACGCTGCCATTGGCACTGCCATCGCGGCCCGCTCGCTGCCCGGCGCCGTGTATCGGCTCGAACGCGGCGCCGCATATGCCGAGCGCGCGTACGGGCGACTCGACTTCGGGCCGGCTGCGGCGCCGGTCACCGTGGGCACCGTGTTTGACGTCGCTTCGCTGACCAAGGTGCTGGTGACGGCGCCGGCGATCCTGCTGCTGCACGAGGCCGGCCAGATCGATCTCGAAGCGCCGCTGCTGCGCTACCTTCCCGAGTGCGCGGGCGGCGGCAAGGATGCGATCACGGTGCGCCAGTTGCTGACCCATACGTCGGGCTTGCTGGCAGGTTTGCCGGCCAGTCCGGCGTGGGAGGGCAGGGAAGCGGCGTTGCTGCTGGCCTCGCTCGAACGCGTGACGCATGTGCCGGGCAGCGTCTTTCGCTATTCGGACATCAATTACATCCTGCTTGGCCTGCTCATCGAACGCGTGGTTGGCATGGCGCTCGATGCGTTTGCCGGGCAGCGCATCTTTGCGCCACTGGGCATGCAGGACACTGGCTATCGGCCGCTGGCGCGCGGCGACGGGCGGACGATCGCGCCCACCCAGCGTGGTGCGGTGGATGCAAACGCCGTGCTGTCGAAAGCGCAGCGCGGCCTGGCGCCCGGCGCCGTGCTGCAAGGCCACGTGCATGATCCGACCGTGCGCCGCATGGGCGGCGTGGCCGGCTCGGCCGGTGTATTTTCGACCGCGCGGGATGTCGCGCGCTTTGCCCGCATGCTGCTTGCGGGCGGTGAACTCGATGGCGTGCGCGTGCTGCATGCCAACAGCGTGCGCCTGCTGTGCACCGCGCAGTCGCCACCGGGCATCGCCGCGCTGCGCGGCATGGGCATGGACATCGATTCACCATTTGCACGCCGGCCACGGGGCCGGCATTACCGGCTCGGCAGCTACGGGCACACGGGCTTTACCGGCTGCATCCTGTGGATCGATCCGCTGTCCGACAGCTTCTATGTCTTCCTGTCCAACCGGGTCTATCCGGATGACCGCAACAGCATCCTGCCGCTCTACGCCGAGCTGGGAACGCTGTCGGCGGAAGCCGTATTATCAGCTCAACAATAAACGAAAAAATGCGTGCAATTGCGCGCAAAATAGATGACGTTGGGCGACGATTAATGTTTCCGCGCGGTACTGTGCGCGCCCATATCTGCTGTCGACCTACACTGAATGCCTGACTTGACGCACTCATGTGTCGAGTACGCACTACAAAACATATTCAGGAGAACACCATGAACAAGCTACTCAAAGGAATGATCGGCGCATCGCTGACGGTTGCCATGCTGGGCGCTACTGCAGTCCATGCACAAACGGGCGCTACGGCAGGCGCGGCCGGCCGCACCGGCACCGCAACGGGCACCACCGGTACCGGCATGGCAGGCACGTCGGGCCAGGTCGGTAGCCAGACCGGCAGCAGCATGCAGGATGCGACGGGCCGCTCGTCGATGAGCGCCACCGGCACCAGCAGCATGACCCCGCAAAACGATCGCCGCAGCAGCACCAATCCGATGACTGGCACCACCGGCTCGGCAGGCGTCGTTGACAGCCGCACGGGTACGGTCGGCACCACGGGCCGTACCGGAACCAGCGGCACCATGGGTGTGACCGGCAGCACCAGCGGCGCAATGGGTAACAGCGGCATGACCGGTGTGACCGGCAGCGCTACCGGTACCACTGGTACCACCGGCGTGACGGGCAGCACCAGCGGCGCGACTGGCACCACCGGCATGACCGGTACGATGGGCAACGGCACGACCGGCGTGACCGGCAGCACCAGCGGTGCAGCAGGCACCGGCACCACGGGTGCCACCGGCACCGGTACCGGCACCACTGGTACGGGCACCACCGGTACGGGCACCACCGGCACCACCGGCCGCGGTTATTGATAGCACCAGCAATGCGTCAGCAATAAGGGTGGCTTAGCCGCCACCAGCACAACACCGGCCTCGCGCCGGTGTTGTCGTTTTGTCTGTGGTATCCACGCCGCATCCGTTGTCAATATTATGGAGCAGGTGATTTTCCACGGAGGTTGTGGCGTACCATTCATAATTATTGCCATACGGAACTAATTATGATGCACCCCGACGCGCCGCAGGAGATGCTGGCCCCCAGCGCCATGAAGCTCTCCGAGCTGATTGGCGCGTTGAGCTATGCGCTCGATATCACCGAAGGCCAGCCGGCTGGCCACTGCGTGCGCTGCTGCTGGATCGGGATGCATATCGGCCGTGTCGCGGGCCTGAACGACGACCAGTTGTGGGAGTTGTATTACACGCTGCTGCTGAAAGACCTTGGCTGCAGCAGCAACGCGGCCCGTATCTGCGAGCTGTACCTGACGGACGATCTCGACTTCAAGCGCAGCTTCAAGACGGTGGGCGACAGCCTGCCGCAGGTGCTCGGTTTCGTGCTCAAGCACACGGGCCTCAAAGCGGGCCTGGCCGAGCGGTTCCGCAGCGTGATGACCATCCTGCGCGATGGCCCCGAGATCGCGCAGGGCCTCATCGCCACCCGCTGCCAGCGCGGCGCCGACATCGCGCGCCTGCTGCGCTTCCCGGAGGGCGTGGCCGAAGGCATCTATTCTCTCGATGAACACGTGAATGGCAAGGGCAAGCCGGCCCAGCTCGCAGGCGACGCAATCCCCGTGTACGCGCGCATCGCGCTGCTGGCGCAAGTGATCGACGTGTTCCACACAGATGGCGGCCGCGAGGCTGCGCTGCACGAAGCGACCGCGCGCGCCGGCAGCTGGTTCGATCCGCGGCTGGTCGCGGCGTTCGAGCAGGTCGCTCTGGAGGATGCCTTCTGGCGCAAGCTGGCCGCGCCCGACCTGGACCGCGCCGTGTTCGCACTGGAGCCGGCCGGCCACGAAGTCGCGCTCGACGAAGACTACCTCGACGATATCGCCACTGCCTTTGGTCAGGTGGTTGACGCCAAGAGCCCGTACACGAGCGGCCACAGCGCACGCGTGGCGCTGTACACCGACATGATCGGCGAGGCGCTCGGACTGTCGGCGCAGCGCCGCCGCTGGCTCAAGCGTGGCGCGCTGCTGCACGATGTCGGCAAGCTGGGCGTGAGCAACAGCGTGCTCGACAAGGCTGGTTCGCTCGACCGCGACGAATGGACCGCCGTGCGCCAGCACGCCGAGTACACCGAAACGATCCTGGGCCGCATCGCGGCGTTTGCCGAGCTGGCGTCGATTGCCGGCGCCCACCACGAGCGGCTCGACGGCAATGGCTATCCGCGCGGCCTGCATGCCGACGACATCCGGCTCGAAACGCGCATCATCACCACCGCCGACATTTTCGACGCCATCACCGCCGAGCGCCCATACCGCGGCGCGATCCCGATCCCGCAGGCGCTCGAGATGATGGAAAAGACCGTGGGCACCGCGCTCGACCCGGCCTGCTTCGATGCGCTCAAGCGCGGGCTGGCGCTGGTACCGTTTCCGGCGCCGTGAATCTGCTGCCAGGTTCTGCCTGCCACAGTCACATGTCAGCATGATGAATTCCTCTTCCGGATAGCAAGATTTGACAAACATGGCATCCCGGATGCCACCACAATGCGCTCACTGAGAGCCTGTCCGGATTGCTTGGGACTGGCTCCAACACCCGATGGCCAACCTGGTTTGGAGCGCACATGAATGAGTTGAAGGCACGGCAGTATCAGCGGACCGCGATCGCAGCGGCGGTGACAATCCTGGCGATGAGCGGGGCGGGCGCGCAGGAAGCGCCGGTGCTGGCGCCGCAGACCGTGGTGGTGACGGGCGTGCGCGCCGCGCTCGAACAGTCGCTGCGCCAGAAGCGCGACAGCGACGCCGTCGTCGAGGTGGTTACGGCCGAAGACATCGGCAAGATGCCCGATAAAAACGTGGCCGATGCCATCCAGCGCCTGCCCGGCGTGAACACGCAATCGTCCGCCGGCGGCGAAGGCGGCTTTGGCGAGAACGACCGCGTCAGCCTGCGCGGCACCAGCCCGAGCCTGCAGCAGACGCTGTTCAACGGCCACGCGATCAGCACCGGCGACTGGTTCGTGCTGAACCAGATCGGCGGCAATGTTGGCCGTTCGAGCAGCTTCTCGCTGCTGCCGTCCGAGCTGGTCGGTTCGATCGTCGTCCAGAAAAGCCCGACCGCCGATCTGGTCGAAGGCGGCGTCTCCGGCGCCATCAACGTCATCACGCGTCGCCCGCTCGACTTCCGCCAGCAGCTGACCGTCGAAGGCTCGGTCCAGGCCAACTACAACGATTTGTCCGGCGAGACCAAGCCGCATCTGTCGGGCCTCGTGAACTGGAAGAACGCCGCCAACACGGCCGGTATCCTGATCCAGGGGTTCTCCGAGAAGTCGTCCGTGCGGCGCGATGGCCAGGAAATTCTCGGCTACACCCCGATCAGCGCGACCAGCGCGGCGGCGCTCGCCAATCCTGCGCTGACCGGTGTGGTCGTGCCGACCTTCATCGGCGCCGCATTGTTCGAGCAGGAGAAGAAGCGCGAAGGCGGCGCCTTCGACGTCGAGGTGCGCCCGAACCGCGACCTGACGCTGGACGTCAACGGCTTCTATTCCAAGCTCGAAGCGCCGCACCAGAACACCAACTGGCTGGCCGCGCCGGCCAACTCGATCAACAGCCTGAACCTGATTCCCATTAATCCGGTCGTGCGCAACAACACGCTGGTGGGGGCCGGGTTCACGCGCAACGCGGGTGAGGTCGACAATATCTACCGTCCGGATGCGGGCGGCGAATCGTGGTACCTGGACCTCAACGGCAAGTGGCGCGTCAACGAGCGCTTCTCGCTCTCGGGCAAGCTCGGCAAGACCCATGGCGTGGGCTGGGACCGCGACGACGTCTACTACCAGAACAATGTCGACGGCGGCATGGTGTATGGCTTGAACGGCTTGTCGCCGGCATCGGTCAGCTACCCCGGCGGCAACACGGTCTCGCCCGGCTCGACCGCCTGGGCCGGCGGCGGCGAATCGCAGTCGGTGGACAAAGAACAGTACGCGCAGCTCGACGGCGAGCTGCGCCTGGACAATCCGACGTTCCAGGCCGTGCGCTTTGGCGCGCGCTGGACCGACCACCAGCGCAATGCCGAGCATCCGCTCGAAACCCGTCCCGGCCCGCTGGGCTTTACCAATCCGGGCCCGGCCTGGAACGGCCAGCTGTACCCGAGCGACTTCGCCAATGACCTGGGCGGCAATCTCGCATCGAACTACTTCAAGTACGACGGCGCAGCATTGGGCGCATGGGGCGCGATCCCCGGCAACCGCCTGCTCGACTACGTGCTGCGCCATAACTGGATGAACGAATTCGAAGTGGGCGAGAAGACGGCGGCGCTGTACGGCATGGTCGACTTCGGCGGCGACGGCTGGAGCGGCAATGTCGGCCTGCGCGCCGTCGAAACGCGTCAGAACACGATCGTCAATCTGCCGGGCGGCCCGGCGCCGATCACCGGTTCGGCCTTCGGCGCCTACACGCCGACGACGTTCAAGCGCACCTACCGCGACTACCTGCCAAGCGCCAACCTGAAGTACAACGTAACGCCCGACCTGGTGCTGCGCACGGCGCTGGCCAAGACCATCGCGCGTCCCGACTACAGCGCGCTGGGTGGCTCGGTGTCGCTCAACGACGACGCGCTGAGCGGCAATGGCGGCAACGTCAATCTGGAACCGGTGCGCTCGACCAACTTCGACATCGGCGCCGAATGGTATTACGCACCGAAAGCGCTGCTGTCGGCGGGCCTGTTCTACATGGACCTGCGCTCGATCGTGGCGCAGGGCACGTCGACCGGCACCTATTACAACAACAAGCGCAGCACGCTGACCGAGTACCAGATCACGTCGCCGTACAACACGAGCGGGCGCAATCGCGGGGTGGAGCTGAGCTGGCAGCAGCCGGTGGCGCGTGACTTCGGCTTCCTGGTCAACTACACGTTTGCCGACGGTGAGCTCGACGATGGCGGTGAACTGATCAACTCGTCCCGCAACACCTACAACGTGACCGGCTACTTCGAAAACGAACGCTTCTCGGCGCGCCTGGCCTACAACTGGCGCTCGAAGTACAAGGCAGGCGTGGACCGTGGCGCGAGCCAGCACGTGGACGACATGCCGTCGCTCGCCGGCTCGATCAACGTCAAGCTGAGCGAACGCTTCACGCTCACGTTCGACGCGCTCAATCTCACCAACGAGACCATCAAGATGTACGCCGAAAACGAGGACCGGCCACGCGCCTTCTACTCGAACGGTCGTACCTTCTACCTCGGCCTGCGCGGCAAGCTGTAATCAGCCCAGGGGCGGCTTCGGCCGCCCCGCCTTCACCTGGATACCCATGACGGACCGATCCGATGGCGGCCCGGCGATCCACATCGCCTGGGAATGCCTGAGCAACTTCATACGCGACGACGCGTTTGCCGCGCGCCTCGTGCTGCGCAACGATGGCGCCTCCCCCATCGCGCCCGGCTGGACGCTGTGCTTCAACACCTGCCGCAAGATCCTGGCCGAGACCGTCAGCGCCGGCTACGCCATCGCGCACGTCAATGGCGACCTGTTCGCGCTGTCGATGCCGGAGGGCGGTGCCTGGTTGCCGGGGCAGACACACACGCTCGACTACGAAGCGCTGCACTGGGCGATCAGCATCACGGATGCGCCGCTCGGCTTTTATCTGCTGCCGGGGCAGGGCGGCGCAGCTGTCGATCTGGGTGACCCGGTCATTGCGCCGTTCGTGCGGCTAGAACAGCGCCAGCGCAACCGGGGCGACGCGGTGCCCACCGCCGATGCGGCCTGGCGTTTTGCGCAGAACGCGGCGCTGTCGTACCTGCCCGAGGACGAGGTCGGACGCATCACGCCGCGTCCACGCTCGGCGCGATTCAAGGGCGGCCAGTACCAGCTGGGACGCGACGCGGCGATCGTGCATGGAGCAGGACTGGACAATGAAGTGCGGTTCCTGCGCGCGCTGCTGGCCGACCTGCCGCCGGGCGAGGGCGCGGTGACGCTCGCCATCGGACCGGTGACTGAAGCCGGCGATGAAGCGTATTCGCTTGACATCGACGATCACGGTGTGGCGCTCACGGGCGCCAGCGCGCACGGCGTCTTCAACGGCCTGCAAAGCCTGGCGCAGCTGGTCTCGCCCAATGGCGTGCTGCCGCTGGGCGCGGTGCAGGATGCGCCGCGCTTCGCTTATCGGGGCATGATGCTCGACGTCGCGCGCCACTTTTCCAGCGTCGACACCGTGCTGCGCCTGCTCGACTGCATGGCCGCGTATAAACTCAACCGCTTTCATTTTCACCTGACCGACGACGAGGGCTGGCGCCTGGCGATTGCCGCCTTGCCGGAATTGACGGCCATCGGCGCGCATCGTGGCGTCGGAGATTGTTTGCCACCGTCGTTCGGCTCTGGCGCCGGCGTCGATGCATCCAGCGGCAGCGGCTTTTATACTGCCGACCAGTTCGTCACGATCCTGCGCCATGCGAAAGCGCGCCACATCGACGTCATTCCCGAATTCAATCTGCCCGGCCACGCGCGCGCGGCCGTCGAAGCGATGCGCGTGCGCCATGCGCGCCTGATGGCGGCAGGCGATCTCGCCGGTGCCGAAGAATACCTGCTCAGCGACCCGGCCGACACGTCGGCCTATGAATCGGTGCAGCTGTGGCATGACAACGTGATGTGCATTGCGCTGCCGTCGGTCGATCGCTTCATCGATACCGTCGTCACTGCCGTGGCAGCGCTGTACCGGGAAGCAGAGGTGCCGCTGACCGTGCTGCACACCGGCGGCGACGAAGTCCCTGGCGGCGCCTGGGTCGGTTCGCCCGTGTGTCAGGCCAGCATGCGCGCGCATGGCTGGACGGATGTGCGCGAGTTGCGCGACGACTTCCAGGGGCGTTGCCGCGCGATCCTGGCGCGTCATGGCATCGCCTTTGCGGGCTGGGAAGAAACAGCGCTGACACCGCGCGCCGATGGCGTGCTGGCGCCTGACCGGCGCCAGGCCGGGCGCGACTTCCATGTCTACGTCTGGAACAACGGCGGCTTGCCGCACGAACGCGATTGCGCGACCGAACTGGCCGCAGCCGGTTTCGACGTCGTGCTGGCCAATGCCACCAGCCTGTATTTCGATTTCGCCCACGCCAAGCATCCGCTGGAACCAGGCTACTACTGGGCCGGTTTCGTCGGCACGCGCGATGCATTCGATCTGGCGCCGAGCGCTGGCGTCACCGGTTTGCAGGGGCAGCTATGGGGCGAGAACGTGTGCTCGCGCGCACGGCTCGAGTATCTGGCCATGCCACGCCTGCTTGGCCTGGCCGAACGCGCGTGGTCGCCACAGGACGCGAATCCGGACTGGAACGAGTTCGCCAACCGCCTCGGGCGGCGCGAATTGCCGCGTCTTGATCGCCACGGCTGGCACTACCGCCTGCCGCCGCCGGGCGCCCGCGTGGAGAACGGCATGCTGCAGGCGAATACCGCCTTTCCCGGACTGGGCCTGCATTACACTGTCGATGGCGCCGACCCTGATACCACCAGCCCGCGCTACGTCGACCCGGTGTCTGTGCACGGCGTGGCCATCGTGAAACTGGCCAGCATCGACACGCACGGTCGCGTGAGCCGCATCGTCACCCTACATCTGGAATCGCCATGAACGAGACGCTGGTCGCTGCCCCGGTCCACCATGCGCCACGGCGCCATCCGCTGTCGTGGGTGCCCACGCTGTACCTGGCGCAGGGCTTGCCGTTCTATGCGGTGGCGCTGGTCGCCGGCCAGATGCTCAAGAGCATGGGCGTGCCGAACGACCAGATCGCCCGCTGGACGGGCCTGCTTGGCCTGGCCTGGGCCTTCAAGGCGCTGTGGAGTCCGTTCCTGGAACTGGCGCCGAGCCGGCGCATGGCCGTCGTCACCTGCCAGATCTTCGGCGGCGCGTGCCTGGCCCTGGTCGCGCTGGCCCTGCAACTGCCGATGTGGTTTGCCCTGTGCCTGGCGCTGCTGGCGATCGTGTCGCTGGCCTCGAGCACCCACGACATCGTCGCCGACGGCATCTATATCAGCAGCCTGACAGCGCGCGAGCAGGCGGCGTATGCGGGCTGGCAGGGCGCTTTCTTCAACGCCGCCAAGTTCCTCTCGCTCGGTGGCCTCTTGATTCTGGCGGGCGAACTCGAAGAACGGTTTGGCATCGCTTCTGCCTGGACCGTCGTGTTCCTGCTGCTCGGCGGCCTGATGGTGACGCTGGGCCTGTACCACTGGCACGCGCTGCCGGCCACACCCAAACTCGCGGGGCGGATCCGTCATGCGCGCGACGTCAAGGCCACGCTGGTCGACGTGTTCAAGACCTTTTTTGCCAAGCGCGGCATCTGGATGGCGATCCTGTTCATCATCCTGTTTCGCGCCGGGGAGGGGCAGATCCAGTCGATCGGCCCATTGTTCCTGCGCGACGCGCGCGAGGCCGGCGGCCTGGGTTTGAGCACGGCCCAGGTGGGCTGGGTGTACGGTACGGTCGGCACGGCGGCCTTTTTGATCGGCAGCATTGCGGGCGGCTACTTCACGGCCTGGCTGGGCCTCAAGCGCGCCTTGCCGCTCTTGATTCTGGCGATGAACCTGCCCAATGCCGTGTTCTGGTACCTGAGTGACGCGCAGCCCATCTCGATGCCGCTGATCGTCAGCGCGCTGGGGCTCGAGATGTTCGGCTATGGCTTTGGCTTTGTCGGCGTGATCCTGTTCATCATGCAGGTGGTCGCCAGCGGCCCGTATCAGGCGGCGCACTACGCGCTCGGCACCGGCTTCATGCAACTGGGTTTTGTGTTGTTCCGCACGATCAGCGGCGATATCCAGCAGGCACTGGGTTATCGGGATTTCTTTCTGTGGGTGCTGGTGGCGGCGCTGCCGGTGCTGGTGCTGAGCCGCTTCATGCGCATCGAGGCGCCTGATAACGCGGTGGAGAACAACTAGCGCCGCTTGACCGGCAGGGCCAGCCAGCCCTGCCACCCGCCATCTTCGGTGCGCGCGACCTTCTGGACATGGGGCCGCGTCGCATCGAGCCGCCACACGCTCTGGTGTTCGAGCCAGTCTTCGTACATCGCCCGAAAGCGCGGCCACTCGCCGTGAAATTCAAGGATCGCCACCATCCCGGCCGGCAGCACGCGCAGCCCCAGGCCCGGGTCGGCCAGCACGCCGGCGTCGAAGCCGAAGTCGTAGCAGTATTCGCGCTCGCCCGTAAACCCCGGATCTTCGTCAAACACGCCGTACCACGGCGCCCCGCGTGGCATGCCGGCGCTTTCCTGTGTGCAGATGAAGGCATTGCAGGCCAGCGACAGCGCCGCGCCGGACTGGCCAAAGAAGCGCTGGTAGCGCAGCTGCACGGCCGGTAACTGGCGCAGCGTGACGCGCGCGGCAACGCTGCCGGGCGCGGGCGCGCAATAAGGGGCGTTCAGCGCGGTGAGTTCGCCTGGCTCGGCGACAAAGAAACTGACATCGCTTTCGCGCCCGACCTGGGCATCCATATAGATGCGCCAGCCGCCGTCACGCCAGGATTTGGCGGGCATGCCGAACTGCTGGCGGAAGGCCTTGGCGAACGCTGCATTGGACGGAAAGCCGCAATCCTGCGCGATGCGCCCGACCGGCACGTCCGGTTCGTGGCGCAGCAGGTGGGCGGCGCGGCGCAGGCGCCGCTTGCGCTGGTATTCCACCGCCGAAAAGCCGGTCAGCTCTCGGAAGATGCGGTCGAAGTGGTAGCTCGAATAGCTGGCCGATGCGGCCAGGCTGCCCAGGGCCAGCGGGTCGCCGACCGAATCGAGCATCAGGTCCATGACTTCATACAGGCGCGACAGACGCGACACCGACACCCGGGGCGCCACGCAGGCGGCAGCAGGTGAGATGCGGTGCGTAAGAGCAGCTTGGGCGGCGTGGGTCGGTGGCATATCGCAGATCGTCATGACAGCGTTGATGAATTATGCGACCAAACCCGCTGCCGTGGCGAACTATGTGTAGCCTGGAAAATACAGTCCGCGCCCGTTGCGTCTCATCACTCCCAGGGCTGGTAAGCGATGCCCTGGCCGATCAGGTCCGCCACTGCCGCGACGTTTTCACCGCTTTCGCTGAACGAGGCCAATACGCCTGCCACGTTGTCGCGGCCCGAGTCGAGTACGTCGAGCCAGAAGGCGAAGCCACCGTCGTCCGGCGCACGGTCCAGCACATTGCGGTAGAGCAGGGTGACCACGGCGGCATTGCTCGGCGCCGCGCCGTACATGTCACGGAACTCCCGCGAGTCGGCAAACCCGCCGGCGACGGCGTCTAGCGATGCGCCGCGATCAAGCGCTGCGATCCAGTAACCCAGGCCAAGCTCGTCGGGCGCGCGGTCAAACGCGGCGCGGTAGATGCGGTAGGCCTGGCCGGCTGCGCCGTCCAGGTCCAGGGCCAGCGTGCGGTTGGTAAATTGCAGACGTTCGACGGACTCGAGCTGGTCGCGGTTGTCGTTCATGCCTGCTACCCGTTCATGGATGGTCCAGGTGCCGGTCGCGGCCGAGCCGGCAATCGTGTAGTTGTCGCGTCCGGCCGTATAACGGACGGTGTCGATCCCGGCGCCGCCATGCAGCAGGTCGTCGCCGGCCCCACCAATGAGCACGTCGTTGCCGTCGTCACCATACAACCGGTTGTTGCCCTGGTTGCCGTCCAGGACGTCGTTACCGCCGCCGCCGCGCAATGCATCGTTGCCTTCACCGCCGTGCAAGAAATCGTTGCCGTCGCCACCCTCGAGCACGTCGTTGCCAGCACCGCCGTCGATGGTGTCATTGCCAGTCATACCGCGCAGGAGATCGTCGAGCCGGCCACCGGAGAGGCGATCGTCGAGCAGGCTGCCAACAACCGTCTGGCCGCGCGACGAGCCGTCCGGATGGCTGCCCTCATGGAAGTTGTCGGACGTGAACGCACTGACCGTCGTGTTCTCGAGCACGACCTGGGTGGCAAACGTCTTCGGACCGGCCGCGCCGTCTGCATCGATCTGGAGCAGCACGTGGCTGCCATACTGAACCATGCGCGCGCCGCCGCCCATGCCGAAGGGATTGTCGGCGCGGTAGTAAAAGAAGGAAAAAACGTCCAACATATCGCCGCCAGCGCCGGTCTGGAAATCACGGATCGTGATCACTGCGGCCGGATCGTTGAATTCGTTGAACCTGTAATGGTCGCTGCCGCCGCCGCCCGTGACGTCGATCCGGCGCGACGTGTCCAGGTACTGGAACCTCATCGTATCGTCGCCCGCGCCGCCATCGATCTGCAGGCTGGGCGCGTCGGCCGGTTCGCTGCCGTGGCTCAGCGTGATCTCATCGTTGCCGGCGCCGCCGATGATCTTTCTGACCGCGCTGCCTTCGACGTCGATCCTGTCGTCGCCGGCGCCGCCATCGAGCAGCGATCCGGCGCCGCTCACCCAGAGTCCATCGTCACGCAGCCGGTCGTCGCCTTCGCCGCCGCGCAGGATGTTCGCGCCCTGCGCGTCCCTGAGGTCGTCGTTGCCATCGCCACCCTCGAGGGTATCGTCCCCGTCGCCGCCGGACAGCTGGTCCTTGCCTGCGCCGCCCTGCAGCAGGTCATTGCCAACGTTGCCGTCCAGCGTGTCGTCGCCCGCGCCACCGCGCAGGGTATCGTTGCCGGCGCGCCCGTCGAGCTGGTCGTCGCCATCGCCGCCATCGATCGTATCGTCCTGTGTGTCGCCCACCAGCACATCATTTCCAGCAGTGCCGGTCTGCACGCTGCCCTGGGTGCTGCCATTGGGGTGGTAGCCGTTGACGAACTGCGTGCTGCCGAGCGATGCCAGCGAGACGTTGGCCAGGACGGCCGCCAGCTCGGGCGCATGAGTGCTGCCCGCGATACCGTCAAGATCGATGTACAACGCCACGTCCGCGCCTTGCTGGCGTGCGTTCAGATAACCGGCAGCGCCGAAGGGATTGTCCGTCAGGCCATACGGAAGACCACGGCTCAGGTCGATGCGGTCGTCGCTGCCGAAGTCGGTGATGATCAGGTTCGTACCGGTTGCCAGGATCTCGAACAGGTCGGCGCCGGCCCCGCCGCTGGCACGGATCGCCACGGCGTTGCGTGTCTCGTCGAACACCAGGGTGTCGTTGCCATCTCCGCCATCAACGGTGATGATGCGGCCCGGCGCACCGTTGCCGCGCAGGTTCAGATAGTCGTCGCCGGCGCCTGCCAGCATGGTGTCGGCGCCGCTGCCACCGAACAGATAATCATTGCCGATGCCCCCCTCGAGCAGGTTGGTGCCTTCCGAGTAGCTCTCGAGCCGGTCTTTGCCTGCGCCGCCGCGCAGGACATTGTCACCGGCACCGTCGTGCAGCGTGTCATCGCCGTCGCCACCGTCGAGCAGGTCGTTGCCGGCGCCGCCGAACAGAGCGTCGTTGCCGCCCAATCCCAGCAGCTTGTCGTCGAGCCCCGTGCCATTGAGCGTGTCGTTGCCCGCAGTACCGGTCAGGAGCATGCCGGCGGTGCCGCCGCGCGGATCGAAGCCATTAACGAAATTGGCTGCGCCGACCTGCCCGGGCGTGACGCCCCGCAGGGAGACCAACGTGAGATAGAGCGCAGGATCGCCCGTGCTCTGTTTTTGCAGCAGGGTGTCGGCGCCGGATGCGACCAGTCGCAGGATGCCTGTGTCGAAGGGATTGCCGACCGGTTCGAAGTTGAACATCCGGAGGATGTCGATCTGGTCGCCGCCTGCGCCCGTCGTGAAGTCGGTGATCACGATCTCTTGCGCGAAATTAAGCGGACCGAAGTGGTTCAGGACGAAGCGATCGCTGCCGGCACCACCGGCCAGACTGCCGGTGCCTGCGATGAAGCTCGAGACATCGATCGCGATGGTGTCATTGCCGGCACCGCCATCGGCAACGGTTGCCACGCCGTTCGTAAACCAGCTGATCTGGATATAGTCGTTGCCGGCGCCGCCAGCGTAGATGCTGCCGCTGGAACCGGTCAAGGTATCGTTACCGTTGCCGCCGAAGAAGTGGTTGGCGCCGAGGCTGTCTTCGATCCGGTCATCCCCGTCGCCGCCTTCGATGCGGTCGTTTCCGCCGCCGCCTCGCAGGTCGTCATTGCCACCGTAACCGTAGATCGTGTCGTTCCCCTCGCCGCCATCGATGTTGTCGCGCTGTTCGCTGCCATGGATGGTGTCATTCTGTTCGGTACCGGTCAGATTGACGGGGACGGGGCCGGGGCCGGCGCTTTGGAGCAGGGCATTGATCATGCAAAAAATTCAGTGAATATCGTAATGGCCGTGACTATTGCGGAACTACACATCCCTGTCCAGATAATTGACGGCATGATGCGTTTTGCATACAGATCGCGCACGCCATACAGTTGCTGCGCCGCAGCAAATTTACAAATCACTTACAATTGCGTGGTCATTTAACTATCACAACGCCCCGCGCGTTCTGTCTCTGGAGAAATTATGCAGACAGCATTATCGGCGGGCTTCATCCTCGCCATCGTTCTGTGGGGCGTCATTTCGCCCGACACCATGGGCCCGATCTTCGAGACCGCGCTTGCCACCGTCACCCGCAACTTCGGCTGGTTCTACCTCTGGGTCGTCCTTGGCATGGTGGTCTTTGTTGCCTTCCTGGCCTTCAGCCGTTACGGCAACCTGAAACTCGGCGGCGATGACGACGAGCCGGAATTCGCGCTGGGCAGCTGGTTCTCGATGCTGTTTGCCGCCGGTATGGGCATCGGCCTCGTGTTCTTTGGTGTGGCCGAACCAATCTCGCACTACATCGAAGCGCCACCCGGTACCGTGTCGAACACGCCGGAAGCGGCGGGCGCCGCCATGCGCTACACCTTCTTCCATTGGGGTATCCACCCGTGGGCCGTGTACAGCGCCGTGGCGCTGGCGATTGCCTTCTTCCAGTACCGGCGGGGCGGTGTCGCGCTGGTCAGCACGGTAACGGACGCGCTGCCATGGCCGATCGTCAAGCACATGGGCGGGTTCTTCAACGGACTGGCCGTGGTCGCGACCGCCTTTGGCGTGGCAGCGTCGCTTGGCGTGGGCGCGCTGCAGATTAACAATGGCCTCAATACCGTATTCGGCGTGCAAGTGAGCGAGGCGTCGCAGATCGGCATCATCGTGCTGGCTACTGTCATGTTCCTTGGGTCGGCCGTCAGCGGCGTCACGCGCGGCGTGAAAATCCTTTCGAACACCAACATGATCATGGCTGCGCTGCTGGCGCTGGCCGTCTTCATCCTTGGCCCGACCGTGGCGATCATCGATACGCTGACCAGCACGCTGGGCAACTACGTCACCGAATTCGTCCGCATGAGCCTGCGCGCGACGCCGTTCCGCGACAGCACCTGGGTTGGCAGCTGGACCATCTTCTACTGGGCCTGGTGGATTTCGTGGTCGCCGTTCGTGGGTCTGTTCATCGCCCGCGTCTCGCGTGGCCGCACGATCCGTGAATTCATCCTGGGCACGATGCTGGCGCCGACGCTGGCGGCGTTCATCTGGTTCTCGATCTTTGGCGGCACTGCGCTGCACATGCAGATCTGGCAGCAGATCCCGATTGCCGACGCCGTGCGCGCCGATACGGCCACTGCGCTGTTCGCGATGTTCGACGCGATGCCGTTCGGCATGCTGATGTCGGGCGTGGCCACGATCCTGGTGCTGGTGTTCTTTGTGACGTCGGGCGATTCGGCTGTGCTGGTGCTGGGCATGATGAGCAGCGGCGGTAATCCGAATCCATCGACCCGCACCAAGCTGCTGTGGGGCGGCCTGATCGCCGGTATTGCGATCAGCCTGTTGCTGGCAGGGGGTCTGAAGGCGCTGCAGACAGCGACCATTGTGTTTGCCGTGCCGTTCTCTCTGGTGATTATCCTGATGCTGATCTCGCTCTGGCGCGGGGTGCGCGAAGACTGGGCCGCGCACGAGAAGCAGGAACGCGAACTGCGCCGCCGCGTGCGCCAGATCGTCGAGAAGTAAGCGTCAATCGGTTATGACAAGATCGGCCAGCCGCAGTCAGGTCTGGCCGTTTTCTTATGCGCTGATGCTCTGACGCGCTGTCAAATTTCCTCCCGTTATCGACTCGGCGCGCTGACGGACAATGCCACGTAGGCGCATGCGCCGCTGCCGCCCGGTCTGTGAGTTGGCGAACAGAGCATCAATCGTGCGACTCCCAAAGTAGGTGTTTTATTCACCGAACGCCTCACGAAGGGAACCCAATGAAAGCACTTGTCTACAACGGACCATGCGATGTCCAGATCAAGAACGTGCCGGACGCCACGATCGAGAAGCCGACCGATGTGCTGGTGCGCATCACGACCACCAACATCTGCGGCTCCGACCTGCACATGTACGAAGGTCGTACCAGCATGGAAACGGGCCGCATTCTCGGTCACGAGAACATGGGTGAAGTCATCGCCGTCGGCAAGGCCGTCGACCGCGTCAAGGTCGGCGACATGGTCTGCCTGCCATTCAATATCGGTTGCGGCTTTTGCGAAAGCTGCGAGCGCGGCCTGACCGGTTTTTGCCTGACCTGCAATCCGGGCAACGCGGGCGCAGCCTACGGCTTTGCCGGCATGGGTCCGTACAGCGGTGGCCAGGCCGAACTGCTGCGCGTGCCATATGGCGACTTCAATTGCCTGGTGCTGCCAAAGGATGCGCAGGAAAAGGAAAACGATTACGTGATGCTGTCGGATATTTTCCCGACCGGCTACCACGCAACCGAACTGGCGCAGATGAAGCCGGGCGACTCGGTGGCCATCTATGGCGCCGGTCCGGTGGGTCTGATGGCGGCGATGTCGGCTTTCCTGAAGGGCGCGAGCCGCGTGTTCGTCGTCGACCCGAACAAGGACCGCCTGGCGCTGGCCGAGAAGATGGGCGCGATCGGCATCAATGACATCGAAGGCGATGGCGCAGCGCAGATCAAGGAACTGACGGACGGCCAGGGCGCCGACTGCGGTTGCGAATGCGTGGGTTACCAGTGCTGCGACAAGCACGGCAAGGAAGTGCCGAACCTGACGATGAACAATCTGGTCGAAGCGGTCAAGCCAACCGGCGGTATCGGCGTGGTCGGCGTGTTCCTGCCGGAAGATCCAGGTGCGAAGGACGAGCTGGCCAAGGAAGGCAAGCTGGCGTTCGACTACGGCAAATTGTGGTTCAAGGGCCAGCGCATCGGCAACGGCCAGGCCAACGTCAAGGCCTACAACCGCAGTCTCGCCAAGCTGATCCACGCCGGCCGCGCCAAGCCGTCGCAGATCATCTCGCACGAGCTGTCGCTGGACGAAGCGCCGCACGCGTACAAGAAGTTCGATGAACGTGCTGATGGCTGGACCAAGGTGATTCTCAAGCCGGGTCAGTAAGTTGCAACGTGGACCGGGGCAGCCCGGTTCACGTCATCGCTGAAAGGAGCAGGGCCATGACGACGACGTTCAAGGCCGGTGACAAGGTGGAGTGGGAGTCATCCCAGGGCACGGTCACCGGCAAGATCAAGAAGAAATTGACGGCGCCAACCGACATCAAGAGTCATCATGTCGCGGCGTCCAAAGAGCATCCGGAATACCTGGTGGTCAGCGACAAGACCGGGGCCGAGGCGGCGCACAAGGCGTCGGCGCTGAAGAAAGCGTAAAGCCAGCGCCTCTTCATGGTTCAGCGCTGCGCCGGTGCTGCCTGCTGTTTCGTTTCAGTCTGGACGAGGCAGCTGCGCGTGCACTGCTGGTACGTCTTGTCACAGGCGCCAGCGCGGTCGAGCCGGCGATGCGTGTCGCCTGCAGCCTGGAGGGCGCGGGCACCTTGCCCGGGCACTGCGCCCTCGGCCGTTCGTGCCAGCGGATTGCGGGCAGCGGTCTCCGGCGGTGGCACGAAGCGTTCCTTACCACCCGAGCTGGCCTCGACGCGGCATTCGCGCTGCGTCGATTCGCACATCGATGTGCAGAAATTCGTCTCAGCAGCCAGCGCTGAGCCAGTTGTCAGCATGCCGAGGCACGTTATCAGCGAGGCTGCCGGCTTAGCAAGGCGAGTCAATGCAAGTCGGAATGTCATGGCTTGAAGTCGAATGTGGAAAATTGCCAGTCTACGGCATCGACATCATTCAAAACTCACGGATTCTCATCCGCGGCGCCAATGTCTTAAGATTCGGTTCATCTTGCCGCGCAAGCATGGCAAGGTAAGTCATTCCATCTATTGATTCCATACCATGCGCATTCTGCTCGTCGAAGACGACCTCTCCCTTGGCGACACCATCCAGGCCTGGTTACGGCTTGATGGCCACGCCGTCGACTGGGTCCAGCGCGGCGACTCGGCGCAGACGGCCCTGATGACCCATCGCTACGACTGCGTGCTGCTCGACCGTGGCTTGCCGGGTTTGTCCGGCGACGCCTTGCTGGGCCAGTTGCGCGCCGCCGGCAATGGCGTGGCCGTCATCCTGATCACAGCCTTCAACGCCCTAGCCGATCGTGTCGAAGGCCTGGACCTGGGCGCCGACGACTACCTGGTCAAGCCGTTCGAACTCGAGGAAATGTCGGCTCGCATCCGCGCGGCCGTGCGCCGCGGCGCGAACCAGGTGAGCAATGACCTCGTGCACGGTGAGATCGCGCTGAACCTGGACACCAAGGCGGCCAGCCTGCGCGGCGTGCCCGTCGCGCTGACGGCGCGCGAGTACAACGTGCTGTACGCGCTGCTGCTGCGCAAGAACAGCATCGTCACCCGGGCCCAGATCGAAGAGACGCTGTATGGCTGGGGTGACGAAGTCGAGAGCAATGCGATCGAGGTCTATGTGCACAACCTGCGCAAGAAATTCGGCAGCGACAGCATCGTCACCGTGCGCGGGCTGGGCTACCGGATGAAGACTGATGGTGAATGATTCGCCGGTGCAGCCGTGGTCATTGCGTCGGCGCCTCTTGATCGCCATCGTGGCCGCCAGCACCGTGCTGTGGCTGGCCAGCCTGGGCATTGTCACCGTCATCGCCTGGCAGGAGACCAACGACGTGTTCGACGATGCGCTCGAAGAATCGGGCCACATGATCATGGCTGCCACCACCGACTGGAACGAGCGCGGCCTGTTGCTGCGGCCCGGGCTCGAGAGCCGGCCTGGCCGCAAGGTCGATATGCAGTACCAGATCGTGGCGGACGGACGCGTCGTCCAGCGCACCGGCGGCGCGCCCGCCCAGCCGTTCGTGGCGGATTTCGATGAGCAGGACGGCTTTGCCGACGTGCGCAACAACGGCGATCCGTGGCGCGTGTTCGTCGTGCGCGACGCGGCGCGCAGCGTCGAGGTCCAGGTCGGCCAGCAGCAGAGCAAGCGCTTCGACATCCTGGAAGAGCTGGCCGAATCGCTGTGGCTGCCGGTGCTGGGCTTTCTGCTGCTGCTGGCGCTCGTGTGCTGGGTGCTGACCGGGCGCGTATTGAAACCCTTGCGCCAGACGGCGGCCACCATCGCGGCCAAGACACCGCACGACCTGACGCAGGTGCCCACCGCCGGTCAGGCGCGCGAAGTGCTGCCGATCGTGCAGGCGCTCAACGGCGTGCTGGGTCGCCTGGATGCGGCGCTGCAGGCCGAGCGCCGCTTTACTGCGGACGCTGCGCACGAGCTGCGCACGCCGCTGGCAGGCCTGCACATGCATGTGCAGCTGCTGCAACGCCAGCATCCCGAACTGGCCACGCCGTTCCAGAAGCTGCGCCACGATATCGCGCGCACGACCGGGCTGGTCGACAGCCTCTTGACGCTGGCGCGTCTGGACCCGCTGGCGCGCGAGCAACTGGTGCGCCAGCGGGTGCCTCTGCCGGCGCTGTTTGAGCGCCTCGTGGGCTCGCATGCGCAGGAAGCGGCGGCGCGTGGCATCGCCATCGCCGTGCACTGCGAGCTCGAACATGTGGAGGCCGACCCGCAGATGCTCGACATCGTGCTGCGCAACCTGCTCGACAATGCGCTGCGCTATTGCCCGGATGGCAGCCGCATCGCCATCGATGCGCGCCGGCATGGCGGATTCGACCGCATTGCCGTACGCGACAATGGCCCGGGCGTGGATGCAGCCAGCCGCGCGCGCCTGAGCGAGCGCTTCTTTCGCGTGCTGGGGCAGGGCCAGCCGGGCAGCGGACTCGGGCTCTCGATCGTCAGGCGCATCGCCGATCTGCACGGCATCGCGCTGACTTTCGGCGCCGGCCTGGACGGGCGCGGCCTGGGTGTCACGCTCGACTTCGACGCGTCCTTAAGATCGGTTTAATGTCCCGCCGGTGTAATGCGTCTGTGCCTGCCAACGCTGTGCAGGCAACGACCCACCAACTACCGAGGACTGACCATGAAACGTATTTCGCACATCGCCTGCATCGCCCTGTTGATCACCGGTTCGGCCGCTGCTGTTGCCCAGACCGCTGCAACCCAGACCACAACGCCGGCTGCAACCGCCACCGTAGCGCCAACTGCCGCCCCGGCCACCAAGGCAGCGCCATCGGGCTATGCCGGTCCATCGGGCGCGCCGTTGATGACCGGCAAGGATTTGCTGGCCAATGGCAAGGATGACCAGTACGTGCGCCTCAAGGGCAAGCTCACCAGCCACAAGGGCGACGAGAACTACGAGTTCACCGATGCCAGCGGCAAGATCATGGTCGAGATCGACGCGGATCGCTTCCCGGCCGGCGTGACGGTCGATCACAACACGCTGGTGGAACTCACCGGCGAGTTCGACAAGGAAATGTTCGGCGACTCTACCGTGGACGTCGAGCAGATCAAGGTCGTCGCGCAGTAAGAACTGACGTGTTCGGGCGATAATGGTGGCTTCGCCGCCATGATTGCCCGATTCGCCCATGCATTACGATTACGCCGACCTGACGCACAACTTCGACTCCGGCGCCCTGAAGCGTGGCCACGATTACGCCGATGACGGCCATGTCCTGGTCGCGCAGTGGCAGGCCGACCGGCTGATTGGCGAAGTCGCCGGCAGTGGCGGGGCGATCTACCATCAGACCATCCGCGTGTTCACCCGCCGCGAGCAGGTCAACTTCGACGGTCGCTGCACCTGTCCGGTGGGCTACAACTGCAAGCACGTGGTGGCGGTCCTGATCAAGGACATCGAGTGCCGCGAACGCGAAGCCCGGCAGGCGCCCGGCGCGGCCAACGCCGTCGCGCAGCACTGGCTCATGCAGCTCTCGCAGCTGAGCCAGATCACGCAGCCGGCGCTGGCGGGCACGGGCGCTGTGACCATCCTGGCCTGGGTCCTGGTGCCGGATCTGCACGGCCACTCCCGGCTGCACCTGCGCAAGGGCCGCCAGGGCAAGCGCGGCGGCATCGGCGCCAGTTCCAGCGACGTCAACCATCACGGCCTGCTGCGCGATCCCCCAGCCTGGATCGCGACCGGCGACGTTGAGCTGCTGCGCCAGTTTGCCGGCCTGGCGGCTGCGTCGGGGGGCCTGGGCGTCGCGCGGCCGCAAGGCGCGCTGGGCGCACGCCTGCTGGCCCAGCTGGTCGCACAAGACCGGCTGCTGCGCGCCCACACGCCAGAGGATCTGGCACGCGGCCGGGTTGCGCCGCTGCTGGCCGGCCCGAAGCGCGCGGCCGTGATCGACTGGCATCCCCTGGACGGTGATCCCGATGCGCTTCAGCTGAGCTGGCAATTTGCCGGTGGCGGCGCGCGCGAGCAGCAGATTCCCGACGAAGTACTGCCAACCGAACCGGCCTGCTACATCGATGGCGATCTGATCGGGGAGCTGACACTGCCGGCCTTGCTGGCGCCTTTGCCGCTCGAGATGCTGCTTGGCGCGGTAGAGCAGGCGCCGCTGCTGTGGCCCGAGCACCGCGCCAGCGTGGCAACGCGCATGGCCGAGCTTGGTCTGGATGGCGTGTTCCCGCTGCCGCAGGTGCTGGAAACCAATGAGCGCAGCGACGTGGCCCCCGTGCCCCTGCTGGTGCTCGACAGCATGCTGGCCAGGCAGCGCGGCGACTACCGCTGGTACGACCATGCGACGCTGATGTTCGACTACGACGGCTGGATCGCGGAGCCCGACGACGGGCCGGTGCTGCGCCGCGTCGAAAACACCAGGGTCCAGCTCATCGTGCGCAATCCCGCGCTCGAGGCGGCGGCGCGCGCGTTGCTGACCGGGCTCGGGTTTGCCGAACCGCCACCCGACTCGCCACTGCTGGATTTGCCCGGCGCCTTGCAGCTTGCCGACGAGGCGGCCTGGGTCGGCTTCGTGCGCGATGCGCTGCCGCGCCTGGAGGCGGCCGGCTGGCAGGTCGAGATCGAAGGCGATTATCGCTACCACCTGGCCGAAGTCGATGATTGGTACGCCGAACTCGATGAAGAAGGCGAGGGCGGGCAGGCCTGGTTCGCGCTCGAGCTGGGCATCGTCGTGAACGGCCAGCGGCACGCGCTGCTGCCCTTGCTGCTCAAGATGATCCGCGCCGCGCCGCAGGAGTTCGACCCGGTGGTCCTGGCCACGCGCGCCGACGAGGGCGACCTGGTGATCGAACTCGACGACGAAACACGCGTGGCCGTGACCTGGGGCCGCATCAGGCCGATCCTGGTCACGCTGGGCGAGCTGTATTTCAACGAGCGCATGGGCAGCCGGGTACGCCTGCCGGTGATGGATGCGGCGCGCCTGGCCGAACTCGAGCGCGCAGCACACCTGCGCTGGATGGGCTGCGAGCGCTTGCGCGCACTGGGCCGCAAGCTCAACGATTTCGACGGCATCCGGCCAGTTGAACTGCCCGTTGGCCTGCAGGCCGACCTGCGGCCCTACCAGCGCAGCGGCCTGGCCTGGCTGCAGTTCCTGCGCGAGTACGAATTCGGTGGCATCCTGGCCGACGACATGGGCCTGGGCAAGACGATCCAGGCGCTGGCCCACATCCTGGTCGAGAAAGAAGCGGGGCGGCTCGACCGTCCGGCGCTGGTCGTGGCGCCCACGAGCCTGATGCCCAACTGGCAGGCCGAGGCGGCCCGCTTCACACCTGGCCTGCGCGTACTGCTATTGCATGGCAAGGAGCGCACGGCGCTGTTCGATGGCATCGGCGACGCCGACGTGGTCCTGACCACCTATGCGCTGCTCGGGCGCGACGAAGTGGCGCTGCGCGGCTACCGCTATCACCTGTTGATCCTCGACGAAGCGCAGTACATCAAGAACAGCCGCAGCAAGGCGGCGCAGACGGCGCGCCTGCTCGACGCGCGCCATCGCCTGTGCCTGACCGGCACGCCGGTGCAGAACCACCTGGGCGAACTGTGGTCGCAGTTCCATTTCCTGATGCCGGGCCTGCTGGGCGACGAGCGGGGCTTCAATACCGTGTTTCGCAAACCGATCGAGCAGGGCGGCGACATGGGCCGCAAGGACCTGCTGGTGCGGCGCCTGAAACCGTTCATGCTGCGCCGGACCAAGGACAAGGTAGCGACCGAACTGCCGCCCAAGACCGAGATCATCCTGCCGGTCGAACTGGGCGGCGTGCAGCGCGACCTGTACGAAACGGTGCGCGTGGCGATGGACCGTAAGGTGCGCGACGAGATCGATCGCAAGGGCCTGGCGCGCAGCCACATCGTGATTCTCGAAGCGCTGCTCAAGCTGCGCCAGGTGTGCTGCGATCCGCGCCTGCTCAAGACGGGCGCGGCGGGCGGCTCGGCCAAGCTCGAGGCGCTGATGGAATTGCTCGATACCCTCATCAGCGAAGGGCGCAAGGTGCTGGTGTTTTCGCAGTTCACGAGCATGCTGGCGCTGATCGCCGATGAACTGAATGCGCGCAGCATCGCCTACGTCGAACTCACGGGCAGCACGGTCGACCGCGCTGCGCCGGTCGCTGCGTTCCAGGCGGGGCAGGTGGGCGTGTTCCTGATCAGCCTGAAGGCGGGCGGTGTGGGCCTCAATCTCACGGCGGCCGATACCGTCATCCACTACGATCCGTGGTGGAATCCGGCCAGCGAAAACCAGGCTACCGACCGCGCCTGGCGCATTGGCCAGACGCAGCCGGTCTTCGTCTACAAGCTGATCGCGCGCGGCACGCTGGAAGAAAAAATCCAGGACATGCAGCGCCGCAAGGGCGATCTGGCCAATGCCCTGCTCGCGGGCGATACCGAACTGGCGCCCGCCATCGGGGCCGAGGACCTGCGCGAGATCTTCTCGCCGGTCGAGCACGCACGGCCATAACGCAACAGGCCCGCCGAAGTGGCGGGCCTGTCAGGATAGGTGCAACCTTGCGGTCTTTAAACCTTAGGCTTTTTCGAGATGCGCTGCGAGTTGGCCGCGCAGTTCGTGACCGCTCGAGTGGGTGTAATCCTTGTTGAGCTCATGCGTGATCAGCGCCTTGACCTGCGGATCGATTGCGGTACGCAGCAGGCCCAGGAACTCGGGCGATGCGGACACGATCAGGTGCTGATACTGGCCCTTCTGCTGGCCTTGCAACAGGTACGCGGCGACGTCCTTGGCAAACTTTTGCGCTTCGTGCTCGGCCGGCGTGACAGCTGGCTGGTAGTCGCTGCCCGGCGCGCCGGCCTGTGCCGCGTGCTCGAAGCCGCCGCCCTGACCGCCGCCGATATTGTGGCCGCTATTACCGGCCGAGCGCGGGCTCAGGCGGTCGGTCACGATGTCGCTGACGCGCCCTTGCGCAGCAGGATTGACCATGTCTTCCACTTCTTGCAGCGACTTGGCAGACTTGGCATCGGCGAAAATACGTGCACGACCGGCATTGGCCGCGATAATCCAGGTTGTAGGCATAGAGTCCCCTGTTTGAATGGTGAGTGAGCGCATCTGGCGCTGCGAAGCCTGGGCCCCGGCTGGCGCGATGCGCGTGGAGGCCATCGCCGGCAGTAATGGACACGAACGACGCACAGCATCGACCCGCATTCCCTGCCTGGCGACAAGTGATGATTTAGTATAGCCCCGTCAAAAAATCCACGTCGCACTGCGTTCCTGCCGTGCGCGCCTGACGAGGTGGCGAGATACCAAATGGATCAATTTGCCGGTGGACGTGCAGTAGCGTACTGAACGGGAACGCTGCGGGGAGCAAGATGGACCCATCGACACTGCAAACACGGAAGGAACACTATCATGGGTAAATTTTTCATTGGCTGGCTCCTGGGTATCCCGGTCGTTGTACTGGTCATCCTGTACCTGATCTTCTAATCGACGATCGCGGTAGCAGCAAAAAAAACGCCACCTTGCGAGGTGGCGTTTTTGCATCCGTACATCACGGCGCTTTCGCGCCGTGATCTTCGACAGTCAATTACCACCCGATATCCTTCAGCAGTGGCAGCGTCAGATCCTGCGGTGGCGACACCGACAGGGTCAGGTCCGAATTGATGCTTGGCTCCATCAGCAGGTTTGGCGATGCCGTCACGTCCCAGTGCGAGACCGACGAACCCGGCGCCAGCGTGGCTGGGGTGTACAGCAGCGGACGACCGAGGGCATCGGCACCGGCCTTGCGGGTGTTGTCAACGGCAAACGTTGCAGTGACCGCACCGGCTTGTGCACGCGAGCCGTATGGCTTGGCAGCGGCCACGGCCGCTTTCAGCAATTCGCCTTCCGCTTGCGTGATACCCACCGATGGGATGGTGACGGTAGCGTCGGTGCCGCCTGGAACGAGCGCGCCGGGCGCATTGTTGGCCAGTACGACGCCGATCGCACCGGCGTTCTGTGCATTCTTCACCTTGACGGCGAAAGCGCAGGCGCCGCGATTGATGATCGGTACCTTGCCGCGCACCGCTGCCGTATTGGCCGCATCGAATGGCGAGCATCCAGGACCGATTTCACCAGCCTGAGGCGCGAGCGTGGTCAGCACGCCAAGCTTGCCGGAGGTTGGCGCAGCGGGGCCGAAGGATGACGCATTGAATTCCATCGTCGGGATGGTGCTGCCCGGGCCGGCCGATTTCAGCAGTGGCGTGCCACGCAGGATGCTGGCGCCGGCAACCGAGTTGGCGCCGGTCCAGGCCAGGCCCAGCGGGTTGATCGCCGAGGCGCGACGCTCGGCCGACGTCATGTTCAGCCAGCTCTTCCTGGCGGTGTTGTCATACATGAACTCTTCCCAGACGCTTGGCAGGCCGCCCTCGGACACATACGCCGAGCCCTCCGCATTGATGCGGAAGCCAGTCGAGGTCTGCACGCTGACGACCGAGAAGCCCAGGCCGTGGCCCAGTTCGTGCAGCAGGGTTGCTGCAAAGTTCACCTGGCCGCCGGCATTGCCGTCCAGGCCCAGGTAGAAGCTGCTGCCGGCGAGGCAGTTCGGCTGGCCGAGGTTGACGTTGAACTGGGTCTTGATATCGACGTTGCTGTAGCCACTACCATCGTCAGGGATTCCTGCAGTCAGGTTGACGCCGGCGATCTTGTTGGCCAATGCTGCTGGATACCAGGTGTTTTTCTTGCCGCCTGGGAAGTTATTCCAGATATTCCAGGCGCCGGCGCTGCCCAGCGTGGCCGAGGTGGCGGTGCAGTTCAGCGCTTCCCAGCCGGCTGATACGGTGATCGTCACGTTGCTCTGGAGATTGCGCTCCCAGATATCGGCAACGTGGCGGTACACGTTCATGCGTTGCTGGCCCAGCGTGGTGCCCGTATTGCCGCCAACCGGTGCCACCGGGGTCGGATCGTTGAAACCGAAGCCGGCTGGGTCGCGGCTTTGGATGGTGATGGTTGCAGCTTGCGCGGCGATGCAGGTCAGGATGCTGGCGGTGGCCAGCACGGTGCGTACGGCGGTGAGCGAGAAAGATGGGGTGCGCATGATTACTCCGTGACAGGCGTAATGGTGTGAACGTGGCCGGTCGAATCGGCATTCTGGGTGTCGCCGTGCGTGATGCTGATGCTGCCGTCTGCATTACGAACTGCCACCGACGTCGTCATGAATTCGTCGGTCAGGCGGGCACCGCGTGCGCCGCTGCTGTGGAATTTTTGCAGCGTCGGTTTCGGTGCGATGCGCGCCATTGCCCTGACGGACTGCGCTTTCAGCGTAGCCGCTTCGGCAGGAGTAGGGGCGCGCAGCTTGCCGGTTTCGGCGTCGCGCACGACGGTCAGCGAATCATTCGAGACAGCGGGTGCTTCCTGGGCCATGGCAGACTGGCTGGCGAAACCCATCAGGGCAAAGGCAATACCGGCGGCGCGCAATGCGCGCAGGCCGGTTTGTTGTTTCTGGAACATGACAATCTCCTGGAAAAACGTATTCGATGCAAAATGTGCGAAGCGCAGCGTGCTTCGGCGGACAGCGTGACGTGGAGCGCTCAGACGCGTTTGCGGCGACGTGCGGCAACGAGGCCCATGGCGCCAGCGGCCAGGATCAGGATGCTCGACGGTTCAGGCACATCGACGACTACGGAATCGAGGCCAACATAATTCGACTCGGCTGTCTCGCCGGTATATTGGAAGCCAAACCGGGCCGAGCCCTCGCGTGGGCCGATCCAGGCCGTGTATTGGGTCCAGCCATTCTTGCCAACGGTGAAGCTTGGGACTAGGTTAAATCCGACACCGTCGGTGTCGACAAAACCAAACGCAAACTTGTCGCTATAGCCTTCTTCGTCGACTGCCCGGAGCCAGAACGAGACGGTGACGCCAAGCAGGGTCGAGAATTCAGGGGTGTACAGCCAGTTGTTGAGTGTGCCACCGTCGACACCGCTGCTGAAACTGGTGGCGGCGAACGATTCCGGCGCGCCGCTCTGGGCATCGAATTTGGTTTGATCGCCCTGGAACCAGTTGAGCGTACCAAGTGGGGCACTCTTGTTGTCAATGATCCAGCCCTTGTTCTGGAGCGTGCTGACGTCGTCAAAACCTTCATCAACTACGACCGTGGCGGATGCCGAAGCCATCATTCCGGAAATCAGCAATGCGAGTAATGCGTTCTTCATTCTGTTGCGCTCCAAGTTTGTTCGATGAACGGGGGGCTGCATTCGTGTCACAGCCCCTGTATCGGCTGTCGTAACGATTATTCGACGACTATGGAAGCCAATGCATATTACGTGCCAGCAAAACAAGACGTTGATTTCTATGAAGATTATTTTTGCTAATGACTCTTTGGTAAATAATTGTAAGATTTTTCGACAAATTTCATACGCTTGTCATACAAATAACGACAGTTTATTTTTTATTCAGCGCGTTGACGCAATTTTGTTGCAATAAGGTAGGTCCTATTAATAATTTGCCAGTGGTGAGTGTGACCGGGCAATTTCCGATGAATTTGCTGATTACAAGAAGATCCCACCCGGTTCGACACCGTTGCATGCCATAGCGACAAGATAATTTTTAGATAGCTATAATCAATCGGTCGGCGTCTTCGTCCCATTGAAAGAGCTTCATGCGCTTCAGATCCATTCAATTGTCCCTGCGGTTCATCGTTCCCCTTGCCCTCGTGCTGGCGCTATTCGGGTACTTTGCCATTCCGTGGATGGAAAATCTCACCCAGCGCTGGTTTGTGCGTGACCTCGACACGCGCTCGCGTCTGGTGTCGAGCACGCTGCAACAGCCTTTGCTGACCTATCTCGAAGATGGTTCGGGCGAGCGCATCAATGATGCGTTCGAGCGCGCAATCCAGGACGAGCGCCTGTACGCGCTGGCCCTGTGCTCGACCGACGGCATGCTGTTGTACAAGACCTCGACCTATCCGGCCACGCTCGGTTGCCGCGAGGGGCAGGTCAGCAACGAGGAGGATGGCTCGACGTCCAATCCTGTCGTCCGTCTGGCAGAGGGTCCGGTCCACGTCTCCACGCGTGAACTGATGCAGGACGGCGTCTCTGCCGGCCGCCTGGTGCTGGTACAGGACATGAGCTTCATCGAGCGCCGCAGTGCCGACACCAAGAAATACATTCTCGGCCTGTTCGTGCTGATGGCTGGCGCGATTTCCATGATCACCGTGATCATCGCCCACCTGAGCTGGCATGGCTGGGTGGCCGGCATGCGTGAAATGCTGCGCGGCGAACTGTTGCCGCGCTCGCCACGCCGCGGTGCGGCGCAGCCGGCGCCGGTCGAAGGCGACATGGCGCCGCTGGCCAGCGAGTTCCGCGCCATGCTCAACGATTACCAGCGCGAGCTGGCCGCCAGCCCGGTCGAGTCGACGACCTGGAGTCCCGAAACGCTCAAGCTGCTGCTGAACCAGGACCTGGCGGGTGACCAGATCCTCGTGGTGTCCAACCGCGAGCCCTACATCCACGTGGCCACGCCGGGTGGCGTGAAAGTCCAGCGCCCGGCCAGTGGCCTGGTCACGGCGGTGGAAGCCGTGATGCGTGCCTGCTCCGGTACCTGGATCGCGCATGGCGCCGGTTCGGCCGACCGCGAGACGGTCGACGCCAACGACCACGTGCCGGTCCCGCCCGACAACCCGAGCTATACGCTGCGCCGCGTCTGGCTGTCGAAAGAAGAAGAGCAGGGCTATTACTATGGCTTTGCCAACGAAGGCCTGTGGCCGCTGTGCCATATCGCCCACGTGCGCCCCGTGTTCCGCTCGACGGACTGGGCCGAGTATGTGCGCGTCAACCAGCGCTTTGCCGATGCCGTGATCGCCGAAGCGCGCTCCGACAACCCGGTCGTGCTGGTGCAGGATTATCACTTCGCGCTGCTGCCGCGCATGGTGCGGGCGGTGCTGCCAAAAGCAACCATCATCACGTTCTGGCACATCCCATGGCCAAATCCGGAATCGTTCGGTATCTGCCCATGGCGCGAAGAAATCCTCGACGGCATGCTGGGCAGCACGATCCTTGGCTTCCATACGCCGTTCCACCGCAAGAATTTCCTCGACACGGTCGACCGCTACCTGGAAACCCGCATCGAAGACGAAGCATCGACCGTCAGCTACGGCAACCAGCTCACGCAAGTAAAACCGTATCCGATTTCCATCGCCTGGCCCGACGAGATCCCGGGCGAACCGGACATCGCCGCCTGCCGCGCCGAGATCCGCCAGTCGCTGTCGCTGCCGGCTGACCAGTTGCTGGGCATCGGCGTCGACCGCCTCGACTACACCAAGGGCATCGTCGAGCGCTTCGAAGCGGTCGAGCGCATGTTCGAGCTGTATCCCGAAATGATCGGCAAGTTCACGTTCGTGCAGATCGCCGCGCCCACCCGCTCGTCGCTCGACGAATATCAGAACCTGGAAACGCGCGTGCGCGGTTTGGCCCAGCGGATCAATGACCGCTACGCCAGCGGCACTTACCTGCCGATCGTGCTGAAAACCGAGCACCACGAACAGCGCCAGTTGCGCACGTACTTCCGCGCGTCGGACGTTTGCAGCGTGACCAGTCTGCACGATGGCATGAACCTGGTGGCCAAGGAATTCATCGCCGCCCGCGACGATGAAGGTGGTGCGCTGATCCTGAGCCAGTTCACCGGCGCGGCGCGCGAGCTGCATGAAGCGCTGATCGTCAATCCGTACCACATCGAAGAGGGCGCCGAAGCGCTGTACCAGGCGCTGCGCATGCCGCGCGACGAGCAGCGCGAACGGATGCGCAGCATGCGCCGCCGGGTGCGTGACTTCAACGTGTACCGCTGGGCTGGTCGCATGCTGCAGGATGCAGCGCGTCTGCGCCAGCGCGAGCGCGTCAAGTCGCGCATCGTCTCGCTCAGCCAGGACCGCGTGCGCAGGGGGGAAGCATGATCGCTGCCAATGACAACCTGCAGGCCGCACTCGACTTGCTGGCCGCGCCCGATTGCGCGCTGTTTCTCGATTTCGATGGCACGCTGGTGGACATCGCGCCGCTGCCCGACCAGGTGATCGTCACCGACATGCTGCGCGCCGCGCTGCCGCTGCTGCAGGCACGCCTGAACGGGCGGCTGGCCCTCGTGTCCGGCCGGCCCATCAACGAGCTCGACAAACTGCTGGCGCCGCTGACATTCCCTGCAGCCGGTGTGCATGGGATGGAGCGGCGCGGTGTCGATGGCGTGGTGCGCCGCCTGACGCCGCCCGACTTTGCCCTGGTGCGCCAGGTCGCGCAGGGGCTGGCGGCGCGCCATCCCGATCTGTGGGTCGAGGAAAAGCATGGCGCGCTGGCGCTGCACTTCCGCCAGGCGCCCGAGTTGCAGGCGCTGTGCACCGACGCGATGCGTGTGGCGGTGGACGCCAGCCCGGGCCTCTTGCTCATGGAAGGCAAGATGATCGTCGAGGTCAAGTCGAACGCCGTCAGCAAGGGCACGGCGATCCGCGACTTCCTGGCTGACGCGCCGTTTGCCGGTTACCGGCCCCTGTTCATCGGCGACGACACGACCGACGAAGCAGGTTTTGCACAAGTACAAAGTATTGGCGGGATCGGCCTGAAGGTCGGCCCGGGCCCCACCGTGGCCCAGTGCCGCATCGCGTCGGCGGAACAATTGCGCATCGTACTGTCGCAAGCGGCCGCCGCGCCAACCATTGGAAAGGACATACCCCATGAATGATGATTCCCACGAGTCGACAGTGAGTACCGCACTACCGAACGCCCTCGAAGCACGGGGCACCATCGACCCCACCGGTTCGCTCGATTGCGGCGTGATCGGCAATTGCGCCTTCAGCGCCCTGGTCGACCGCATGGGCCGGATGGTCTGGTGCTGCCTGCCGCGCTTTGATGGCGACCCGGTCTTCAATGCCTTGCTCGATCCGAGCGAGAAGGGCAGCCTGTGGAGCGTCGAGCTGGAAGACTTTGCCCGCAGCGAGCAGGTGTATGAACCGAACACGGCGGTGCTGCGCACGCGCCTGTTCGACAGCGGCGGCAACGGCATCGAGATCACCGACTTCGCGCCACGCTTCCTGAGCCGCGATCGCATGTTCCGCCCCCTGATGCTGGTGCGCCGCGTGCGTCCGCTGGGCAGCGGCGTGCGCGTGCGCGTGATCATGCGGCCGCGCTTCGAATACGGCGCCAAGGCGCCCGAGATCACGCAGGGCAGCCACCACATCCGCTACGTCGGTCCTGACCAGACGCTGCGCCTGAACACGGACGCGTCGCTCAATTACGTGATGTCCGAATCGTTCTTCCTGCTCGACCGGCCGCTGAACTTCATGCTCGGACCGGACGAAACGCTGGCCGACGGCATCAAGGACACCGCGCACCGCTTCGAGCTCGAGACGATCTCGTACTGGCGCACCTGGTCGCGCCGCCTGGCGCTGCCGCTAGAGTGGCAGGATGTGGTGATCCGCGCCGCGATCACGCTGAAGCTGTCGCTGTACGAAGACACGGGCGCGATCATCGCCGCGATGACGACCAGCATCCCGGAAGCGCCGGGAAGCGAGCGCAACTGGGATTACCGCTACTGCTGGCTGCGCGACGCGTTCTTCGTGATCCGGGCGCTGAACAGCCTGTCGGAAGTCGGCACGATGGAAGACTATTTGCGCTGGCTGAGCAATGTCGTGGCGCGCGCCAAGGGCGGGCATATCCAGCCGCTGTACGGGATCGGGCTGGAAGAAGAGCTGCCCGAATCGATCATCGAGCACCTGCCCGGCTACCGCAACAACGGGCCGGTGCGCGTGGGCAACCAGGCGCAGGAGCACTTCCAGCACGACGTGTACGGCAATATCGTGCTCGGCGCGGCGCAGGCCTTCTTCGACCACCGCCTGTTCCGCCGTGCCGGGCATGCCGAGTTCGTGCAACTCGAAGCGGTGGGTGAACAGGCATTCCGCCTGTACGACGAGCCGGATGCCGGCATGTGGGAGCTGCGTACGCGCGCCCGCGTGCACACCTCGTCGGTACTGATGAACTGGGCAGCGTGCGACCGCCTGGCCAAGATCGCCGAAGAACTGGAGTTGCCCGAGCGCGCCACGTTCTGGGGCGAGCGCGCGGAAATCATCCGCAATCGCCTGTTGACCGAAGCGTGGAGCGAAGAGCGCCAGGCGTTTGCCGAAAGCCTGGGTGGACGCGACCTCGATGCCAGCGTGCTGTTGATGGCCGAGATCAACTTCATCGATCCGATGGATCCGCGCTTCGTCGCCACGGTCGATGCGCTGGAAAAGTCGCTGTGCGACGGGCCGTACATGCGCCGCTATGAAGCGCCGGACGACTTTGGCAAGCCGGAAACAGCCTTCAATATCTGCACGTTCTGGCGCATCGATGCGCTGGCGCGAATCGGCCGTGAGGACGAAGCACGCGTCGTGTTCGAGGCGATGCTGGCAGCGCGCAATCACCTGGGCCTGCTGTCGGAAGACACGCATCCGGACACCGGCGAAATGTGGGGCAATTTCCCGCAGACGTATTCGATGGTGGGCCTGATCAATTGCGCGATGCGCCTGTCCAAGCCGTGGAACAGCGTCGTCTAACTGCATAGGCGTCATGGCCGGGTCATAATCGGCCTTCACACTTCGTCGCATCACCTTGCGATGGAGTGTGCATGAAGCAGAAATCTTCGCCTGACCGGATGGCAGCGTTGGCGCGAGCCGGAAAGCGCCCCTCGTGAAAGAGGGCGAACTCCAGCGCAGCATGGCCGGCAAGACCATCGTCCTGCTCAGCGTCCCAGCTGGTGCCGGCCACACGCGGATTGCCGAGGCCATCCGCGCCTGCGCCGCAGCCGAATACCCGGATGCCACCGTCATCCACCTGGATGCGATGGCGTTTGCCACGCCACTGCTGCGCAAGGTCTACACGGATTTCTATCTGCGCCTGATCACCCGCGCGCCGGGCTTGTGGCGGTATATCTACCGCTGGACCGATGCGGCCAAGCCGGATGGCCTGGTCAGCCGGCTGCGGCGCCGGATCGAACGGCATGCGTGCCGCATGCTCACCGATGAAATCGCGGCGCTGCAACCCGACGCGATCATTTGCACCCATTTCCAGCCGGCCGAAGTACTGTCGCAGCAGATCGCCGCCGGAAAACTCTCGTGCCCGCTCTGGGTACAAGTAACCGATTTCGACCTGCACCGCATGTGGCTGCAGCCGCACGTCACCGGCTATTTTGCCGCCAACGACGAGGTGGCGTTCCGCATGCACGAGCAGGGCGTTGCCGCGCATGCCATCTATGTCGCCGGCATTCCCACGATGCCGGCGTTTTCCCTCACCCACGATCGCGCCGACTGCGCTAGAACACTGGGCCTGAATCCGGCGCTGCCGACCTTCCTGCTGATGGGCGGGGGCGCCGGTCTGGGCGGCTTGCACCGCGTGGCACAGCAGTTGCTGGCGATTCCGGGCAATTTTCAGCTGATCGCGCTGGCCGGCAGGAACGCCGCCGAACTGGCGGCGCTGGAGCAGCTGGCCGTGCGCTTCCCGGGCCGGCTGGCGCCGCAGGGCTACACGGACCGCGTCGAGCGCTTGATGGCGTGCGCCGACCTGGTGATCACCAAGCCGGGCGGCGCGACCACGGCCGAGTGCCTGGCGATGGGCGTGCCGATGATCGTCAATGCACCGATCCCGGGCCAGGAAGAGCACAACGCCAATTATCTGCTCGAGCACGGTGCCGCGCTCAAGGCGGTCGACCTGGCCACGCTCGACTACCGCATCCGCTACCTGATGGCGCACCCGGAAAAACTGGCCCGGATGGCAGCCTGTGCACGCGCCCTTGGCCGCCCGCAGGCTGCCCGCCATGTCGTCGAAACCGTTCTGGTGCAGGCCGCCCGCCAACGGGATGCCGCCCATGTTTGAATTGGCCGATGGCGCCAGGCTCGTGGCGACCGTGTGCGCCGTGCTGGTGCTGGCGTATCTGTTCGCGCGTGTGGAAGTGGAAATCGAAGGGGAGGCCGGCTGGGCGGCGAACCTGCCGACCTGGCGCATCGAGGACCATCTGCTGCTCGACATCTTCTGGGGCGGGCGCGCGCTGACGGGCTACCACCTGTGGATGTTCTTGTTCATCGGACTGGTGTTTCACTTCCCGCTGTTCCTCATGGGCCAGTGGTCGTGGCAGCTCGAGGCGACGGTGATGGCGTCGATCATGCTGTTCTGGATCGTCGAGGATTACCTGTGGTTCGTCATAAATCCGGCCTTCGGCTGGCGCCGCTTCAAGCAGGTGCATGTGGCGTGGCACAAGCGCTGGGCGCTGGGCGCGCCGATTGATTACTGGCTGTTCGGCGCTGCCAGCGCGGTGCTGTTCTGGTACGGCGCCTGAGTCAGGTCCAGCGCATGGCGCACGCGATCGCATAACTCGCCCGATGTGCGCGAAATCAGCTCCGGGGGAATCGCGAACTTGTTGGTCAGGCGATCGTAGTCTTCAAACCCATACGAGACCATGAACGGGTGCATGCCGGTATGGGCGGCGGCCGTAAAATCCTTGTGCTCGTCGCCGCAGATATAACCGCGCGCCGGATTGACGCCGAAGCGCTCGCGCACGGCGCGAAACGACGCCGTCTTCTTGTCCTTCAGTGGAATATGTTCCAGAAAATCCAGTGCGCCGATATCGATATCGTGGCGCAAAAACAGCTGGCGCAGCGTTTCCAGGGGCTCGATCGTGATATTGCGCGTGACGATGCCCACCGTGATGCCGGGCGCGGCGATCAGTTCGCGGATCAGGTCGGGGATGCCGTCATACAGCCGGGCTTCTTGCCGGTAAATGTCGGTCAGCGTGTCGACCAGTTTGGCGCGGCTGTTCTTGCGCAGGTTTTTCTTGATAATCGACGGGAATTGTTTCAGGCCGCCCACGTACTTGAGCAGGTGGTGCCGTTTCTGGAATGCCGTTTCGGCGCCGAGCACGCAGCCGTGTTGGTTGAAGGCCATGGCGATCGCGGAAAATGCATCGATGGTGGTGCCATCCGCGTCAAGAATGAGAAGCCGTTTATCGCTGTTGTACATGTGCAGCGCCCCCGATGCCGTTGACCGGACCGGCATATCAACTCTGCCGGTGCCCACTGTGCACCATCATCGGATGCTGTCATGACAGGGGTATGACAACGCGCGTGCTGAGGTGCTTACGTGGTTGCGAGGTAACGGTCCAGTTCTGCATGGTCCAGCAGGCTGTCGCCCAGACGTGTCGTGGCGATCAGGCCGCGTGCCTGGACCAGGTCGTACCGCAGGCAGGCGCGCAGCGTGTCGAATGCGCGGTCATTGAAATCGGGCCGTGCTTCGTCGATGGCAATCTCGGTGCTGCTGAAGACGACGGGAACGGGCGGCGTGTCGACCGATTTCTCGAACACGGCGTCGACGAAACGGCGGCGTGCGTCGGCATCGTCAAGCCGGCTGACGCAGATGACGGACAGGTCGGACGGCAGATAGCGTTCCAGCAGCGTGCGCAGCGGGGTGTAGTAAAAGCTGTTGGAGAGGATGGAAAAAAATGGAAACTGTTTGCGCGACAGGTCGAACGCGAGTTCGTACTCGATGCGCTGCATGAAGGTATGCGTACGAAGATATTCCAGCTCGTGTCGTGCATAGCCTTCCACGATCAGGTGCAAGCGCCTTGGAAAATAGGCCTGGCAGATACGGATCACGGTGGCCGAAAACGTGCTGGCTTCACGGGGCGCGCGGCCTGTCCCGCTGTGTTCGGATTGGTATGATGAAAAATAGTCCCGAGCCTGGTCCCCGCCCAGGGCATCGAGCTTGAACATCTTGTAGAAGCTCCACATCCGCTCAAACCCATTGCGCAGGCACAGGACCAGCCGCGTATCGTGCTGCGGCAGGCGCTGCACGGTGGCCGGATCGAAGGCATAACCGGCGCTGGCGTCGAGCAGCGGCAGACTGGCCTTGCGCGAGCGCGCCGCGTGCGGCTCGTCGTTCGCATACAGATACGGTTCTTTTTCGCCGGGTACGCGGTCTTCGGCCAGGCCGTTGACGACCATCCATTCCGACAGCGCCGTGGTGCCGCATTTTGCGACACCGACAATGAATACATGCTTGATCGTCATCGTTCATCTCCCGGAAAGCGGTTGCGTCACCAGACGATAGTCTCACACACGCACTGCTGAGCGGCGTGTAACGAACGCCGAATCGTTACACTGGCATCCTCCAGACCTTATCGAGGCAAGCATGCGTTCCATGGATTTCAGTTCGTGGCAAGGTGCGATGACGACCATCATCGGACTTGCCGTCATCACCTTGCTGGGTGTGGGTATTCGCCTCATCATCATGCAGACGATCCAGCAGCGGCGCGAGCGCATGAACCGCCAGATCAACGAGCGGCTCAAGACGCTGATCGCGGCCTACCGCACGCTGGGTGGTTCGTTCACCGGCCAGCTGACGGTCGACCCGACCCACTTGCGCGACCTTCACGAGCGCGCCCGGGCCGCAGAAGGTGCACCGGCAACAGCCGAGGAAACCTTCAGCTCGGAGCGGTCACGCCGCATGCGCGACGCGGTCGAGGCGGCGCTGGCGGACATCCTGCTGCTGGGGACCGAAGAGCATTGCCGGCTGGCGGGGCAGGCCGCGGCCGACATGGCAGCCGGCCGGCCGATCCACACGGCGGACCTGGTGATCAGCCTGCGCGGCTTCATCCGCAGCGCGCTGGACCTGGGACCGATGCCGGCCGATGTGCTGATTCCGCTGCAGGGGCCGACGCGCACCCAGGGCGGGGCGGCGCGTGGCAAGGGCGAGGCGGGCGGTAACCGGGGCGGTGGCAATGGCGGCGGCAATGCCGATGGTGGCGGCGGTGGTGGCATGGCCATGGGCCTGGGGTCGGGCCTGGGCCGCAGGGATGCCGATCAGGCCGGCTGATGCGCCCTTGACACGGCAAGCGCTGCGGCCGCCTTGGCGGCATACATCGCCTTGTCCGCATGCGCGATGAGTTCTTCACGATTGCCGCCATGCTCGGGATAATGCGCGACACCGACGCTGACGGAAATCTGCAGCCGTTGCCCGTCGCCCAGATCGACCGGCGCCTCCAGCGCCAGGTGGATCTTGTCCAGGACCAACCCCGCATCGGCCGCCAGCACGATGTCTTCCAGCAAGACGACGAATTCATCGCCGCCCAGGCGCGCCAGCGTATCGCTGTTGCGCAGGCAGCCAGAGACTCGGCGCGCGACCTCCTGCAGCAAGCGGTCGCCACAGGCGTGACCAAAGCTGTCGTTGACCTGCTTGAAGCGGTTCAGATCGATGAACAGCAGCGACAGGCGCTCTTGCTGGCGGCGGGCATGCGCGAGCGCAGTGTCGAGGCGGTCGTGGAACAGGCGCCGGTTGGGCAGGCGGGTCAGCTCGTCATGCAGGGCCATGAACCGTAGTTGCGCATGGAGTTGCTTGCGGCCGATGGCGGCGGCGAGCTGATCGGCGACGAACACCAGCAAATCGCGGTCCTGCGTCCGGTACGGCGCGTCATCCGGGCCGTTGCGCAGCGCGATGACACCGACGACGCCGTCGGTCGTGGTCATCGGCACGGCCAGTGCGCCGCCGGTGAGGGTCGCTGCCGCCGCCCGCAGTGGCGCCGGCAGACCATCCTGGGCATCGGGCGCAAGCAGCAGTGGCGCAGCACACTGGGCCACTGTCTCGCACAGCAGCGGCATCAGCGCTGTGTCGCACGGGGCGCCGTCGTCCACGAGGTAGGCGAACTCGATGTCCTGGCCGGCCGTGTCGCACAGGGCGACCGCAAAGCAGCAGGCCGGCAGGAACTCGTGGACGATGGCGTGGCTGCGCTCGAACAGGTCTGCCAGGTCATCGCTTGCGTGGGCCGCTTCTGAAATTGCGTACAGTACCGACTGCATTGCCTGCGCCTGCTTCAGCGCGGTCACATCGCGCGCAACGGCCACGCGCAGCTGGTCGGCCTCGGACCAGCGCGCCGACCACATGATATGGACGATGCTGCCGTCCTTGCGTACGTAACGGTTTTCAAAGTCGGTGTGGATATGGCCATTCATGATGTCCTGCGCCGCAGCGAGCGTGCGCTCGCGGTCGGCGGGGGCAACCAGATCGATCACGCGCATGCCGATCATCTCCTGCTGTGTGTAGCCGAAGATGTTGACACCGGCCGCACTGACGTACACGAACCGCCCGCCGGCGTCGACCATGCAGACGGCGTCGAGCAGCAGGTCCGTGAAGTTGGCAATCGGGGCGCGGACGGTGTATTCCATGAACATATTCTAAATGACATTTGCTCTGAAATCCGATCAGATCGTGGCGTCATGCACACAGGGGCTTAACACGATCACTGAGGCTCGTGTTGCGCACAACACGCCGCTGCCGCGCAATGCCCAGGACGAACGGCGCCGTTCATTGGCTGTACTGTTCGTCGCTGACTTTTTCCATCCATTCGACATTCTTGCCATCGCCGCTCTGCTGAATCGCCATGTGCGTGAGCGCCGTCGTCGGTGCGGCGCCGTGCCAGTGCTTGACACCAGGCGGGGTCCAGACCACGTCGCCGGGACGGATCTGCTCGACGTTGCCGCCCCACTGCTGGATGCGCCCCGTACCGGCAGTCACGATCAGTATTTGTCCCATCGGGTGCGTATGCCAGGCCGAACGCGCACCCGGTTCAAAGGTCACGGCCCCGCCCGACATGGTGGATGGCGCGCGCGCATCGAACAGCGGATCAACGCGCACGCGGCCCGTGAAATTCTGAGCAGGGCCGCTGATCGAGGCCTGGCTGCCTGCGCGCGCGATGACCATGGTGGCTGGCGCGCCGTTCGTACTGCTGGCAAGGGCCGATGCGCCCAGGGTGAGCGACATGACGGTCGCAGTAATGATCTTCATGGTTATCCTTCCGGTTCTGTGGCCCGGCCTTGTGTGCCGGACCGGTATGTCAATCGATGTCGCATTGTCGAGTGCCCCGATATCAGGCAACGTCCGGCAGGCGGTCGAGGAACTTGTCCAGGGTGATGGGGTAGTCGCGCACGCGCACTCCCGTCGCGTGATAGACCGCGTTCGCGACGGCAGCTGCGACGCCGCTGATACCGAGTTCGCCCACGCCCTTGGCCTTGAGCGGTGACGCGGCCGGGTCGACTTCGTCGAGGAAGATGACGTCCTGGTGTGGAATATCGGCGTGGACCGGCACTTCGTAGCCTGCCAGGTCATGATTGACGAAGTAGCCGGCGCGCTTGTCGACGACGAGTTCTTCCATCAGTGCTGCGCCGACGCCCATCGTCATGCCGCCAATGACCTGGCTGCGTGCTGTCTTGGGGTTGAGGATCCGGCCGGCTGCACACACGGCAAGCATGCGCCGCACGCGGATCTCGCCAGTGGCGGCGTCGACCCCGACCTCGACGAAGTGTGCGCCGAAGGTCTGGATCGCATACTGCTTGGCGAGCTCGCCGAATTCCATGACATCCTCGGCCTCGAGGTCGCGCCATCTCGACGCATGCGTCAGCGGGACGGCGCGGCTGCCGGCGCGTACCATGCCGCCGACGAATTCAGCGCTTGCCGGGTCCATGTCGAGTTGGCGCGCCACGGCCTCGCGCAGCTTGACGCAGGCGGCATACACGCCTGCCGTCGAGGATGCCGCGCCCCATTGCCCGCCCGAACCGGCGGACTCGGGAAAGCGTGAGTCGCCGAGTCGTACATTCACCCTGTCCACGCCGATCCCCATCATCTCCGCGGCGGTCTGGGCGAGGATGGTGTAGGTGCCGGTACCGATATCGGTCATGTCCGTCTCGACAGTCACGATGCCGCGATGGTCGAGACGCACGCGCGCGCCCGACTTCGCCACAGGCGCGCCGCGGATCGCCGCCGCCATTCCCATACCGACCAGCCAGCGGCCATCCCGCCGGCTGCGCGGGCGCGCGCTGCGTTCGCTCCAGCCAAAGCGTGCCGCCCCTGTCTGCAGGCACTCGACCAGCTGGCGCTGTGAAAACGCGCGCGTCGGTTCTTCGGGATCGACCTGGGTGTCATTGAGCACACGGAACGCCACCGGATCCATGCCGAGCTTCTCGGCCATCTCGTCCATCGCGATTTCAAGCGCCATCATGCCTGGCGCCTCGCCCGGCGCACGCATTGCGCTGCCTTCCGGGAGATCGAGGTGCGCCAGCCGCAGGCGCGTCATGCGGTTCGGTCCGGCATACAGCAGGCGGGTGGCCGTGGTGGCAGCTTCGGGCCTGCCGCCGGCGATATTGCCCGACCAGCTTTCGTGCCCGATGGCCGTGATTTTGCCATCGCGGCTGGCGCCGATGCGGATCCGCTGGATCGTCGCGGGGCGGTGGGTGACGTTGTTGAACATGAGTGCGCGCTGCAGCGTCACCTTGACTGGCCGGCCCACCTTGCGGGCCGCGACCGCCGCCAGTACCGCATCGGACAGGATCGTGCCCTTGCCGCCGAAGCCCCCGCCGATGTACGGCGAGACTATGCGCACGTCATCCTCGGCGATGCCCAGTGTCTTTGCGATGTCGCGCACGCCCCAGTTGACCTGCTGGATGGACGTCCACAGCGTGAGCTTGCCACTGTTCCACGCCGCGATGGTCGCGTGCGGCTCCATCATCGCATGCGACTGGTCCGGCGTCGTGACGTGCACGTCGAGCTTCACGGCTGCGCTGGCATAGCCGCCCTCGAAGTCGCCGGCAGCCGTTTCGGGTGGCGGTGCGTACGGCGCCACCTTCGAGAGGGGCGCAGCGTCCTTCGCTGCCGCCAGGTCGAATACACCCCTGGCTTTGGCATACCGCACGCGCACCAGTTGCGCGGCAGCTCGGGCCTGCTCGAAGGTTTCCGCCACAACGATGGCGACCGCCTGGTGGTAGTGATCGACGTCCGGGCCGGCCAGCGCACGGGCCGCATAGAACGCGCCCTTGTCGAGCTTGCCTGCATTCGCGGCGCTGATGACGGCGAGCACCCCCGGGGCCTGGCTGGCCGGTCGTGCATCGACTGCCTCGATGCGCCCTTTGGCAATGGCCGCGCCGACGATGTAGCCATACACTGCGCCCGGCGCGGCAGCATGCTGCTCATAGGCGTAGGTTGCGGTGCCGGTGGTCTTCAACGGCCCATCGATGCGGTCGGTCGGCTGGCCGACGACCTTGAGCTGGTCGATCGGGTTGGTGGTGGCTGGTGTATCGAATCTCATGATGCCGTGCTCCTTGCTTGTGCGATGACCGAACCGAGCGTGCGCTCGACCAGCGTCAGCTTGAATGCGTTCTCGTGCGTCGGCCTGGCGCCTGCGAGCAGGCGCGCGGTCACGGCTTTGGCGCCGCGCGGCAGCTCGCGTTCGGCTTCCTCGACCCGCCAGGGCATGGGCGCGACGCCACCGAGGGCGACGCGGCCACTGCCGTCCGCTTGCACAATGGCGCCGACGGAGACCAGTGCGAAGGCATACGACGCACGGTCGCGTACCTTTTGATAGATCTGCACGCCGCCGACTGGCGTCGGCAAGGTGACTGCGGTGATCAGTTCGCCATGCTGCAGCGTGTTGTCGCGCTGGGGCGCAGCGCCCGGCAGGCGGTAAAATTCGGCGATCGGGATCCTGCGTCCGGCGCCGTCAGCCTTGACCGTCTCGATGGTGGCGTCGAGTGCCCGCATGGCCACGGCCATGTCGCCGGGATACGTCGCAATGCATGTGTCACTGACCCCAATGACCGCATGCTGGCGGCTGAAACCACCGAGCGCGCTACAGCCGCTGCCGGGCTGGCGCTTGTTGCAGGGCTGATTGGTGTCGTAAAAGTAGGGGCAGCGTGTCCGCTGCAGCAGGTTGCCCGCCGTGGTCGCCTTGTTGCGCAGTTGCCCGGACGCGCCGGCGAGCAGGGCGCGCGACAGCAGGCTGTAATCGCGGCGCACCCGCATGTCCGTCGCCAGATCCGTGTTGCGCACCAGGGCGCCGATGCGCAAGCCGCCCTCGGGGGTTTGCTCGATCCTGTCCAGGCCCAGGGGATTCACGTCGACGAGATGGGTGGGCGTTTCGATTGCGAGCTTCATCAGGTCGAGCAGATTGGTGCCGCCAGCGATGAATTTCGCGTGGGGATTGCGCCCGACCGCAGCCGCCGCCTGCGCCAGCGACTGCGCGCGTTCATAGGTAAATGCTTTCATGGTGTGCCTTTCGTGCCATTCGTGCCATTCATGCCGGCGACTTCGGTGATGGCGTCGATGATGTTCGAATAGGCGCCGCAGCGGCAGATGTTCCCGCTCATGCGTTCGCGCAACTCGCTGGCGCAGAACACCGGTTGGGCCGTGAGTTGTTCGCTGACGTGGCTCGGGATACCCGCCTCGATCTCGCTGAGCACGGCCACTGCCGAACAGATCTGGCCAGGCGTGCAATAGCCGCACTGGTAGCCATCGTGCTTGACGAAGGCTGCCTGCATGGCGTGCATGCGCTCCGGCGTACCCAGGCCTTCGATCGTGGTGATGCTGTCACCCTCGTGCATGATGGCCAGCGACAGGCAGGCATTGATGCGGCGACCGTTGACCAGGACCGTACACGCACCACACTGGCCCTGGTCGCAGCCCTTCTTGGTGCCGGTGACGTGCAGGTGCTCGCGCAGGGCGTCCAGCAGGGTGGTGCGCGTATCGATCCGGAGTTCACGCGACTGGCCATTCAATTTGATCGACAGCGTTGCTACTGCGCCTTGCCCGGCAACCGGGGGCGGTGCGGCAACAGCGTTGAATGGCATGACGCCGACGGCCGTTGCGGCCGATCCGGTAAGCAGGAATTCCCGGCGCGACAATTCAAGACTATCTGGACTATTCATGCATGCATCTCCCATCAGTGACTGTGGGCGTACCGAACGACAGTCGATACGCGTTTTCTTGCAGAGCCAACAAGCTTGCGGCCAGCACGATTGAAACGGTATCCTCATCCTGTCGATTCATTGCCCGATTCTCTGGAAGCGCGACGATTCCATGGTCATCCATCACATCTCGACATATCCTTGCATCGACTATGGAGAACCAGACCGTGCACCAGACTTCCCACGCAGCCTTGCCCTATCCGCTCGCGCCGCAACGCCGTGACGCATTGCGAACCCACCTGGTCAAGCGCGTCAGCGCGCTGATGGGATCGGCAGCAAGTCTGGAAACGGCCATACCCGGTGTGACGCTGTATCGCTACTGCGCGCCGACCTTTCCGGATTCCGTGACCTATGAACCAAGCATGGCGATCGTATTGCAAGGGAAGAAACGCGTCAGGTTGCGCGACACGAGTTTCGACTACGACTGCGCCAACTTCCTGCTGACGTCGCTGGACCTGCCGGTGACGAGCCAGGTCATCGAGGCCAGCAGGGATGCGCCTTACCTGTGCATGCGGCTCAAGCTCGACATCGCGATGGTCCGCGAACTGCTGGGGCAAGAGCCGGTCCGCGCAGCATCGATGGACATCGACCGGCCGGCAATGACCACCGCAGAAACCACGGTCGAGTTCCTCGATGCGTTCTGCCGCCTGCTCGATCTTCAGTCTGCGCCGCAGGACATCGCGTTCATGGGCGATCTGATCAAACGCGAAATCATCTATCGCCTGCTTCAAAGCACTGAAGGAAAACGCCTGCACGCGATCGCGACGATCGGCGAAAACAGCCAGCGCACTGCCAAGGCGGTTGAGTGGATCCGGGATAACTACACGAAACGGTTGCGCATGGACGTGCTGGCCGAGATCGCCTGCATGGGTGTCTCGACATTGCATCATCAGTTCCGCGCCCTGACGTCCATGAGCCCGCTGCAGTACCAGAAGCAATTGCGCCTGCATGAGGCGCGGCGCCGCATGCTTACGGACGGCCTGGACGCTGCGCACGCAGCGTTCGAGGTCGGCTACGAAAGTGCCAGCCAGTTCAACCGCGAATACAGCCGGTTCTTTGGCCAGTCGCCAATGCGCGACGTGCGTGCATTACGCGCCGTTGGCGATGACCAGGACGGCCAGGCCGCCCGGATCGCCTGACCTGCGCAGGACAACCTGCCTGCGCCCACCCACCCACCCACCCGCACCAACGCACGCGCCACTCAGGCGCTGCCTGCGTTCGCGCCCGTGCGTCGGTCCGGCCGGGGCGTCATGCCCACTGGGTGCGCTTTTGGGAAACAGGGAAGGACATCCGTAGGAGTATTCCGGTTTCAGCAAACTTGCTCGTCTGATAGCAATTCGGGCAGCTGACTAGCGCAAAATAAAGTCCGCTTAGGATGTTTATCCACTTCAAAACTACACCATCGACAAGGTCGTCAGGCGCAGCCAGCCTGCGCATCATCGGGGCAGCGCCGTTCTGCTGCGCAGGTCAAGAAGGAGTCAGGCATGTCCAAAACAAGCAAGGCCACGAACAATCTGCATCACGTGCAGAACCAGTGGGGCGGGACGTCGACGCAGTGGCATGAAGGCGGCATGTGGATCATCGGCGCACGGCCCGGTCAGCACGTCGTGGCGCTCGACCTCACGTCGAGCGACAACGGCAAGACGCTCACCGGAAACATGAAATATGCAGGTGAAGGCGCCATCGGCTTTCGCGCCACTCTGACCCAGAGCAATACGTACATCGTCGAAAATCAGTGGGGCGGTTCGGCGGCGCCATGGCATCCGGGCGGGACGTGGGTCATCGGCTGCCGCCCTGGCCAGAGCGTGGTCGCCATCCATGTCGAATCGGGCGACAACGGCGCCACACTGAAGGGGACGATGACCTACAGCGGCGAAGGGCCGATCGGTTTCCAGAGCCAGGCAAGCGATGGCGCCGTGTACGCCATCGAAAACCAGTGGGGCGGCGGGTTCGCGCCATGGCACCAGGGCGGCATCTCCGTGCTGGGTTGCCGCGACCAGGCCGTGCTCGCGGTCGACCTGACGTCGAACGATGGCGGCAAGACCCTGACCGGCACCATGACGTATGCGGGCGAAGGCCCCATCCGCGTGCGCGCCACTTCGGTTGCCGGCAACAACTACCAGGTCGAAAACCAGTGGGGCGACACGTCGTCGGCATGGCATCCGGGCGGCGTCTGGCTGATCGGCTGCCGAGCCGGCCAGCACAGCGTGGCGCTCAATGTCACGTCCGGCAACCAGGGTAACAACCTGCATGGCGGCATGACCTACAGCGGCGAAGGCGTGATCGGCTACCGCGGTACGGAATTGCCGATGTAATTGCTACGGCACCGGCCATGCGCCTGCAGGTGGCATGGCCGGTGCGTCGTTCACATCACGCCGTGCCGGGCAGCGGCAGCGGCGTCACCGTCACCTGCACGTCGAGCTCCTGCTTGCCGCCACCCAGCACAATCCCACGCATCGGCGTCACGTCGCTGAAGTCGCGCCCCCAGCCCAGCGTGATGTGTTCATGCTGCACGAGACAGCGGTTGGTCGGGTCGAAATCGACCCAGCCCAGCGCCGGGCAGAACACCGACACCCATGCGTGCGACGCATCGGCCCCGATCAGGCGCGGCTTGCCTTCCGGCGGGTGCGTCAGGATGTAGCCGCTGACATAGCGCGCCGGCAGGCCGATGCTGCGCAGGCAGCCGATCATCAGCTGCGCGAAATCCTGGCACACGCCGCGCCGGCCGCGCAGCACCTGGTCGAGCGGCGTCGAGATGTCGGTGGCCTTGCTGTCGAATTCGAAGTCGTCGAAGATCCGGTGCGTCAGGTCGAGCGCCGCGTCGAGCTGCGGGCGGCCCGGGACGTAGCTCTCGCGCGCATAGGCTTCCAGTTCCGGGAACAGGGCGACGTGGGGCGACGCGTACAGGTAGCGGCAGGCTTCCAGTGTGGCCGCGCTTTTTTCCTTGCCCATCATGTCGCGCACGGATTCCCACGACAGCGTGCCGGCAATCTGCGCCAGCGTGTAGCGCGCGCGCAGCGAGACCGTCGATTCAGCATGCACCAGCAGGCTGTCATGGGGCACGGTCAGCGCCACGTGGCGCGTGATGTTGCCGAAGTAATCCACGCCCTCATTGCTGTCGTTGATCACCGGGTCGAGCCAGATCAGGTGCGATTCAGTTTGCTGGCACGCGAACGAGCGCGGCGTCAGGTGCAGGTATTGCTGCGACAGCGTCACCATGCTGTTGTACTTGTAGCGCGTCTCGTGCACCACGCGATAGCGCGCAATCACATCGGCGCCCACGGCGCCCGGCAGCAAATCGGTCATGAGGTACGGTTCCTTTGCCGGCCGTTGGCGGTATAGCTGAAAAACTGGACGCCGATCTGTTCGGACAAGGCCGCACTGGCCTGCCCGATGCGGCTGAGCAGGTCGCTGAGCAGCGCGTTGCCGTGGTTCAGATCGACGCCGGGATCGAGCGCGGTCAGTTCGGCCTTCAGTGGCGTCAGCAGGTCCAGGCCCCCGGCGCCCTGAGCCTGCGTGACCTTGCCCAGCGTGCCGATGATGCCGTTCAACTGGAACACGATCGAGCGCGGATTGGTTTCGTCCAGCAGCAGCAGGTCGAGCACCGGCAGCCACTCGGGCTGGGCGCGGTAGCGGGCGCGGTACGTGATGATGCTGTCGGACAGTTCGAGCACCCAGTCGAGATTGCCGTTTTCGTCCATCGCCAGTGCGCGTTGCAGCACGACCGCCTGGAACTGCAGGCGTTCGAGGCGCCGGCCGATCGACATGAAGCGCCAGCCGAGGTCGCGCACCATGCCGTCGAGGGCAAAGCCGGCCAGCGTCATCAGCGCCGCGGCGGCATCGTCGAGAATTGTCATGACGCCCGACTGCGACGGCCGCTCACCGGGCGGGGCGACCGGCTGCACCATGCGGTTCAGGGCGCGCCAGTTGTCGACCGAGAAGCGCTCATGCAGCTGGCCGGCGATCCGGTGCAACTGCTGCTGCTGGCGCGCCAGGCCCGGAACGGCGGGCGACACCACCGCCAGCAGCAGCGCCGATTCGATCTCGGCATCGGTGAAGATCGGGGCCGGCAGGGCGCTGGCCGTGCCCGGCAATTTGGCCGAGCCCACCACGGCCGGCGTGCCCGGCGCGGCCGGCTTGCGCTGTGGATCCAGCAGGCCGAACCAGATGCACAGCGCCTCGACGGTCGGCCACTCGGCGCCGCGCTGGTCGAAGCGCACATTGAACAGGATATTGAGTGCCACCCGCAGCAGGCGGCAGATATTGTCGCTGCGCTCGGCATGGCGCCCGAACCACAGCAGGTTTTCGGCCACGCGGCTCGACAGGTTGCTGTCTTCGCGCACCAGGTCTTCGCCCGTGATGCTGCTTTTTTGCAGGCGGTGCGTTTCAACGCGGGCGCGCGCCTGGACCCAGGTGTCCTTGCTGGCGCCGCCCATCTGCATCGTCAGCACGCGTGCATCGGGCCCGGTGGCCACGCGGGTAAGGCCGCCCGGCATCACCACATAGCCATTCGGCGTGGCGCACGCGAACACGCGCAGGCCCACCGCGCGCGCCTGCAGGCCGGGCGCGCGACCATCTTTCCACACCGGCGCCTGCGACAGGCGCACCAGTTCCTGGGCGATGTAATGGTTGGGATTGGCGCGCAGATTGGCAATGAACGCCGCGCGCGCATCGCCGTCGAGATCCTGGCCAAACACGGCCGGCTGGCCCGGCATCGCGCCGCTCGGCTTGATCACCAGGCGATCGAGCCTGGCGACCACGGTTTCGAGCGCGGCCGGCTCGCCGCACCACCAGGTCGCTACCGAAGGCATCTTGAGCGGCTCGCCCAGCAGGCGCTTGGACAGCGCCGGCAGGAAGCCGAGCAGCGCGCCCGACTCGAGCAGGCTCGAACCGAGGCTGTTGGCCACCACCACATTGCCGCGCATGGCGGCCTGGGTCAGGCCGGCCACGCCGAGCAGCGAATTTTGCAGCTCGAGCGGATCGCACGATTCGTCGTCGACCCGGCGCATGATCACGTGCACCCGGTGCAGCCCGGCCAGGGTCTTGATGAAGACGACGCCGTCGCGCACCGTCAGGTCGCCCCCTTCGACCAGCGTCAGGCCCAGATAGCGCGCCAGATAGGCCTGCTCGTAATAGCTTTCGCTGCGCGGACCCGGCGTGAGCAGCACGATCAGCGGCATTTCGCCCTCGCGCAGCGGCGCCGGCTTGTCGCCATGGGCCGCGCACAGCCGGCCCCAGTGCACCAGGCTGTCGTGCATGGTGCGGAAGAACGGCGACACCGGCTGCACCTTCAGTTCGCGCAGCAGGTCGGGGAAGGTGGGGGCGATGATCGACCGGTTTTCGAGTGCGTAGCCGGCGCCCGACGGCGCCTGCGTGCGGTCGGCCATCACCCACCAGCGGCCATCGGGCGCACGCGCCAGGTCGACCGCATAGAAATGCAGCGCCACGTCGTCGTGGTGGCGCATGCCGTGGCACGGGCGCAGAAAGCCCGCGTGGCCATGGATCAGCGCCGACGGCAGCAAGCCTTCGCGCAGCATCGCCTGCTCGCCATACACGTCGCCCAGGATCTTGTTGAGCAGGGTGGCGCGCTGGATCACGGCCGCTTCGATGCCGCTCCATTCCTCGTGCGGCAGGATCAGGGGCAGCACGTTCAGATCCCACTGGCGCGGCCGGGTGCCGGCGTCGGCCAGCACGTTGTAGCTCACGCCATTTTCGCGCACCTGGCGCTGCACCATCTCCAGACGCTGGCGCATCATGTCCGGTGCTTCGTGCTCCAGGTTGGCAAGCATCGCACGCCAGTGCGCGCGCGGCGCCTTGTCGGCGCCCAGCATTTCATCGAAACCATCCGGCGCGGCCAGATAGTGGGCAAGCAGTTGATTGGGCATTGGCGTGCAGCTTTACGGTTGAAACGAATGCCAGCGTTACATCGGCTGCCAGCGCAAATCGAGGGTCATCGGGAAGCTCGGATTGAGGTCTTCCTTGTACACCGTGAACGGACCCGGCGTGTGACCGTGTGGCCAGAAACGGGCAAAGCGGCGCGCCTCGGCGGCGTTGGCGTTTACCGGCGAACCGGTTTCGCTGCGGCCGCCCGGATGCACGACGTGGTAGGTGCAGCCGCCGATCGAGCGCCCGCTCCAGGTGTCGACCAGGTCGAACACGAGCGGCGCCTGCACCCGGATGCTCGGATGCAGCGCCGACCACGGGCTCCAGGCGCGGAAGCGCACACCGGCCACGTATTCGCCCGGCACGCCGGTCGGATGCAGCGGCAGCATGCGGCCATTGCAGGCCACCACGTGGCGCCCGTCGGTCAGGCCGCGCACCAGCAGCTGCATGCGCTCGACCGACGAGTCGACGTAGCGCGCGGTGCCGCCGGCGGACACTTCTTCGCCCAGCACGTTCCACGGCTCGATCGCCTGGCGCAGTTCCATCTCGACGCCTTCGTAGACGACGGTGCCAAAGCGCGGGAAGCGGAATTCGATGAACGGCTCGAACCAGTGGTCCTCGAACGCATAGCCGGCCGCGCGCAGGTCTTTGGCCACGTCGCGGATATCCTGTGCGACGAAATGCGGCAGCATCCAGCGGTCGTGCAGCGCCGTGCCCCAGTGCACCAGCTTGGCCTGCAGCGGCTGGCGCCAGAAGCGCGCGACCAGGGCGCGCAGCAGCAGCATTTGCAAGAGGCTCATGCGCTCGTGCGGCGGCATTTCAAACGCGCGGAACTCCACCAGTCCCAGGCGGCCGGTCGGGCCGTCCGGCGAATACAGCTTGTCGATCGAGAACTCCGAGCGGTGCGTGTTACCGGTCAGGTCGACCAGCATATTGCGCAGCAGGCGGTCGACCATCCACGGCTTGTCGCCGGGATGCATGGTCGGCAGCACCTTGTCCATCTGCTGGAACGCGATCGCCAGTTCGTACAGGTTGTCGTCGCGCGCTTCATCCACGCGCGGCGCCTGGCTGGTCGGGCCGATGAAGGTGCCCGAGAACAGGTACGACAGCGCTGGGTGGATCTGCCAGTACGTGATCAGGCTTTTCAGCAGGTCGGGCCGGCGCAGCATCGGGCTGTCTTCCACCGTGGCGCCGCCCAGCGTCGCGTGGTTGCCACCGCCCGTGCCGGTATGGCGGCCGTCGAGCATGAATTTCTCGGTGCCCAGGCGGGTCAGGCGCGCTTCCTGGTACAGCGTCGTCATGTTGTGGACCAACTCATGCCAGCTCGCGGCCGGATGGATGTTGACCTCGATGACGCCTGGATCGGGCGTGACGCTGAGCAGCTTGATGCGCGGGTCGCGCGGTGGCGCATAACCCTCGATGCGCAGCTTCATCTTGAGCTTGGCGGCCGTGTTCTCGACCGCCGTGACCAGCGCCAGGTAATCCTCGATGCGCTTTTGCGGCGGCATGAAGATGTACAGGCGGCCCGCGCGCACTTCGAGGCACAGCGCGGTGTGAATGACTTCGCGCGCTTCCGGGTCAGCCGGTGCAGATGCCGTCTTGTTCGTCGACTTGCCGGGCGCAACGCTCAGGACCGGGCGCCGGTCCTTCTTGCCAACGGGGAGCGGGCCACGCGGCGCGAACGGGTCGACATCGAAATCGGGATCGCGCTCTTCGGGCAGCACCCACGGCAGCGTGGCCAGCGGCAGGCGCAGGCCGATCGGCGAATCGCCCTCGATCAGGTACAGGTTTTCGCGCTTGAGCGGCCACGGCGACGTGCGCCAGCTGGTGCCAAGCATGACGGATGGATCGTGTTCGCGCGCTTTCAGCGGCAGCACGTAGCCGGCCACCTGGCCCAGGCCCCGTTCAAGCAGGCGCGCCAGGCGGCGGCGCTCTTCCGGTGCTTTCAGATCGGCGTCGAGCGGATCGAGATTGCGCGGCAGCGCCTGCTCGCGCTGGGCTTGCAGCAGCACGTCTTCGTAGGCCGGGATGGCGCAGCCGGCCGGCAGGCCGAGCGATTTGACCAGCTCCGCGGCAAAGCGGCCGGCATCTTCGCTGCCGTAGCCATCATCGATGTGTTCGTCCGAGAACAGCGACGGATCGAACCACATCGGCTGGCCGTCGACGCGCCAGAAGATGTTCAGCGCCCAGCGCGGCAGCGGCTCGCCCGGATACCACTTGCCCTGGCCGTAATGGATCATGCCGCCCGGTGCAAAGTGGTTCTTCAGGCGGTGCATCAGGTTGCCCGCCAGCTCGCGCTTCTTGTCGCCATGCGCCAGCGTGTTCCATTCGGCGCCGTCCATGTCGTCGATCGACACAAAAGTCGGCTCGCCGCCCTGCGTCAGGCGCACGTCCTGGTTCACCAGGTCAGAATCGACCTGCTGGCCCAGGCGGTTGATCTTGTCCCAGTCGTGTTCCGTGTAGGGCTTGGTCACGCGCGGATCTTCGTGGATGCGCGTGATCGTCATTTCGTGGACGAACGTGACCTCGGCCTTGTCGGTAAAGCCCGTGACCGGCGCGGCCGACGACGGCATCGCCGTGCAGGCCAGCGGAATATGGCCTTCGCTGGCCAGCATGCCCGAGGTCGGGTCCAGACCGATCCAGCCGGCGCCCGGCACATACACCTCGGTCCAGGCGTGCAGATCGGTGAAGTCGACGGTAGTGCCGCTTGGGCCATCGAGCGCTTCCTGGTCGGCGGTGAGCTGGATCAGGTAGCCGGACACGAAACGCGCCGCCAGGCCCATCTCGCGCAGGATCTGCACCAGCAGCCAGCCGGTATCGCGGCACGAGCCGGAGCGCTTTTGCAGCGTGTCTTCGGGCTCCTGCACGCCCGGTTCCATCCGCAGCAGGTACGCGATGTCGCGCTGCAGGCGCTGGTTGATGGCCACCAAAAAGTCGTTCGTGCCCATCGGCTGGGCCAGCAGTTCGCGCCGCGCACTGGCGACCCACTCGGTCAGCAGCGGGCCAGGCTCTTGCGATTTGGTGTACGGGCTCAGTTCGGACTGCAGCAGGTCCGGGTAGGCGAACGGGAAGGTCTCGGCGTATTTTTCGACGAAGAAGTCGAACGGGTTAATCACCGTCATGTCCGCAACGAGGTCGACCGTGAACTCGAGCACGTCGGTTTGTTCAGGGAACACGAAACGGCCGATGTAATTGCCGTACGGGTCTTGCTGCCAATTGATGAAATGCTCTTTCGGCAGAACCGTCAATGAGTACGACAGGATCGGTGTACGCGCATGTGGCGCCGGACGCAGGCGCACTTCATGCGGTGACAGATTGACCAGGCGGTCGTAACGGTAGCTGGTCTTGTGATGAAGCGCAACGCGGATAGCCATGCGGTAGTGCCTTTCGATTGGGGCGCGATCGATGCCGGCGCTCTGAATTTGGTCGTATTAGTTTGCGCGTAACTGAGTAGGGGACTGAGTAAGCGCAAGATAGGAGCATTTAAGCATGATTCATACCTGCGTTCGTTTGACTTGCGAGTCGGACGGGGTGGCTGGCACGTTTCTTGTTAGTATTCTGGCACAGGAGGCAATGATGTCGAACTTTTACGATGAAATGTATTCCACTGCAGCAACCGTACGACCTCATTACCAGGCGTTCGCGGATTGGCTCGCCCAGCAACCCCCGCATCTGATCGATCAGAAGCGGGCGGAAGCCGAGCTGAACTTCCAACGCGTGGGGATCACGTTCGCTGTGTACGGCGACAACGCCGGCAAGGAACGCTTGATCCCATTCGACATCATTCCGCGCGTGATCAACGCCGCCGAGTGGGCCAAATTGCAGGCCGGCCTGGTGCAGCGCGTGACCGCGCTGAATCGCTTCCTGCACGACGTCTACCACGACCAGAACATCCTGAAGGCAGGCGTCATTCCGGCCGAACAGATCCTGAATAATGCGCAGTACCGGCCGGCCATGCAAGGCGTCAAGGTGCCCCTGGATATCTACGCCCACATTGCCGGCGTCGATATCGTGCGCGCGGGCGAGGGCGAGTTTTACGTGCTCGAAGACAATCTGCGCGTGCCGTCGGGTGTGTCGTACATGCTGGAAAACCGCAAGATGATGATGCGGCTGTTCCCGGCGCTGTTCGCACGCAACCGCGTGGCGCCGGTCGACCATTATCCCGACCTGCTGCTGGACAATCTGCGCACCGTGGCGCCGCATGGCGGCGACGATCCGACCGTGGTCGTGCTCACGCCCGGCATGCACAATTCGGCCTACTTCGAGCACGCGTTCCTGGCCCAGCAAATGGGCGTGGCGCTGGTGCAGGGGCAAGACCTGTATGTCAGCAACGACACCGTCTACATGCGCACGACGCGTGGCCCGAAGCAGGTCGACGTCATCTATCGCCGCATCGACGACGATTACCTCGATCCGCGCGCGTTCCGTCCCGAATCCACGCTGGGCGTGCCGGGCCTGCTCGACGCGGTGCGCGCCGGCCGCGTCGGCCTGGCCAATGCCATCGGCACCGGCGTGGCCGACGACAAGTCGATCTACCCGTTCGTGCCGGACATGATCGAGTTCTATCTCGGCGAAAAGCCGATCCTGAACAACGTGCCGACCTACCAGTGCAGAAAGAAAGAGCACCTGGATTACACGCTGGCGAACCTGCCGCAACTGGTGGTCAAGGAAGTGCACGGCGCCGGCGGTTACGGGATGCTGGTCGGGCCGGCCTCGACGACGGCCGAGATCGAAGATTTCCGCCGCCGCCTGCTGGCCAATCCGGACGGCTATATCGCCCAGCCGACGCTGGCGTTGTCGGCCTGCCCGACCTATGTGGAATCGGGCATCGCGCCGCGCCATATCGATCTGCGCCCGTTCGTGTTGTCGGGCAAGAGCGTGTCGATGGTGCCGGGCGGGCTGACCCGCGTGGCGTTGCAAGAAGGCTCCCTGGTGGTCAATTCGTCGCAGGGCGGCGGCACCAAGGACACCTGGATACTGGAGAACTAGCATGTTGAGCCGCACCGCAGATCATTTGTTCTGGATGGCCCGCTACACCGAGCGGGCCGAAAACACGGCGCGCATGCTCGACGTGCGCGTCCAGTATTCGCTGATGCCGCAATCGGTCCAGGCCGAGCAGCAGGGCTGGCGCACGATGCTGAGCGTGTCCGAACTCGAAGCACAATTCGACGCCAAGTACGACGCGCTGACGCAAAAGAACGTCATCGACTTCATGGTGCGAGACCCGGATAACCCATCGTCGATCGCCAGCTGCCTGCGCGCCGCGCGCGAAAATGCCCGCGCCGTGCGTGGCACGCTAACCACCGAAGTCTGGGAAACCGAGAACACCACCTGGCTCGTGCTGCAAAAGCACCTGAGCGAGCGCATGTTCGAACGCGATCCCGGCCAGTTCCTGGAATGGGTCAAGTACCGCTCGCACCTGTCGCGCGGCGTCACGCTGGGCACGATGTTCCAGGATGAAGCGTTCAACTTCATCCGCCTGGGCACCTTTCTGGAACGGGCCGACAACACGGCGCGGATTCTCGACGTGAAGTTCCGGTTCCTGGCGTCCGACACGATCCAGGAAGGCGCGCAGGGCGAATACTATTACCTGGCCGCGCTGCTGCGTTCAGTGTCCGCGTTCGAGACGTATCGCAAGGTGTACCGCCACGCGATCACGCCGACCCGCGTGGCCGAACTGTTGATTTTGCAAGGCAAGATGCCGCGCTCGCTGGTGGCCTGCATGGCCGCCGTCGTGGCCGTGCTGCAGGACGTGCGCAACGAGCTGTCGCACGACACCGAGCGGCTGGCGGAAAAACTGCATGCGTCGCTCAAATCGGCCGAGATCAACGAGATCCTCGACGAAGGTTTGCACGAATTTTTGACCAAGTTCCTGGCGTGTATTGGCGAGCTGGGTAACGGTATCGGGCGTGACTTCCTGCTGCCGGTGGCGCCCGAGTTGCCGGAGGTTGTGCCAGTGCCTGTGCCGACCCAGTCGCAGACGCAGTCGCAAACGTCATCGCAGACCTCATCGCAGACGCAGACCCAGTCGCAAACACAGTCGCAGACGCGTTGATCAACTCGCGCACCAAACAGTGGCGCGGCGCACCGTCATGGCCAGCCTGCGTCATGATGGTGCGCTCACTTTAACGATGGAAGGCGGGCCAGCAATGTGGTTGCGAACGGGGTGCAAGCTCAGTTTCACCGTCGACTACCCCACGCCATTCATCCTGATGCTGCGTCCCCGCAGCGGTGCGCAGCAATGGGTGGCGCGCGAATCCTATACGCTCACCCCCAGCGTGCAAGTGCTTGAATACACGGATGCCTACGGCAACCTGTGTCAGCGCCTGACGGCGCCGCCCGGCGAATTTTCGATCCAGACGTCGGCCGACGTGCTGACCGACCAGGTCATCAGCGTTGCACCCGGTGCGCCGTTTGACGAGGTGCCGACCTTGCCGGCGGACGTGCTGCTGTATCTGCTACCAAGCCGCTATTGCGAATCCGACCGGTTTGCCGAGATGGCCAGTGCGATCGTGGCGGGTGTCGCGCCAGGCTACGACCAGGTGGCCTGCATCACCGACTGGATCCGGCGCGAGGTGCGCTTCAATCCGGCGGCGAATCACACGCAGATGGCAGCAACCGAGGTCAATGAATATCGCGAAGGCGTGTGCCGCGATCTGGCGCATCTGGGCATCGCGTTGTGCCGCGCGCTGAGCATTCCGGCGCGGATCGTCGCCGGTTATCTGCACGGGCTGGTGCCGATGGACTTGCATGCGTGGTTCGAAGCGTATGTGGGCGGGCGCTGGTACACGTTCGATGCGAGCCAGGATGGGCCGCGCGGCGGTCGCGTGACGATAGGGTATGGGCGCGATGCGGCCGATGTAGCGATCTTCACGCAGTTCGGGCCGGCGCTGGCGCTGCATGAGATGCAGGTGACGGTGGAGTTGCTGGAGGGGGCGCCGGGTTGACGTCTGCTGCTGTCTTGTCATCCTGATACGGACGCTGGCGCCGTAGGGTGGATGGGTTCCCCATCCACGCGTTCAACGACCCTTGCCATGCCACAAAATCACGTGGATTTGAACGCGTGGACGGCGTAGCCGTCCACCCTACATCTGGTCAGACAGCGGTTGGTGCCGGTGCTGCAGGTGCCGCCGGTGCTGGCGCAGTCGCTTGTGCTGGCGCAGCCGCTTGTGCCTGCGCCGCCTGCGCAGCCAGCGACGGCTTGCCCATCTGATCACGCACGACCTTGTGCACGAATTCCAGCTTTTCCAGCACAGGCGTGCTGAGCTTGAACGGATACGAATCCGGCATGCCGATGCTGCGGTTCAGGCTATTGAGCACGTAGGTCAGCGCGAACCAGTCGCTCAGCGTTTCTTCGAACGCGCCGGATTTCGTTGGCAGCGTGATCTTGTCCAGCTCCGGCTCATCGGCCTTGGCCGGCTTGAGCGACAGGCCGCACGAGTGGGCCGTTTCCAGCGTATCGATCATGTGCAGGTAGTGGGCCCAGGTTTCAGCCCAGTCTTCCCACGGGTGCGATGCAGCGTAGCTGCTGACGAAGCGCTCTTCCCAGTCGGCGACCGGACCGTTCTCGTAGTGTCGCTTGAGTGCGTCGCCATAATCCTGGCGCTCGTCGCCGAACAGCGCGCGGTAGCTGTCGATCCACGGCGTATCGGCAACCAGGCGGTCGAAATAATAGTGGCCGCTCTCGTGACGGAAGTGCCCCAGCAGCGTGCGATAACGTTCGTGCATCTGTTCGCGCGTGCGCTCGCGCTCGGCCGGATCGGCTTCAGCGATGTTCAGCGTGATCAGGCCATTGTCGTGGCCGGTCATCACGCACTGGTCGGTCACGCCATCTTCGAGGAACTGGAATGCCAGCCCGGTATCCGGCTGGATTTCTTTCGAGGCCGGGGTCAGGTTCAGCTGCGCCAGCGAGAACAGCAGGCGGCGCTTGGCGGTTTCGAGGCGCGACCACAGGACGCGGTTCTTTTCCGACGTCAGCGCCGGGATCACGACCGTCAACTGGCATGATTCGCACAACTCATGCGGATCGTCGGCCGGCAGCATCCAGTTGCACACATTGTGCTGCACATAATTGCTGCACTGCTTGTAGAGCTTGCCTTCATCCTTGCGGTTCAGGCTACGCCACAGGCCGTCTTCAGCCTGTTCAAAGCTGTTGATGGAGCGCTGGGAAGGCTGGTAGCCCAGGGTGCTTTCGCAATTGAAGCAAAGGGTGTTCTCGAAGAAGATCTGATGCGAACATTTGTCGCAGTGAAAGGTTTTCATAGCAGCACTGATAGAAGGGTTGGGGGTGAAGGTGTATTAACAATCTAACAGTAAATGCAATGTGGGTTTAATCATGTAAGACAATGCCTCATATCGTGTGCGCCCCCTAGGATACGCGCCTGCTACGCCCCTGGCGCGAGCACCAGGGACTTCAATAAATGTGCAGAAAAAACAACAAACCGCGCCGCCGAAAGACGGCGTGATTCGGCGGCCCGGCGTTCCGCCGCTCCGGACGGTCAGGTACCCGGACGTCAATGCTGGGTTTGCTCGCGGCCGACGCCGCTGCCCCGTACCTGCCGCTGGCGCCGCTCCACATGGCCGTAGGCGGGCGCGTCGACCGGTTCCGACACGGGCGCCTGCGCGCCAATGACGCGGTAGAGCGCAGCGCCAAGTAATGCGGCGGCGATCGGTGCGATCCAGAACAGCCATAGCTGCCCCACGGCCCAGTCGCCGGCAAATACGGCAACGGCCGTGCTGCGCGCAGGATTGACGGACGTGTTGGTCACAGGGATGCTGATCAGGTGAATCAGCGTCAGCGCGAAACCGATTGCCACTGGCGCAAACCCTTTGGGCGCACGCTGGTCGGTCACCCCCAAAACAATCAGCAGGAAGAAGGTTGTCATGACCACTTCGCTCAGCAGCCCGGCCAGCAGCGAATAACCGCCTGGCGAATGATCGCCGTAGCCATTAGCGGCAAAGCCGTTGGCGCTGTCAAAGCCAGGGGCGCCGCTGGCAATCACATACAGCACGCCGCCGGCAAGGATGCCGCCGGCGACCTGCGCCACGATATACGGAAACAGCTCGTGCGCGGGAAAGCGGCCCCCGGCCCACAGGCCGATTGAGACCGCCGGATTGAGGTGGCAACCCGAGATGTGGCCGATCGCGTACGCCATCGTGAGCACGGACAAGCCGAAGGCGAGGGCGACGCCGTGCAGGCCGATGCCCAGTTCGGGAAATGCGGCAGCCAGCACCGCGCTGCCGCACCCGCCCATCACCAGCCAGAATGTGCCGAGAAACTCGGCGCCGTAGATTTTCATCGTGGTCTCCTTCGGATCACTATTGCAATGTGAAACAGCAGCCGACAGCAGCCGACAGCAGCTGACAGCAGCAGACACCAGCGGATACCGGTGGAGAACGTGGTGGCAGTGTCGACGGCCGCAGGTGTTGATAGGACACCCTGCGCCGCGCGAGGTTCCATAAGCGGCGCATCTCGTGTCTGCAGAAAATTGACCGCCCCCGCGTACATTGGCGCTGCACAAACCAGCGCGAGATTCCGGCGTGCGCCGTACCGTGCGTGCGCGGCGCCGTGCATGATTGCCGCGCTGCCCGACATCGCCAATGGTGCCGGGTCTCGATCGATTGGCGCTGCTTAACATTGACTGGAGAAATCATGCATTGGATGTGGGGGAAGGTAATGTCGGTTGCCAGCGCCATGCGGTGGCTGGCGTGCATGGGCTTGCGGGCAGGGTCGCTGGTACTCGCGGCAACCAGTCCCGCGCTGGCGCAGCCGGCACCAGCGTCGATCCATGCCGATGGCAGCGCGCGTGTATCGCCTGCCGCCTACCGCGTGATCAATCTGGGCACGGGCGCGATCGCGGCCTATCCACGCATCAATGCGTCCGGGCAGGTCGCGTTCTCGCTGATCCATGGCGATCGTACGGACGGCTACTTTTACGATGGCAATATCGTTCAAGAGATGGGTTCGCTGGGCGGCCGCACCGTGTATGTGAACGACCTGAACGATGCCGGGCAGGTCGCCGGCACCTCGCTCAATGACGCTGGCGTCGAGAATGCGTTCGTCTGGAGCGCACGCGGCGGCATGCTCGACCTGCGCGCCGCCCCATCCCGTGGTCGTTCGTATGGCTGGGCCATCAACAACCGCGGTGTCGTCACCGGTGCGATGGGCGATGCCGCGCATCCGTTTCGCTGGAGCGTTGCGAGCGGCGTCGAAGACCTGGGCGTCATGCCCGGCATCCCGGCACCTGCGGCCGGCCGTGTGCTGGGCGACGCCGGCCTGGTTGCCGGCGTGACGACGATCGACGACGAATTCACGCGCACCTTCGTCTGGACACGTTCGGATGGGCTCATCGACATCGATACGCTGGGCAGCGCCGAATCGTCACCGGTGGCCGTCGGGGCCGGGGGCGAGGTGGCCGGTAACCGGCTGGCGTCGTTCGACGGCGGCGGCGAGCGCCCGTTCCTGTGGACGCGCGCCACGGGTATGGTGGATCTTGGCACCGGTCGCGGTTCCACGGCATCGGTCATTGCGATGACGCCTGGCCTGCACATTGCCGGGAGCATCGGGTATCCGGATGGGCGTCAACGAGCGATGTCGTGGACGCGTCAGGGCGGCATGCGCGAACTCGGCACGCTGGGCGGGCGGACGTCATCCGCGCGCAATGTCAACACCCGGGGCCAGATCGTCGGTTTGGCCGAGGACCGGCTTGGTGCCACGCGCGCCTTCGTCTGGAGCGCCGCAGGCGGCATGCTCGACCTGAACCGGGCGCTGCGTCACGCGCCACCGGGCCTCTTACTGGACCAGGCGCTGGCGGTCAGTGACAACGGCGCGATCGTCGCGGGCTCGAATGCGGGGCTGGTGCTGCTGAGGCCAGATCGGGAATGCATGTGTGGTCACACGCTGGGGCCGCTGGTCCTGCCTGCGCAGGCCGAGGCCGGCGTGCCGCTACAGGCGTCGGTCAGCTTCGTCGATGGTGACCGGACCGGCACGCGCAGCGTCGAGTGGGCGTGGGGTGACGGCAGCGGCGGGGCGGCGCGCAAGATCGTGGAGGCGGACGGCGTCGGCAGCGCGAGCGCCAGTCATAGCTTTTCAACGCCCGGCGTGTATGCGGTCACGGCGACGGTGGTGGGGCGCGACGGGCGCAGGACGACCGTCAGCCAGACTGTGGTGGTGACCGGTCCGGCGGCGCCGCACGGCGGCACCGCTCCGAGCAGTATTTGACCTGCTCCCAGTTGCGCGCCCACTTCTTGCGCCAGGTGAACGGCAGCGCGCAGTGGGCGCAGATCTTTGTGGGCAGCTCGGATTTCTTGCGCATTTTCATGAATGGATTGTAGCGGCTGCGGGCGCGCGCCGACATACGGCATCCGTATCGCGACGACGACGTCAGGCGCAGTCGTCAGGTGACACTCGCTCAGCCGGTTTGACCGGTGGTAAGCTATCAATATTGTCACCTCATACCCGAAGGAATGCCATGAAGCCGCTGTTCTCCGCCGAAGAAGAAGCGAACGCAGCATCCGCAGCGCCGGGCGCAATGCCAATCGCAGTGCCGGCAACCACGGCGCCGGCGCTGCCGCCCTTGTTCAGTCCTGCCGGCACCGACGCGCTGCCGGCATTGCGGCCCGAGGCGAGCGCGGCGCCGCTGGCGCGCGTCGATATTTCTGGCATCGATGACAAGGCCATCGAGTCCCTGGGCGGCGCGACCGGTGCCAGCGTGGCCAAGGTGTCGGCCAAGCTGCTGGGCACCGTGCGCGCCTCCGACGCCGATGTCTTCGGCGCGCAGCTGAACGAACTGATCGCCACTGCCAAGGGCCTCGATCCGGCCAAGCTGCGTTCTGGCGGCCTGATGGCACGCGTGACTGGCATGTTCGGCTCGGTCAAGGAAAAGATGCTGTCGCAGTACCAGGTGGTCGAATCGCGCATGGACACCTTGGTGACCGAAATGACGCGCCATGCCAACGTGCACCGCGGCCGCATCAATGATTTCGACGAGATGTACAAGGGCCTGGAAATCTACTACCAGGGCCTGGACGCCGACGTCAAAAAGGGCGAAGCATGGGCCGCCAAATTGCAGCAGGCTGTCGCGCAGCAGGCGGCGCCGGCCAACGCGTTCGAGGCGCAGCAGGCGACCGAACTGCGGCGCCGCCTGGAGCGGCTCGAAAAGCGCATCGACGACCTGCGCCGCGCCATGCTGATGGCCACGCAGATGGTGCCGCAAATCCGGCTGTCGCAAGACAATGCGCGCGCGCTGACCGACACCTTCACCGATATCGTCAACGTGTCGATCCCGGCCTGGCGCAACGTGTTCTCGCTCTACCTGCTGCAGCTCGAAGCCAAGCAGAGCGCGGCCGTGGCCAACGCCGCCTACGATGCGACCGACGCGGCCTTCCGCACCCAGGCCGACATGCTGCTGGAAAACACCGAGACCGTGGCCCGCGTCAAGCAGCGCTCGATCGTCAGCCTGGAAACCGCCCAGCACGTGCAGACGCAGCTGATGACCGCATTCGACAAGCTCGAGCAGATCTCGAACGAAGGCCAGCAGCGCCGCAAGGACGAGCTGCCGAAGCTGCAGGAACTCGAGCGCGAACTGATCACGCGCTTCTCGTCGGCGTCAACGCCCGGCGCGCAGTAATCGCGACCTGACCCATCACATTCATAAAGGAATATCCATGTCGACCACGCTCGAAACCGGCCACCGCATCAACCTCGAAAAGACGGCGCCGGGCCTGAAGCGCGTTCGTATCGGCCTGGGCTGGAAGGTCAATGCGGCCGAAGGCCAGGCGTTCGACCTCGATTCATCCGTCTTCCTGTGCAAGAAGGACGCGGACGACCACCCGGTCATGATCAGCAACGCCCACTTCGTCTATTACAACCACACCACGTCGCCCGATGGCGCGGTGGTGCACTCGGGCGACAACCGCACGGGCGACAAGGATGGCGACGACGAAGTCATCATCGTCGACCTGGCCAAGGTCGAAGCGGCTGTGGTGGAAATGCCGATCGTCGTCACGATCCACGATGCCGAGGTGCGCAAGCAGAATTTTGGCCGCGTCAGTGGCGCGTACGTGAAGGTGTACAACGACGACACGGGCGAGACGATCGCGCAATACGACCTGAACGAAGACTACTCGGACAAGACCGCGCTGCAATTCGGCTCGCTGTACCGCCGGGATGGCGAATGGCGCTTCCAGGCAGTCGGCGCCGGCTTCAAGCTCAATCTGGCGACGTTCATCCGCAAGCTGGGCGGCACGGTCTGAGGCCGGTCACGCGCGCTGCTCGCCCACCGTTTGCTGATGCCCAAGCCATTTGATTTCGGTGAGGCGGCCGAGGCGCCTCCCGATCCGGTCGGGGCGCCTGCTGCGCCGCGCGCGCTCGATTTTGGCGACACGCATGCCGAGTCGGCGCCGCCTGTCCGCAATAGCCCGCCCAGGCCGCTGTCATTCGACGACCTGCCAGCCGTGCCAGCCGTGGTGGGCACGACCGCGAAGGCTGCGCCCAGGGCACTGTTCGACAGCGAAGATCATCCGGCAGTGCGCGACGCGCTGGCCATTACCAGGGCCGACTATCCAGTCTTGTTTGCGCACGCCGAACAACGCTTTGCCGCCTTGTTCCGCCGCATCCTGCCGGTCAAGCTCTCTTTGGTAATGGAATGGGGCGAGGCGCCGCTGATCGAGCAGGCTGCATTGCTGCGGCCTGTGACCGAGCTGGTGCTGTCGTTCACGCAGATGGCGGTACCGGCATTGCTCGACGCAGCGCTCGAGACCACGCGCGTGCCGGCGGGCATGTTCGGCAAGCTGTTTCGGCGCGCAACGTCGCCCGTGGAGTTCAAGCCAGCCTTGACGTCTGCCCGCGCGCAACTGGTGCAGCTCATCGCCGACAGCGATGTCGCCACGCGCAATCTGGAAGCGTCGGCGCAAAACCTGAGCCTGCATTCGGCCACGCTGGCGGTGGTGTCGACACTGGCCGGCGATTCGGCCGATGTCGCCTTGCTCGACGCGCTTGTGCAGCGCCGCACGCTGCTCCAGCAGGCAGTACGCCAGGCCGAGCTGTCGATCCTGCAGATGGGGCAAGTCCGGCAGCAAGCTGCCGAACTCATCGGGCAGGTGTCGTCATTCCTGACGGTCACCTTGCCCGCGATCGAGATGGCGCAGGCGCAGGGCGGCAACTAGCCGCAGCTCAGCTTTTCTTCTGCGCCGCGATCCAGCGATCGGTCGCCGCTTCCAGCACGTCGAGCGGCACCGCGCCGTGCGACAGCACCTCGTTGTGGAAGGCGCGCAGGTCGAAGTCCTTGCCCAGCGTCTTTTCAGCGCGGGAGCGCAGTTCGCGCAGCTTGAGTTCACCGATCTTGTAGCTCAGCGCCTGGCCCGGCACCGCGATATAGCGCTCGACTTCCTGCACCGCCGTCACTTCGTTCTGCGGCACGTTGTCCATAAAGTAGGCGATGGCCTGTTCGCGTGTCCAGCCTTTCTCGTGGATGCCGGTGTCGACCACCAGGCGCACGCCGCGCCAGATTTCGGCCGTCAGGCGCCCGATCCACTGCCACGGGTCGTCGTACATGCCGATTTCCTGGCCCAGCATTTCGCTGTACAGGCCCCAGCCTTCCGAGAACGCGGTGCTGCCGCCAAAGCGGCGGAATGCCGGCAGACCGGTCGTTTCCTGCGCCAGGCTGCGCTCGAAGTGGTGGCCGGGAATCGCCTCATGCAGGAAGAACGCATTGGTGGTGAAGCGCGTGCGCGTCTCGGGCTTGTAGGCGTTGTAATAGAAGATGCCGGGCCGCTTGCCGTCGACCGAGCCGCGCTGGTACGACGCCGGCGCCGCGCTCACTTCGCGGAATGCTTCGACCGGGCGAATCTCGAACGGCGCTTTCGGCACATTCGCGAACAGCTGGCCCACCTTGGCTTCGACCTGCGGCCGCACGCCTTCATAGGCGGCCTGGATTTCCTCGCGCGACTTGAAGCGCAGCTCTGGCGCATTGTTCAGGTGATCGAAAAATTGCCTGAGCGTGCCCTTGAAGCCCACGCGTACCTTGGCTTCCTCGAACTGGGCGCGGATGCGCGCTACTTCGGACAGGCCAATGTCGTGAATCTGCGCTGGCGTCAGATCGGTCGTGGTCGACTGGCGCGCGCGGAAGGCATACCACTCCTTGCCACCGGGCAGGGCGCCGATGCCGGCCGTGGTGCGGCCGGCTGGCAGGTAGGTGTCGCGCATGAACGCGAGCAGCTTGCGGTTGGCGGGCGCGAGCTGTTCGCGCACCAGCTTGCCGTACGCGTCGGTCAGGCGCGCCTTGTCGGCGGCGCTGAACGAGGCCGGGAACTTCTTCACCGGACCCATATAGGTGCTGGTCGCCAGATCGTCGCTGCCGACACTTTCGAGCTGCGGCAAGACGCGGCTGATCAGGGCTTTCGGCATCACGATGCCCTGCTTGATACCGAGGCGCATGTCGGCAATCACGTTGTCGACCGCCGGGGCATAGCCGGCAGCGCGCGCCAGCCAGTTGTCGTAATCCTGAACGGTCTGGAACGGCTGCGTCGAGGCGCCGGAACCCAGTTGGGCCATCATCAGGTGCAGGCCCGAGAACTGGTCCACCGGCACCAGATCGGACGGGAACCGCAGGCCGTCGAGCACCTGCTGCAGGCGGTAGCGCAGCAAGTCGTAGCTGATGCGGTCTTCGGCCGGCAGCGGCGCCGGATCGAATTTGGCGCTGGCAGCGAGGTATTTTTCCGACAGCGCGCGGCTTTGCTTGCGCTCCTCGGCCGACGAGACAGGGCCGAAGCGATCGTTGTAGCGCGCGTCGCCGTTGAAGGTCGCGGCGATCGGATTTTCGCGCAGGTAGTCTTCCCAGTAGGCAGCGTACAGCTGGTTCATTTTTTCCGGCGTGGCCGGCGTCTTGACCTGGGCAATGGCGGGGAGGGCGGCGCACAGCAGGGTGCACAGGAGCAGGGGAAGCGAGCGGGTCATGGGGTCTCGTGGTGGTCGGGGCGATGCAAGAATAGCATGGGGCTGCCGGGGAATGATCGCGCAGCAGCACGGGTCAGCCCGCGTATTGACCCGTCGTTCTCGTCGCATGACGGTGATGGCACGACCTGCCTTCGGTACACTCGATGCACGTACAACCGCGGAGCACGACATCATGATGAACAGTTTGCCGGATCAATTTCATGCGCTGGTCATCGGCGCCTCGGGGACGATCGGCGCAGCCTTTGTCGATCTGCTGGAACAGTCGCCACGCTGCGCTTCGGTACGCGGGCTGCATCGCCAGTCGGCGCCCGCGATCGACTTCGCAAACGAGGCCAGTGTTGCCGACGCGGCGCAGGCGCTTGCCAACGGGCCGCGCTACCACCTGATCGTGAATGCGACCGGTGTGCTGCACGATGGCGCAACGATGCCCGAGAAGCGCCTGGCCGACCTGAACTATCCGCAGATGCAGGCAACCTTCATGGCGAACACCTTTGGTCCGGCGCTGGTCATGCGCCATTTTGCGCCGTTGCTGGCAGGCGAGCGCGCCATCATGGCCATGTTGTCCGCCAAGGTGGGCAGCATCGGCGACAACCGCCTGGGTGGCTGGTACAGCTACCGCGCTTCGAAGGCGGCCCTGAACATGCTGATAAAAACCGCGGCGATTGAAGTGGCGCGCACGCAGAAGAACAGTGTGCTGGTCGCCCTGCATCCGGGGACCGTGAATTCACGGCTGTCGAAACCGTTTCGTGGTGAGATTATCGGGCGACCGGCCGAGGCCGCTGCTGCCGACATGCTGCAGGTACTCGATGCGCTGACGCCGGCCGACAGCGGCTCGTTCAGGTCGTACAACGGCGCTGAATTGCCCTGGTAGGGAAGGTCAGCCCGTCAGCTGTGCCACCGGCACTGTCGTCTCGATGCGCAAGGCACCATCGGGGCTGCGGGTAGCGATGACGACGTCGCCCTGTTCGACGTACTTGCCAACCAGTGCGCGAATGTTCACGTCATGGGTCACCAGCACCAGGTTGCCGGGATCCTTGTACTGCGCCAGATAGGTGCGCAGCTGCGCCAGCTTGCGCTCGCGCGCCGCATCCTCATCCTGGAACATTGAGTCAACCATCTCGCTGGGCTCGACCCGGCCAAACGCAAGCCGGGCGGTATCGACGCAGCGGCACCAGCGGCTCGACAGCACCGGGCCAAGCGGCACCCCGTGCTTGCGAAAGGCTGCCCCGATCCTGGTGGCGTCCGCGCGACCCGCCTGCGACAGGTTGCGTTGGGTGCTGCATACGCTGAGCTTGAAGCCGGGCGGATCACCGATGCCCGGTACTGTCGCGGCATGGCGCATCAGGATGACGTAGCCGCCGCGCTGGAGCATCGGCCATGGTGATGGGGCGGCCCCGGCAACGGGCGCTGCGCATGCCGCCAGTGCGGCGAGAAAGTGACGTCGGTCCATGGGGGCTCTCGGTGGCGGGGCCGGTTGAATGATCAGATGGTACGCATCACGCTGTTAAAAATCACTTTCCTGGCGCATCCAGGAAGAAGATGGCGTAGACCTTGGCGCCGGATTTCTCGGTCGGCTTGTCGATCTGGATCTGCGCGCAGTCCTGCGCCACCAGGCTGCGCCAGTTGACGACGCCTGCATTGGCAAACACCGAATTGACCTTGCACGCCAGGCTCATGTCGAGCGCCAGGCGGGCATTGCGCTGCTCTGCTTTTGCGTAGTTGACGCCGCGGATTTCGATGCCGAAGGCGCTCATCCATGGTTCCCACAAGCCCAGTTCCACACCCTGCGCCATGCGGCCCAACATGGTCTCCAGCGACAAGCCCTTCTTGACGACGGCGCGCAGCAATGCCAGTGACGGCGCCTCGCGAATGTCGGTGCTGTGCTTGCCCGCGCCGCTGTCGCCAATGGCCTTCAGCTCCTTCGAAAAGGCGGCATCACGCTCGGTGTAGTCGCGCATGCGCTGGTAGAACTCGACGTCGAGGAAGGGATTTTCAGTCCGGCCGGCGGGCATCTCGGCTGGCTGGCGGGCGGAAGGCTGTTTTTTATTGGTCATGGCATTGGCTTCGGAGTTTAAGGGCGCAGCATACCACTGAGCGCCATCCGGCTTGCATGCAAGAGCGATGCGGTTGCACCTTCTGCACGCGTCGCCGCCCGTTGTCGGCGGCGCTCAGCCCTTACTCTTTGCGTTCCTTGAATTCACCTTCGATCACCATATCGTCGCTGCGTTCAGGCGGGCGTCGGCCAGGCATGAACTTGAAGAACGACGAGGACACCCGATCGAACAGGGTCTTGCGCAACCACGGGAAGGCAACAAGAAAGGTCGTTACAAACCCGGTGAACAGGGCTGGCACGTACTCGCCTTGCCACACGAAGTGCAGCAGGCACAGTGCAACCAGAGTGATGATCAGTGGCCGGCGGACAGGCTTGGGCAGCAGGCCGACGAGGCGCAGCTTGCCCTGGCTAACCGAAGGAAACCTGGCGAACAGAATACCAAGCAGCAAGCCGGCCACGAACCGGCCCGTGCCGAGATACTCGGCCACTACCCCGATCACGAGGTAGCCGGTATAAGTGATCGTGCCAGCCAACACTGCCAGCAGCGCCACTACCAGGGCAAGCACCAGTTTTGGCTTGCCGATTGCCATTTTGACGAGAAAGCCGAGGATTTGAATACTCCTGCAAATAAATAGGGAAAGAACAGGGAAAGATTGTCGCAAATTCTAACAGCCTGCTGGCGATGTCATCCTTAAGCCGCGCGCGCCAGCGGCCCGTGCTTATCCGCCAGCAATCGCGCGCAGGGAAATCCCCGTGATGTAGGCGCCATAGGTGCCCAGTGCATAGCCCAGCACGGCAAGCAACACGCCTACCGGCGCGAGCGCCGGGTGGAAGGCGCTGGCAACCACCGGCGCCGATGCTGCCGCGCCGATATTGGCTTGCGAGCCGACCGCCATCATGAAGAGCGGTGCCCGGATCAGTTTGGCCATCAGGATCATCAAACCGCCGTGGAACGCGATCCAGATCAGGCCCAGCAGGAACAACCAGGGGCGATCGACCAGAGCACTCAGGTCCATCTGCATGCCGATCGTGGCGACCAGCACGTACAGCATCACTGAGCCGATGCGCGACGCGCCGGCCCCTTCGAACGTGCGTGCCTTGGTAAAGCTGAGCAGCAAACCGATGGTGGTGGCGATCACGACGATCCAGAAAAAGCCCGACGTCAGGCTGTAATCCTGCAGGCGCCATTCGGCAGGCAGGGACGTGATCCACCCGACCAGCAGCTCCGACAGAAAATGGGACAGGCCGGTTGCGCCCAGGCCAATGGCAAGAATCACCATGATGTCGGCCAGCGTCGGAATCCGCGCATGCTGCGCCTGGTATTGCTCGATGCTGTCCCGCAAGCGGTTCAGCGCCGTGAGGTCCGCGCCTGTCCAGCGATCGAATACCTGGGCGCGGCTGGCAAGGAACAGCAACACGGCCGTCCACAAATTACCTACCAGCACATCGACCGCGACGAACTGGCCGAACATCGTGGCATCGACGTCGAAGACCTCGCGCATGGCGGCCTGGTTGGCGCCGCCGCCAATCCAGGACCCGGCCACCGTGGTCATGCCGCGCCAGGTGTCACCGGCCACTGTCTCGGGATGGATCACGCGCATGGCCTCGAACGACACGAGGGCGCCAAGCATGACGCCAACCGTGCCGGTCAGGAACATGATGATTGCCTTGGGACCGAGCCGCACGATCGCCTTGAAGTCGATTGCTACGCACAGCAGCACGAGAGAACTGGGCAGCAGATAGTCGCGCGCCATCGGGTAGAGGCTTGAGGCCGCACCGTCGATGATGCCAAGCGTGTTCAGTAGCGAAGGCAGCAGGTAGCACAGCAGCAGGGCGGGTACATAGCTGTAGAACTTTTTCCAGAAACCATCCGGGCGCGCTGCGGTCCACAGGACGGTACCGAGTATGGCGGCAAGCATGCCGAACACGACGGCATCGTTGGTAATCATGGCAGCAGAAACAGGCGGCATGCGCGCTCCAGGTTATTCGCGTCAGGGACCGATGACGAGCATGCAACGTGCATCGTATTGGTCGAAGAGCAACGAGTATCGCCGGGTGCAAGGGTGTCGTCAACGTCATGGACGCTGGCAGCCGGTAGTGTCAGTACAGGCATGCCGCTTAGTCTGTATTGCCTGGTTGGTCTGCGCCCGGTCCTGAACTAGCCGCCGCAGCGCTGCCATGGCTGGACGTGCACCTATCTAGGAATCAACACCTTTCCGATGACATGAATGACGCCGTTGCTGGCACGGACGTCCGTTGCCAGGATGGTGGCTGGCGCTGCCGTGGTGTCGGTGATCGTCAGATTGCGGTTGATGGTGATGGTCTGGGCCGGGACCGTCCCTCCCGCAAGTGTTGTTGTCGCCAGCGTGGCCACCGGCGTGCCGAACGGTATGGCAGTAGACAGGACCTGTGCCGGCAGCACGTGATACGTCAGGACCGACGTGAGCTGTGGTCTTGTCAGGCCCGTGGGCGCCGAGGCGAATGCGGCATTGTTGGGTGCAAAGACGGTAAATGGACCGCTTGCGCTGAGCGCAGGCGCCAGGCCGGTTGCCACGACTGCGGCGACGAGCGAGTTGAACGAGGCCGGATTGGTTTGGGCCATCTGCACGACATTGAGCACGCCGGGTGGTATCAGGACCTTGTCAATCCCGTGGATGATGCCGTTGTCGGCGTACACATTGGCCGTCGTCACGCTGGCCCTGGCCAGGACGGCGTCGGTGAATGCCACGCCGGATGACGTGTTCAGTGCGAGCCGGGCAGCTGCGCCGTCGAAAACGTAGGCTGTCGCCAGGGTTGCGCCGGCAGTACTTAGCGCCGCCGAGGACCTGGCGCCGGGGATCACATGGTAGCGCAGTATCTTGTCCAGGTCGGCCGCTGGTAGTGCCGCCACCATGGCGCCGGCGTTGGTAAAGCCGAGCTGTGTCGCCAGGGCGCCGAAGGCTGCGTCGGTAGGGGCCAGAACCGTCAGGTCGGCATTCGCGGCGGTCAATGTACTGGCAATGCCTGCCTTGTCGACTGCCGCTAGCAATGTTGTGAAACCATTTTTTTGAGCGACCTCGGCGACGTTGCCGAGATCGTCGTCACTGCTTCCGCAGGACGACAGAAGAACCGCCAGACTCAACGCACCCAGCCACTTCAAGACAGATCTCATGGTTGCACCTCCGAAATGAACGTCCTTTTTGGACTGGAGTTCATCCGTTGGAGTTCCGCTTCAGCGTGCAACCGATGGTCGGGATCAAGCAGATACGGTGTAACTTGACGTCGCTACATCAGCTTTTCCATGGAGTTACCGGCCCGGGGATATTGCATCCTCGTCTGGCAACTCCATGCCCCGGCGGTACCGGGATTACGTCGATTCCTGGCGCGCCGGCAGCTTCCAGTCCGGGCGGATGAAGTGGCAGGTGTATCCGTTTGGAATGCGCTCCAGATAATCCTGGTGTTCCGGTTCGGCTTCCCAGAAAGGCCCCGCTGCAGCGATCTCGGTGACCGCCTTGCCGGGCCAGAGGCCGGATGCATCGACGTCGGCAATGGTCTGCTCGGCCATCTGCTTTTGTGCATCGTCGAGATAATAGATGGCGGAGCGATAGCTCATGCCCCGGTCATTGCCCTGGCGGTTCGGGGTGGTCGGATCGTGGATCTGGAAGAAAAATTCGAGAATCCGGCGATAACTGATCTTGCTTGGATCGAACACCAGTTCGAGCGCCTCAGCGTGCGTGCCATGGTTGCGGTAAGTAGCGTTGGGCACGTCGCCGCCGGTGTAGCCGACGCGCGTGGACAGCACGCCAGGCATGCGGCGCAGCAGATCTTCCATGCCCCAGAAGCAACCTCCGGCCAGGATCGCGGTTTCAGTTTGCTGTGTCATAAGTTCCTTTGCTTGAATAAGTAGGTGGGCTGAAAGCGCGTGCGATCAGCCAGTGGACTGTGGCAAGTGTAAAGGCAAGTCGCGTGCAGCGTAGTTTGCATCGCGTGCGTGTGAAAGTCCGGCCGCAGCATTGGCATGGCCGCCGGCCAGTGCGCTCAGAATCAGCTGCGCGGCTTCTGCTGGCGCATCCCAGTGTGGGAAATGGCCGCAGCGATCGAACCAGTGCAGTTGAGCGTCCGGGAACATGGCCAGTGCCCGCTTGGCCTGCCAGGGGAAGCAAACCCGGTCACGTCGTCCCCAACCAATGACGAGCGGCTGCGTGATGCTGTTGCGGGGCGCACCTTGCTGCTCTTCGCCATAGGCAAGCTGAGCGAGCATTTCGTCAAACACCGGCGAGGCCACATAGCTGCACAATTCATCGGTCACGATGTCCGGGGCCAACTTCGTTGGCCGGGAAGAGAATTGCGCCAGCAGCAAAGCGCGGCCGACTGGATTGGCGCAGACCGCCGGCAACACGGGGCGCAGCAGCCGCAGCAGCCGGATCGACAGGTAGATCGAGCTGAAGAACGCGTGACGCTCCCATCCCTGCCAGAACCCGCCCGGATTGAGTGCCACCGCGCCGCCAACGATGCCACCGCGCCGCGCCAGTTCCAGCACCAGCCGCGCACCCATCGAGCTGCCGACTGCGTCGATGCCGGTCAAACCATGGGCCTGTAGAAAGGTAGCAGTTTCATCAGCCAGTGTACGGATCGAGGTTTCGCCAGCCAGTCTTGGCGTCTGGCCAAAGCCGGGGAGGTCCACCGCAATGACTTCGCGCTTGGTCGCAAGATCAGCCAGGATGGGATTCCAGCTCTGCCAATGACCACCGAGGCCATGAATCAGTAACAAGGGCTTGCCGGTGCCGCAGCGAATGTAATGCATGATCGATCTCCCATCGCACAGGTGTGCGTATGGGGCAAGCGTACCGCAGCGTGCAGGACGACTGCGCCCGTTAGGAATGCTTGCCGGTGTTGATCTGCTGGAAATTGACCCGGGGACAAAGACTGCTGCATCCACAAACAACAACGCCAACCGGCAGCGAGGTGGCGTTCGTGAATGATGTCCCTGGTAACTGGCACCGGCATTAAAGCGCCGACACAAGAGAAAGATTGTTCGCAATGATAAAAAATCAACCTTGATCTCAAACAGAGAGTTGCTCTACTTGCAGCGCCAGGGGAGGCATATGATGAACTTGATGATTGCCCAAGAGAGGACAGGTAGGTAGCGGCTATGGCTGACCATTCTGCCGGGCGACGGTCTCTTCTGATCAGCAGCGTAGCGGCCGGCACCGCAATACTGGTGCCGCCGCAGATCGATGACGCTCCGCCAAGAATGGAAAGACGCGGCAAAGTCGGCGATATCGGTGACGCCATGGTACCGCCTGCCATCGTCAATCTCGCTGAATTTGGCGGCACACCGGGCGCGGGCAGAATCCGCCTGATCGACGCATTCAACCAGGCTTTCGCTGCGCTGACAAAGAGTGATGGCGGCACACTGCTCGTCCCGGCCGGCGTCTATGATTTCGGCAGGTACGCAGAGCACGCTTATATTATCTTGTGCCGAAATCTGCGTAACGTCGCTATTTCAGCCTACGGTGCCACCTTCATGGCGACGACGTTGGCCAAGGTTACACCTAATATGTTTTATTTCTTCAATTTCTATAACATCACCATAGCGGGAGCAAGTTTTATCGATCCAGGCTTTAATGCGTCGACTAACTGGCAAGGCATGTACTGTGTTGGCATTCAGGCGGACCGGGCAAGTAGCGGATTCAGGATGGTCGACTGCTATGCCGAGAGGGTGGTTGGTTTATTAGGATCGAATAACAATGCGGCGAGCCGGAACTATCTGTCGAATGTCAGTGTGCATGGTGAAGTCCGATATTCGTACTATGGCGTCGGCGTGAGTTTTATAAGAGAAAACGTCAATGTCGAGCTGGTTTGCCACAATGTAAGACGCGCACTCGTTGCCTCATCGTTGAAAAACGCGAACATCGTGATTTTCGCGTCCAGCAGTTCCAATTGGCCTGGGAGCAATGGATTGGTTTCGCTGGCGACGAGCGGCGCCAGTTCAGGTAACGTGGAAAACGTTCGGGTTCAGGTGGATGTCTCTGGCGCATGCATACACAGCGCCTATATCCATTTCTATCATCAAGGTCACGAAGTTGCCGGGTATATGCGCAACATCGATGCGACAGTCAACGTGATCGATTCGGATTCAACAGGAACGCTGTTTTTGTTTGATCATGAAATCGATGGTGTTCAGTCAACGACCCGACGTACCTGGGATCGCATCTCGCTGCATGGAACGGTTTCGCGAAATTTCAGAGGATGCGTCATCGTCAATACGTCGGTGCCGATGTCGCCTGGCGTTATCTATCTGGATCGTCACCTCGCGCAATCCGGGAACTGCAAGGGCCTTGGCGCAGGTTGCAACACCTCATTTGTTTTATTGAAATGAAATCAGCAAGTTACGCGCAGATTGACATTAAATAAGAGCCCGCCCTTTCAGCTAAATAAGCTGGTGCCAAAGAGATCTCGATATTGCGATGTAACCGCTGATGAGTGGAATTCTGGCTTGCATCGTCAGCAAATAAAAAACAGAGTTTTTGCTTTTTGGAAGCGTGGCATGGATAGTGTAGATAAACCACATTACAGACCTGACATCGACGGCTTGCGCGCAATCGCCGTGATCTCGGTAGTTTTGTTTCACTTGGATAAAAAGCTCGTTCCAGGTGGCTTTGTCGGGGTGGATATTTTTTTCGTAATTTCCGGCTACCTGATCACGTTAATTTCCTATAGAAAAATACGGGAAAAGCGCTTTACATTTTCTGACTTCTACCGGCGCCGCATCAATCGAATCATTCCCGCGTTAGTCACAATGCTGATTTGCGTCGTGATTGCAGGCTTGATTGTTCTTTCGCCAGCAGATTTGACAAGATTGGTTAAAGGCGCGGTAGCGGCGATCGCTGCCGTGTCCAACGTGTATTTCTGGCGTGAATACGGAAACTATTTCAGCAGCGGAATCAGTGAGGCCCCGCTGCTTCACACCTGGTCCCTGGGCGTCGAGGAGCAGTTTTATATTGTTTGGCCAGTGATCCTGCTCTTGCTGGCACGCCTGAGGGGGCTGGCAAAGCTGATCATAATCCCGCTCAGCCTGGCAGGTGCTGTTGTGATTTCCGAAATCGGTGTCCGGACTGCCGCGTCAGCATCGTATTACCTGCTGCCTACTCGGTTTTTTGAACTTGCAATCGGTAGCTCACTGGCTATTTTCGTTGTCGAGCGGGGCGCTTTCATTGGGCGTCGATGGGCAAATCTCTGCGCGATCTCCGGTCTGATACTGATGTATATCAGCCTGTTTGTTCTATCAGACGTCACACCATTCCCTGGAATTAACGCGCTGTACCCCTGTATCGGTACTGCGCTATTGATCGCAGCAGGTGCAGAGTCGACGAGTTTGACTACGCGCATACTTTCCACCAAGCCCTTCGTGCAAATCGGGCTCATCTCTTATTCCCTTTATCTTTGGCATTGGCCACTGATCGCGTATGCCAATTACCTAGACGTCAAGATCACTTTATTTTCCGGCGCGATCATTTTTCTGTTGTCAATTATCCTGGCATGGCTGACATGGAAGTTCGTTGAAGTTCCATTCCGCCATACCGGTGCTTCCATGACCTGTTTCAGGACCACACTGACTCGTTATGTGGCGCCATGTTCTGCAATTGCGTTATCATCATTCATTGTAATTGCAAACAATGGCTTTCCCAGCCGTGTCGATCCTCGCGTGGTTGCATATGAAAATATCATCGGTACGGCACCAGAGAAATTGCATGAGCGATGTCATTCGTCAAACTTCTTTTACCGGCGCGAACCCCATCCATCCTGTCTTCTTGGCGTTCTGGATAAGCGAGCCGATCTTCTTCTGATCGGTGACTCCTATGCAAACCATTTTACGGGCATGGTGGATGTGCTGGCAAAGCAAGATAGGCTCACAGTGATGCACTATACGATGGATGGATGCTTGCCCGTCAAGGGAATGGGCTTCGGACCGGTTTCTTCTTATATCGAAAAATGTCGATCGAGAAATAATGTTAGCTATGAATTTATCGCATCCCATCGATTCAAGTATGTCCTGCTTGGGGCATCGTGGCCGAATAGTGGAACGGCTGAAGATTTTGCGCGGCTTCACAAGGGCCTGCAGGATTCGCTAATCAGCATTCTCTCGGCTGGCGCCAAGCCGATTGTCATATTAAATAACCAGGGAACAATGAATGCACAATGTCCGATACGACGCCTGCTGACGCGGAGTACAAAAAATTGTGAAAAGGCGCCAGAGCCGAACGGCAAACAGTGGCAGATGTTTCAGGCACTCAAACATGAATTTCCTGATTTGGTGTATATCGATCCAAACAAGGTAATTTGTGGCAAGGGGATTTGTCATGCGATGATCGGCAACGTGCCGCTGTATCGTGACAGCGGACACCTGAACGACATTGGTTCCCGGCTCATTGGAAAAATGCTGGTCGAGAAGGGGATACATTTAACACTGGGCGATGCATCGCCCAGCTTGTTTGAATCGACTGAAACGATGACCACCAATCAATAGGACAACCTGCCCAAGCTGCCGGTCGCACGCATCAACAGACCGCTTTGCTGGTGAGTGCGGGCAGGCTACTCATGGCGCGGCCGAGAAGGAAGCGTGGGATGGAAACTTTTTGTGCATCCACTCGCGGTTCAGCTGCAAAGCGGTGACGACGTCTTGCGGCAAGCTCTCGAGAATGGCCGGATCGTCGCTCGGTGTGTCGGCCAGCAGGCTGGCCAGGTGGATGATTGCACCGAGTTTGCTGAACGGGTGGGCGGCCATTGGATCGGATGCGCTTTCTAGTGCGCTCACAATGACTACTGGGAAATTCCAGCGACGACAAAGTTCGGCGGTAATGTGCCCCTCCGAAAAGCCCAGCAGTCGCGTTTCGCGTTCCCATCGTCCGCCCGGCAGGTGGGGCTGCTCCTCGATCTCGGCAAAGGTTGCCGGCGCCGCCTGGTAGATCAGCAGTTCGCCAAGCCGCATCATCATGCCTGCGAGCCAGGCATCCTGGCCATCGTCGCCCAGGCAGAAGGCCAGCCACTTGGCGTAGCCGGCGCAGGCCATGCTGCTTTTCCAGAACTCGTCGGTATCGAGGCCCGGCAGGTCCGGGAAGGTTTCGGCGAAGCAGGCAGCCAGGGCCAGGGTGCGTACGTGCCCAAGGCCCGCCATGGCGATGGCATCGTCGAGTGACGTGACACCACGCGCAACGCCGAAGCGGGCGCTATTGGCCAGGCGCATTAGTTTGGCGGTGAGGGCGGGGTCGCGCGCAATGATCGCGCTGATTTGGGTGGCCGACGCATCCTCATCATCGAGAGTTTTGATCAATGCATGGGCAACTTCTGAAATGACGGGCAATTTTACTGCATGAAAAAACGACGATAACTCGCTCATGACAATTCTCCAACAGAACATCGCCGCTGCGACAGGTTGACGGTCGCGCGATGGAATGGCATTGAAATTTCACGATAGCATAGTTGTTTCTCTTGGGAACTAGTCCAGGAAATTATTTCCTGGACCGGACACAAGGATTGCGGATGCCAGAAAGCCCGCTTGGTCTAGTCTATGCGGTAAGGGCCTTCGCGGCCAGCGTCGCCGCCAAAACGCGGACGATTTCCTGGGGATTTTGCCGATCCAGTGCAGTGGGATGGGGCGAGGAAACCGCCCCGTGTCGTTAGCGAAACAGGGACTGAAAGCCGCTGCAAATTCTTTGGAGCACACCGCCAGAACGTGGTTTGCAGCGCCAATGTCGATAGCGCCGCCCGCCACACCAAAGCCTTCTTTCACCATCTTCGTGCCATGCATGGAGCCCCACCATCGGCGGGGCAGGTAGTTCCATCCATGTGCTACGGAGTTCACAGGGAAATCAGCCATGGCTCACTGGTACGTGCGCTTTGTCGCCCCTTGCATTCGCGATTCAATGATCACGTGCCTCTTCATCGATTTTTGAGCTGGAAGCAGTGTCGCGCATAAACCAGCAAACGACCAACGTGCAAGCAATAACGCTGGTGACATACCAGTAGAAGCCGCTTTCCAGATTGATCGACTTGAACCACAGCCCCACATATTCCGCCGTTCCGCCGAATATGGAGACAGCGACTGCATACGGTACGCCAACACCAGTAGCACGAATGGATGCGGGGAACAGCTCGGCCTTCACCAAGGCGTTGATCGACGTATACCCCGAGACGATGAGCCAGGCACATGCGAGTAGGGCAAATGCTTCCCATGGGCCGGATGCATTACGGATAGCGGTCAACAAGGGCACTGTGAAGATCGTTCCGAGCAGGGCAAAGGTTACCAGAAGCGGACGGCGCCCAATCCGGTCCGAGAGCGCGCCATACAGCGGCTGCAGGCACATGGCAAAGAGCAGCGAGCCGGCGGAGACGGCAGTGGTTTGTCCATCGGTGAGTCCAACCGAAAGTCGCAAGAACTTTTGCATGTACACGGTGTACACGTAGAAGGCCAGGGTACCGCCCATCGTGAGTCCGACAACCAGCAGCACCTCTTTTGGATGCTGTGCCAACTGCTTCAGACCGCCCATTTGCTTGCCTTTCTTGCGTGCGGCCTCGAACGACTGGGTTTCGGGCATGTCATGGCGCATCATCAGCGCGACGAGAGCAAGCAGGGCCCCGATCACGAACGGAATACGCCAGCCCCATGCACGGAGCTGTTGATCGTCGAGAAAGTAGTTTTGCAGGACCAGCAGCAGGACCAATGCCAGAAGCTGGCCACCGATCAAGGTGACATACTGGAAGCTTGCATAAAACCCCCGTCGTGTTGAATCTGCCATTTCGGAGAGATACGTCGCGCTCGCACCATATTCGCCCCCCAGGCTGAGGCCTTGCAACAGACGCGCCAACAGCAAAATGCATGGGGACAGAATGCCCGCCGTGGCGTAAGTCGGCGCACAGGCGATCAGCAGGGAACCCGCGCACATCAGCAGCACGGAAGCCATGAGCGCAACCTTGCGGCCATGCCGATCACCGAGATGACCGAAAAGGACACCACCAATCGGACGCACGAAGAAACCTAACGCAAAAATGCCGGCTGTGGACATCATCTGGGCAGTGGGATCTTGCGAAGGAAAGAATGAGTTTGCGAAATACAATGAAAAAGCGGCATAGCAGTAAAAGTCGAACCATTCGACCAGATTGCCTGACGAACCAACGAAGATAGCGCGCAGCCTCGCGCCGGAAATTTTCTCGACGGAGTGAGGGAGGGAGGTGCCACCCGGCTTGCTTGTAACTGTGTTCATGGATTGTCTCCTTTATTATGAAAAGTCACAGTGTGGTCATCCACTTGGCGTCGAGCATCCGCAATTCCATCGTGTGCTTCTGCGTAGAATTACGGATGGATTTTTATGCGGTTCGTGCAACCGTGAATGTCCGCTGTTCAGAGAGTTATAGTCTGCGATGGGAATCTGGTTGAACCGACGTCGAGTGTTTTACTTCTTCGCAGCGATTGGCGCGATCATGTTGATCGTCGCCTCGGGACGCTGGGCCGAACGGCTTGAGCTGGAAGTCAAAACCAACGCACTGCGGCAGGCTGCAGCAGCGCAAGCGCTGGGTCTGAGGGGGCTGGTAGAGAAGCATGATTTTTTACCCCACGCAGCCGCGCGCCATCCTGATGTGCGTGATTTACTGCGCGCGCCTGAGGATGCAATGTTACGAAGCAGAGTCAACGATTATTTCGCTGACATGCAGCGAACGACTGGTGCTTCTGCGCTGTATTTAATCAACGACGCAGGACTGACAATCGCCACCAGCAACTGGAATTTGCCGTCGAGCTTTCTCGGCCACTCGTATCATCAAAGGCCGTATTTCGAAGATGCGATGCGGGGAAAACGCGGCATATTCTACGGGCTTGGCATGACGACGGGTCAGTCAGGATTATTCATCGCCGAACCTGTCACGTCGGCTGGCAAGATTCTTGGTGTCGTCGTTGTTAAAATCAGTCTAGAGCCACTGCAGAGCACTTGGATCGCCAGCAGTGATCCCGTCATGTTGCGAGATCGCCATGGCATCGTTTTCCTGAGCAGTATTCCGGACTGGCTGTTCCATAGCACATCCGCTGTCTCTGCTGCCAACGTGCGCTGGATCGCGGAGCACGTTCAATATGGCAATCGAAAACGTTTTGACGTCTTGCCATGGCGCGTCGAAGCGTCACGAGACAAGGATAGTTTTGTCCTGCACACGACGCTGAAGGGGCAATCCGCAAGGCTGCTGGCGGTGGATACGCCTCTGCCCGAGCTGGGGTGGACGCTGACGGTCACGTCCAGTATGAAGGAAGTGATCCAGGCACGTGAGACAGCAGTGATGCTCACGGCACTCATCGTCACGCTGGTTTTTGTCGGCACCCTGTACTGGCGCCTGCGAGAAAACCGTTTCGCAGAACAACAATCGGCGCGGGTGGAGCTTGAGCGCCGCGTCGAAGAGCGCACCCGTGACCTGCAAAAGGTACACGCATTCCAAAAAGCCATGGAGAACTCTCTGCTTGTCGGCATGCGGGCACGCGATCCCGAAGGCAAGATCATCTACGTCAATCCTTCCCTTTGTGCCATGACTGGATATAGCACTGAAGAACTGCTTGGGTGCCGGCCGCCATATCCTTACTGGCACCCCGATGACCTGGAAAAACAGGCACGAGAGAGCGCTGCTGCGCTGCAAGGGCAGGCGACCCCGCACGGATTCGAATCGCGGATTCGGCACAAGGACGGACACGATGTGATCACGATGGTCTACACCGCCCCGCTTGTCGATGCACAGGGGTTGCACTGCGGCTGGATGAGCTCGGTCGTCGACATCACCGAGCAAAAGCAGGCTGAAGCGCGCCAGCGCGAGCAAGACCTGCGACTCCAGCGCAGCGCCCGGCTGGCAAGCATCGGCGAAATAGCATCGACTTTGGCCCATGAACTCAATCAGCCACTGATGGCGCTCTCCAATTTTGCCATTGCAGCGCGGGCGCTTGCTGCACAGGGATCGTCCGACATGCTTGCTGACGCGCTAAACGAGATCGTCGGCCAGTCGACACGCGCCAGTGAAATCGTCAAGCGGGTACGTACTTTTATTAATCCGCAACGGGCGCTTTATGAGAAGGTATCTATCCTGACCATCATTTCGCACGCAGAAACGTTGTTGAAGCCAGAATTGCAACGTAATGGCGCGTACCTGTCCATATCGCCAAGCGATTCTGGAGCATTGGTACGGGGAGACCAGGTTCTGCTCGAGCAAGTGATCGTAAATCTGATTCACAATGCCGTCCAAGCCATCTGCCATCTTCCGACGCAGTATCGCTGCATCGAACTGGCCGTCGAGCATACTGGGCAGGCGGTACGCCTTACCGTTTCAGACCAGGGCCCTGGTATTCCGATCGAGCGCCTAGACCAGGTTTTCACACCTTTCTACACCAGCAAGCCAAATGGTCTGGGACTCGGATTAAGTATCTGCCGTACGATTGTTGAGGCCCACGGCGGTACCATCACTGCCGAAAACAGCCCAGGCCGCGGTACTGCATTTTCTGTGACACTACCAACCGTATGATGAAAGATATTCCACTTACCCTATACGTGGTCGATGACGATGAAGCTCTACGCCGATCCCTGCTATTGCTCCTGTTTTCACAAGGATTGGCGGTGCAGGCGTTCGACTCTGGCGAGTCATTTTTTGATGCGATCGATATGCGTCAACCCGGCTGTGTGATACTTGATTTGAGAATGGGCGGCATGAGCGGCTTGTCTGTCTTTGAACGGCTATCGGCCGGACATAGTCCCCTTGTAACATTGTTTCTATCGGCTCATGGGGACATCTCGACTGCGTTGGAAGCAGTGCGGCGCGGCGCTTACGATTGGGTCGAGAAGCCAGATACTCACCAACTCCTGGAAAAGCTTCCAGCGGCTATAGGACTTGCCCGCTCCCGCGCCCAGGCGCTGGGACAATGGGCGCAACTGACGCCTCGCGAACGCGAAGTCGCCCGCTTGGTTGGCGTTGGCGAACAGAACAAAAAAATCGCGCTCGTTCTCGTTCCACCATGTAGTTCACGTTCCGTCGAAACCCACCGGGCGAATATTTTCAGTAAACTGAACTGCCAAAATGATAACGAGCTGGGTCGCTGGTTAGCAGCACATCCCTGGCTCGATTAACTGATAGCGCCTGGTAGCTGCGCGCGCTCACAACTGTCGCTAGGCAGTCATTCCACATGGGTTTTGAAATATTTCGACACGCGTTAAATTATCGCCAACGCCGCATTATGACGGTGTTCGTAGCTAGCTAGTTGTCACCTGGCGGCTGCACCGGGAACCGCTGCCCGCGAAGGATTTTCCTGCCTGTAAGTACGATTCGGGTGAATGACCAACCGCTTGACCAGGTTTTCCAGCGCTTTGCTATGGTACAGGTCCATGCACTTCAGGAAATCGAACCTGACTCCCTTGATGTCCGATTCCACGAGCGGGTTGGAATAGTCCCGCTCCAGATAGCGGTTCACCAGCGCCTTGACCGCATCGGGACTCTTTTCCATATCGAAGTAGGTCCAATCACGCAAGGCGCTGGCACTGCTTCCAGCATCAGTGGCCGCACCGGTTTCATTCCGGTAAGCCTGTGTCATACAGGTTGCCAGCACCATGTCCTTGTAATTTTGCGCATAGGTGCGGGCGCCAGCCTGTGGAGAAATGAGGGCTTGATCGGCGGCGTGGACTGTGAATGACAGCAAGGTGGAGGTCGCCAGCGCCAGGCACAACGGGATCGACTTCATCGCAAGCCCCAGAAGTTCGCACGGTCCGTGCGATATTTCGCTTCCGGCTCATTGAAATAACAGTGGTCGTAGCAGGATTGGCCGTTGAAAAGGGTGGCATGCCCCTGCGCATCCGACCAGCCAGATACCTCAAACAGAATGACCCCTTTCTTGCCAACCAACGTGCCGCCGCCGGAAGCGGGATATTTCACAACATCAGCTTTGCCCCATTGCTGTTTCAGAAAACCAATCAGGTCGCGTACACGGAAGAAGTATTTTCGCCCGTCCGCCCCGGACACTGTCTGTCCGAGGATGCTCGGAATCATCAGGCCTGCCTCGCCAAGGATATAACTCATCCGCACGGCGCAGGTGTTATTCCAGCGATGTGCGTCAGTGGAATTATTAATATTCTTCTCAACATTTCCTCCTATCACCTTTGCTACCCTGGCGCCCGAATTGACGGGGTCATAAATTCGTTGCGAAGCTGCCCATGCAGCAATAAAGGAGGGGCGAGGCATGTTGTTCATCCTTGGTTGGGATTACATCGGATTGGTCGTTGTGGCGTCTGTGGAGAATCACGCAGCCGTAGGCGGCCACCTGCTAGACCCGACGCGCGGTACAGACAGGCCGTGGCGATTATCCGCGACCCGTGCAGATCGGACTGGACGCTTGTCAAACCAATGATTCGCTCGCATTAATGAACCAGGCCCGCCGACAGAATTCTCCCTTCTATCCGCTGCGTGAACGTCTCACCCGCCTTGCGCGATGCTTCCCTTACGGCTGTTTCGTGGACGATGCTTCTTTGACCTGACCTGGCCTACACACATGAGCTTGCCGTGCTGTATTGATGGATGAGCGAAGTGGACATTGACACGTGCCAAGGCCTGCGAAGTCCAGAAACGACAACGCCAATCACGATGGATTGGCGTTGTGCAAGGTATGTTCTTGGTGGCCCGGGGCGGAATCGAACCACCGACACAAGGATTTTCAATCCTCTGCTCTACCAACTGAGCTACCAGGCCAAGAGCGCGCAATTATAGCAGCGTTTGTGGCAAGCAGACAATCCTGCCTGCACCCGTGTTCAACCCTTGCTGCTGATCCGCCGCGCATGATCGCGCTCGAGCGCCAGGCGCAGGTCGCGCCGGCCTTTGGCTTCCTCGAAGCGGCGCACTTCATCCGGTGTCGATGGCACCAGTGGCGGGATCGAGGCCGGCTTCTTGTCGTCGCCCACCGCCACCATCGTGAAGAAGCAGCTGTTCACGTGCCGCACGGCCTTGCTGCGGATGTCTTCGGCAATCACTTTGATCCCGATTTCCATCGAGCTGCGGCCGGTAAAGTTCACGGCAGCCAGGAAGGTCACCAGTTCGCCGACATGGATCGGCTGGCGGAAGGTCACCTGGTCGACGCTCATTGTCACCACATAGCGCCCGGCGTAGCGGCTGGCGCAGGCGTAGGCTGCCTGGTCAAGCAGTTTCAGGATGGTGCCCCCGTGCACGTTGCCGGAGAAATTGGCCGTGTCGGGCGTCATCAGCACTGTCATGCTGAGCTGGTGGGAGGGCAGGTTCATGGTTGCAATCAATACAAGTGGCTGGGCGAGTGTTGATGTTGCCTTAGAAACTGCCGCGCGGCAAGGTCAGCCGTTGCCGTCGTGATCTGCTGACCCGGCGACAAAAAGATAGCCCGACAAACGCGCTGACCGAAATAGCCATAAAATCGTGGCATCACCATGCAAACCCGCTAGGCTCGGCAAATGAACAGCGAACTCCCATACCAAGGTGGATCGGTGCAGTGGCACCTTGGTCCCGTTATCGATGCATTGCGCACGTCGCGCGAGTCGACCCACAATATCCGGCACCAGGGCCGCGTGCGCGAGCTCCCGTCGCGCGATGTGCTGCGCCAGATCGTCGACGGCCTGTCGGCCGCGCTGTTTCCCACGCATTACGGGCGCCCCGACCTGAATGACGAGAGCATCGACTACTACGTCGCCGATACGCTCAATGTGGCGCTTGACCGCCTGGTCGAGCAGGTACGGCGCGCGCTGCGGTTTTCGCCGGCGGCGCCGTCCGAACTGACCGGTGCGGACGCCCAGCGTGAAGACCTCGTGCTGGCCGAGCGCGCCCGCGCAATCACGCGCGAGTTTGCGGCCCGCCTGCCTGCCTTGCGCGCGTTGCTGGTGTCGGACGTGCAGGCCGCGCTCGCGGGCGACCCGGCGGCAACGTCGGTAGCCGAGATCATGTTGTGCTATCCCGGCACCATCGCCATCCTGTACCACCGCATCGCGCATTGCCTGACGCGCCTGGGCGTGCCGTTCCTGGCGCGCGTGGTGGCCGATATCGGCCACTCGCTCACCGGCATCGACATCCACCCCGGCGCGCAGATCGGCGGCAGCTTCTTCATCGACCACGGGACCGGCGTCGTGATTGGCGAAACCGCGATCCTCGGCGAGCGCGTGCGGCTGTACCAGGCGGTCACGCTGGGCGCCAAGCGCTTCCCGGTCGACGACAGCGGCGCCCTCGTCAAGGGCATTGCACGGCATCCGATCGTCGAGGACGATGTCGTCATCTATGCCGGCGCCACCATCCTGGGCCGGATTACCATCGGCGCCGGGTCGACCATCGGCGGTAATGTCTGGCTCACGCAGAGCGTCCCGCCGGGCAGCAATGTGTCGCAAGCGCAGATGCGTAATACCTGAACACCGGCGATGACGATCCTGCTGGTACCCGGCTACATGGCCGATGACACGCTATGGGACGACCTGCGCGCGCCGCTCGCGCCATTCGGTCCGCTCGTTCATGCCGACCTGCGCCATGACACGTCGCTCGAAGCAATGGCGGCGCGCGTGCTGCGCGATGCGCCACCGTCGTTCATCCTCGTCGGCTTTTCGATGGGCGGCTATGTCGCGCGCGAGATCGTGCGCCAGGCGCCCGAACGGGTGGAAGCGCTGGCCCTGATCGCCAGCTCGACCCGGCCCGATACCGATGCGGTCAAGCAGGGCAAGCGCTCGGTGGCGCGCTCGGCGCCGTCGGTGTCGTTCGCGGGCCTGAGCCGCACGGCGATCGCGACGTCGTTGCATCCTGCGCGTGCGGGCGACGAGGCACTGATCGAGCGTGTACGCCAGATGGGTGTGCGGCTGGGGGCAGAGGCGTTTCGCCACCAGTCGATGGTCGAGCGGCCCGGCGACCTGCATCTGCTGGACCAGATTCGCTGTCCGACGCTGATCGTCGCGGCCGGGCACGATCGTTTGCGCAGCCTGGAAGAATCGCAGGAACTGCATGCGGGGATCGCCGGGTCCACGTTTGCCATCATCGAGGACAGCGGTCACATGATCCCGATCGAAGCGCCGCAGGCGCTGGCAGAGGTGCTGGTGCCGTGGCTGGAAAGCGTGTCAGCCTTGCGCGCCGGCTGAACGACTACGCTGCGGCGGGCGTGACTTTCTCGCACCAGCCGTGCAGGCCGCGGATCGCGTCTTCCTTGTGCTTGGCCTCGATCTCGATCCATGGCGCTTGCAGGTAAGACGATGGCATCACCGAAATCAGATCCGAGTGCTGGCGGTCGTTGAACCCTTCGCGGCCGTTCGAGATGTGCACCAGCTGGTGCGCGGGATCGGGCCAGGTGGCACGGGCCTTGGCCAGCGTTTCAGCGACGCTCGGGTGGTCGTAGCTGTCGAGCTTTTCATGAACGATGTGGTGGTGGGCGTCGAACACCATCGGGATGCCCGCGCGCACGCAAACGGCGTGGATCTCGTCGGCGCTGTAGGCGTATTCGTCATTCTCCAGACACAGACGGCTGCGGATCGCCTCGGGCAGTTCGGCGATGCGGGCCACCAGCTGGTCTTCGCGGTCGGATTTGCCGCCGTGGATCTCCAGCAGCGCCCAGGGCGAACGCGGTTGCTCCAGCAAATCCATGATGTCGGCGTGCATCTGCAGGATCTTGACGCTGTTGGCGACGACGTTCTCCGAATCCGAGCTGAGCACCACGAACTGATCGGGATGCATCACCAGCCGGATGCCGCGCTCGGTCGCACGCCGGCCCGAGCGGCCCAGCGTTTCCTTGAACTTTTGCAGGATCGCCAGGCCGAACGGCTCGTCGGCAAACGGGAAGATCGATGACGGCATCCGGTACAGCTTGATGCCTTCGCGCTCGCAGTAGCGCAGCGCGTTGTCGAGCGTCTGGATATTGTCGCGGTAGATGTCTTCCAACGCGCGCTGCTGGCCTTCTTCGGACAGGTCGAGCAGGCGCTTGCGCGTAATGGTGCGATACCGCACCTCTTTCGAGACGGTGATGCAGACAAGGCCGAGGTGTGGTTGCGTGGCGATCAGGGTCATGGTGCAGGCAAGTCTAGCCGAAGCAGCGTTGACGAAGAGCGCGCCTGGGGTTGAGACAGGGTCGAAAGCGGGGCAGGGCACCTTACCGCCGCGTCCCGAACACCTGGGTCCAGTAAATGATGCCCGCCTGCCGGTCGGCCGTGACGCCATAGGCCGCGCCCATCTCGGTGAAGTCGGCTTGCATGATATTGGCGCAGTGCCCCGGGCTGTCGATCCAGCCGTCGACCGCTTCCTGCGGCGAGTGCTGGCCGAAGGCGATGTTTTCGCCCAAGCGGTGCCAGCGGTAACCGGCGCGCGTGGCGCGATCGGCCGGATCGCTGCCGTCCTGTGCATAGTGGTTGAAGTAGCGATGGGTGGCCATGTCGAGGCTGTGGGCCAGCGCGGCCTCGCCCAGCACCGCGTTCCACTGCAAGGGTGGCGCCGCCGCAAATGCGCGGTCGCCGCACATGCGGGCGCTGGCGCGTGCAAGATTGACCGCCTCGAGGATCGCGCGGCCGGCGTCGCGCCAGTCCGGGTACGTGGTCGATGGCAAGGGCGGTGCCGGGCGGGCCAGCACGACGGTCCAGGTCGTACCTTCGCGGTAGCTGCCCACGGCCGAAAATTGTTCGCTGCGCAGCACCTTGCAATACCTCTGCTGCAGCACCTTCACGGCGGCCACGGCATCTTCCGGACCGGTGACGTCAACGGAATCCGCGTTATCGGCGGCGTAGCCGGCCTGCGCCAGGGCCGATTCGATGAAGGTCCCGAAGCCGATCCGGATCTGCGCCAAAGCCGGCTCGGCGACCAGCGCGGTCACCGGCGCGACGGGTGCGCCATCGCAGTCAGCCGGGTTGGCGCGGTAGGCATTGATCAGTGCTGCCAGTGGATCGGCAGCAAGGGGCTGGGCCCAGGCTGGCGCGATCGATGTCAGCAGGCCGAGCCCGAAGAGGGCAGCACGCATGACCGATCGCTTCACCAGATGGTCACTGCCCGGATTGCGGCGCCACCGTATGCGGGGTGAGCACGAGTTTCGAGGTGTCCAGGCCTTGGGCCTTCAGGCGTGCCAGCAAGGCGTTGTATTCGGCCGGGGCGACCTGGGGCGTGCGCGACAGGATCCACAGGTATTCGCGCTTGGGTTCGCTCACGGCGGAGAGCTGGTACTTGTTGTCCAGATCGATCACCCAGTAATCGCCCCATACCATCGGGATGAAGGACAGGATGGCCGGTGCAAAGCGCACCTCGAGCTTGGGCGACGTGGCCGCGCCCGGCTGGCGCGCGACGCCTTCGGCGGTATCGACCTTGCCGTCGGCTGTGCGGCAGCGGTTGATCACCTTGACCCGGCCGTCCTTGTCGAGGTTGTAGGTCGCGCTGGTGTCACCCACGCATTTCTTCTGGAACTCGTTGGGGAACTTGGCGATTTCGTACCAGACGCCCATATAGCGGGGCACCGCGAGCGATTCGATCGGCTGCAATGGCTTGGCGGCGTCAGCAGCCAATGCCGACCCGGCGCAGAGGCCAGGCAGGGCGAGCGTGGCGCACGCGGCAAGGAACGATGGCTTGGCAAACATGGGAACCTCTTGTGATCTTCAAGGTTCACAGAATAATGACAAAACCGCCATGATGTCGCATGGTTTACAGCGCCACGCTATTACACCTTGCGCACGAACTCCGTCTTCAGGCTCATGGCGCCGAAGCCATCGATCTTGCAATCGATATCGTGGTCAGCGTCGACGAGGCGGATGTTCTTGACCTTGGTGCCCTGCTTGATCACGCCGCCCGAGCCCTTAGGCTTGAGGTCTTTGATCACGGTAACGGTGTCGCCGTCCTGCAGGATGTTGCCCGACGCATCTTTGTAGACACGCGCGGTCTCGGCGGTAGCCGCACCCGCGATCGGCCACTCGTGCGCGCATTCCGGGCAGACATACTGGCCGGCGCCGTCGTCATAGGTGTAGGCCGATTGGCAGAGAGGGCAGGGCGGAAGGGTATGCATGAGTGGCCTTGGAATGCAAAAACGCCACTCGGTGGTGGCGTTTTTTGCGTGTTGCTGAATTCTTGGTGGCCCGGGGCGGAATCGAACCACCGACACAAGGATTTTCAATCCTCTGCTCTACCAACTGAGCTACCAGGCCAAGAGAGGCACGATTATAGCCAGCGTTTTTCAGTTGCGCAAGTCCTCTTGCGCGCGTGGCAGCGCAAACGTGGGCTGTCGGGCTGATCGGCCTGTCCCGCTCACCTGCGCGGGCGCGAACCCGCAGCCCGGCCCCCGGCACCGGCATATCGCTATAATGCCTTCATGACCACGCCCTCGACTTCTACCATCCGGACCGACGTCTGCATCGTCGGCAATGGCGCCATCGCCAAGACGGCAGCCCTCGGCTTCGCCCAGGCCGGCCACAGCGTGACGCTGCTGGCGCCGCCGGCCCGGCAGGCGCCCGCTGCAGCCACTGCACCGGCGGCGGAGCGGCCGTGGGACGTGCGCGTGTATGCGCTCAACCACACGGCGCACGATCTGCTGTCGTCACTGAAGGTATGGGACGCCCTCGACATGGCGCGCATCGCGCCGGTCGATGCGATGGACGTGCATGGCGATGGCGCCGATGGCGGCAGCTTGGGCTTTGACGCTTTTGGCGCCCGGGTCGGCACGCTCGCGTGGATCGTCGAAGACCAGAACCTGAACGGCGCGCTCGATGCCGCGCTCCGCTTCGCGCACAATGTGCAGCGGGTCGAAGGCCGCGCCTGTGAACTCACCTGCAGCGACAGCGGCGCTGCCGTGCGGCTCGAAGACGGGCGCCGTGTCGAGTGCGCGCTGCTGGTCGGTGCGGACGGGCGCGAATCGTGGGTGCGCGGACAGTGCGATATCGGCGTCGACTACCGCATGTATCACCAGAGCGCCATCGTTACCAACTTCGCCTGCGACAAGCCGCACCACGGCGTCGCGCACCAGTGGTTCACCGGCTCGGACGGGATCATTGCGCTGCTGCCGCTGCCGGGCAACCGCGTCTCGCTCGTGTGGTCGGCGCCGGAAACGCTGGCCGCCACGCTGATGGAAGAGTCGCTGGGCGAGCTGGCGATCCGGCTGGGCGCGTACGCCGACGAGACGCTGGGCACGCTGCGCCCGTTGCAGCCCGACGCCGTGGCTGCCTTGCCGCTGGCGCTGGTCAAGCCGCATGCGATGGTGGCGCCGCACGTGGCGCTGGTGGGCGACGCGGCGCACGCCGTGCATCCGCTGGCCGGCCATGGCATGAACCTGGGGTTTGGCGACATCGTCGACCTGCTTGCGATCGTGCGTGACCGCGAAGAGCGGCGCGCCATCGGCGACGAGCGGGTGCTGGCGCGCTATGCCCGCAAGCGCAAGGAAGAGGTGCTGCTGATGCAACTGGCTACCGATGGACTCGAACGCCTGTTCGGCGCGAACCTGGAACCGCTGCGCGTGGTCCGGAATATCGGCCTGAACCTGCTCAATAACATGCCGGCACTGAAGCGGCGCCTGATGGCCCATGCCATGGGCAAGTCATCAATCTAAGGAATTACAAGCATGCTTAAAATGAAGCTCGCCGTCCTGCTGGCGACTGGCCTTCTCGCCTCGTGCGTCGATGCGCAGACCAATGTCGAATCGACCATCAAGAAGGCGCTCGAGCCAAGCTTGAGCGGCGCGAAGATCGAGTCGGTCAAGGAAACCCCCTATTCGGGCCTGTACGAAGTGCGCGTCGCGGGCGACATCCTGTACACCGACAAGAAGGGCGAGTACCTCGTCATCGGCCAGGTCTACGACGTGAAAAGCTCGCGCAACCTGACGCGCGAACGCATCGATGACGTCAACAAGATCAAGTTCTCCGACCTGCCGCTCGAGATGGCGCTCAAGCAGGTCAAGGGCAACGGCAAGCGCGTGATCGCGGTGTTCGAGGATCCGAACTGCGGTTACTGCAAGCGCCTGCGCCAGACCACGCTCAAGGAAATCGACAACGTCACGATCTACACCTTCATGTACAACATCCTGTCCGAGGATTCGTTCGTGAAGTCGAAGAACGTCTGGTGCGCGTCCGACCGCAACAAGGCCTGGGACGACTGGATGCTCGCCGGTAAAGTGCCACCGACCGCACCGGCCGCGTGTGAAACGCCGAACGACAAGATCGTCGCGCTGGGCCAGAAGCTGCGCATCACGGGCACGCCGGCGATCTTCTTTGCGGACGGCTCGCGCATCCCGGGCGCGATCGACCTCAAGGCGCTCGAAGGCAAGTTCGATTCGCTCGAAGGCAAGGCCCGGAAGTAACCGGCGTGCCGCCGCGCGAGGGCATCACGCTCACCGGCATCCTGCTGGCCGCAGGGCGCGGCCGGCGCTTCGATCCGGCCGGTGTGCAGAACAAGCTGCTCCAGCGTTTGCCGAATGGCGAGCCGGTCGTCGTGGCCAGCGCGCGCAGGTTGCTGGCGGTGCTGCCGCGCGTGGTAGCGGTGGTGCCACCACGCGATGGCGGCGTGGCCGATGCGCTGCGCGCGCTCGGTTGCACTGTCACCGTGTGCGCGGATGCCGACAGCGGCATGGGGCTGTCGCTGGCGCATGCGATCCGCCATGCGCCGCTTGAGACGCATGGCGCCAGCGGCTGGCTCGTGGCGCTGGGCGACATGCCGTTCGTGGCCGAAGCGACGCTGCAGGCGCTGGTGCGCGCGATTGGCGACGGTGCCGGGATTGCGGCGCCGCTGTTCGATGGCCGCCGTGGCAATCCGGTTGCGTTTGGCGCCATCCATCACGCCGCCTTGCTGGCGCTGGACGGCGACCAGGGCGCGCGGTGCCTGCTCGCGAGCAGCCCGGTGACCACGATCGCCGTGCCGGATCCTGGCATCCTGCGCGACATCGATACACAAGGCGATCTGCCAGCCTGAATCCGCTTACACTACTGTCCATACGGCGCGACCCGAGACCAACCCCAGATCATGAAAAAGCCATCGCAAAAAAAACAGAGCGCAATTTTCTACACCATCGTCCCGCGGGACCTGGCCGGTCACCTGTTCAACGTCACGCTGACGGTGGCCAATCCCGATCCTGACGGGCAGACCTTCGCGCTGCCGGCCTGGATCCCGGGCAGCTACATGATCCGCGAGTTCGCGCGCAATATCGTGCGCATCCGCGCCGAGCAGGCCGGGGCCGCGGTGGCACTGACAAAACTCGACAAGCACACGTGGCGCGCAGCACCAGGCGCCGGCCCGCTAACGCTGCATTACGAGGTGTATGCGTGGGACCTGTCGGTGCGCGCTGCGCACCTGGACCAGACCCACGGCTTCTTCAACGGCACCAGCGTGTTCCTGCGCGTGGTGGGGCAGGAAGCGACGGCGCACCAGGTCGACATCCAGCGGCCGGCCGATGCGGCTGCCCGCACCTGGCGCGTGGCGACCTCGATGAAAGAAGCGGGCGCCAAGCGCTATGGCTTCGGCACCTATGGCGCGGCCAACTACGATGAGCTGATCGACCACCCGGTCGAAATGGGCGGTTTCGAACTGGCCACGTTCGAGGCGCACGGCATCCCGCACGACATCGTCATCACGGGCCGCGTGCCCAACCTGGATATGGCGCGCCTCCAGGCCGACCTGAAAGCCATCTGCGAAACCCAGATCGCGTTTTTCGAACCACTGACCAAACGCGCGCCGCTGGAGCGCTACGTGTTCATGACGATGGCCGTGGGCGACGGTTACGGTGGCCTGGAACACCGCGCCTCGACCGCGCTGATCTGCGCGCGCGCCGACCTGCCCACCACGGCAAACCAGAAACCCGGCGAGCCGGGCGAAGGCTATCTGCAGTTTTTGGGCTTGTGCAGCCACGAGTACTTCCACACCTGGAACGTCAAGCGCATCAAGCCGGCCGTGTTCGCGCCATACGACCTGCAGGTCGAGAACTACACGCCGCTCCTGTGGCTGTTCGAGGGTTTCACTAGCTACTACGACGACCTGATGCTGGTGCGCGCCGGGATCATCGGAGAAACGACGTATTTCAAATTGCAGGCCAAGACCATGTGCGGCGTGCTGCGCGGCAGCGGGCGCCTGAAGCAGAGCGTGGCTGAGTCGAGCTTCGACGCCTGGAGCAAGTACTACCGCCAGGACGAGAATTCGCCCAACGCGATCATCAGCTACTACACCAAAGGTTCGCTGATCGCGCTGGCGTTCGACCTGACGATCCGCGCCAAGACAGGCGGGGCCAAGTCGCTCGACGACGTGATGCTGGCGCTGTGGGACCGCTACGGCCGCGACTTTTATCCGAGCGTCGGGCGCGGCGTGACCGAGCACGAAGTCGAAGCGCTGTTTGATGAAGTCAGCGGCCTGAAACTCAGGAACCTGTTCGAGCGCTACGTGCGCGGTGTGGAGGACCTGCCGCTGGCCAAGCTGTACGCGCCGTTCGGCGTCAAGCTGGTCGACGAACGCAAGACCGGCAAGGCCTCGCTTGACGCCGGCATCGGGCGCGATCCGCTGGGCGCCAAGCTCACGCAGGTGCACGAAGGCGGCGCCGCCCACCTGGCCGGCTTGTCGGCGCTCGACGTGGTCATTGCGATCGACGGGCTGCGCGTGAACGGCAATCCGTCGAATGTCGATGCGCTGCTGGCGCGCTACCGCGTGGGCGACCGCGTACCGGTCCACGCGTTCCGGCGCGACGAACTGATAGCGTTCGACGTTACGCTGCAGGGTGACCGCGTGCCGGTCATCACGCTGTCGCAGGCAGCGGCGGGGCGCAAGCCGGCAGCGCTCAAGCGGCCGAGCGCCGTCTAGCCCGTCTAGCCATACCGGGCAGCGGGCATGACCCGCCGCCCGTACCATATCGCAATGCAGCATGCTATCGTTGTGGCCTGTTCAACATGACCGCAAGAGCCCATGCCGATCCTGACCCGCATCGCCGCCGCAGCCTGTGCGCCGCTCCTGGCACTGTCCGCAACCTCTGCCCTGGCCCAACCGGCCGCGCCGCTCAAGAACGATGTCGTCACGCGCGTGGACGCCATGTATCCGTGGCTCGACACGATCTACAAGGACCTGCACGCGCATCCCGAGATCGCCTTCCAGGAAGTGCGCACCGCCGGCAAGCTGGCCGCCGAGATGCGCAAACTCGGCTTCACCGTCACCGAGAAGGTCGGCAAGACCGGCATCGTCGCGGTGCTCAAGAACGGCGCCGGCCCCACGGTCCTGGTGCGCACCGACATGGATGGCCTGCCGATGGAGGAAAAAACCGGCTTGCCGTACGCCAGCCGCGCCCGCGCCACCAGCGAAGGCCGCGACAGCTTCGTGACCCACAGCTGCGGCCACGACATCCACATGACCAGCTGGCTCGCCACCGCGCGCACGCTGGTCGAACTGAAAGGGCAGTGGAAGGGCACGCTCGTGTTCATCGGCCAGCCGGCCGAAGAAATCGTCTCCGGCGCCAAGGCGATGATGGACGACGGCCTGTTCAAGCGCTTCCCGAAACCCGACTACGCGTTCGCGCTGCATTCGTGGCCGCTGGCGCATGGCACGATCGGCTACAACGATGGCCCGGTATCGTCTAATTCCGACGCGCTCGAGATCACCTTCAAGGGCCGTGGCGGCCATGGTTCGGCGCCCGACAAGACCGTCGATCCGATCGCGATTGCGGCGCGCTTTGTCGTCGACGTGCAGACGGTCGTCAGCCGCGAGAAGGACCCGAAGGAATTCGGCGTCGTCACCATCGGTTCGATCCAGGGCGGCACGGTGGGCAACATCATCCCCGACAGCGTCCAGGTGCGCGGCACCATCCGCTCCTACAGCCCGCAGGTACGGGCCAAGCTGCTCGAGGGCGTGCGCCGCGTGGCGGAAGGATCGGCCGCAATGGCGGGCGCACCGAAGCCCGAGATGCTGATCGGCGGCGGTGGCCAGGCGATCGTCAACAGCACGGAGCTGGTCAACAAGACCGAGGTGGTGTTCAAGGAAGCGTTCGGCGCCGACAAGGCCCATCGCATGCCGGCCATGACGGCCAGCGAAGACTTTTCGCTGTACGCGAACGAAGGCGTGCCGTCGATGTTCTTCTTTACCGGCGTGTATGACCCGAAGGATGTCGCCGCGGCCGAACAGGCCGGCGGCAAGCCGATCGCGTTCAACCATTCGCCGTTCTACGCGCCGGTGCCCGAGCCGTCGATCAAGACGAGCGCCCAGGCGATGACGCTGGCGGTGCTGAACATGCTGGGTAAATAGAGAGCAACAACGCGCGGCCTTTCACGGGCCGCGCTGCTGTTACGGCGAGGCGGTGATGCAATCGGCGCAGCGGCCGTACAGCGTCAGTTCGTGGCGCTCGACGCTGAAGCCTTTCGGGGCCATGTGGTCGATGTCGCCCGGGCAGGCGTGCACGTCGAACACGCGCTGGCAGTTGGTGCACTGGAAGTGATGGTGATGGTGCTCGGCCACGCTGGTCGATTCGTAGCGGGCGCCGTCGCCCGGCAGCGTGACGACCTTCAGCGCGCCGTCGTCCACCAGCGACTTGAGGTTGCGGTAGATGGTCGCCATGCCGATCTGGCTGACGGCCTGGCTGGCTTCCGCCAGGATCTCTTGTGGCGACAGTGGGCGGCGCGCATGCTCGATCGCGTGCAGGATGGCTGATTTTTGGCGTGTATTGCGTTGCATAGCCGAAGAATACCTGAAAGCGCGACCCTTCGGCCAGAAGGGGGTTGAATCCTTATTGATAATGGCCTATCATCTCGACGTTAATGATAATGGCTTATCACTAGACGCGACTGCGCCCGGTGACCTGCCGCCTGCCGTTCATCTCATCATCAAGGATTTCACCATGTCGCATTTCACCTGCAAGCGCACGCCACTGACCCTGGCGCTGATGCTGGCCTTCGGCGCGCCGCTGGCCGCCCACGCCCAGACGACGACGGGCCGCATGGCGGCCGATCCGGACAGCGTGCCGACCGTGGTGGTGTCGGCCAGCGCCCTGGGCGTGGTACACGACGACATGATCACGCCGGTGACGTCGCTCGGCGGCGCCGAACTGGTACGCGCGCGCGAATCGACGCTGGGCGAAACGCTGGCCCACCAGCCGGGCATCACGTCGAGCCACTTCGGCGCCGGCGCGAGCCGCCCGGTGATCCGCGGCATGGATGGCCCGCGCGTGAAAATCCTGTCGGACGGCGCCGAGATCCAGGATGCCTCGACCATCAGCCCCGATCACGCTGTCGCATTCGAACCCGTGCTGGCCGAGCGCATCGAAGTGCTGCGCGGCCCGTCCGCGCTGGCCTACGGAGGCGGCGCAGTGGGCGGCGTCGTCAACATCATCGACCGCAAGATCCCGACGGCGATGCCGGAAAATGGCCTGGAAGGCAGCGCGGAAATCCGCGCCAACTCGGCCGCGCGCGAAAAGACGGGCGCTTTTGAATTCACCACGGCCGCCGGCAGCAACGTCGCGCTGCACCTGGAAGGCGTCAAGCGCGATGCGGGCGACTACCGCGTCGGCAAGGACTGGGTCGATGGCCGCCGCGTGCTGGGCAGCTACAAGGAAGGCGAGACCGGCACCGTCGGCCTGTCGTGGATCGGCAAGAACGGCTACCTCGGCGCGGCCTTCACGAAAGAGCGCACCGAATACGGCATCCCGGGCCACAACCACGAATTCGAAGGCTGCCATCCGCATGGTATCCAGCTGCATTGCGGCGGTCATGAAGAAGAAGAGGGCCACGACCACGAGGAAGAAGGGCACGAGCATGAACACGAGCACAGTGACGTCCCGGTCGTGAAACTCGACAGCGAGCGCTGGGATGTGCGCGGCGAGTACCGCAATCCGGTGGCCGGCATCGAGCGTGTGCGCATGCGTGCCTCGTTCACCGAGTACGTCCACGATGAGCTGGAAGAGAACGTGGTCTCGACGTCGTTCCGTAACAAGGGCATCGATGCCCGCCTCGAGGCGGTGCACGCGCCGATTGCCGGTGTGCGCGGCGTGTTCGGCCTGCAGACCACGCGCCGCGATTTCTCGGCGCTGGGCGAAGAAGCGTACGTGCCACCGACCCTCACCAAAAAGCATGCGGCGTTCCTGACCGAGGAATACAAGCTGCAGGACTGGCGCTTCGAGGCCGGCCTGCGCCACGAGTGGCAGGACATCGAGGTCGATGCCCCGGGTCTGGCCAACACCGATGCGCGCGGCACGTCGGCGTCAGTGGGCGCGGTGTGGAAGCTTACGCCGGGCTACTCGCTGGGCACGTCGCTCTCGCGCAGCCATCGCCTGCCGACCGCCGAAGAACTGTATGCGGACGGCGCCCACCTGGCCACGTCCACCTACGAAATCGGCAACCAGGACCTGGACAAGGAAACTTCGAACAACGTCGACCTCACGCTGCGCAAGTTTGACGGCGACACGACGTTCTCGGTGAGCGCGTTCCGCAACAAGGTCGACAACTACATCTATGCGCGCACGCTGGATAGCCAGGACGGCTTCCAGCTGGTGCAGTACACGCAGCGCGACGCGCTGTTCACCGGCGTGGAAGGCGAAATCCGCCAGAAGCTGTCGTCCAGCCTGAGCGCCACCGTGTTTGGCGATTATGTGCGCGCCCGCTTCGACGGTGGCGACGGCAGCCGCAACCTGCCACGCATTCCGGCCAGCCGCATTGGCGTGAAGTTCGATGGCGACTGGAACGGCTGGCATGGCATGGTCGAGCTGTACCGCGTCGGCAAGCAGGACAAGCTGGCCGAGTACGAGACCGAAACGGGCGGCTACAACATGCTCAATGTCGGTACCCATTACTCGACTCGCATCGGCGGCGTGCCGACGCAGTTCTATGCGCGCCTGAACAATCTGACCGACGAACTGGCGTTCAGCCACACGTCGTTCATCAAGAATGCGGCGCCGCTGACCGGCCGCAATATCACGGCAGGGATTCGCGTGATGTTCTGACGCTGATTGCAGGGCCCACAACGGCGCACGGCAGATTCTGTCGTGCGCCGTTTGTCGTTTGGGGCCTGATATCGCATGCACGATTCATCATGCGCGTTGAATCACTAACGATAATGGGTTATCATTATATTCTGATGATGATGGGAACAGGGCTATGAACCACCCAGGCAAGAACGCTCTGACCAAAACTGCACTGATCAAATTCGGCGATATCGCCGGCATGACCGCATCCGTCCTGTGCCTGCTGCATTGCCTGGCGATGCCGCTCGTGATCCTGGCGTTTCCAATGCTGGGGCTCGCCCACGCGCACGACACCTTCCACGACACGCTGATCGCAGCGATCACGCTGCCGGTGCTGCTGGCGCTGGTGCCCGGTTATCTGCGGCACCGCGACAAGACGACGCTGCTGGTCGGCTGCGCGGGCCTGGCGCTGTTTCTGGCAGCCGTCTTTATCGTCAGCCCGCTGTTGGGCGAGCACGCCGAAGCGGCCGTCGCTGTCCTCAGCGGTTTCATGCTGCTGTACGCGCACCTGCGCAACCGCCGGTTCTGCAAGCGCTGCACGACGCGTACGCAGCATGACGGCTGCCATGCGGCGCCTGCGCCGTGCAATGTGCGTTAAGCGTTCAACCGTTCAGGCGAACAGGCGCGCGAGTTCCTGACCCGGGTTTTCGGCGCGCATGAAGGCTTCGCCAACGAGGAAGGCATGCACGTTGGCGTCGCGCATGCGCTGGACATCCTGCGGTCCGAGGATGCCCGATTCGGTAACCACCAGGCGCTCTGGCGGAATCGCTTGCAGCAGGCCGAGCGTGGTGTCGAGCGTGACATCGAACGTGCGCAGGTTGCGGTTGTTGATGCCCACCAGCGGGGTACGCAATTGCAGGGCCGCGTCGAGTTCTGCGCCGTCGTGCACTTCGACCAGCACGTCCATTCCCAGCTCCAGCGCGCATGCTTCCAGTTCGGCCATCAGGCCGTGGTCCAGCGCCGCCACGATCAGCAGGATCGCATCGGCGCCCATCGCGCGCGCTTCATAGACCTGGTACAGGTCGACCATGAAATCCTTGCGCAGGATCGGCAGCGTACACGCGACGCGCGCTTGGCGCAGATACTCGCTCGAACCCTGGAAGAAATTCACGTCGGTCAGCACCGACAGGCATGCTGCGCCATGTTCGGCGTAGCTCTGCGCGATCGCGGCCGGCTGGAAGTCGGCGCGCAGCACGCCCTTCGATGGCGAGGCTTTCTTGACTTCGGCGATCACGCCGGCCTGGCCCGCGGCGATTTTCGCGCGCAAGGCTTGCTCGAAGCCGCGCAGGCTGCGGCGTGCATCGCCATCGCTTTCCACTTCGTGGCGCAGGCTGTACAAATCGCGGTGCTTGCGCGCGGCGGCCACTTCGTCGGCCTTCACGGCCAGGATCTTGTCGAGGATGTCGGACATGCTGGTGCTTTCGGTATCAGTTGGCCGCGCCGAGCTGGCGCGTGACCTGGACGAACTGTTCGAGCTTGGCGACCGCCGCGCCCGAGGCGATGGCGGCGCGTGCCTGCTCCAGGCCCGCGCCGATCGAGTCGGCCACGCCGGCGGCGTACAGCGCGGTGCCGGCATTGAGCGCGACGATATCGTGCGCCGGGCCCGGCTCGCCGCGCAGGGCTTCGAGTACGCGCGCCTTGGATTCTTCGGCGTTGGCCACCTTCAGGTTGCGGCTCGAGACCATTTGCAGGCCGAAGTCTTCCGGGTGGATTTCGTATTCGCGGATCTCGCCGTTGACCAGTTCACCGACGATGGTGCCGGCGCCGAGCGAGACTTCGTCCATATTGTCGCGGCCCCAGACCACGACCGCATGCTGGGCCCCGAGGCGCTGCAACACGCGCACCTGGATGCCGACCAGGTCGGGGTGGAACACGCCCATCAGGATGTTCGGCGCGCCGGCCGGATTGGTCAGCGGGCCCAGGATATTGAAGATGCTGCGCACGCCCAGCTCGCGCCGCACCGGCGCCACGTGCTTCATCGCCGCGTGGTGGTTCGGTGCGAACATGAAGCCGATGCCGGTCTGCGCGATCGATTGCGCGATCTGTTCGGGCGTCAGGTCGATGTGGGCACCGAAGGCTTCGATCAGGTCGGCGCTGCCGGACGACGACGAAACGCTGCGCCCGCCATGCTTGGCCACGCGTGCGCCGGCGGCGGCAGCAACGAACATCGCCGCGCTCGAGATATTGAAGGTGTTGGCGCCATCGCCACCGGTGCCGACGATGTCGAGCAGACCCGTGGTGTCGGCCATCGGCACCTTGGTCGAGAACTCGCGCATCACTTGCGCAGCGGCGGTGATTTCGCCGATGGTTTCTTTTTTGACGCGCAGGCCGACGGTCAGCGCCGCGACCATGGTCGGCGACACCGTGCCCGACATGATCTGGCGGAACAGCGACAGCATTTCGTCGTGGAAGATTTCGCGGTGTTCGATACAGCGCAGCAGCGCTTCTTGTGGGGTGATCGCCATGGCGGGGTCCAGTATGGTGTCAGTATTCGCTCGTACGTCGTTCCCGCGCAGGCGGGAACCCAAGTTTGTTGCGTGTCCGGGGTGCTGATGACGGACAGGCTGCGGTGCTGACTTGGATTCCCGCCTTCGCGGGAATGACGTGCATCAGCGCGTCAGGAAGTTCTTCAGCAGCGCGTGGCCGTGCTCGGACAGGATCGACTCGGGGTGGAACTGCACGCCCTCGATGTCGAACGTCTTGTGGCGCACGCCCATGATCTCGCCGTCGTCGGTCCATGCCGTCACTTCGAGGCAGGCCGGCAGCGAAGCGCGCTCGATCGCCAGCGAGTGGTAGCGGATCACGGTGTAGGGGCTGGGCAGGTCCTGGAACACGCCTTCGCCGATGTGCGCGATGGTCGACGTCTTGCCGTGCATGACCTGCTTGGCGCGAATGACCTTGCCGCCGAACGCTTCGCCGATGGCCTGGTGGCCGAGGCACACGCCCAGGATCGGCAGCTTGCCGCCGAATTCGCGCAGCACGTCGAGCGAGATGCCGGCATCCTTCGGCGCCTTCGGGCCCGGCGAGATGCAGATGCGGTCGGGCTTCATGGCCGCGATCTCTTCGAGCGTGATCTCATCGTTGCGCACGGTGCGCACGTCTTCACCCAGTTCGCCGAAGTACTGCACGATGTTGTAGGTGAACGAGTCGTAGTTGTCGATCATGAGCAGCATGTCAGAACTCTCCATCCAGGCCATCTTGCACTTGCTCGGCCGCGCGCAGTACGGCGCGCGCCTTGTGTTCGGTCTCTTGCCATTCCATCTCGGGGATCGAATCGGCAACGATGCCGGCGGCGGCCTGCACGTACAGGTTGCCATCCTTGATCACGCCGGTGCGGATCGCGATCGCCACGTCCATCTCGCCACCAAAGCTCAGGTAGCCGCAGGCGCCGCCGTAGATGCCGCGCTTCACGGGCTCCAGCTCGTCGATCACTTCCATCGCCCGCACTTTCGGCGCACCGGTCAGGGTACCGGCCGGGAAGGTCGCGCGCAGAACGTCCAGGTTCGACATGCCGTCTTTCAGCTTGCCTTCGACGTTCGAGACGATGTGCTGCACGTGCGAGTATTTTTCGATGACCATGCGGTCGGTGACCTTGACGCTGCCCGTATCGGCGATGCGGCCGATATCGTTGCGCGCCAGGTCGATCAGCATCACGTGTTCGGCCACTTCCTTCGGATCGGCCAGCAGTTCGGCCGCCAGGGCGGCATCGCGTTCCGGCGTCGCACCGCGCCCGCGCGTGCCGGCGATCGGGCGCAGCGTGACCTTGCGGCCGCCTTCGGACAGCGTCTCGTTGCGCACCAGGATCTCGGGCGACGAGCCGACGATCTGCATGTCACCGAAGTTGTAGTAGTACATATACGGCGACGGGTTCAGCGAACGCAGCGAGCGATATAGCGACAGCGGCGAATCGACATACGGCTTGCGGATGCGCTGGCCGATCTGCACCTGCATCAGGTCACCGGCCATCACGTATTCGTGGGCCTTGGCGACGGCCTTCAGGTAATCCTCTTTGCTGAAGTCGCGCACCGATTCGGTCCGCACCGAGGCCGACGTGACCGGCGCGTCGACGCTCCGGCGCAGCATCATGCGCAGGTCTTTCAGGCGCTGGCGACCGCGCGAATACGCTTCGGGCTGGCCCGGGTCGGCGTACACGATCAGGTACAGCTTGCCCGACAGGTTGTCGATCACCGCCAGTTCTTCGGTCACCATCAGCTGGATGTCGGGCAGGCCCAGTTCATCGCGCGGGGTGCTCGCGGCCAGCTTGTGCTCGATGTGGCGCACGGTGTCGTAGCCGAAGTAGCCGGCCAGGCCGCCGCAAAAGCGCGGCAGGCCAGGGCGCAACGCCACCTTGAAGCGGGCCTGGAATTGCTCGATGAAGTCGAGCGGATTGCCTTCGTGCGACTCGATGACTTCGCCGTTTTTCACGATTTCGGTCAGGTTGCCGGTCGTGCGCAGCAGCGTGTGGGCCGGCAGGCCGATGAACGAGTAGCGGCCAAAGCGTTCGCCGCCCACCACCGATTCGAGCAGGAAGGTGTTCTTGCCGGTGTTCTGCGATTGCGCCAGCTTGAGGTACAGCGTGAGCGGGGTTTCGAGGTCGGCGAAGGCTTCCGCGATCAGTGGGATGCGGTTGTAGCCCTGGTTTGCCAGGGACTTGAATTCGAGTTCGGTCATGTTTTCTCCAGACCGCCCAGGGGGAAGAGGGCGGTGGTGTGCTTCAAAAAACCCGCCGGTGGCGCGCAGTCGCACGCACACCCGGCAGCAATCGGTACGGCTTAGTCAGCCCAGGATTGCCAGCGTCGCCAGACCCAGGCCTCAGGGGCGCCGGTTTGGTTGACAGTGAGTTTTTTGGTGAAAAACATGGTGAGAGAAGTTAGTTGGTTAAGCTGGCCGTTGCATTGTGCGCGCCGATGCGGCGTGCTGCATCCAGCAGCGAATCCACTATACCATCGGATTGAATTTCTTGTACAGGACGGCCGTGGTTGTAGCCGTACGGGACCGTGAGTACGAAACAGCCGGCGGCGCGGGCGCTTTCGGCGTCGTTCGACGAGTCGCCAATCGCCACCACCTGCGCTGGCGGAATATCCAGCGCCGCGCAGGCGCCCAGCATCGGCATGGCGTCCGGCTTCTTTTTGGCGAACGAGTCGCCGCCGAACACGTGCTCGAAATACGGCGCGAGGCCTTTCTGGGCCAGCAGCGGCAGTGCGAATGCAATTGGCTTGTTGGTCACGCAGACCAGGCGCAGGCCCAGCGCCTGCATCGCGGCCAGGCCATCGAGCACACCGTCGTACAGCGTGCTGCGATCGCCATTGATGGCCAGGTAATGCCGCTGGTAGCCGGCCATCGCGTCGGCGTACGCCGCCTCGGCCCGCGCGGCATCCCAGTCCAGCAGCAGCGCATCGCGCACCAGTTTTTCGGAGCCCTTGCCGACCAGCGGCTTGATGATGGCCTGGCTGATGGGCGCCAGGCCAAGGTCATGGCGCATGCCGTTCAGCGCCGCCTCGAAGTCGGGCACCGTGTCGAGCATGGTGCCATCGAGGTCGATGATGACGGCCCGGATACCTGCTGCGCCGGCCCGCATCAGCGCGCGACCGTGGCCAGTTCGGCGCGCATGGCGTCGATCACGGCTTTGTAGTCAGGCTTGCCGAAGATGGCCGAGCCGGCCACGAACGTGTCGGCGCCGGCAGCTGCCGCGGCGGCGATGTTCTCGGCCTTGATGCCGCCGTCGACTTCGAGCAGGATGTCGCGGCCCGATTCGTCGATCAGGCGGCGCGCGATGGCGATTTTCTTGAGTGCTTCGGGGATGAACGACTGGCCGCCGAAGCCCGGGTTGACCGACATGATCAGAATCATGTCGATCTTGTCCATCACGTGCTCGAGGTAGTGCATCGGCGTGCCCGGATTGAACACCAGGCCGGCCTTGCAACCGTGATCGCGGATCAGCTGCAGCGTGCGGTCGATGTGCTCCGACGCTTCCGGATGGAAGGTGATGATGTTGGCGCCGGCCTTGGCGAAATCGGGAATGATGCGGTCGACCGGCTTGACCATCAGGTGCACGTCGATCGGCACGTCCACGTGCGGGCGGATCGCCTGGCAGACGAGCGGGCCGATGGTCAGGTTCGGGACGTAATGGTTGTCCATCACGTCGAAGTGGATGATGTCGGCGCCGGCGGCAACGACATTGCGCACTTCTTCACCCAGGCGGGCGAAATCGGCGGACAGGATGCTGGGGGCGATGCGGTAGGTGGTCATGGGGCGACGATGCGTGTTTTGGTGGGAATCCGCTATTCTACGCCGGTCACGCTGGCGCCTCCAGCGTTGGCGATGCCATGGCGCGTCGGCGCTTGGCGGCCACAGGCGGTATGATTGTTATTTGCGCCACATGGCGCGCCGGCCCCTGCGAATGGCGCAGCGGCCGAGTCCACGATCACGCAAGGAACCTCGATGCCCGCCTACGATTTCGCTGTCACCGTCAGAACGCAATACCTGGCGGAGCAGTCCGACCCGGACCGGAGCCAGTTCGTGTTCAGCTACACGATCACGATCAAGAACACCGGCAGCATTCCTGCCCAGCTCATTTCCCGTCATTGGGTGATTCTCGACGCCAATAACCAGATGCAGGAAGTCAAAGGGCTGGGCGTGGTCGGTCACCAGCCGTTGCTGGCGCCGGGCGAGCAGTTCGAGTACACGAGCGGCACGCACCTGGGCACCGCGCAGGGCTCGATGCGCGGCGAATACTTCTGCGTGGCCGAAGATGGCCATCGCTTCGAGGCGACCATCCCCGAATTCGTGCTGTCGCCGCCGCGCTCCCTGCACTGATCCTACGGGGCGGGGGTGTCGTCGCCGTCATCCCGGTCGCTATCCTTGCGGCCGGCGAACATGGTCCACCAGACGATGAACACGAACAGGAACAGCGCAACGCCGGCTTCCACCATCAAGATCCACATATCGGTCCCCATGGTTCCCATGTATACAATACGCCGCAGTGTACCCGTCCTGATCGCGCTCGTCAGCCTGCTGAGTGCCTGTTCGACCGAACCGAAGCCCACGGCGCCTTCCGCGCCACCGCCGGTCACGATGCCACCGCCGGTCGGGCCGGTGGTAGTGCCACCACCGGTTCAGCCGCCAGCACCGACCGCGCCGACCGCACCGCTCACGCCTGCCACCTTTGCCGCGCTGCCGGGCTGGCAGCAGGACGACGTGCGTCAGGCCTGGCCGGCCTTTCTGCAATCGTGCAGCGTACTGGCGTCGCGCCAGGCGCCGTGGAAAGCCCCGTGCGCGGCGGCCGGCGCGGTCGACGCCAAAGACGTCGTTGCCGTGCGCCGTTTTTTCGAGACGTATTTCGTGCCGAACCAGGTGCGTAATCCTGATGGCGCCGACACCGGATTGATCACCGGCTATTACGAGGCGATGCTGTATGGCGCGCGCAAGCGGGGCGGGGCGTTCCAGACGCCGCTGTACCGTGTACCGGACGATCTGGTGACGGTCGACCTGGGCAGCATCTATCCCGATCTGCAGAACCGGCGCCTGCGGGGCCGGCTGTCCGGCAAGACCGTGATCCCGTACCAGAGCCGCGCCGACATCGACCGCGCGCCATTGAGTGGCAAGGAGTTGCTGTGGGTGAGTGATCCGGTGGATGCGTTCTTTCTCGAGGTGCAGGGATCGGGCCGCATCAAGCTCGATACCGGCGAAACGGTGCGCGTGGGCTATGCCGACCAGAACGGTCATCCCTACAAAGCCATCGGGCGCTGGTTCGTGGAGCAGGGAATCATGACACCGGACAAGGTGTCGGCACAGTCGATCCGGGCCTGGATTGCGGCGAATCCGTCACGGCGCCAGGAACTGTTGAATGTGAACCCGAGCTATATCTTCTTCACGGAGACCAAGGTGGCTGACCCGGGCGTTGGGCCGCGTGGCGCGCTCAATGTGCCGCTGACGCCGGGCCGCTCGATCGCCATCGACCGCACGATTCTGCCGCTGGGCGCGCCCGTATGGCTGTCCACGACCATGCCGAAGGATGGCGCACCATTGCAGCGGCTGGTGATGGGGCAGGATGTGGGCGGCGCGATTCGCGGCGCGGTGCGGGCCGATTTCTTCTTCGGCTTCGGCACGGAAGCGACGGAAAATGCCGGGCTCATGAAGCAGCGCGGGACGATGTGGGTGTTGTTGCCGAAGTGAACCTTCGTTGCATAATTGAGGGAATCGGGCTACTCTGACTTTGATTCAATTTCCACGTTGCAATTTTTCGCTTTAAGTGATGCGCGGCGACGTGGTGGTGCTTTCATTTTTGACAGGTTCTATTCATGCGTCTGCATTCCCTTCTTGCCATTACCCTTGCCGCTGCCATTGCCGCGCCCAGCCAGGCCGCCGCGCCTGGTCCTTCTGGTACCGAAATATCGGTGGGCAGCATCGTGCTGCTGGTGCCGTTCAGTGTGGTCTATCTGAGCGCGACAACAGTGTCAGAAGGTTCGCAGGCCGCAATCGATGTCTCCAAGCGCTGGAGCGTCAAGGCGGTCCGGCCTGAGGGCGACAAGACTACGCTGGAACTGCACAGCGACGACCAGCAGTTGAAAATCGATATGGCAATCCAGACCCGGATCGCGCAGAACGAGGCAATCAAAGCCGGCGATCGCATTGATATCGAAGCAATCGGCAAGGCTGGCTACGCCGTCAAGAAAGGCAAGGCGACGATTGCCCTGCTGGCCGAACCAGGCACCGGCATGGCCCACTCGCGCCCGCGCAGCTAGGATGCGCCGCGCCATTGCTGCGGTCGCTCTGGCGTTGGCGGTGCCCACGGCCTTCGCCGGCACCCCCTGCGAGGGGCAGGTCGCTTCGCCCGAGCTGGTGGTGCGCACCATGCAGATGGCCGATCTCACGCGCACGGCGCTCGAAGACACCGGCGACGATGTCGTGCTGATCGCGCGCGTGGGACAGGATCTGTCGGCTTACCGGCTGACCTATTCGCACGCGGCATTTGCCGTGCGCGCACATCCGGCTGGCGCCTGGTCGGTGGTGCACAAGCTCAATGCGTGCGGCACGGCGACCTCGGCACTGTACGACGAAGGGCTGATCAATTTCTTCTCTGACGCGCCGGTGCGTTATCAGGCCGGGATCTGGCGCCTGGCGCCTGCCGTGCAAGCCCGGCTCAAGAACGCGCTGCTTGGCAACAAGGCGCGCGACTATCACGAGCCCCAGTACAGCCTGGCTGCCTATCCGTTCAGCACGCGCTATCAGAATTCAAATGGCTGGGTGCTGGAAATGCTGGTATACGCCATCGCCCCCGAGGGCGTGGCGGCGAACCGCGCCACGGCGCAGGCCTGGCTGGCGTCGAACGGCTACCAGCCAACCGAGCTGGCATTGGGGACGATGACGCGCCTGGGTGCGCGGATCTCGAAGGCGAATATTGCGTTTGACGATCATCCGTCCAGCTTGCGCTGGAAGGGCAGGATCCAGACCGTGTCGGTGGAGTCGATGGTGACTTGGTTGCGGACATTGCCCAATGGCTGCCAGGCCATGGGCTGCCCGGAATTGACGGTCGTGCTGCCCCCGGCAAGGCCGTGATGAGCGGCGTCGCATGCATGTCGGCCGATCGGGGCGCTCTACTTGACGTGCACGGAAAGCGCTACAATCGCGACGATACTATCCAACCAGATGAGGGTGTCCCATGGAATATGCTGACCTGTTGATCGAGAACCACGGCAAGGTCGCCGTGGTACGGCTGAACCGTCCGAAGGCGATGAATGCGCTCAACGACAATATGATGAATGAGCTGGGCAAGGCGCTGCGCGCGTTCGACCAGGATCCGGCCATCAATGTCATCATATTAACTGGTAGCGAGAAAGCCTTCGCTGCCGGCGCCGACATCGCCGCCATGGCGCAGTACGATTACCAGGAAACCTACGGCAAGAACTATATTGGCCGCAACTGGGAACACATCCTCGACATCCGTAAGCCGGTCATCGGCGTGGTTTCGGGCTATTGCCTGGGTGGTGGTTGTGAGCTGGCGATGATGTGCGACTTTTTGATCGCCGCCGATAGCGCGAAGTTCGGGCAGCCCGAGATCAAGGTCGGCGTGACGCCGGGCGCCGGTGGCACCCAGCGCTTGCCGCGCGCCATTTCCAAGTCGAAAGCGATGGACATGCTGCTCACCACGCGCATGATCGACGCCGCCGAGGCAGAGCGGACCGGGCTGGTCTCGCGCGTGTACCCGGCCGCCGAGGTGATGGACGAGGCGATCAAGATCGCCCAGGGCATTGCCGACATGCCCGTGTCGGTTGCCATGCAGATCAAGGATTGCGTCAACCAGGCCTATGAAATGACGCTGAGCCAGGGCGTTGCCTATGAACGCCGCTACTTCCATGCCGGTTTCGGCACCCCTGCGCAGAAAGAAGGCATGTCGGCATTCCTTGAAAAGCGCAAACCTGACTTCGAAGGACATTGAACCATGAAGAAGCGCGCCAAATTATGGCTGCTGGTGCCAACGGCGCTGCTTGCAGGCGCATTGACGCTGTCGAGTTGCTCAACGCTGCCACCGCTTGAGGGGCGCGTTGCCAGTACCGCCTTGACTGATACGGACAATACCCGGCTCGGCCAGGCGCTGTTGCCACTGACCACGGCGCATCCCGGCCTGGTCGGCATTCACAGCCTGCCCGATGGGCGTGACGCGTTCGCCGCGCGCGCCGTGCTGGCGCAGGCGGCCGATCGCAGCCTGGACGTTCAATACTATATCTGGCGCAACGACACGACCGGCATGCTGATGTTCAACGCCTTGCGCAAGGCGGCGGACCGTGGCGTGCGGGTGCGCCTGCTGCTGGACGACAATAACACGGGTGGTCTGGACGCGATCTTGGCCCAGCTCGACGCCCATCCACAGATCGAAGTGCGGCTGTTCAATCCGAACGGTATCCGCTCGATGCGTCCGCTCGGCATGGTCGCCGATTTCTGGCGCATGAACCGGCGCATGCACAACAAATCGTTCACCGCCGATAACAAGGCCACAATCATTGGCGGGCGCAATGTGGGCGACGAGTATTTCGGCGCAGCGGGCGACATTTCGTTTGCCGACCTCGACGTGATCGCTACCGGTCCAGTGGTGAAAGAAGTTTCCGCAGATTTCGACCTGTATTGGAATTGTCCGTCGGCGTATCCGCTGGCGCTGATGGTGAAGGATGCGAAGGCGCCGCCGCCGGCCACGGTCGATGCCGAGACCAAAGAATATCTGGATGCGATCGGACAATCGGCATTCTTGAACAAAGTCATGAGCGGGACGCTGCCGCTGGAATGGGCGCATGCGCGTTTCCTGAGCGACGATCCGGCCAAGGTGCTGAACCAGTCGTCGCCGGATGAGAATATTGCAGCCAGACTCGCGGTGTTGTTCGGTCAGCCCGAGCGCAATCTGGATCTGGTTTCGCCGTACTTCGTGCCGGGCAAGGATGGGGCAGCCGCAATGGTCGAGATGGCCAAGAAGGGCGCGAAAATCCGGGTACTTACGAATTCGCTTGAGGCGACTGACGTTTCTGCCGTCCATGCGGGTTATGCAAAGTGGCGCAAACCGTTGCTGGAGGCCGGCGTGGCGCTGTATGAACTGCGCCGTGCGTCGACCGACGAACCATCGCGCAAGAAGAAGCGCAGTGGCCCCGGCTTTGGCAGTTCAGATGCGAGCCTGCATGCCAAGACATTTGGCGTGGACGGTAACCGGATCTTCGTCGGCTCGTTCAACTTCGATCAACGGTCGATTCACCTGAATACCGAAATGGGGATGGTGATCGACAGCGTCGAGCTGGCCCACCGCCTGAGTACAACGCTGGACGAGACCTTGCCGATGCGTGCCTATGAAGTGTTGCTGGATGAGAAGGGGAATGTCTACTGGCTGGAGGGCCGCGACGGCAAGATCATCCGGCACGATGTCGAGCCTGGAACGACATGGTGGAAGCGGGCCGTCGTACATGGTCTGGGTTGGCTGCCGATCGACTGGCTCTTGTAGGACAAAATCTTTTCCTTGTAGTCCCTTGCGGACTGCGTGGCAGGTTTGGTATAGTTCGCCTCCGCTTCGGCACTGACCGAAAACGTTAACGTAATCAAGTGGTTACGAGAACAGGTCTCCAGAGAAATCTGAGACGAAGCGAAAAGAAGGGGTTGACGAGATTGTAGGATTGCAGCATAATCTCTCTTCTCTGCTGCAGCGAACAAAACGATTCGCACCATGCGGCAAGGCAGTACCAGATAAAGTTCTTTAAAAATTAACAGTCGATAAGTGTGGGCGTTTGATGAAGGTGCCAAAGACTTCGGTCTTTGATTACTTAAATTATCAAATGTTCACAAAAAAGAAATACGT